>Ga0137415_10007730_pt1 | contig 10663 bp, 11 predicted proteins | sample CZODoug3_1_1_16f_FD_183082 | JGI IMG/M metagenome (GOLD analysis project Ga0137415, IMG submission 183082) | Vadose zone soil fungal communities from Angelo Coast Range Reserve, California, USA - CZODoug3_1_1_16fungal (Hybrid Assembly) | ecosystem: Environmental > Terrestrial > Soil > Vadose...
CGCCGCGCGAAAAAAGATTCCGTAAATCTCGGTTGGCACAACGCTTCCTTCCGCGGCTACGCCGATTACATGGCCACGAACGAGAAAGCCTTCGTCGGAACGCGAAGCGGGGAATCGGGTTCGAGGAAGCACAGGAGATTTTCTTTCATCCTTATTACGCCGACCAACGTTCGGACCTTCCCGTTCAGCATCGTGCCATCGGTTGGGTGCGCGGCCGGCTGCACTCGGTAATTTATGAGATTCGAGAAGATGCGGAAGGAGAGTTCTACCACCTGGTGACCTTATGGAAAGCAACCAGCGCGGAGCGGAAACTCTATGAAGAACACACTACGCAAGAACAAGCCGGTCTCGGCCGAAAGCATCGCGCAGATGGCGGACAACGGCAAGGATGTTTCGCGCTTTTTCACCAACTCCGGCGAGATGAGGAAACCCATCCAACGGGTGAACGTGGATTTTACGGCCTCCATGCTGGAAGAACTCAACAACGCCGCCAAAGATCTCAACGTCAGCAGGCAGGCGGTCATCAAGACATTGATTCGCCAGGGACTGGACCAGCGCCAGAGAGAGCGAGCTTCTCGCGCCAGGGCGAAACGCTCCTAAACTTCAAACTGTCGGGCCCGGGCTCCTAATGACAACTCGCCGGAGACTCAGAGCGCGAGATAGACGACTTGGACGTACAGGTCGGAGTTGAGCATGCCATGGCCCCAGACGGGGTCGAGGTCGGCGAGCGGCTTTTCCGCGACGGCTTCCTGGGCGGATTTTCCCGCGGACTTCAATTTTTGCACGCGATCGCGGGCGGTGACGAGCATGTCGCGGAATTTCGCGAGGTCCGCTTTGTTGCCGAGCGGGCCGTGCCCCGGAACAATCTGAGTGTAATTGCCGGCGAGCGGGAGAATTTTGTCGGCGGCCGCGATCATGCCGGTGATTGTACCGCCCGTGCTGGAGTCGATGTAGGGATACATGCCGTTGAAGAAGGTGTCGCCCATGTGGATGACGTTGGCCTTTTGAAAATGAATGTAGATGTCTGTGTCCGTATGCGCGGGAGCAAGGTGTTGGAGCGCGAGGGTTTCGCCATTAGCTTCCAGCTTGTGGCTGGCGGCGAAAGTCTGCTGCGGCAAGGCCTCCGCCGGCGAGGGGTCGAGATGCAAGCCGAAGACCGGTAGATCATGTGGCTCGGACATGCGCTTTTTAGTGTTTTCGTGGGCAAGGACGGTGGCGCCCGCGGCGTGAAGAGGGGCGTTGTTGTCGGTATGGTCGAAGTGCCAGTGGGTATCAATGACGAATTTCAGAGGGGCGCTGCCGATGCCGTCGAGCGTCTCTTTGAGCTTCGGCCAAGCGGGCGAAAGGAACGTATCCACAACGAACTTGCCGTCGGGCCCGCTCAGCACTACCACGTTTCCGCCGGGGCCGGAGAGCAAGGTGACGTTGTCCGCGAGTTTCTGCGCCTGAATGGGAACCGCCCCCAACTGCGCGCGCATACTCGCGAGCCGGTCGGCCGCCGAAGGCGCTTGTTGCGCGCAGCCCTTTGCGGAGGCGCGGAGCAGCGTCGCGGGAAAAAGGTGCGCCAGGAAAGCGCTGCCTGCCAGCGTGACTGAATCTCGCACCATGTTGCGGCGTGAGGTTTGCTTCTGCAAGAAATTGGATTTCATGCTCTTCCAGCCTTTCTTTCGGTGGTTTCCGTTGCGGTGCGCTGAGGTCCGCCAATATACCGTAGTCCAGAGTTAAAATGAAGGCGAACCGCCACGGCTGCGAGCACCGTAAGGACACCCCCAGCAGGATCGGTGGCCGCCCTGAAGGACGGCCTCTACATAGGAATTGGGCGCGGCGTCGGGACGCTCGTTTTCGCTCTCGCTTAGAAGTGTTCCCAACGGGACAGACACTGGCGCTGAGCATGGTTTAGGGTCGAGCTTTGATTTGATGGAACGCATGGCGGCCATGTCCTTTGTGGAGTGACTGCACACGGCAGCCCGGGCGGGCCTTTGCAGTTTGACCGCTTGGAAGCTGCCCTGGCCGCCAGTTTCCATTGCACCGCCGCGCCAAGATCTTCCGCGCGGCCGCCTTGAATTAAGATCGAAGCCAGTTTGTAGCAGAAAAGGAAATTTGCATGTTACTGATTTTGTTGATTGTTGTCCTGGTGCTGATGTTTGGGGGCGGCGGAGGCTATTACGGATACCGGAGATGGGGGACGGGCGGAGGCGTGGGGATTGTCGAGTTGGTCGTGATCATCCTATTGGTTTTGTACCTGTTCGGCGGAATGCGAATGTGACGTGACCGGGGAGTTGTTGCGCCAGCGGGAGTGAGAGAGGGCAAGGCATGGGCAAGCGCGTGAATTCGCCGTTACTCAGGTATTTAGGGTGGGCTACTTTCGTTGTGATGACTGCGGCAGCGGTGGGGATTGATCCTTACATCTCGAACTCGCTAAGAATGCACCGGCCCCCTTTTTCTGGATGTGTGGCAAACAAAGGACTTACGCGGAGTTACTGGCCGATGGGCCGGTGCTGGAAAGGAAACGCACGGCGCAAATGCGTTGGGACTCCATCTAACAGATTCTGTAGGATTTATGGAAGGTAGGGATACCCGCTGTTTCAATTTGTAAATTGATCTGGGGGAGGGGGTCCAACCAGCCACCTCATCCCATTGACCCCAAGGGTTCCCGCTTTGGAGGGTGTGAAAATGCTTAATTCCCAGGGTCTTCGTAAGTTCTTCCTTGCTGTAGCAGCGGCGGCGTTTTTTAGCGTTGCAGGCTGCTCGAACCAGGCCACGGACCAAGCCACGAACCAGACTCCTGCCCAGGCCAAGAAAGCTGCGGCAGCGAAGGCTGCGGCCGCTAAACCCGCGGCAGCCAAGCCTACGACTAAGAAAGCTGCACCAGGCAAGGTTGTCGCCGTGAAGGGCGCGCCAGCTAAGCCTGTTGCTGCCTCAAGCAAAGTGACGCAGCAAACGTCGCTGGTCACCGTGCCGAAGGGCACGGCGATTAGCGCGACCGTCGGCGAAGCACTCGCCAGCAACAAGAACCACGCGGGTGATTCCTTTGCGGCGATTCTGTCTTCGTCCATCAAGGTGAACGGAAAGACAGTGATTCCGAAGGGCACGCACATCACCGGCCGCGTCGTAACGGCCCAGAAGAAGGGTCCGGCGCAGTTGACCGTGGCTCTCGCTTCGGTCGACCTGAACGGGAAGTCCTACAAGCTGGTAACCGACCCGCTTAATCCGTCGGGCAAAAGCCCGGCCAAGAGCAATGCCACGGACAGCGATTCGGCGAAGGCAAAGGACACAAAGGACATAACCGTTGCTGCCGAACACCGTCTGAAGTTTAAGCTGGCCAAGGACGTCAAACTTCCGGTGAAAAGCTAAAAAAGTAGCCCTTAGTCCTTAGCTGCCGAGCCCCAGCCAGCGCAAGCTGGTTGTGGCTCGGCAGTTTGCTTTGCGGTTGCACTCGCCAGGGCCCATTTCTCCGAGCTCTCGCTGAGAAGTCAGCCACCGCAGAGCGGTCAAAAGGATTGAAGAATTTGATAGTTACGAAGGAAATTTTGCATTAGAATCCGGCTGTTGGAGCACGCGACGGGCGACGAACCACGCGGTGCAGCCCAGGAAGAACAGGCCGAACACCAGGGTAGAGACGAGGGCTGCGACCGGACAGGGTGTCCCGAGCCGGCCGCTGGAAGAGTCGCCGCAACGAAAGGGGGCTCTCAACAAATGAATCGGATCCCCGTTTCCTCGAACGGCATAACCGAAGTCGGATACCATCAAGATACGGATACCCTTGGGACTCTGGAGCTGAAGTTCTCGAATGGCGGCGTGTACGAGTTCTTTAATGTGCCCACGACGATGTACGACGAATTCATGCATGCGCCCTCGAGAGAGGACTATTATTTCACGAAGATCGGCAAGCGCTTCCCGTGCACGCGCGTGGCGTGAAGGCGAGCTGAGCCTACTGGGGGACGGGTGCCAAGCGGGGCAGGGAAGCCCGTTGTCGAGGCAGTAGTGTGACAAAATGATGGTGACCGAGGGGATAGCCGAGGCTCATGGCCGAGCGTGAAGTGGCGAAGACCGCTGGAATGGTGCCCGACGAGCAGAAGTACGAGCCTCGCTCCAAAGGGATCACCACCGCGCGCAAGAAGAAGCCAAAGGAACTTGCGGTCATCACGGAATGCTGCACGGGCTGCGCGGGTTCGCCGGCGTGCGTGGAGTATTGTCCCGTGGAAGACTGCATGTTCTGGGTGCCGGACGAGGATCATTATCCGTTTGGGCGCATCCAGGTGGATCCGATTTTGTGCATCGGATGCAAGAAGTGCGTCAGCAAGGGACCGGACGGATGCTTCCTGGATGGCTGCCCGTGGGACGCCATCGTGATGGTGGACATCGCGGAAGTGGAAAAAGTTGTAGGAGCGATGACGTATTGAAAGGCAGTGACTGGTCACTCGTGACCGGTGAGTGGTGAACGCACGGTATTTCCCTCCTCAAGCTGCAAGTCAGCATTTGCACTAAGCATTCGCGACAATGTATGACATCGCGATTCCGGCCACAAAATGTCGCTCCTTATCGCTTGCCGGACCTAACGGCTTCGCGGAAGGATGGCACCAGGACATTCGGTGCGCGACGGATGTAAGTCACTCTCCCTAACCTTGAAAGAGTCAGGAACTTGGAATCATCAAGCCGCCGCGGCCTAGGAGGAAGAAAGATGAAGCACTTGCTTTGGTTTACGCTGGCGTTGCTGGTGGCGTCTATAGAAGCACAAAGTCAGGAGCAGAAACCGGTGACGGCCGAACCCGCGAGCAGCGCTAAGTCTTGCCTGATCGTGAAGCACAAAGGCACCGTGGGACGGCGCCTCCTATTTACCGCGCTCATTGGTGTACCGATCGCGCCTGGAACAAAATATGACCACGTCGACGCGATAAACTTTCAGAAGGCAAAACCCGCGTACAAGGGGAAGGAACTGCAGGGTTTTCAGGCTGAGGGAGTTCGCGTGATGATCTTGGAGAAGAACTATACGCAGGAAAATCTCGACTCGGCCCGCAAGTCTTGCCGTGAACCTGAGGGGGCGCCGACACAGCCCAAGCAGGAGACTAAGCCACCCGAGCAAAAGCAAGAGGCCAAACCAGCGGCCTAGGCGCCGCTCGAGAGAGCCGGATTTTCGCTCGCGGCTATTTTGCGGCGCGGGCCTGGATGGCTCTATCGGTCAGAAAGGCTTGCTGACGAAGGCGATCGGGGATTTCGGGGACGCTGCGCTCGTAGATGCGAATCGCTGGAAGATCATCGCGTTGGCCGACTAGGTAGAGGGCACGAAGGGCTTCCCAAATTTGTTCTGAGGCGGGATCAATCGACGCTACTTGCGCGCCGGCGGCGACGTTTGCTCCTGTTGCGACGGAAACCGTTCGAATGCGGCCACTGATCGGCGTGCGGATTTCCGTCGTGCGCGTGCCATTGTTGAGTTTGGCGATGAGGCCGCCTTGGCGCACGGAAGTTCCGACCTTGTCGATGTCGACGACGCGGCCGTCGACGGGAGCGACGATGGAGGCGGGCTGCAGGAGCGCGACAATCTGAGGGCGACCTGCGGCGTCGCCGAAACGGACAAGCGATAGCGCGGCGTTGCCACGAACCATCGCCGAGGAATCCTGCAACATTTTCAAGAGCGCTTCGTGGAAGGCCGCGGCCGACGTGTCTTGACCCATCACCCAGGCGTCGGTGTTGCGGACTTCTTCCACGGGATGCGACGCAAGGCGTAGCAGTTGCGGATACCAGCGGGTTGCGCCTTTATCCTGGCGGGCCATGCGCTCACCGAGCTGGACGAGGGCGTGCTGGATGTGGCGAGGGTGCTTGTCGTCGTTCAGATATTCGGTGATCTGCGTGTCCGAAAGATGGCGGCCAAACCAGGTGCTCCACCAAAACAGGAAGGGCATGAGCACGATCAACCAAGCGGTAAGGAAGAAAAGCAGTCGGTTGCGCGTAGACATGCGGTGGTGAGGGCGCGCAGGGCGCGCCGCGGAATCCTCGACGAGAGCAGGCAGATTCGGTGCCGACGTTAGTGAGTGGCTCACCATGTCTGTTGTAGTCTTGAATTTTACTCTGTCTTGGCAGCTGACGGGTTCTTCGACGAAGATCCCTTGTCTTTTCCAACGAAGCCGCAATCACGACACTCCAAGAAAACATTCAGGAAGAAGATGCCGGCGAGGGTGAGAAGAATCAAGCTCATGAACAGGCCGTCGACGCTGAGAAGAGAGCCGACGATGATGATCCAGGCGATACCGGCGAGCGAAAGAAGGCCGAGCAGTAAGGAAAGCAAGAGCATCAGTAAAAACAAAAAGCCTCCTTACTTCCGAGTTGCGGCGCGGTCTCGCGAGTCCGCGTCTCGTCCGTCTCAAGACTCGATCAAGGCGCTAGGAGCGTAAAAGCGGCGGCCCTTCGAAGCTCCCCTCGAAGCTCGGGGCAAGCAGGATAAACAAGACCGCCGCACTCCAAAAAATTAAGTGCCGGGCTTGAAGGTCACTTCGACGGTCTTGCTGTCTTTCGCGGCGAGCGTCACCTTTTGGTCTTGCTCGCCTAACTTTTCGTGCACGAAGGCGATGGTGTAATCGCCTGGCGGCAGACCCTTGATTTCGAATTTGCCGTCGGGCCCACTGACCGCGTAGAAGGGATTTTTGACCACGTTGACGAACATGCGCATCCAGGGATGCTGGTTGCACTTCACGGGCAGCAAGATTTCTTCGCGGGCGAAGGACTTTTCGAGGGGTGGAGCTTGCGGGACCTGCGATTCGTTCCACTCGCGATTGTCCTTTGGAGTGGGGTGAATGTTATGCGTGGTGGGATCGCCGTTGACGATTTTGATGGTTTGGCCGACCATCACTCCGATGACGTGAGGTTTATATTTGCAGCCGCTCTGCGCCAGAGTGACCGCGTCTTTCGGAACGTCGAAGGTGCGATTGCCGAGTCCCTCCTTCACGTAGATAAAAACGTTCTCGAGGTGGCCACCGCTGACGACAATGTTCTCAGCGGTGTTCGAGCCGGCACAGTTGGAATCCTGGCTCATGTCAATTTTGGCGGGCTTGGGCGCCGCGCCATCGAATTTCACCGTCCCGCTCACGCTCGCAGCGGTGGCGGGATCAATCGGCGTGGCCGCGGGAGCCGCGGCCGGAGCGGGAGCTGCCGGCTGCTCTTCGGCGGTTTCCTTCTTGCCGCATCCGGCGAATAGAACGACGCCGAGCAAGACTGATAGGCTCCCGATTGCTAGCGATTTGTTCGTTTTCATTTTGTTTCCTGCCTCTCCCTTGAAGTATCAAGAATTCGTTCAACCGTGTCTCCTACTTAGGAGCGCGCTGCGCGAAGCCACCCGCGGCGTTCATTCCAGAGGAGCCGCCGCCATTCGCCGCTCGCGCGCGCCCCGTCGATGCGCTCACCCGCCGCTGCTCTTCGGGCGTGAGCTGGAAGATATATTCGACGAGGAGCTTGGTGTGATCCTTGTCGTATCCGACAAAAGATGACGGCGTGGGGCCGGAGAAGGTCCAGCGGTCATTCTCGCGCTTAAAAAGCCCGGAAGGCATGGAGGTGCCGGGGCTGATGGCTTGCGGGTCGATGATCCAGCGCTCCACCCAATCGCGCTTGAGGCGCCCCTTGGCCTGGAGGAAATTGGGCGCGGTGGCGGTTTTATCGTGAGCGGCATCGCCGGTGGCGTGGCACTTCAAACAAGGCGCGGCCGGGCTGCTGAAGAGGCTGCGCGCCATGTCGGTTTCCTTGGCGGTGAGCGCCGGGGGCTGTTCCGGAATGTACGGGAAGGGCTGGCGCGAGAGTGCCTCGAAGAAGCGCACCAGTTTGCCCAATTCGTTTTCGGAGAAGGAGAAGGTTGGCATGCGCACCTGAAGATAGGGGCGAATGCCGTTGCGGTTGGTGTCGGTGTCGCTGAGAGACGGATTGGTGAGGAAGCGCAGGAGCCACTGGGGATCGACGCGCGCGCCTTCGGTCAGCAGCTTGGGGGGAAGCTGTTCTTGAGCTTCTTGATAGCGGGCCAGGGCCATCAGCGAGGTTTTCTGGCCGGGAATCAACTGGTGGCAGCCCATGCAATTATATTTTCGGACGACCCACCAGCCTTCTTGAACGTCACGGCGATAGTCCAAAGGCTTGTATTGATAGGTGACGGGAAGGGCGCTTTCCTGGCTGCCCATGAGGAAAGTGGTGAGGGCGCGGACCTGCTCTTTCGTCAAATGCAGATTAGGCATGCGCAGTTTTTCTTCTTCGGGCTTGATCTTACCTTTGTCCCAGATGTTGGGCTCGGCGAGCTTGTGTTCGAAGAAACCTTTGTCGTCGTACCACGGCTGCTTGGCCGGACCTTCCGGGAGGCGCGCGAGATCGTCGGGATCGGTGATGGGCTCCCTGCCGCCGCGCTGCGCGGTTTCGGTGAGTAATGCGAAATCGAGCCGCTCGATGGGTTTGCTGCCTTCGGTGGTCAGCTCGGTGCCGATGCGCCCCTCGTCTTCCAGGCCAGAAATTTCATGGCAGCCGGCGCAGCCGAAATGGCGAATCCACTTTTTGCCTTCGTCCTTCAGCTTGGGATCATCCATGAAGGAAGCATCCGCGTAGGAGGAAGGCTCCTGCTTTTTCAACATCATCAGGAACGTGGCGATATCTTCCGCATCCTGCTCTGAAAGTCGCAAGCTGGGCATGACCGTCATGTTCTGTACTTGGAGTTCGTGGCCGTCATTTGGACATTTGCTGTGGTCCAAATCAAAGACGTATGGCAGACCCTTCTTCTTGTAGTCTTCAGGACCGATGTCTTTTTTTTCGTAGGGACAATAAGGCCGCGTTCGTTCGCGAGCATTGTGGACCCAGCGAACCAGATAATCGTAGTTGTCTTTTTCGCCGACGCGCGTGAGATTGGCCGCGAACGTACCACCCTGGAGTTGGTCGCCTTCTCCAATCGAGTGGCACGCGAGACACCCTCGGGTGTCAAGCAACTCTTTGCCATGCCCGGCACTGCCAAGCTTGTGCTTGGGCAACGGATCAACGAGAGCCGATTGCCACAAGTACGCGGAGATGGCTTGGATTTGCTCATCGTTGAAGCGGAAATCGGGCATCTTGGTGGTGGCGCGGAAGGCGCTGGGCTTCTTCAGCCAGACGGGAATCCAGTTGCGGTTGAGCTTGAGGCGAATATCCTTGAGATTGGGGCCGACTTTCTTCATGTCTTGCAGCAAGCTCTTGGTGGCGCGGTCGAGCTGAACGATGCGCAAGTCGAGTTTGCTGTTAGTGACTTTTAGCGCCACGGCGCGATCGTTGAGGCGATTGGCTTCTTCGTTGGATTCGGCGGTATCGGCCTGCTTCATGAGATAGTTGGCTTGCTTGAAGTTGTCTTTTTTCTCCTGCTCGATGAGCTTGATTTGCTGCGCGATGGAGAGCAGGTCTTCCGGTTCTTTGTCGTAGCCTTCGTAACGATGGCAGCCTACGCAGCCGCGCTGACGGTACAGATCCTTGCCTTCGGAGAGAGTCCAGCCCACATCGTTGGTCACCAGCACCATATCCGCCGCGTGGCAGGTTTGGCAGCCGGCTTCTACATTTCCCCTGGGGAATAGAGGCCAGAGCCAATGCTCGTAGTTGCCGTGGGCTTTTTCGACGCTGGTGGTGGCGCGGCCATTGCCTTGATGGCACGGCGAGCAGCCAAATTTGTCCGGGTCGTGGGTCTTCAGCAGATCGGGCTCGGGATGGCTGGTGAACGCGTGAGCGTACTCGTCGGACTTTTTGCCTTTGAGGGACATGGCCGCGGCGGTGAGTTTGACTGGCTCGCGAACTCCCATGTGGCAGGATTCGCAGCGATCCACGATGTTGGCTTCGGGCACATTGATCTGGAGGATTTTCGGCTCCCAGGCTTCGGTTTTATCTAGCAAGCCGGCGAGCTGCGAAGGCGTGAGGTTGACCATGTGTTCGGACACGTAGGCGTCGAGCTTTTCTTTCTGCTCGTTGACGGGCTTGATGATTTCGCCGAGCTCGGCGCTGAGCCTGGTGCGCTCGTTCTTTAGCGCGTTGTAGGTTTCTTCGAGCTGCGGATAATTGTATTTCTGCTTGCTGCCGTCCGGGTATTCGACGGAGGTGACTTCCTGTTTATACTGATCGAGATTTCGCTGTTTGTGTTGTTTCGCGGCGTTGCTGGTTTCCGTCTCGATGTCGTAGGTGGAGGCGTTGACGTAGGCGCGGCGGTCGGTGAAGACGTTCTGCACCGCGAGGATTTTGCCGCTGAGGTCGCGCAACTTTTCATTGATTTCCTTGACGCGCGGCGCGGCGCTCTGGTTGGCCTGTTCAAAAGACAATTTGACGGCTTGATATTCGGGCGCGGCCTCGACGTCTTTTTGCGAAGCGCTGGACTGCGAACGCGCGGTTTTTAGGAACGCGGAGTAGCGAGTTTTCCATTCCTGCTGGAAGGCCTTCCAGGGGCGCTGGCCGAAGTCTTCGTCCCACAAGGCCCAGAACAACGTGGCCATGAGGATGACCACCGCGATCACGTAGTGAGGCGCCAGCGATTTGCTTACGATCGGGTCGTCATCGGGAATGGGCTTATCGGGCACCAGTTTCTCCTGGGCGGGGTTTCCTTTTTAGGCCCGGATTGGAGCTAGGCTCCAAAGACCACACTCGTGCCCGTCGAGGGCATGATGAGCTTCTGCGGCATCTCGCGTTGGACAGCCAT
>Ga0137415_10007732_pt1 | contig 10660 bp, 8 predicted proteins | sample CZODoug3_1_1_16f_FD_183082 | JGI IMG/M metagenome (GOLD analysis project Ga0137415, IMG submission 183082) | Vadose zone soil fungal communities from Angelo Coast Range Reserve, California, USA - CZODoug3_1_1_16fungal (Hybrid Assembly) | ecosystem: Environmental > Terrestrial > Soil > Vadose...
CCGAAACCTCCGATTAAGGCAGGCATAACCATAAAGAATATCATTAATATAGCATGAGCAGTAATGATACTATTATACAGCTGATTATCTGCAATATATTGAACACCCGGTCCACTTAATTCTAATCTTATTAAAACAGAAAAAGCAGTACCCAGTAATCCAGAAAATAAAGCAAATATTAGATATAATGTTCCTATATCCTTCGCATTTGAAGATAAGAATCAACGCTCGGTTCATAGAGATATATTGGATTTTAATACCGATATCTTAGACTGATCGCTTTCTATTTCATTAGGTTGCTCACCTTTTAAGTTTCTATTAAGTAAAACCTGAGCGGGCTCGGGATGGGAGGCAGGATCAGGCAAATCATAACCCCACAACACTATTCGTATTCGTAATATAATATATTACTAGAAACAGGTGGTATTTATTTAAAAGTTTATTGTTTTGAATTTAAGTTTAAATTATTAGTATGAATTAATTATAAAAAAGCTTTATGTAATATACGTATAATAAAAAACTAATTACGCATACTATTTTTATAAGATAACAAATTACATTTAATATAAATTATATTTGTTTATTTATAACACGAAATATTATCTTTAATTAATTAATATAACCAAAACAACATATAATATGAGACAATGCGGGTTATTTTAAGATTTATAATAGTTACTTAAATCCATTAAACTATTTTCTATTATACTTACTAAAGGAACTATAATTAAAAAATGAGCGAAATATAATACTGTACTTATTTGTCCAAATTCTATAAATGGTGATTCAACATGTTTGGCTCCTAAAACCATTAATATTAAAAAATTAGCTACAAATATATAAAAAGCTATTTTACTTAAAGGTCTAAATTGGATACCTCTACTTCTACTTAAATCAGTAAATGGCATGATTAATAAAGCTAAAATAGCACTAAACATAGCTATAACACCTAATAATTTATTAGGTATAGATCTTAATATGGCATAGAAAGGTAAAAGATATCACTCAGGAACTATCGCAGGAGGAGTTTGCATAGGGTTAGCCATAACATAATTTTCACTATCTCCTAATACATTAGGCATAAAGAATACAAATATACTTAATATTATAATAAATAAAAAGATAGTTATTAAATCTTTAAATAAGAAATAAGGAGCAAAAGGCAATCTATCATAATTACCTGAAATACCTAATGGATTACCTGAACCAGCACTATCATGAAGAGCTATTAAATGCATTAATGCTAAAGCAGCTAGTACAAAAGGTAATACAAAATGTAAAGCAAAGAATCTGTTTAAAGTAGCATTATTAACAGAACAATTGTGTTGGTAACCCCATAAACAGCTAATATGCCTTATAGGCATATTTTTTGTAAATTCTCGTTACACTCAATAAATTTCTTTATTGTTCGGACTATATCATAATCTTATATTTAGTATTTATTTGGTATGTTTATTTTTTCAGCGTATCTAGGTATAGTACGAAGCTTTTTAATTCAAAGTAAATATTGTATATTTTTATTTCCTAATAGTTTAACAGGTGCTTTATTTATAAATTTAATAACATTTTCTATAGATCTAACACTTGTAACTTTCAATCTAAAATTATTAGTTTTGTCTTTATAAAGCTTAGGGGTTAAAGATAAATATTTACGAATAGCTAAAATAAGTATTTCACCATTAGTTTGACTTATATCAAAACTAGCTATAAAATAACCATCGACATGCGAAGCAAGAGTTATCTTATAAACACTAAAACAACCTTCAGCTTCAATAAATCCAACTAATCATGCTGAAAAATAAGGTGCATTAATTATAGATTCAATAGAATTAAAGGGCAGAGTAGGACGAGTGTAGACAGGAATAGCATCATAAAATATTGCGTTAGATAAAATGACATTTCTTAATCTCAAATAATCATATTGTTTATTTGAGAAAAGAGGATATTTATCAAAAATAGGTAATATTGTACTTATTAAGTGTTTTTTATTTCTAACTCTTAAATATACCATATTATTATCATTTTTTATTTTAAACCCTACAATACCTACACCCAGTATTTTCTTAATTTTATAAATAAGTTTAACATCTTTTATACTTAATTCAATACCTAATTCACATTGAAAATATTTACCTTTTTTTGTTACAGTGAAAAACCCATCACCTTCAAATAAACCAACCAAATACGCGTATTTAAGATTTTCTGCATTTAGTCTCTGAGAGGCTTCGTGAGTTGATAACTCTCTAACCCCGGCTGATTGCCCCCTTGATTTAGGCTTTTTCACGTTTATATTAACAACACAAACGTATCCTAATACTAATATTGGGGATATTCCAGCATTAAGCAGAATTTGCTGAACAACATCACTGTTGTTAGGCTCTTCAATTAATAATTGACTCAAGCCACCTCAAAGAAATTCGACAATATCTTGTCCTATTCAAGGTATAGCACTCATAAGATTAGTAATAACTGTTGCACCTCATAGGCTCATTTGACCATAAGGCAAGACATATCCCAAGAAAGCTGTAGCCATCATTAATAAAAATATAACAGTACCTAAAGTTCATACTAATGTTCTAGGTGCTCTGTAAGATCCATAATATAAACCTCTACCTATATGTAAATAAACTAAAAAGAAGAAAGCTGCAGCTGTATTACTGTGTAAATAACGTATTAATCAACCATTATTAACATCACGCATAATATGTTCTACTGAATTAAAAGCTTCTAATACACTAGGATTATAATGCATAGCTAATGTTACACCTGTGATTATTTGTATAATTAAACAAACAGCCAATAAAGAACCAAAATTCCATAAATAGCTTATATTAGATGGTTGTGGTGAATCTATCATATATGAATTAACCAATTTTAATAAAGGATGACTCTTGAAAATTCTCATGATTAAATTAAAAATTTGTTTTCTTTTTTTATTCTAGATGTTATAATGGAAAAAAGCTGATCTAGTAGTTAAATTAAACTATATAAAATAAATAAGGAAATATTGTATTGTTATCCTGGTGTATATTGAACACATTACTAAATTACCTTTAAAATGCTAAGCATTTGTGGGTAACTTTACATAAATAATAGAACCTCTATCCTTAAGTAAATAAAGATCACTTGGACTTGGACTTGGACTTGGACTTGGACTTGGACTTGGAGCTAACTGTAAATTATTTATTTTTAGAGAAAGTATATTTAAAGCTATATTTTATCTGTAAATATATAGATAAAACCTTGCTTATATTATATACTAATTAAGGAAGTATACTTAACAAACGAAGTTTGTTAAGTAGCCTTAATTTTAATATTCTCGTTAAAATTAGAAGGATTTACAACACTAAATAAGGATAATAATATTAATAAAAGTAAACTATTGTCAAATAATGTTAAATAAGGTATTAATATATAGAAAATAAGACCAATTAAAATATATAAAGCATAGCTTGTAATTACTCCAGTATCCAAGCTAGCTATATTTTTACTTAAATTAATTAAGCCTTTTTCTAAACCATAAGGTCCTAATAATTCTACACTTCCTTTATCTATAACTTTAGTAGTTTGACCCCCTAATTTCAGAATTAGACCTGTTATATATTTATTATAAAATAATTCAATCAAGAAACGTTGGTTAAAGAATCCAAATATATTATAACCTAATCTAGAAAATTTAAATTGAAGAATGACTTTAGGTAAAAACTCTGAAAAGATTATAGCTATAATACTAAGAGATACAGTAAATATTAAGGGTAATAATTTAAAGAAAGTTGGTACAGCAAACTCAGTATCTAACATTATTTCATGTGTAGGATGAATAAATAAACTATTATCAGAAAAAAAAGCAGAACCTAATCCTATAAATATATCTTTAGTTATATAACCAAAGAATATAGAGAAAATAGCTAGTATAATTAATGGTAAACTCATAAATATATCACCTTCATGAGCATTTTTATAATTAACAACTGGTCCATTAGGATTTGTTAAAAAAGTTAAATATAAAACTTTTACTGAGTATAGAGTAGTAAACATGGCACCTATAGTAGCTATAAAGTAGACAACTGTACCACTAAAATAGAATTGTCCATAAGCGGATTCTAATATAAAATCTTTACTATAAAATCCTGTCATAAAAGGGAAAGCAACTAAACTAAGACTTGCTATTAACATTACAGAATAAGTTAAAGGTAAAAATGGTCTTAATCCACCATATTTTCTAAAATCTTGATTGTCAGCAACCGCATGAATAACAGCTCCTGCGCCTAAGAATAATAATCCTTTATAAAAAGCATGATTAACTAAATGAAATAAAGCTATATTATATGAAGACAAACCGACAGCTATCACCATCATTCCTAATTGACTCATAGTGGAATAGGCGATAACTTTTTTAATATCTTGTTGGAATAAACCTATCAGTGAACTAAAAACTGTAGTTATTGCTCCTAATCATAAACATAATATTAATACAGTAGAACTATATTCTATTAAAGGACTTGTACGCATTAATAAATATACACCCGCGGTAACCATAGTAGCCGCGTGAATTAAAGCACTAACAGGTGTAGGACCTTCCATAGCCATAGGTAATCAAACGTGTAATCCAACTTGGGAACTTTTAGCCATAGCTCCAATTAATAAACATATACCTATAATTGTAACTATGTTTTCATTAACAAAAGGTGCTAATGAGAATACTGTACTATAATCAATGTTACCAAATGATCATAGTATAGCAAACATACCTATAGTTAAAAAACAATCACCTACTCTGTTAGTTAAGAAAGCAGACATAGAACTTTGATTTGCCGCTATTCTAGTAAATCAGAAACTTACCAAAAGATATGAACAAATACCTACACCCTCTCATCCTACAAACATCAGTAAAAAATTATTAGCTGTAACAAGTATAATCATCATGAAAGTGAATAAACTTAAATAGCTGAAAAATCTTTGATTGTGTGGATCATGGCTCATATATCCTATAGAGTATATATGAACTAAAGAACTAACTATTAAAACAGGTATCAACATAGACACTGTTAAACTATCAAAATGAAAACCTCATAGAACATTAAGAGATTCACTATCAATTCATCTAAACAGATTTATAGATACTGGTATGTTATTTAAACCTACTTCCAAAAAGGCAACTATTGCCAATAAAGTTGTTACAATTACACTTGTACATGTAATTAATTGTGCTCCGCTAACTCCGACTTTTCTACCAAAAAAGCCGGATACTATTGATCCTAATAAAGGTAAAGTAATTATGGCTAAATACATTATTTATATTCTATTGCGATACTTCCTCTTAATCTATAAAATGCAACTAGAATACCTAAACCTATTGCTGATTCTGCACCAGCTATCGCTATTATATATATAGCATATGTTTGGCCTAATATATCATCAAAGCTAAGTGAACTTATCAATATTAAGAATGTAATAGCTAATAGCATTATTTCAATGGAAATAAGCATTAATATTATATTTTTTCTGTTTAAAACGAAACCTAAAATTCCGATTAAGAAAAGTATTAAGGATAAATTCATTATATATTTTTTTTTTTCATAATTATAAAAACTAGTAAACAGCTTATACTGTAATATAAAAATATTTACAATATATGTAAACCTAAATGAATAAGATTGTTAAAAAAAATTATATATTTTTTTTTCATCTTTATACCTAAAACAATGCTAGCATATTCGGCTAAGAAAAAGAAAACGAATATAACAACAACAACAACAACAACAACAACAACAATAACAACAACGGCATGTTCTGTCATAAAACCACTAACAAGCTCTGATTCAGCCTCCGCCAGATCAAAGGGAGCTCTATTTGTTTCCCCCACGGATCCGAAAATTAGTCATCCCCTCCTCCTCAAAAATCAAAAGGCTCTGTTTCACCTGTAATGTCGCTATTATCTTGTTTAGATTTTTTAGGTGGTTGTATACTAGAATCCGATTCATCTTCAAACTTCCTTTTAGTTGAAGATTCAGAATTTTTATTAACACTAGAAGCACTTTCTGGATTATTGTTAGTATTGGATTCTGAATCTTTATTAACACTAGAAGCATTTTCTGGATTATTGTTAGTATTGGATTCTGAATCTGCAGAGTCAGAGTCAGGTAAGTTAGTTCAACCTTCACGCTCGCGTCTATTCAATTCTTCCTTTAATTCTTCATGCCGATCAGAATATTCTTGTAATATTTCGGTGGCTCCTTCCTCGGCAGGGTCTACAATTTCTATAGGATCATCAAGTATTTCGCCTGTATCTTTAATATATCTCCGTAATTGATCTTCAGGAATCTCTCTTACAGGATGGACCATCATAGCATTAGCACCTTCTTCAAATCAGGATCTATTGGAATCTGTTCCGTAGCCACTCCCATCATCATCGATTGAAGGTGAGTTATTATCCGAGTTTTCCCCTATTTCTGAATTTTCATTTTCATTTTCATTTTCATTTTCATTTTCATTTTCGGATCCTGAGTTAGGGGAAAATAAATAAGTAGTACTAGAAAAAGGAGCTAGATCGCCCCCGACATTTCGTAAGACGCGATAAACTGTGTTGCCTCTAACCACTAAGTCCGAATATAATAATCTATTTTTTTTTTTACTATTTATATTTATGTTTCTTTTTTGTAGGTGTTTCAGGTACTTTTTGCTATTTATATTTATGCTTCTTTTCATTACGTGTTTGCTTATTTTTCTAAATATAAAATAATAATTTTCTTTAATTTTATTATTCGTTGATTTTAGGTTAAAAATAACTTTTAATTAGTATACAATTAAATTGTAATTGTTTAAATATAAGTTATTTATTATTTAATATAATGCATAATGTGAAATAAAACTAATAAATTATTTTTATTAGTTCATTTTTTTTTAAGATCCGAATTATCAAATTCTTATCTAAGATTCGAACTTAGATATAAATATTAGAAGTATACGGCTCTATCTTTGAGCTAATGAGAGTATTATTTTTATGTATATAGCATTAAATTACTTTTTTTTTATAAACATATTATCTATAATAATTATTAAACTTAAAACTTAATAACGTATAAATTAAGCATAAAACTGAAGAATATTTAAATTTAAATTAGGCAACTTTATAACCACTTTAAAAGCTACATAAACCTCGCAAATAAGCCTGCAATTCCCTCTTCCCTCTTCCCTCTTCCCTCTTCCCTCTTGGCGTTAATCTCCATCAATAAAAGGGGGTTTAGGAATTACATTTGTACAATTATCGTTAAAAATAATAAGCATTATATTAACTAATTTATTAACTATTGTTCTTCTAATCAAGATAAAAACTTTTCTATGCTTACGGATTCGATAACTATGGGCATAGAACTATGTAAAATACCACATATTTCCGAACACTGTCCATAAAAAGTCCCTTCTCTATTAATAAGAACCGAAACTTGATTTAATCTACCAGGATAAGCATCACACTTAATACCTAAAGCAGGACAAGCAAAAGAATGAATAACATCTGCCGCTGTAACAATAAATCTAACGTGTGTTAATTCCGGAAGGATAACTCTGTTATCTACTTCTAGCATTCTTAAAGCTCCATCGTCTAAATCAGACTCTGGTACTAAATATGAATCAAATTCTATAAATTCTTCATCTGCATTTAAGAAATCAGGGTATTGATAACTTCAATATCATTGGTGACCTTCTGCTAATACAGACATAGCTGGATCACTAACTTCATCCATTAAATATAATAATTTAAATGAAGGGAAAGCTATCAATATTAATATTAAAGCAGGTGTAATTGTTCATATTAATTCTATTAATGTACCATGATTTAAATATTTATGAGATATAGGTGATTTAACATTATTATAATTTCTAACTATAGATATCATTATTCAACCTACACCAAATAATATAATAACCAAATAAAACATAATATTGTCGTGTAATTCCACCAATCCTTCCATTTGTGGTGTAGCACTATCCTGAAAATATAATCCTCAAGGACTAGGCGCATCACAAGTAATGAATAAACTTAGATATAATCTCTTTAACATATATTTCCTTTTTTTTTTTCTATTAATTAATTGTAGAAACCAACACCCAGCAGCTTATACTATAATTTTAAAATATATATTTTTTCAAAAAATATATAGTACAAGCAAAGATCTAAGAACATAATTTTCTAAAGGAACGTTCTTAGATCTTTAAAACATCTAAATTTAAGAGACGTAAGAGTAGAAGCTAAAGGTAGATTATAGTTTTTTTAATTCTTTTTATTATTATCATCATTACTACTTGTGTTAGTGTCAATATCCATTAAATCATCATTATTATTTTTATTAACATCATTACTACTTGTAATAGTGTCAATATCCATTAAATCATTATTATTTGGTTTTATTGGATGCATAAAATTTCTAAAACCTTTAATTAATTCATCAGTAGCTCATTCTTTTTGTTTCTTCTGCATAAATTTCCTTTGGTCATCTAAAGGTAATGTTTTTAATCATTCAACTGCCGCCAGATTTTCCCTCCGCATTTTTCGGAACGAACTTAATCTAAGAGCCTCTTCAGTATTCAACTTAGAATTTGTCTCTAATTTTTTTATCATATTATGAAGATCATTCACAACATCTTGTGGTAAAAATAACTTTGCAGATCTAGAAGTAAGATTTTGCATAGATTGTCTTTTTGATCTTTCTATTCAATCCTTTTGTGATGAACCTGAAGGACCCGAAGTACCTGAAGTACCTGAAGGACCCGAAGTACCTGAAGTACCTGAAGTACCTGAAGTACCTGAAGGACCCGAAGTACCTGAAGGACCGGAAATACCATCCATCTTTAAAGTTGTTTCCTTTATTATTTCTATTACTACACCCTTAATACCTAATCTAACCATTAAAGCTAAAGATCCCGAAATAATATATTCATAATATTGAGAGGGAGGTAAATGTAAAAATGCCATTATAAAAGGAGGTAGCAAAGAATGTTTTATTAAAGCCATTATAATTACAGCAAATAAACCTAAAATAATATTAGTAATAGTTATATTTTTAATTATATTTTTGATTGTCAAATGTTTTCAAATTAGTGAAAAAAATAATAAACATAATACAGAATATGTTGTAGGTTTATTATTAAATAAATTAATCATTTGTTTACTATCTATTTTTAAAGCATTTTTACCTAATTCAAATGCAAATCCTAATGTTAATACTAAAAAAAAAATTAACATAATAACTAAACCATATATACCATTTGTATATGCACTTACTACATAAGGATAGACTAGAAGAATTTCTAAATCAAATAATAAGAACAAAAGTGCAAATATAAAAAAAGAAATACTGAATTGTGTTCGATTTTGACCTAAAAAAGAATGAAAACCACATTCAAAAGCACTATTTTTTTCTTGGTAAGGATTATGTGGAGCGAAAATTAAATTAACTGCTAATAAAATTATAGCTAATACAGGTATAAATATAAGGAAAAAAGTAGTACTTGTCATTTAAGAATTAAATAATATTAATGCTAATATATTAGCCATGCTTAATCATTCATTAGGTATAAATATAAATAAAAGTATTATTAAAGTAAGAATGGATATAGTAATAGTTAAAGAACTAGATAATATAATATTCTTTGTTTTAAATGTTAGCTTTTGTACTAAAACATTATTCTTAATAATATTTCCATGTAAGTTTATATTAACCAGTTCTGGATTTGTTTTGTATTCAGATTTATCAAAAAATACTTGTCTAATAATATTTAAATAATAAACTGCACTAATAACACTGGTTAATATTGCAACTAAAGCAAGGAAAACATAACCACTATCTAATGCGGCACTTAGTACCATCTGTTTTGCAAAAAATCCTATTAGTGGGGGTATACCTACAAAAGAAAAAATTGTAACAGATAAACTTAAGGCTAAAACGGGGTTTATATAAAAATAACCTTTCATCTGGCTTATTAACTGTATTGGAGAATTATTTTTATCAGGTAATTCTTTATACTCCTTATTATCATTTATATAAAAATATAAAGAAAAACCTATACTTATAAGTATAATAAATGCATTTAAATTGCTTAAAGAATATTGCATTAAATAAAATATGAAGGCTTGGATTGACTCTATACTATTAATACTTAATGCTAATAATATAAAACCTACATGTGAGATAGTACTATATGCAAATAACCTTTTTATTCTAAATTGCGTTAAACCTACAACTGTCCCTATAATTAAAGAAAGTAGTGAACTAACTAATAAACTACTTGTTCAACTAAATTGGAAGTTAAATAATGAATTACTTGTATAATGCACCAATTCTAATAAGAATATAAATATAGATATCTTGGCGACTATAGCTACAAATGTTGTAACTATAGTAGGTATAGCATCGTATACATCAGGAGATCAAAAATGAAAAGGTGCTGCGCTTACTTTAAATAAGAATCCTACGCTTAATATTAGTAATGAAAAATTTATATAATAAGATTTATATCAATATAAAAGATTATTAGTAATATCATTGGCTAAATCACTTAAGCTAGTTATTACGTACATTCCATCTAAATTAGTTGTACCAGAATTTGCATATAATAAACCAGTACCCAATAAAATAAAACATGAACTTAAACCACCTAA
>Ga0137415_10007734_pt1 | contig 10659 bp, 10 predicted proteins | sample CZODoug3_1_1_16f_FD_183082 | JGI IMG/M metagenome (GOLD analysis project Ga0137415, IMG submission 183082) | Vadose zone soil fungal communities from Angelo Coast Range Reserve, California, USA - CZODoug3_1_1_16fungal (Hybrid Assembly) | ecosystem: Environmental > Terrestrial > Soil > Vadose...
CGGGCTAGCTGCTGACTTGGGTGGCTGCAAGATATTCAGTAACGCGTACGGCGCTGGCAACACGGTTGACGGGAATGAGTTTACCTACTTGTTCGGGCCGCGGCTTACCTATCGAAGCGGCAGCAGGTTCGAACCATTTGCCGAGCTCAACTTCGGCGGAATGCGCATCTCGGTTTCTTGCAATAGCAGCGCACTTAGTTGTGTCAATGCCACTGGCGGCAACACTTTCACCAAGAACGCTTTCGCCATGACGGTAGGTGGAGGTTTTCAGGTCAAGCTGAGCCAGAAATTTTCGCTGCGGCTCGTCCAGGCTGAGTATCTGTACACTCGCTTTGGCAACAACTGTGCCCTGGCTGTCTGCAACAACAATAACAGTCAGAACAGCTTTCGGCTGAAGAGTGGAATAGTGATTAACTGGTAAGATTAAGCGTCTGCCCAAAGTCGATTTGGGGAGCGCATGCCAGGCGTCGATTTCTGGTTCCACTGGAAACTGAACTCAAGAGCAACCAAAAGTAGCAAGAGACTGCGGAAGGACGTTTCAGGGTCCCATCCGCAGTCTTCTTATTTAATTTACTGTTCATTTCCGAAGGGTGCTAACCGAATCCTACTACAACCTCTCAGCTTCAGTGCACTGGTACTTTTGACAGTTCCCACGGCCTCGAAGAAACCATATTGTCTCGCTACCCGAACCTGAAAAGGGGCCCGGCTGAAGAACACCTCCCCCGAGGCGAGGCAGGTGATGCGTAAGACCCTTCCTACGTTCCGGCCGGCCCCCCCTTTACAGCCGGCACGCGAACCCGACGTATTGCTTCAAGCGCTGCTGAGGAGCCTGAGAATACTGGCCGTAATAACGTTTGACGCAGTTCGCAAGGCACTTCGCTCCGTTGACGGCAGCGGAACAAAGTCGATCAGACGGCGGACGAACCGATGGATGAGGAGTTCAGATACAATCTGACCGCTACCAACGTTTGTGGAGGTTCCCCACGCCCAGCCCGTTGTCTATATTTCCTGGCTACAGAGCTTTGGAGAACTGTCACTTTCGCCAGTGTTCGGAGAAACGGAGACTCTTCTAAATCCTCGACGGCGTTCATCGCTAGATGGAAGAAGTCGTTCTGAAGCGACAGAGGATCCTGGCGATACTCTTTTAAAGAGAAGGGACGCATGAACATAAGATTGACACCGCGAGGTCAATTCTTGCGAGTGCTTCACTGTTTGTGCCGGTTTCGATCACCTTCGCAGGCTCGCCGAATACCTACGTCAGGCGTCCGGAACAGCGACACTCAGGCCCGCATCAACAAGCGCAGCCTCGCAGCGCTTTCCAAGGACTATTTTACGGTAGCTTGTCGGGGGAGATATATCTCGCCATCAGTATACCGGCGCCCACCGCGGCGAGCAGCCAAACCGAGGTGATTACTACGAAGGCCACGAGGGCCGGGGTCGATTTTATTTCTTCTTTCCTGCGCATCTCGGCTGCATCGGCTAGCTCGCGGCATTCAGTGAGCACCTCCGGAGGAATAATTCTTTGAAGGACCTTTGCCCCCACGAAGAGAACTAAGAAGTCATCCGAGAATCCGATCACCGGAATGTAATTCGGAATCAGTTGAATGGGACTAAACAGGTAGCCCGCGCTGCATGCTGCGACCAGTTTTGCGTACCAACGCACACGGGGATGTTTGAACGCAAAATAAAAAACGTGTACCTCTTTTTGGAGTCGTTGCGCCTGTTGCTTCCAGCTCTTTTTGACTTCGGGGCAACGCCGGGCTACGTTGCGCGTCGAATCGTCTAAGGGCATTGCTGCAGGATCACGCATATGTACTCGTAGGCGACGATGGATATGACCCTGAGGTCTCTCCTGGGAACAGCGCACTCAAGAATGATCTGGTTTAGATATCGAACCGTTGGCGATCGAGTTTTGATTCCTCTTCAACCGTTCATTCGGGCCTTGACCGTTGTTCGTATTCGTGAGCCGCGATGCATCGAAAACCACCTGGTCATGCCACCAGAGCCGTTCAAAAAAGACACGCGCCATGTCGATCTGCTCTATTTGTTGTGAGGTGGACTGCAATCTGTCTTTCACGATGTCGCCAATACAACAGTTCCCGTCAATACCATCCACCCAACGCTTTTCTGTCACGTCTATGGTCATAAAAATGTCCCTGTAAGTATGGTTCTTGTTAATCAGTACGGCCGCGGCCCCGGGAGGCAGCCGCTGTTGAACAGAGATCGTGTCTGACATTCGATGGGGCACGTAGCCAAGCCAGGCGTCACCGGCAAAACTGACGCCTTTAGAGCCGCCAGGGCTATCGTGTCGGTAAGCGATTAAGCTATGGCGAACCATCGTTCCTCGAAAAAGCTCGACGGCAGCGAATTGCTCCGCCAGGGGAAGCTGAGCTATCCGGGAAGCCTGCGGGATTTGCGCCATGACTCCGCAGTGAGGCGAGTAGGGTGCTTGTCTTATCCACCGGCCAAACTTCAGTCCACCCTTCTCCAGGAAATCGAATAATTGCGGGACAGAATATGCGCGGTCTTGCGGATGTAGCAGAGCATCAGCAAGTGCACCCTCTCGTCGAAAATCCGGGGCCTCCCGCAGCAAGTTTTCCAGCGGATGTCCGGGTGGCAAGACGCCGAGCGCAGTAATAAGGTCCCGAATGTCCGCATCGGAAGCATGTATGCCGGTCCGTCTGCAGAAATCTTGCAGCATATAGATGCCGGTCCGTCCGTAAGGCGCATACACCATGAGATGCATCGCCCCGTCCGGTTTGAGCACGCCGCGCAGCGCTCGGAGGCCCGCATCAGGGTCCGCAAGATGGTGAAGAACCCCGGTGCACACGACCTGGTCGAAGTTCGTCTCCAAATCATTTACACGCTCGATCGGCAATTCGCAGACGCGGAGGTTGTCCAAGCTGTATTTTCGTTTAAGATCCTCGGTACACCGCACACTCGTTGCACTGACGTCAATGCCGGTAACCAGTGCCGCGGGCCGGCGCAACGCATGCTTTGCTGCCTGAGATGTACCGCAGCCGGCAATGAGAATGGATAGGTCTTCTTTATAAGGCCTGGCATGCCAAGCTAAGTGATAATCCGCGCGGCGTCTTTGCGGGTCTTGCCATAGCCGCCGATATTTTTCCAGACTATCGATCGGCCGAGGATAAGGATAATGATCGTAGAAGTCGCGGACCTCTTCTGCGACATCCAGCAATGCCGAATCGTTTTCCTTTTGCGCGATCATTGAAAATCAGCCAAAATTTTAAACACCCAGATGTCCAGTCCATCGCCAGCATCGCAGAATCACAAGAAAAACTACGTTATTCAATTCTTCTCTAACCAACATCTGCGGCCTGCTGCCTTACTGTCCGTGCGCTGCCGCTCTTTCTGTTAATGCAACGTGTGCTGAGGCCGTTGCAGGGCTCACGCCACTGAAGTGCGAGCGCGGCGAGCGATTGCCGTGGCAGAAACGGAACTTCTGGCCGCTTCCGCAAGGGCACGGCTGATAGGGTCCTCGCTTCGCGTCCTCGGCGGTGGTCTGCGCCATCACGTCGGAGGGCGGGCAGCCGCTTTGTAATAGTCGTGCCATCGTTTTCATCGCGGGCATCGTGTGGGTGAAGAACAGCTCCAGACCCGGGCAGAGATAGTTCTGACCCTGCTCGCCGTCGCGCGAAACTGCGAACCGGTCTTTCGGGCACCCGCCATTACAAAGCTGCTTAACCGGGCAACGCTGACACTGCGCAGTAAGCAAATCGCGCTTGTCGTCCCCAAACTTGCGCTGCTGGGCTGAAGCTACAAGTTTCAGCATGTGCGTCTCGTGGATGTTCCCCAGCAAATAACGCGGTTCGACGAAGTGATCGCAGGAATAAAGATCGCCGTTGAACTCCAGCGCCGGGCCGTAGCCGCAAGTAGGGGCGTGGATGCATAGCAGGTGGCGTCCAAAATAGGCCTCGAGCGTCACGTCGAAAATCTGGACGAAAATCTGGCCCACGTCACGACGCACCCACTCCTCAAAAATGTCCACGAGGAAGCGGCCGTATTGTTCGCTCCCCACCGAGCGCTTTGTTACCAGATTGCCGGACTGCGTGTAGAGCAGGCGCTTGCGGTTGGGCTGCTCGCTCCAGCCGAGGTTGGCGATCGCGATCGTCTCTTCGCTTGCGCGCTCTACGATCGGAATGAACTGTATCCACTTTGCTTCCATTTCGTCGCGGAAAAAGCGGTAGACGGCGCGACCATGTTTCTCATTGGCGGCGTTGACGGTGCACAGTATGTTGAAATCGACTCCGAACAGGTGCAGGTGCCGCCAGCCGCGCATCACCTTATCGAAAGTACCCTGCTTGCTACGGTCGACCCGGTAGGTGTCGTGGAGCTCGCGCGGGCCGTCGACGCTCAGGCCGACGAGGAAATTGTGTTCCTTGAAGAAGGCGCACCATTCATCATCGAGGAGAATGCCGTTGGTCTGGAAGGTGTGTTGTACGGCTTGGCCGGCGCGGCGGTACTTTTCGACGAGCTCGACGGAGCGCCTGAAAAACTCAAGCTTCATAAGTGTGGGCTCTCCGCCCTGCCAAGCCACTGTTACTGTTGGCGTTTGGTGTGCCTCCAGCAGTTGACGGATATATGTCTCGAGCGTGACATCCGACATCCGATTCTTTTCATTCGGATAGAGCGACTCCTTGGACAAAAAGAAGCAATATGTGCAGTCGATGTTGCAGGTAGACCCACTCGGCTTAGCCAGGAGGTGAAAGCCTGGTGGGGCGTTTGTTGGCAACGAATCGTCGGTTATAGGAGTCATTTTCGTATCACCTTTTCGCTTGAGACTGCCAGCCTTAGAATGTGGTCACTGCCGCCCCATGGCGACAGCCATGGCCTTTTCGGGCAAAACGAGGTGATCGACGCTCACGGCATCCTCGGCGATCGCGAGCTGAACGCCCTTGACGACTCCGTTGAATTGGTTTCCACGCGGCCCGTAGTCCGGTGAGACAGGAGATCCCGTATCCACCCCCACGTCGCAACCGTCATCGGCAGAAAAAACGAAGGCGGCCGTGGCGCCGACCTTGCCCTCTCCGACCTTTTTGCCGTCCACGTATAAGGACGCTGTGCCACCCTTGCCCAGGCCGCCACCAGCATAGGCAAACTCCATGCGTACCTGGTGGTCGCCCGGAGGCAGCGCGCCGCTTGATTCGGCGTAGAATTGCTGAATGCCGAGAAAGTTGTAGCAGTATTTGAGCTTGCCGCCCTTGGCGTAGAGGCTCCAGCCGCCAATGTTGCCACCTTGACAGACGATGACGCCCTCAGCCCCTGTAGCGGGTACAACGATCTCAGCGGTCACCGAGTGGGACTTGTTCTTTATGTTGACGACCGAGCTTTCAGACAGACGCCCCATGTTGCCAAATAGAATTTGGGAGTTGCCCTTGATCAGCACCGGCCGGCCTGCCATATCTGAATTGAACCGTTCAACGCGCCGGTCGTCGAGGGGTAGCACGTTGTAGCGCGCGGCCTCGATCAGCCAAAGGCGCTGGAGTTGGTGGAGCTTTTCGGGCATCTGCTTGGCCAGGTTGTTCGCCTGGCTCCAGTCTTTAGTGGTGTCGTAAAGTTCCCAGTTGTCGTCGTCGAATGCTGGGGGTTTCCCGGTTTCGAGGATCCATGGCGTACTGTGTCGCGTAACCGCAGTCCAGCCCTTGTGGTAGATGCCGCGGTTGCCGAACATCTCGAAATACTGAGTCTCATGCCGCTCGGCAGCCTCGGCGTCGTTGAACGAATACGCCATGCTGACGCCTTCCATCGGATGCTGCTGGACTCCGTTCACGAACACCGGCTCAGGCAACCCAGCCGCCTCCAGGATTGTCGAAGCCACGTCAATCACGTGATGGAACTGTGAACGGATTTCGCCTTTCGCCTTAATCCCCTTGGGCCAGTGCACGATCGTCCCGTTACGCGTTCCGCCCCAATGCGAGGCCACCTGCTTGGTCCATTGGTACGGCGTATTCATGGCGTGCGCCCAGCCCACGGCATAGTGGTTGTAAGATTCCGGCCCGCCCAGCTTGTCCAGCCGCGCCATCAGGAACTCAGGGGTCTCCAGCGCGGCCGCACCGTTGAAATTGATCATCTCGTTGTATGTGCCCTGCAGCGTGCCCTCCGCAGAGGCGCCATTGTCGCCGATGATGTAGTAGATCAGCGTGTCATCGAGCAGATTGAGCTTTTTCAGCGAATCCACCAACCGTCCAACGTGGTAATCGGTATACTCCAGGAACCCGGCGTAAACTTCCATCTGCCGGACGAGCACGGGCTTGAGCGCAGCAGGCATCTCATCCCATGCGGGGATTTCTTTGTGCCTCTGGGTAAGCTGGCAGTCCGGTGGAATCACGCCCAGTTTCTTCTGTCGTACAAATGTCTCCTCGCGTAGCTTGTCCCAGCCCTGGTCGAACTTGCCCTTGTACTTGGCGATCCATTCCTTGGGGACGTGGTGCGGGGCGTGGGCCGCGCCCGGTGCGAAGTAGACGAAGAAGGGCTTGTCGGGAATGAGCGCCTTCTGTTGCCCAATCCAGTTCACGGCCTTGTCGGTCATGTCCTCCATCAAGTGGTAACCCTCTTCGGGCGTCTTCTTGACCTCGACCGGTGTGGTGCCTTCATAGAGCGATGGGTACCATTGGTTCGCCTCGCCGCCGATGAACCCGTAGAAATATTCGAACCCGCCTCCCCCGGTAGGCCATGCATCAAAGGGACCGGCCGGACTGGTCTCCCAAACCGGCACTTCATGGCACTTGCCAAACTGTGCCGTCGCATACCCATTGAGCTTGAGGGTCCGGGCGATCGGTGCGCAGGTGTTCGGCAGAACTGAGTTATAGCCGGGCGACCCAGTGGCGATTTCGGTGATCCCACCCATGCCAACTGTGTGGTGGTTGCGTCCGGTCAGACAGGCCTGCCGCGTGGGAGAGCAGAGCGCTGTCGTGTGAAAGCGGTTGTATTTCAGGCCAGCAACCGCCAAGCGTTCCGCAGTCGGCGTGTTACAAGGACCGCCGAAGGCGCTGGAGGCCCCAAAGCCCACGTCGTCAAGCAGGACGATCAAGACGTTTGGCGCACCGTTGGGCGGGCGCAACTGTGTGATCGGCGGGAACTTCGTTTCCGGATCCTTCGCATCATAGGTGACTAGGCCTGTGCGCGGTCGATCCGGGATGGGAAGCACGGTTCGGTGGATCCTGTCTTGATGACTCATCGTTCCTCCTTGACCTCATTCTGTTACTGTGTCGTGCGGGCATGCCGATTGCGAATGCATTCAATCTTTACGCTATCCCGCCTTGACAACGCCGCCTTCACGTCCGGAGCCCGATGACTTTCTAAGAGTTGGTTTTTTTCCAAGCCGCACGAGTCGATTTATCGGGCCGCGCAGCACCAGATACGGCACGATCGCCAGGGCGAACGCCACAATGAGCGTCTCTCCCGGATAAACCGTCGAATGAACTCTTAGTTGGTAGACGACATCGAGAATGATGGCGACGATGAAAATCTTGCCGACGGACTTCCAGCCTTCCTTCACCAGCTCTTTGCGTTGATCGGGAGCAGAAAGCAAAGCCCAGAAATACGCAGGCTTCCCGGCTTTTGCGTCTTTGACACCCTCGATAACCGCGAAAATAATTGCCACCAATGGCTGGACGATAAACCGGAAATGAAGCGGGCCGTCTAAACGAGCGAAAAGATCTCCGACAATTCTTTGCCAATCCCTCATGGCTCAAGCCTTTCCAGTTCGTGCGAGTTGCCAGGGCCAGCGGCCTTCAATCTCCACCGTGATGGACCAGCTCAGGAACGTTCGGATAACAATTAACAAACCCAGCGTCACGATCCCTTCCCTGGTAGGTGTGACCGTGACCGTCCTGATGATGTCCGCTGCGACCAGAAATTCCAGCCCCAGCTGCAACGCTTTTCCGACGAAGATTTTCAGCCGTGGATAGGCGTCTGGTTTCCGCTGCCTGATCTGCAGAAGGCCTCGGATCGTTGCGTAGAGAAAGGCAAACCCGATCGACGCAATGCCCAAAATCTCAAGCCCTCGCGCGACTAGTTCAATAGCTTGAGTAACCGTGTTCGATTCCATGATGCCTTCCGCGACCGGTCAGAAAACCTCTCTGTGAACTAAAATCGTAAAAAGCAAAAACAATCCAAGGAAAACTAAGCTCGCGCCTACCAAAAGTGCAAAACTCCTGGGTCTGCGGCGGTGTACAGGATCGACATTCTTTACCAGCTGGTAGTACTCAATGAGGCCGAACATCATGGACGCCGTGCCTAAGCCCATTAAGACAATGCCAAACCGCCGAGGGCCTTGCGCACGGAGGACGCTCGCAGAAAGGCTTTCTTTTACGTACAGAAGAAACTTATAGATGGTAAAACCAAAAGACAGCATGGACAGGCCGGTGCGGATCCACGCCATCAGCGTTCGCTCGGCGGCCATGAGCGTTCGCTCGACGGCCAGGCTGGTATTCGTCGGGGCTAGATCAGTGCGCTCTGCAGCCAATGTAAGTGCAGTATGTGGCTCTGCCACTGCCATAATCCCTCCGTCTACCGCCAACGGCGTACAACTCGAATTACACGTAATGATTAGCAATCTTCTTGACACCGGCACACTGTCAGAACTAACAGTCCGGGTGATAGACCCTAGATAAGTCACTTAACGTGTGTAGATTTTCGGTTCACAAACACGTCGAGTAGCGGTCGCCGTTGAAGACACCACTGTCCAGTAGCTCATACTCCATGTCGCCATGGTTGCGCCCCTTGTTCGTCTCGATCAGATCGATTTAGTTGCTGTCACCTTCTGGGTTTCTCTTCCTGCGTGGGTACTTTGAGCAACGCTCGTTCAGCGGCGCCATTGGAGATGGAAGCGGCGGCCACGATAGTCTGCAGCGGAAATGCAAACTGAACTCCAATCGACTCGATACAGTCAATGATGCGCAGGAGAAGACTTTCCTGGATCTCGAGGAATTGGTTCCAATCACTCGCCAAGACGTAAGCGAAAACCTCCACGTCGAGAGAAGAAGGGCTGAAACGAAGGAAACGCACGCGAGCCGAACTAGACTCGAGATGCCGATTTTCCTGCAACAGGCTGCGTATTTCGTCGAGGACGATTTGCATTTGCGACGCAGTGGTCCCGTAGCGCAGGGTTAGGATTGGATGAAACCAGAATTTGTCCCGTGAAGAGATGTTCTCAAGGGTCATGTTTGCGATCTGGCCGTTCGGAACGCTGACCACTGTTCGGTCGGCAGTTCGGATTCGGGTTGAACGAAGGCCTATATCCTCGACCGTTCCCTGAGCATTGCCCACCTTTAAACTGTCTCCCACGCGCACCGCTTGGTCGAAGATAAGCGAGACTCCGCCGATTATATTTTCCAATGTCTTCTGCGCGGCGAATGCAACGGCGATTCCGCCAACGCCGAGTCCAGCCAGTGCTGTGGTTGGGTTCACCCGGAAGTAATGCAGGGTCACGATCACGCCCGCGGAGATAATCAGCAAGTCGACTACCCAGCGCGTGAGATGCAGCATCGAAGTGGCTGCCGTGCGGTTGCGACTTTGGAGGAGCCGCCGGGCGTATTCTTCGCCCCAGCTGGTGAAAAGAATCAACAGCCAGATGCTGGCTGCGATTGTAATGACAGTGGCGGTGCTGGACCAGAACTGCCGCGCCAATAGCGGAAGGTTAGTTTTGGAAATTATCCAATGGATGACGAATGCCAGAAGCAGAAGGCGAACCGGCCCAGGCAAGAATTCGCGATTGGCCAGATCTGGCTTCCTGTACAGGCGTTGCCGCAACAGGCCAATGAGGCGACTGAGCAGGCGGCTCAGCAGAACCGTAAGGAAATACAAGATTGGCATGCCTACAAGAACTGCGAGCCATTCAAACGCGGCTATGCCTGCGAATCGAGTATTCACCAGGAATTCTGGGAGAATGTGGTAAACGGAGACGACGTTGACCTCTTCATACAAGTCCGGAATAGAGTCGAGGGTCTTGCTGGAGAACAGCCACACGGACCCGGACTTCCCGTCTACTCGTTCGACCAATATGTCGACATTGCCGTTGTTGCTGCTGATGGTTCCCACTAGCTCTTGGTCAGGTTTCAGCGGATCTGATAGGGAGCCCTCGGGATCGTCACTGACCTGATTGAGTCTTGGGGGTAGGCGACGATCGAGGACAATAAAGAGCTGGTGGGCGAGAGCCGCGGCAGCATTGCCACGAACGCGAGTGTTCAGAAATTGAGCGGCGAGTTCGTCGTCTCCCCTACGGGCAGCACCCAAGAAACCTAATACAGCACCTCTCGGCGTGGCGCGGCCAAGAGTGTCCGTGGGTACCTCGGGTTGAGCCGGTGTAGGAGCGGAACCGGGCTTGTGGAGCTGTGCTGATGCAGGGAAGCAAAAGAGAAAGCTCAGGAAAAGGAAGCAAGCGCCAGTGCCTAGGCGCGCTGCGCGCCTTTGTGACACAAAGTGAGGTAGGCGCATTTCACATTGGTTGATCAACGGTGCCTTTCCGGGCGATGTTTCTGACGTGTCGGTCCGCAATTATCCACTCGGACAAAAATGTGCGAAGAAACGTCGATCGATTGCACTTGTCATGTCTTTCCTCGCACGAAAACATTTTCTCCGAGGCGAACCGGGTCCTATTCTTGGGCCATCGTAGATAAGTCAATACAACTTAGATGT
>Ga0137415_10007735_pt1 | contig 10659 bp, 7 predicted proteins | sample CZODoug3_1_1_16f_FD_183082 | JGI IMG/M metagenome (GOLD analysis project Ga0137415, IMG submission 183082) | Vadose zone soil fungal communities from Angelo Coast Range Reserve, California, USA - CZODoug3_1_1_16fungal (Hybrid Assembly) | ecosystem: Environmental > Terrestrial > Soil > Vadose...
CAATCGCCGCTTTGAGCGTGGCCTGGAAACCGTTCAAGCTCGCGCTGCCCTTGCTGGTGTGCGCCGTTGTGCCGCCGATCGCACAGGCGTGGCTGTCCGGGGTTCGCGCCCGGTTCGACGACGGGCCGGCACGCTGGTCGGTGCGGCTGCGGCGTAGGCTGCTGACCGCGGCGCTGCACGTGATGCAGCCCATCGCCCGCCTGCGCGGGCGGCTCAACGAGGGCCTCACCCCGTGGCGACGGCGTGGCACACCGCGGCCGGCACCGCTCTGGCCGGTCACGGCGTCCGTCTGGAGCGAGCAGTGGCAGGAGCAGGAGCAGCGGCTCCGCGCCATGGAAGCCGGCCTGCGCGCCGACGGCGCGAGCGTGCTGCGCGGCGGTCGGCACGCCCGCTGGGACCTCGAAGTCCGGGGTGGATTCTTCGGCGCCGCACGACTGCTCATGGGCGTCGAAGAACATTCCGGCGGGAAGCAGCTGATACGACTGCGGTGGTGGCCGTTCGTGCCCGTACGCGGACCGCTTCTCACGCTCGTGTTCGCCGGCCTGACGTTCGGCGCGACGCGTGACCATGCGTGGGTCGCCGCCGCGGTTCTCAGCGGCGGCGCCCTGTTGTTCGCGTGGCGCACGCTGGAGCAGTGCACCGCCGCCATGGCCACGACCCGGGAGGCCGTGGCACGGCTGCGGCGCGGTGCCGCCGGATGAGCGACCTCGGTCTGTATCGACGGCTGCTGCGACAGGCCCGGTCGTACTGGCCGCACGTCGTGGGAGTGTTCGCGCTCGGCTTGCTCGCGAGTCCGATCGCGCTCCTGACTCCCGTGCCGTTCAAGATCGTGGTCGACTCCGTGCTGGGGGCGCAGCCCCTCCCCCCCCTCCTGCAAGCCCTCGTGCCGGCGACGGTCGGCTCGAGCGCTGCCGCCACGCTTGCGCTCGCCATCGGACTGCTGCTCGCCGTCACGGCACTCGGCCAGGTCCAAAGTCTCGCGACCACCCTGCTCCGCACCTACATCGGCGAGCGGTTGGTGCTCGACTTCCGCTCCCTCCTCGTGCAACAGGTGCAGCGCCTGTCGCTGTCGTATCACGACTCCCGTGGCACGGCCGACTCGGTGTACCGCATCCAGTACGACGCCCCCGCCATCCAGAACGTCCTGGTCGAGGGAGCCATTCCCTTCCTCTCCGCGGGCGTAACGGTGGTGACGATGTGGATCGTCACGGCGGAACTCGATCGTCAGCTCGCGCTGGTGGCGCTGGCAATCTCCCCGCCGCTGTTCTTCCTGTCCCGCCTGTACCGCCCGCGCATGCGCCGCCAATCGCGCCAGGTGAAGAAGCTCGAGAGCTCGGCGCTGGCCGTCGTGCAGGAAACGCTCGGGGCACTGCGGGTCGTCAAGGCGTTCGGCCAGGAAGCGCGAGAAACGGGGCGCTTCGTACATCAGTCCCGGCAAGGCGTGGCGGCGCGCATCCGACTGGCCGTGCTCGAGGGAGGTTACGGCCTGCTCATCGGCCTGGTGACGGCGCTCGGGATGGCCGCGGTGTGGCTCATCGGGGTCGGGCACGTGCGCGCGGGCACGCTCACGCTCGGAGAGCTCTGGATGGTGATCGGTTACCTGGGGCAGCTGTACGAGCCCCTGAAGACGATGAGCCGGAAGGCGACGGGGATGCAGGGGTACCTCGCGAGCGCCGAGCGGGCGTTCGCGCTCCTGGACGAGCAGCCCGACGTGCCGGAGCGGCCGCATGCCCGGGCGGTGACGCGCGCGACGGGCGCCGTGGAGTTCCGGGACGTCGCGTTCGCGTACGGCCCGGACCGCCCGGTGCTGCAGGACGTCTCCTTCGCGATCGCGCCGGGGACGCGGCTCGGAGTCGTCGGGGCGACCGGGGCCGGCAAGACTACGCTGATCAGCCTCCTGACTCGCTTTTACGACCCGACCGCGGGGCAGATTCTGCTGGACGGCGTGGACCTGCGCGACTACAAACTCGAGGACCTGCGCCGCCAGTTCGCCGTCGTGCTGCAGGAGACGGTGCTCTTTTCAGCCAGCATCGCGGAGAACATCGCGTACGCCGCGCCCGGCGCGAGCCGGGAGCAGATCGTCGCCGCCGCACACGCCGCCAACGCGCACGAGTTCATCGTGCGCCTGCCCCGAGGCTACGATACCCACGTCGGCGAGCGCGGCGCGCAGCTCTCGGGAGGCCAGCGACAGCGCATCGCGCTCGCCCGTGCCTTCCTGAAAGACAGTCCCGTGCTCATCCTCGACGAGCCGACGAGCGCCGTCGACGCTGACACGGAGGCGAAGATCCTCGGCGCGATGCGGCATTTGATGCGCGGCCGCACGGTGCTCCTGATCTCGCATCGGCCGAGTACGCTGGAGCGTTGCCAGGCGCTCCTGGTGCTGGAGCACGGGCGGGTCGTCACTGATACCATCCCATCCCTCGCCAGGGCGCAGTCCCCCGTCGCGTCCGGAGGGTCGGCCGTTGGCGAGCGGCGGTCGAATCTCAAGAGCCATCCGGCCGTGCGCGCCTGGTGCGAGCTATATCCGCATGCCGAGCCGCGGTCGATCACGCCGCTGCGGGTCCGGAAGCTGAAGAGCAGTGTGTACCGGCTCGAGGGCGCCGGTCAGGGCGGCTCGCCCGTCATCGCCAAACGGTGCCCGCGGCCGGTCGCCCTCGTCGAGCGCACCGTCTACGAGGACATGCTCGCTCGCCTCGCGGTCCCGTCGCTCCGCTACTACGGATTCGTCGACGAGCCCGACGCCGCTTCCAGCTGGCTGTTCATGGAAGAAGCCGGCGGTCCCGACTACTCGAATCTGATCCCCGAGCACCGTGCGCGGGCCGGCCACTGGTTGGCGGTACTCCATGCCGCCGCGGCTGGCGCGGCCGCCGGTAGCCAGCTCCCCGACGGCGGACCCGGCCGATACCGGGAGCGGGTGCGGAAGCTGCGCGAGACATTTCGGCGGCATCAGGATAATCCCGTGCTGTCGCCGGAGGACGTAGCCTTTGTCCAGGGACTCGTGGCCCGGCTCGACGATCTGGCCGCGCGCTGGCACCTGGTGGAAGACGTCTGTCGGGGCGTGCCACCAACCCTGGTGCACGGTGACTTCAACGGCAGGAACATCCGCCTGCGAAGCGAGCGCGCGGACGCTGCCATCACCGTCTTCGACTGGGAAGACGCCGGTTGGGGCGTCCCCGCCGTCGACCTGGCCCAGCAGCTAACCGTGCCGTCGGGACAGCTCGCCGCCAACCCCGACATTCCGAGCTACTGGTCCGCGGGGCGGGAGCAGTGGCCGGAGCTGAGCAGCGAGGCGTGCTGGCGACTGGCCTATTGCGGGACGGTGTTCCGGACGCTTTCCGCCATGTCATGGATTGCCGATGACTTGGCGAACGACTGGGCTCACGCGTGTCTCCGCGACATGCGGCTGTACGCCGCTGAGCTGGACGGCGCCCTGGAGCGGCTCGATTGGGTGCGCCGCACGTCACCGCCGCAACCCGAGGTCGCCGCGACATGAAGCCACTCCGCATCGGCTTCCTCGTGTCCTCCCGCTTTGCGCAAAGCACGGGCCATATACCCGCGGTGATGCGAGCGCTCGCGGACGCCGGCGTGGTCGTCGACGTGATCCATCCGACGCAGGGAGCCCTCGACCTCTCCGACGTGCGGGTCGAGGACGACCTCTACGTCCTGAAGAAGACGAGCCGCCTCGCCTTGAGCATCGCAGGCGCGCTGCACGCCCAGGGCGCCGCCATCGTGAATCCCTTTCCGGTGACGGTGGCGCTGCGCGACAAGATCATCACGGCCAGGATCCTGCAATTGGCCGGAGTCCCCACGCCGGCGACCTACGTCGCTTCGCACCCCGACCGGCTGACGCCGTTGCTCGCTCAGGGTCCACTCGTCATCAAACCGTATGACGGCTCGGATGGCATCGGCGTGCGGATCGTCCGCAGCGTCGCCGAGCTCGCGGCCGTGCGGGCCGGCAGAGACCCGATCCTCGCGCAGCGCTACTACGCGCCCCAGGGGCGCGACCGGAAGATCTACGTGGTCGGCGAGCGGCTGTTCGGCGTAAAGAAGGTCTTTCCGATCAGGACCGAACAGGACGGGCAGGGCGAGCCGTTCACCCCCCGCCCCGAGCTCTGCGACATCGCGCGGCGCTGCGGCCGGGCGTTCGGCATCGATCTGTACAGCGTCGACATCATCGAGAGCGACGGCAAACCGTACGTCGTAGACATGTGCAGCATCCCGGGGTGCGGCGGCGTCCCGGATGGGCCGCAGCATCTTGCCTCGTATCTGCTCGCGGCCGCGGCGCGCGCCGCAAGTGGACAGCGGCGGCACCTGGCCGGAGCCCACGCGTGATGGCGAGCCGCGTGAGGGAGACGAGCGCGCTGCGCGAGCGAGTGGCTCGCGTCCTCGACCAGCGGCGGGAGCCCGGGGCAGCCGAGCTGTGCGACGCGGTGGAGCGCGTGCTGGGCGGCGCGGAGAGCTCGGAAGACGCAGTCGGTCTGGAGCGCCTGACAAAAGGTGTCTACAGGCTCCGCGTCGGCGGTGAAGCCGGCCGCACGCTGGTGCTCAAACGCCATACGCCCGCGATCGCGCATACCGACCGCCTCGTCGTGGAGCGCTGGCTGCCGGCGCTCGGTCTCGGCGACCGCTGCCCGCAGCTCCTCGCGGCCGCGGCACAGCACGAAGGGCGCTGGGTGTGGCACGTCTATGAGGACCTCCGTTGCGAGACGCTCGCCGATCGGCGGGAGCGTCCCCGCCTGGAGGCGGCGGTCGATCTCATCGCCCAGCTCCACACCCGAGGCGTGGGCCACCCGCTCCTGCCCGAGGTCCGCTGGCACGGCCGCGACCATGGGGCTCGGTCGTTGATCACGAACCTCCGCGATGGCATCGCCGCGCTCGAGGCCCTCGCGACCGTGCGCGCGCCAGCGAGGTTCGCACGCGCTCACAGACGTCTGCTCGAGCGACTGCACCGGCTGCTTGAAGGAGCGCCTCGTCGGGTCCACCTCATGGACGAAGCCGGAGGGCCCGATACGCTGCTGCACGGCGATCTCGGGCCGAAGAACGTCTTCGTCGCCATGACCGGCGACGGCCCATGGGCTCGCGTTGTCGACTGGGACCACGTCGGCGTGGGCCCGGCGAGTTACGACCTCTCGACATTCCTCTACCAGTCGTCGCCTGACGACCGGCCCTGGCTGCTGCGCCGCTATCGCGAGGCCGTCGAACGGGCGGGCCACCGTTTGGCGGCGGACGGCGAGCTGAATCTGCTGTTCCACACGGCCGAGACCGCGCGTGGGGCCGGCTGCGTCATCTGGCCCGCGATGGCGCTGTTGAACGATGGCGCCGAGTGGGGCCGCGGCGGACTCGCGGACATCGAAGACTGGTTCGAGACGCTCCGCCCGCCGCTGCCAGAGTCGGTCGGGGGTGCCGCGTGAGCCTCACGGTCTGCCTCGCCCCGGCCAACACCGTCGGCTATCCCCAGGGAGGCGGGCACCTCTGGGTGTACCTGAACTGGGCTCTGGCCCTGCGCGCCGCCGGATGCCGGGTGATATGGCTCGAAGGGGTGGACGACGACGTAGGTGACGCCTCGCTGGCGCGCCGCCGTCGCTGGCGCGGCCGCGACGTGCGCGAGTGCGTCGCCACCTTGAAGGCGCACCTCGGACGCTACGGGTTCGCCGACGCGCTGGCACTCTACGCGATCGACGGCGCGCCTCTGCCTGACGACGTGGCGGCCGCCGGTCTGAGCCTGGACGACGCGGCCGACGCCGATCTGCTCCTGAACCTGGCGCATGCTTTGCCGGCGGCGGTGGTGCGACGGTTCCGCCGCTCGGCCTTCGTCGACACCGATCCCGGCCTGTTCCAAGTCTGGATGACCACGGGCGATATCTGCGTGGCGCCCCACGACGTCTACTTCACGATCGGCGAGACGGTGGGCACGCCGGCGGCGCGTTTTCCTGACTGCGGGCTCCGCTGGCACTACACCCCGCCTCCCGTGTTCCTCGCGGAGTGGCCCGTGGTCGGCGCAGATGCCGCGTCACCGTACACGACCATCACGCACTGGTGGGGCGGGACCTTCGAGTTCCAAGGCGCGACGTTCTCGAACGAAAAGCGAATTGCCTACCTCGAGTACGCCGACCTGCCGTCCCGGACGCCGGCACGGATCGAGCTGGCGGTGTGCCTGGGCCAGCACTACGCCGAATGGCGCGAGCGCCTCGGGGCCCTGGGCTGGGGCGTGCGTGAGGCGTGGGAGGTCAGCGCGACACCGGAAGCGTACCGCGCGTACATCCAGGCGTCGCGGGGCGAATTCAGCTGCGTGAAGCCGTACTGCGTCCAGTTTGTGAACAGCTGGACGAGCGACCGGACGATCTGCTACCTGGCGAGCGGCAAACCGGTGGTGGTGCAGCACACCGGGCCCAGCCGGCTGCCCGACGCCGCGGGATTGTTCCGGTTCCGATCGATGGACGAAGCGGTGCGCGCGCTGGCAGCGATCGAGGCCGATTACGAAACACACTGTCGCCTCGCGCGCAACCTCGCCGAAGAGCACTTCGACGGTTGCCGGGTGGTGACCCGCGTCCTGGAGCGTGTCCTCACATGACGACGCGCGGCGGAGCAGCGGTGCGCGAGCGCCTCGAGCGCTTGCTCGAGCGATGGCAGGAGCCAGGCGCGGCGGAGCTGTGCGAAGCCCTCGAGGAATTGGTGAGCAGCGCGGTGCGACCGGGAGAGCCGCTGCACCTCGAGCGACTGAAGCCTGCCGTATACCGCCTGAACGCCGGGAGCGCCCCCGGCCGGGCCCTCGTCCTCAAGCGCCACCCGCCGGCCATCGCCCAAACCGACCGCCTGGTGGTCGAGCGGTGGCTGCCCGCCCTCGCGCTCGGCGACGGCTGTCCTCAACTGCTGGGGGCCGTGGCGGAGCGCGAGGGGAGCTGGGTGTGGCACGTCTACGAGGACTTGGGCGACGGCAACCTCGCCCGAGAGCGCCTGCCGTGGCGCCTCGACGCCGCGGTGGACTTCATGGCGGAGCTGCATCTGCGAGCCGCACGGCATCCGCTGATACCCGAGGCCCGCTGGCGTGCCCGGGACCACGGCGTGCACTTCTTCACATCGAACGTGCACGATGCAGTCGCGGCGCTGGAAGCGCTGGCGGCGCCTCCACGGGATGTGCCGCCGGCGTTCGCCGGCGCGCGCGAGCGCCTGTTGCAGTGCCTGTACGCCCTGCGCGACGATGGGCCGCGGCGCGTGCGCCTCATGGAAGTGGCGGGAGGGCCGGACACGCTGCTGCACGGCGACCTCTGGCCGAAGAACGTGTTCGTGTCCATGACACCCGCCGGCCCGCGGGCCCGGCTCATCGACTGGGATCACGTCGGTGTGGGCCCGGCGAGCTATGACGTTTCCACGTTCCTCTACCAGTCGGCGCCCGAGGAGCGGCCGGCCATACTGCAGCGCTATCGCGAGGCCGTCGAGCGGAACGGCGGGCGGCTTCCCGACCACGCAACACTGAACCTGCTCTTTCACACGGCGGAGTGCGCGCGCTACGCCCATTGCGTCGTCTGGGCGGCGATGGCTCTGCTGCACGACGGTGCCGAATGGGGCATCGGCGAGCTCATGGATTTCGAGCCCTGGTTCCGGGCGCTGCGGCCGCCCTTCGCCGAATGACCACCCCCGCGAAGCTGCTCGTGGTCACGGCCGACGATTTCGGCATCAGCCGCGGCGTCAACCGTGGAATCGTGCAGGCGCATCGCGAGGGGATCCTCACGAGCACGAGCCTGATGGTGCAGCGCCCGGCGGCGGTGGAGGCGGCCGCACTGGCCCGCGAATGCCCCGCCCTGAGCGTAGGGCTGCATCTCGAGCTCGATTCCGGCGCGTCGGACCTGCCCACCGCGCTCGACCGTCAGCTCGACCGGTTCACCGAGCTGGTCGGCGCGCCCCCGACGCACCTGGACTCGCACCACGACGTGCACCGCGACCCGCGCGTCCAGCCCTACGTACGGGCGTGGGCCCGGCGCTTGGGCGTGCCGCTGCGCGGATACTCCCTCGTCCGCCACCTCCCGAAGTTTTACGGCCAGTGGGGCGGCGAGACCCATCTGGAGCAAATCAGCGTCGAGGGACTGCTCCGGCTGCTCGATGCGGAGCTCGGCCACGGCGTGACCGAGCTGACCTGCCATGCCGGCTACGTGGACGCGGGACTGGCCTCGAGCTACACCGTCGAGCGTGAAGCCGAAGTACGAACCCTGTGCGACCCGCGCGTGCGCCCGGCGCTCGCGGAGCGGGGCATTCGCCTGGCGGGGTTTCGGGACCTCACGGCGCTCGTGGCTGCTCCCCCGGTCGCGGAGGGCGCCACGTGATCGTCGTGATCTCGGTCTACAAAGTCGCCAACTTCCCGGACGGCGGGGGTCACTTCTGGGTGTACATGCAATACGCCCAGGGGCTACGCCGGCTGGGATGCGACGTGTACTGGCTGGAGCAGTTCCGCCCGCCGCCTTCCGGCGACGCCGCCCAGGAGGCGTCGCTGTTGGCGCCCTTCTTCGAGCGGATGAAGCGCTTCGGGCTCGAAGGGAAGACACTGCTCTATGCAAAGGCTGGCGCCGACTTCCGGTTCGTGGGCTGCGAGTGGCCCGACGTTGAGCGCGTGCTGAAGCGGGCCGACCTGTTGCTGAATTTCCACTACGCCATCGACCCCCGCCTGCTCGCCTGCGCCCGGCGCACGGCGCTCGTCGACATCGACCCGGGGCTGCTGCAATTCTGGATCAACACGGGTCAGCTCGACGTGCCGGCCCACGACTGCTACCTGACCACCGGCGAAACCGTGGGGACGCCGTCGGCGCGCTTCTCCGACTGCGGCTTGCCCTGGCAACGGATCCGGCCGCCCGTCTGCCTCGAGCTCTGGCCTTCCACCTACGACCCGCACGCCGAGGCGTTTACCACGGTCTCGAGCTGGTCGACGACCGACTGGCTCAAGGTCACCGAGAACGGCACGACGGTGCTGCGTGAGAACACGAAGCGGGTGGCGTTCCTCGAGTTCGCCGAGCTGCCGCGGCACACGCGCCAGCCGCTCGAGCTGGCGCTCTACACGGACGATCGCGACGCGGCGGATCTCGCCCGGCTCACGCGGAACGGCTGGCGCGTGCGCCACTCGCGCGAGGTCGCCGGCAGCCCCGACGCCTACCGCTCCTACATCCAGCGCTCGCGCGGTGAGTTCAGCTGCGCCAAGGCGTCCTGCATGGCATTTCAGAACGCCTGGGTGAGCGACCGGACCGTGTGCTACCTGGCCAGTGGCAAGCCGGTCGTGGTACAGGACACGGGTCCAAGCTCCTACCTCGTCAACGGGGAAGGCATGTTCCGCTTTTCCTCGGTCGACGACGCCGCTGGTGCCCTGGATGCGATCAACAGCGACTACGGGCGCCACTGCCGCGCGGCCCGGGACTTCGCAGAGACGCAGTTCGACTCGACGCGCATTCTGGAAGGCGTGCTGAACACCACGCTGATGGCGAGGGAGGTCGCGCCGTGATCCCGATCCTGCCGCTCTTGCTCCTGCAATCAGGGTCCGTCGACCGGGCCCGCGTCCCGGACGTCCCGGCGACCGTCACCGCCGCGCGGGTCGCACCGGCCGCCAGACCCGTGCTCGACGGACGGCTGGACGACCCCGCGTGGACGCTCGCGACTCCGATCGGCCGACTGATGCAGCGGGACCCGCAAGAGGGCGCGCCCGCCACGGAGCGGGTGGACGTGCGGATCCTCTACGACGCTGAAGCACTGTACATCGGGGCCCGCCTGTTCGACTCCTCGCCGCAGGCCATCATCCGCCGGCTGGGACGACGGGACGCCACGACCCACAGCGACGAGTTTCGGGTGCTCCTGGACAGCTACCATGACCGCCGCACCGCATTCGAGTTCATCGTCAACGCCGCCGGCGTGAAGCGGGACGTCCTCCTGGGAGACGACGGGGGCTACTCGGACGACTCGTGGGACGCCGTCTGGGAGGCCGCGACCACGGTCGATTCGCTCGGCTGGACCGTGGAGATGCGGATTCCGCTCTCCCAGCTCCGGTTCTCGGGCGCGTCGGCGCAGGTGTGGGGAGTGCGCTTCGAGCGCTGGATCCAGCGCAAGAACGAGCTCGACATGCTCCCGCTCGTCCGCAAGACCGAGAGCGGTGTCGCGTCGCGCTTCGCCGATCTGCTGGGGCTCGCAGACCTGCCGGCGCCCAAGCGCGTGGAGGTCTTACCCTATGTGGTCGGGCGCGGCCACTACGACACGCCGGCCTCGCCGCGCGATCCCTTCGACCACGGCAGCGCATATCTGGGAGACGTGGGCGCCGATCTCAAGTACGGCGTGACCTCAAACCTCACGCTCGACGCCACCGTCAACCCGGACGTGATCAGCCGCCGGCTGCTCGGCGTCCTCGGGATCACCGGGCCGGCCGGCGCGACCTTCGACGTGTGGTCACTGACCGAGCTGGTGGCGTACTCGAAGGACCAGGCCGGTTCGATCGTCTCGTCGGTCACCAGCGCCCGGGAGAACACCCGGGGCGCCCGCGAGGTCGTGTCGGCGCAGATGTGGGAGTGCCTGAACGCGATGTGGAACGCGATCCCGGACCGGCAGCGGTACGCCCGCCGGGTCGGTCCGCACGCGTTTTTCAGCTTCGTCGAGGAAAGAGCGGCGATGTTCGCCGGACTCGCCGACTCGACC
>Ga0137415_10007736_pt1 | contig 10658 bp, 11 predicted proteins | sample CZODoug3_1_1_16f_FD_183082 | JGI IMG/M metagenome (GOLD analysis project Ga0137415, IMG submission 183082) | Vadose zone soil fungal communities from Angelo Coast Range Reserve, California, USA - CZODoug3_1_1_16fungal (Hybrid Assembly) | ecosystem: Environmental > Terrestrial > Soil > Vadose...
CCACCTGCGCCCCGCCGTCGTTGCCGAGCAGGCGGGCGCGAGGGGCGCCGTTGGGGCCGGGCAGGACTTCGATCCGGCGGCGCGGGAAGCAGATGCCGGTGCCGTCGAAGCACTTGATCACCGCTTCCTTGGCCGCCCAGCGGCCGGCGAGCCGCTCGTCGTTGCCCGCGCAGTAGGCGAGCTCGGCCTGGGTATAGACCTTGTTCAGGAAGCCCTGGCCGGAGCGTTTGACCGCCAGGGCGATCCGGTCCACGGAGACGGCGTCAACGCCGATGCGCTGCATCGCATCAATTCTGGCCCAGGCGGAAGGTGGCTACTGGCTCTCCTGCCTCGGTAGCGATGATTCCAACACGACAGAGGTCTCGATCTGACGCTCTGGCACCTTCCAGTAGATCTTGAGCAGCGCCGTCTTGCGCTCGGGTGAGGCCAGCACGAAACCGTGACGGCGATAGAAGCGAATCGCCCAGTCGGCGTCGGCCCAGGTACCGACCAACAGCGGCCGCTTGCTGAGGCCCAGCAGGTGTTCGAGCAGCGCGCCTCCGACCCCGCTCCGCTGACTGTCCGGTAGGACGTACGCGTGGCGTATCAGATCGACGTCGCGCACCGGCTGGACTCCCATGATGCCGAGCAGCGCGCCGTCCGCTTCATAGCCCCAGAACGCTACGCCGGCGGCAATCTCGCGATCGAGCTCGTCGGAGCTCATGTAGGGATCGTGCCACCGATCGGCCGGGATCACGCCGCGGTACGCCTCGGCCGCACGGTTGATGATCGCGAGGATGGAAGCGCGCTCTTCGTCGCGACAGGGCCGGATTGTGCTCACGAATTCATCTGCTACTTTGCCGGATTGAGCATCCGAACCAGATGTACGCGAGTGCCGCCATTCGCGTGGTGGGCCGGCGCGCGAACCAAAGCGCGAGGGCCGAGCTTGCCGGCCTGAAGCATCCGAAGAAGAGCTCTGATGGCCGGAGCAACCCCATTCACCATCCAGCCGGCCTACCTCGCCGCTATCAGTACCTACCCCGCAAGCAGCGGGCGATCCTGATCCTCAACTCACAGCTCGCGGCGCTGTTGACCACCCTAGGGGCGGGCAAACACTCGGCGCTCCATGGGCTGCCAGTCCTAGGCCACCCGGACGAGGTCGCCGCATCGGGACAAATGTCCCCTTGTTGCGGGGGTTGCTCCTGACTAAGGTCTGCGCAGGAACCGAACTCGGTTTGGAGGTGATTTCAACGCCGGCGAATGCTGTCGCTTCCGCTGGTCTAGGTCATGCAGCAAGCAAATCGCATACCCGCAGCCGTTCTCAAGAGAGACATCGCGTACGCCGGCTTCTGGCGCCGGCTGCTCGCCTATCTGATCGACCTCCTCGTCATCGGGGCAGTCGGCGCGACACTTGGCACGCTGGTGATCACAGTGGCGCCGGACAATCGCCTTGCGCTGGCGAATGTCCTGCCGGTGACCTCCGCGATCGGCTGGGCGTATTTCGTCCTCTTTGAGACTTCGCCGGCCCGGGGCACGCTCGGGAAGATCGCCCTTAACCTTTTCGTCGCCGACGTGCACGGCGACCCGATCTCGTATCCGCGAGCGGCGCTTCGCTATCTCTTCAAGACCTTTTCGACCTTGTTGCTTGGCCTGGGCTGGATCATGGCGGCATTCACGCCACGGAAGCAGGCGCTGCACGATCTGATGGCGGGCACCTTGGTGCTCCGGCGGGTGACCTATCTCATGATCGGCCAGGAGCCGCCGACGGAGCCCGGTGACTACTGGGACGGGGGCCGTTGGGTGGCTTCGGTGCGGCCCATGGAGAAGTCCTAGTCATGGCCGCCATCGGACAGGCCAAGCCCGCGACGACGGGAATTCGCACTCCTCTCTTCATCCTCGGTGTGGCACTGGCGCTCCTTGCATTTCTGTTGATGTTGGTATTCGGCGCCATTTTGGCGGGCCGGTCCCACTCAACGACCTCAGTGCGCGTCGTGGTCGCGAATCAAGGCATCTCGCAGCGCGAGCCAATCACCGCAGACATGATCACCTTCGGCACCGTCGCATCGGACTCCCTACCGCCGAGGGCCTTCACGCGTATGGCCGACCTGACCGGCTACACAGCGCTGGTCGAAATTATCAAAGGCGAAGTCATCACGGCCAACATCGTTTCCGCAAATCAGGACCAGCTTGCCGGTGCGACGTCCTCGTTCCTACCGATCCCAACCGGCTACATCGCGCTTACCCTGCCTACCGGCGAGCAGCAAGGTGTCGCCGGCTATATCGCCCAGGGTGACTACATCAACATCATCGCCTCCATCAACACCGGGTTGATCACAGCCATCAGCCCCAAGACCGTCACCCGCACCGTTTTCACGAGCGTCTACGTCGTGCGAGTCGGTCCTGAGTCGACCGTGCCAAGGCAAGGCGTGGCCCAGGGTCTCGCCAGCAGCTTGACTGTCTTGATGTCGGAGTGCGATGCGCAATACATGACGTGGCTCACCCTCAACGCCAGCCTCAAGTACGTGCTCCTGTCCTACCACGACTACAAGCGGGCAATGGAGCCGGCCGACCCAGGGTGCCCGTCAACAGCGGCGCCGGGGATCATCGGCCCTGCCCAGGTTGAGGCGCGATGGGGATTCACGAAGTAGCGGCACTCCGGTGAGGCCACGCACCCGCGAGCTCGGCTGGGGCGCTGGACCATGGCGGCCCGTGCTCGCCACAGGCGAGAGGAAGGCTTCGGACCAGGCGGCGCAAAAGCGCCCCGACGGCAACTGGCCGGCTTTCCACGACATGATCTCGCGCCTCGCCGTGCTCGAGAGCGCGCCCGTGTTCTTCACGATGCCGGAATCGGTGCTTCGCGCCCTGGCCCGCCGGCTGCGCCGCATCCGAGTTCCAAGCGGCGAGCTGGTCCTTTGCCAAGGCGAGACTGGAGACACGATCTTTTTCATCGAGCAGGGCCGCTGTCGCGTGATCGTGGACAAGCCGCCAGGAGCAGTCACGGTCGCCGTCCTGACAGAAGGTGATTTTGTTGGCGAAGGAGCTTGTCTGCTCAACCGGCCTCAGCAGGCCTCGGTCTACGCCCAGTCCGAGTGCACCCTGCTTGCTCTTGACCGACAGAGCCTGTTCGCGGTGCTCGGCGGCCGGCATCACACGTTCATCGAAGAGCTGCGCCGCCTTGCCGAGCAGCGCTTCTTGCTCTTTGCGGACACAAGTGTCCAGGCGACGTGGGGAATGCTGCTCCAGGAGGCGATCGTGGTGGGTGTCTACTCGCCCAAGGGCGGATCCGGGGGAACGTGCATCTCGCTCAACCTGGTCGGTGCCCTCGCGCAGAGATATCCGGGCGAGGTGCTGTTGCTGGACCTCGACTTTCCTTATTCGCATTCAGCGCTGCTGGCGGGCCTGATGCCGACGAGTTGCTTGGCTCGCACCGGCTCAGCCCCACAGGACGCTTTCGAGGAGGTCCTGCTCAGCGCCGTGCTCTACCACGCAAGCGGTCCGATGATCCTCCCCGGTGCCCTCCGCCCCGAAGAAGCGGACGAAGTGACACCCGAGCTGATAACAAGGGCGATCGCTGTGCTGCGGAAGACGTTTCGCTACATCGTCGTCGACCTCGGGGTGACGATCACCGACTCCACGCTTGCTCTCTTCGACCTGACGCAGCAAATCGTCCTGGTGGCCGCACCCGAGCTTTCGGCGGTCAAGAGCGCGGCGGACGCGATCGAAATTCTCACCCAGCTGGGAACTCCGCACGACAGGCTGACAGTGGTCCTCAACAATCGATCGCTCAAGCCCGCTGTGACGCGGCAGGCGGTCGAGCGGACACTCAAACGCGAAGTCGACGTCGAAGTGGCTTTCGACGGCTCACGGCCGGAGCAGGCGGCGGTGGACGGGGTCATCCTGAGCGTCGCCGACGCGCGGAGCGAGATGACCCGGGGGTGCTTCAGGCTCGCGGGCCTCCTCGACGCCAAACATGGCCAAATCGGGGTGCCCGCGAGGACCCTTGTGGCGGGACACCATCCCGCGTGAGTCCCGCCTCACCGGTTGCTGTGATCGACCTGGCTCGACGCCGCGTACGGCGCGCATCGCTGCATCGCAACCTGGAGGCAGTCGCGTTTGGCACCAGGGAGAAGCTCTCGATCGATGTGCGCGAGAAAGACGACGACTTCGCTCTAGTCCTAGACCAGATCACAAAACCGCTTGCCTGCGACAACGTCGGGCTGCAGCGCCTGATGGCGGAGTTTCGCAATTCGGGCATCGCCGACGCGGCCATCGAACGCCTCTCGGCCAAGAGCCCCTCCGCGCGGCGTCAGAGTGCCCGGCTCCTTGGCGCGGTGCGGATGACCCAGGCGGTCACCCTGCTCGCGCCGCTGCTGGAGTCGAAAGATCGTGTGGTCGTCGACGCGGCGGCGCGAGCACTGGGCAGGATCGGGGGAGCGCAGAGTGCACAAATGTTGCTGATGGCGATTCAGCGAATCGGCCTCCGCCGAACACTGATCGGTGAACTTGCGCGGGCCGCGCCTGACCTGTTCCTCGAAGTGGTCCTGAGCGAGGCCCAGCGACCGGGACTAAAGCCGGCCGCCGCTCTCGCCGCCGGTCTGCGTCGCCGGCAAACCGCCGTCGGGCCGCTGGTCGCCCTCCTGATACACGGGACGCCGCGCGAGCGGGCGATCAGCTGTCGCGCTCTTGGCTGGATTGGTTCCAGCGCAGCGGTCCCGGCGGTCATCGCCGCGGTCGAGGATCCCAAGTGGAAAGTCAGGGTCGCCGCCGCGAAAGCGCTCCGCGCGCTTCATTCGGGCACGGCGATCCTGGATCTCGAGCGACTTCGTGCAGACCGGAATCGGCGCGTACGCCAGGCATCGGCTGCAGCGCTTCGAAGGCTGTTGCGCGATGTGAAAGTCGTAGAGCTGACGTGGCTCTGAAAGACCGGCTCGACGCACGGAGACGACCGGAAACGGTCGAGACCACGTCGAGTACAGGAACTCTAAGCGTCATTCCCGGCGCTTTGATCGAGCCGCAGGCCGCGCCGCCCGCCCTTGCTGCGCCCGAGGAGACCATCCAGAAAACCGGTCGCGTTCAGGTCAGTCTGGCCGCGGCCAAGACGGCGATCCATACGCTGCTCGTCGAACGCCACGCCGACGAAATCGACATCACCGACCGTGCCGGCGTCCGCGCCCGCATCGCGAGCCTGACCGACGAGTACATCAAAGCCTCCGGCCTTGTCGTCAACCGGCTCGATTACGGCCACCTGGTCGACGCGCTGCTAGACGAGGTCCTCGGCCTGGGGCCCCTTCAACCGCTGCTGGAGGACCCGGCGATCTCGGAGATCATGATCAACAACCCAGGTCAGATCTACGTCGAGCGCCACGGCCGCGTGAGCCTCAGCCCGGCGTACTTCGAAAGCGCCGCCCAGCTTCGCCAGGTGATCGACCGCATTGTCAGCACGGTGGGTCGGCGGGTCGACGAGAGCTCGCCGATGTGCGACGCGCGCCTTCGCGACGGTTCGCGCGTAAACGTGGTGCTGCCTCCCCTTTCGATCGACGGTCCGTGCATGACAATCCGGAAGTTCTCGCGCGAAAAGCTGCGCCCGCAAGACCTGCTGGCGATGGGCACCGCGACCGCCGACATGCTGCAGTACCTGCGCGCCGCCGTGCGCAGCCGGCTCAGCATTCTCGTTTCGGGTGGAACCTCGTCCGGCAAGACGACTCTCCTCAACATCCTGTCCGGTTACATACCGCCGGAGGAGCGCATCGTCACGGTCGAAGACTCGGCCGAGCTGCAGCTCCGCCAAGAGCACGTCATTCGGCTCGAGTCTCGGCCGCCCAACGTGGAAGGAACGGGCGCGATCGCGATCCGCGACCTGGTGCGCAACGCGTTGCGGATGCGCCCCGACAGGATCATCGTCGGTGAGTGCCGTGGTGGCGAGGCGCTCGACATGCTGCAGGCGATGAACACCGGGCATGAAGGCTCGATGAGCACGGTTCACGCCAACTCCCCTTATGACGCCTTCGGCCGCCTCGAGACGATGGTGCTGATGGGCGGAGCCGACCTACCGGCGCGTGCGATCCAGAAGCAGATCGCTTCCGCGATCGACCTCGTCGTGCAGGTCGAACGGGTCCGCGGTGGCCAGCGCAAGATCGTGAGCGTCGTCGAGATCACCGGTCTGACGAACGGAGAGATGGAGTACCAGGAGCTGTTCCAGTTCAAGCAATCCGGTGTCGACCACGAAGGCAACGCGATCGGCGTCCACACACCGACCGGGCATCAGTCGATACACATGGACCATTTCGACGAGCGCGGCGAGGCCGTGAAGACATCCATCTTCGATCCCGCCGTTGTCCTGACATGAGCACAGCGTGGCTCTTGGCGGCGATTGCCGCCGCCGGGGTGCTCCTGGCGGGGTTTGCAATCTCGCTGCCAGCGAACGAGGCGACTCGACCCGAGGACGCGGTATGGGCTGGGGGGCCCTCAAGCCGGCTCCAGCCTCCGACGGTCCGAGACCGGATCAACAGACCTTTTCAAGCCCTCGTCGATCGGTCTCGCCACAACCGGCGGCTGAACAGCGGGCTGAGTCTCGCCGAGCACCTGGCCCGAGCCGACCTCAAGCTGCGGACGTCCGAGTTCGTGATGATCCAGCTGGGATGCCTGACGGCAGCCGCTCTGCTCGCATTGTGGCGCTTCGGATTCGCGCCGCAATTCGTCGTGGCGGGCGTCATTGCATACATGCTGCCGATGCGATATGTGAAGTGGCGGCAGGCGCGCCGCCTCAAGGCATTCAGTCGCCGGTTACCAGACATGCTGAGTCTCCTGTCGAACGCCATGAAGGCCGGCCTCTCGCTGCCCCAGGCGATCGAAGCGACGGCGCAGAACACCTCATCACCAATCTCTGACGAGCTCTCACGTGCCATCCGTGAGATGAAGATCGGCACCGCGACGCCGGCCGCGCTCACCAACATGGTCCGGCGGGTCGGCAGCGAAGACCTCGACCTGATCGTGACCGCGATCTCGATCCAGTCGACGGCCGGCGGCAACCTGGCGCGCATCCTCGACGGCATCTCGCACACCATCCGTCAGAGAGTCCAGATGAAATCCCAGATCGGGGCCATGACGGCGCAGATGCGAGCCTCGGGCTGGATCATCACGCTCCTGCCCTTCATCGTGGCGGGGATCCTGGACGTCATAACGCCGAGCTACTTCCAAATCATGTTCACCGATCCGGGCGGACGAGCCCTGCTCGTGATGGCCGCGATCTCGATCTACATAGGCAATTATTTGGTCCGCCGGATCACCAATTTCAAGGTCTGACGGTGGCGGCCCTCTACCTCGCGTCGCTCCTTGGCATCGTCGCTGCAATCGGCGTCTTCACCACAGTCTGGAGCCTGACACCCAGGAATCCGAGCAACGCCGACGTAGTGGAAGGTCGCCTCCGCATCTACGAGACCGGGCTGCCTGTCTCGCTTTCGGATATCGAGCTGCAGCAGCCTTTCAGCGAGCGGGTCGTCAAGCCACTGATCAGGCGAATCGGGCGTGTGCTCGAGCAGACCGTGCCCGAGAAGGCGCGACAGCAGCTTCACTTGAGGCTGCAGCTTGCCGGCCGGCCGGGCGGCATGTCTGCGGGCGACTTCCTCGCCGTGCGCTACGTGCTCACCGCCGCCTTTTGCGCTGTTGCGATCGTGATCGGGCTTCTTGCGCAAAACCGCGTTTTGATTGCCCTAGGCGCCGCGATCGGCGCTGCGATCGGCCTGTACGGACCGATGTTCTGGCTGCGGCGGCGAGTCAACGCCCGCCGCAACGAGATTCAGCTCGACCTGCCGGACGTCCTGGATGTGCTGGTCGTTTGCGTCGAGGCAGGCCTGACCTTTGAGGCTGCGATCGGGCAGGTCGTGGAAAAGTACGACCACGCGCTGGCCGAGGAGTTCGGTCGGGTCATGCAGGAAGTCAGGCTCGGCAGGCCGCGCCTCGAAGCGCTCAGCGACATGGGGCAGCGCACGGGGGTCGATGAGCTCAACAACTTCGTGCAGGCGGTCATCCAATCGGAGCAGCTAGGCTCGGGCGTGAGCCGAATCCTGCGGATCCAGGCGGACGAAATTCGACAGAAACGGATGCTGATGGCCCAGGAGCGTGGCGGCCGGGCCTCCTTGAAGATGCTGATTCCGATGCTCGGATGCATCTTCCCGACCCTCTGGATCATCCTCCTGGGTCCTGCGGCCCTGCTTGCCGCCCGCTTTCTGAAGGGCGGGTAGCGGTTGCGAGGACAGTCATCCGTCGAATTCGGATTGTCGGCAATTGTGCTCCTCCTACTGCTCTTCGGCCTGATCGACCTGGGTCGAGTGTTCTATTTCGACGTCGCCCTGACGGGCGCGACTCGGGAAGGTGCGCGACAGGCGAGCTGGTTCGACCCGACCAGCAGCAGCAATCCGAGTCTCAACGACGCCGCCATCCAAGGCACAGTCGACGCGATCCTGAAGCACTCCGGGCTGCCTCCTTCGACCTTGGGCAACCCAGGCACGACCTGTCCCAGCCCGACTGACGGCAACGCCGCCTACAACCCTCCCTACAGCGATTCCACCTATCCGAGTGCAGTCGACCAACCCGTCCTCTACATCTGCTATTCGAACTCGCCGGGCCTCGACCTCACAACGGCGCCGCCCGGCAACAGCTTCAAAGGCACTGACGTCAACGTGATCCTGGTCATGAATTTCGGCTTCGTCTCAGGCTTCTTGCAGGGCGCCCTCGGCAACTCCGTCCACATCGTCGCCAACACACATATGGCGGTGGGAGGCTACTGAGTTGCCGAAAGTGTCCAGCGCTCAGCGCTCGCAGGCCGTCGTTGAGTTCGCGATCATCGCGCCCGCGCTGCTGCTGCTGCTCTTCGGGGTCGTGGATTTCGGCCGCGTCGTCTACATCTACACGACCTTGAACCAGGCGGTCAACGAAGGTGCTCGCACCGCGATTCGCGCCTCTGCCCTACTGCCGACGAACGGCGATGTCGAAGCCGCGGTAAGGCAGCATGCAGTCGATGTTTCGCTGGCCAACCCCTGCCCGAACGGTCCGATCACCAATGCCGCGCCGCCTGCAAACCAGGGATGGATCTACATCACAGAACCCGACGCCGGTGCAACGATCGAGCCGTTATCGCCAGCGCTCGAAAACGCGCCGGGCGGCCAGATGTGGGGTAACTCGAACGGCACCTGCAGCGCAACCAACCCGGCGCACGATCATGCCCCGGTCCAGGTGACGATTCGCTACAACTTCGTTCCCTTCACGCCGTTCATTCAACAGGTAACCGCCAATCACATCGTGATCAGCGCGGCGGCCACCTATAAGACGGAGTACTGACGTGGGCGGGCATCCATCTCGGGCTCAACGCGGCCAGGCCATCGTTATGGTCGGCCTGATCATAGTCGTGCTCTTCGGCTTCGTCGGCCTTGCTCTCGACGGAGGACGCGCCTACTTGGATCGACGCGAGATGCAGGCAGCCGTCGACGCGGCAGCTTTGGCCGCAGCGAATAACTACATGAACACATCAGATTACGGGCAGGCCGAACAAGCGGCGACCAACAACTACGCGCTGAATGAGCGCCTCTACACAGCGCCGACCTGCACGGGTTATGGAACGGTCTCGGTTTCGTGCACGTTTGGTGACCCTACGAACCAGTCATTGGACCTAAGCGTCGCCAGCCATTCGATTGCCGGTGTCACGTTCCGGGCCACTGCGAGACATGCCATGACTGTGACGGTGATGCAGGTGCTCGGAGCCGGACCGACGGTTCCCATCGCAGCCACCGCAACCGCCGTCGCGCGCAAGGCGGGTACCTTCGGCGCCGCCATTCAGACGTTGAGCGCCGGTAACTGCAACGGAGCAAGCCAGTCCCTGGTCTTCACAGGCACGTCTACAACCACCATCGCCGGCGACATCTGGTCCAACGGCAACATCTCCGACAACGGGTCAGCGAGCGGTTCTGTCAGTGGCAACGTCATCGACATCTGTCCCAACCAACCTCCCCTGCCGCTGCCCAACTTCACAGTCAGCGGGAGCCAGGCGAACGGGTTCAACATTCCCGATCCCGGTTACGCGCAGCCGGCGCTCAACACAACCTCGGTGTCGTGGAACTCGACCAGCGGCAGCGTGGAGCAGTCGGGAACCTACGCCTCAGATCCCAAGCTCACGGGCGGTGCCGGCTGCTATTTCCTTTCCGGAGGCGTATACGACTTCTCCGCCGGCTTCACCGATAACGGCGGTTTTGTCAGCAACGAGCTTCGGCCGCCGGATGAGCCGGAGATGGCGTCGGCGGGGGTGCCTAACACCACGACCACCACGGCCAGCATCGGAAGCGGAAGCGTTACCTCGATTTCCGTCAACGCGCTGAGCGCCGCCATTCCCGGCTCGACGACCATCTCGGTCGGGGGGCAGACCTTCACCGTCGACAGTGGCGGCGCCAATGTGGGCGATGCGTCCATCAAGCTGGCCAAGAACCAGTCGGCCAGCGCGGTTATCTCCCCCGGCGCATTCGTCACCATCCGGGCGCTCCCCCAGTTCTGGGACTCAAACGGCATCGGCTGTGCCGGCTCGTTTTCCGCCGATCCGACCGGGAATGGCACCAACAACCTGACCGGTACCTGGTCGGTCGAGGTGACGGCCGTGAGGTGGTCTCCCAACGGAGTGCCGAGCTGCAGCGGTC
>Ga0137415_10007738_pt1 | contig 10657 bp, 14 predicted proteins | sample CZODoug3_1_1_16f_FD_183082 | JGI IMG/M metagenome (GOLD analysis project Ga0137415, IMG submission 183082) | Vadose zone soil fungal communities from Angelo Coast Range Reserve, California, USA - CZODoug3_1_1_16fungal (Hybrid Assembly) | ecosystem: Environmental > Terrestrial > Soil > Vadose...
CGTAAAGCTTGTTTGGCGGGTTTCCGGCCGTGATCTGGACAAAGCCGAGGCAGTGGGAAATGCGGAGTTGTTTGTCGACCCCGTAATCAAGAGTCCCAGAGCTGACAAGCAAACGCTTACCGCTCCGCTCATCGACTGTGACTTTTTCGAAACGGGAAATCTCGCGCGCACCTTTGTGGCCACGGGTGGCGCCAAAGTCGTCATCGAGCCGGTGCAAGGCGAAGGCGGCGTGCGTTCTTCGGATTTGTCGGCGCGCGGCGGTGCAATTCATCTTGCACCGGCGGCCGCAAACGTGAGCGCGGATCATGTAAGCGGAAATTCGAAAAGCGGGCGGGCACTGTACACGGGACATGCGAGGCTGTGGCAAGGCGATTCCGTGTTGGAGGCGGAATCCATCGAATTGTTAAAGGACCAGCGGATGATGAATGCCGTGGGCAATGTGCGGGCGGTGTTCCCGCAAGCACCGGGAAGTCTGGCGGTTCCTAAAACAAACTCGGGGGTATTAAAGCCGCCGGTGCTCTGGCATGCGCAGTCGGCGAAGCTGACTTACTGGGACCAAGAGAATCGTGCGCGACTCGAGCGATATGTGGGGCAGCCTCCAACGGACCACCCTTCGCGGTAAGGATTTCGCGCGCTATGGCCTCGGCCCGATCGACCCCCAGCTAGGAGAGTCTCCCGCGGCTTCCTTACTCAAGGTTGTGGAGCAAAAACCCATCGCCGAGATCGACGACAAGACATTGATCCTCGCCGATGTCGGACGCAAAGCGATCGTCCAGCTCAAAGAAGCGGCGAAGAAGCTTCTTAGCCGGCGTCTTCCGGCAGACCAGGCCGAAGCTTTGGCGGAGAAGCTGTCCACCGGGACCTGGACGCACGATTATCCGATCGCTGCGGAGGAGGCACGAGAGCTTGGCCTACCGGTCAGCACCGAGATGCCTAATCGCGTGCTCGAGTTGATGGCGCTCTACCCGCAACCGGTGCATACGCAGCCGGGTGGTGTCGAATACCTGCCGGTGCCGCGGCAGAAGGAACCATCACCGCTACCGTTGTAGCGGCCGATGCCGAGCATTTGTCGAGCCGGTTCGCCGCACCTTCCCTGATCGAGCCAGCGATGCCGCTGAGAGACGAACTCGAGACAGGCCGAGCGCGGTGGCGTCGTTTGACCACCTATCTAAAGTTCGAGCACGCGGTCGTCCTGGTCTTGACTGCACTGATCTCGATCATAATCGTCTCGGCAATTTGGAAACTGGCTATCAAGATCCTGTTCACTTTGGTTCTATCCGATACGCTCGACCTGACTGATCTCGTGGCGTTCCAAAGCGTGTTCGGGATGATTTTCACGGTCATCATCGCACTCGAGTTCAAGCGAACCCTTCTACTCGTGACCGAGCAGACGGACAGCGTCGTACAAGTCCGCGCCGTCATCCTGATCGCGTTGCTGGCCATCGTCCGCAAGCTGATCATCCTCGATATCTCGCCCGGGGATGCGCCGCAGCTGTTGGCACTCGCGGTAGCGACGCTCTCGCTTGGCGGGGTCTACTGGCTCGTCAGAGATCAGGAAAGACGGGAGCGGGACTAGTGGCGCCAGCAAAACAGCAGGCTCGCGCGATAGTCTGCGGCGCTGGACGAACGCAGGAAGCTACCAGGGAGACCTGACGATGACCGGATCGACTATTCACGTCGTGTGCCCCTCATGCAGTGCCATCAATCGAGTTCCCCCGGACCGACCGGCTCGGCAGGCGAAGTGCGGGAGCTGTCACCAACCGCTATTCCAGGGAGCTCCGGTCAAGACCGATGCCGCGACCTTCGAACGTCATATCGCGCGAAGCGACATTCCGGTGATTGTCGATTTCTGGGCCCCGTGGTGCGAACCGTGCCGTGCCATGGCGCCGGCTTTCGAGCGTGCCGCGGTCGAGCTCGAGCCGGGCTATCGACTGCTCAAGGTCGACACCGAGGAGGAACCGACCCTGGCCGCGCGCTATGAAATCCGCAGCATTCCCATGCTCATGCTGTTTGTCGGCGGGAACCCGGTGGCGCGGCGCGCGGGCGCCAGCGACACGCGCGGTATCGTTTCCTGGGCGCGCACACACGGTAGCGACAAGCCGCCCTCTGCCAGGCCGAATTGATAATGCTCAAGGCGCGTGGTGCCGGCGGCGAGTTCAATGGTCCGACTGCAGCGCCGCGTCGAGCGCAGGGGTCGCTTGGTTCGCGCCGCGAACTAGAAAGGAGAGCGCGCCATGGCAGCGAGCGGATCAGGCAATGGGGTCCTCGAACGGGTTAAAATACTTGAGGTGGCGGGCGTTTTCCGCCGGCGCGACGTGCTCGATGCGGCGGCGGACGCCCTCCTGCTTTCGGGTTTCGACCGTGCGGATCTCGATATGGTAGCCGGCGATGACGCGCGCGAAAGGCTCGGCGTTCACGTCCCCGTTAAAGAGCTACCCGATGTACCGGGCGTTCCGCGGCGGCCGCTGATCGCGCGCGAGGACCTTGCCCAGGTCCTGGCCCTCGTCCTTGGGATTCTAATCTTTATCGGTGCGGCGGCAGCAGCAGCGGTGGTCATCTCTTCGGGAGGAAGTCCGTTGTGGACCGCCGCTGCCGCCGTCGTCGGCGCTGCGGCCGCCGGCGGCGTCGGCGTGTTGATTGCGCGTGCGCTCGCCCGCAGGCATGCCGGTGAGCTCAAAGCTCAAGTCGCCGTCAGCGATCTCGTCTTGTGCGCGCGCGTCCGATCGCCCGAGGACGAAAAGAAAGCGCAGGAGATCCTCCTTGGCCATGGGGCGGAGGCGGTTCGGCCGCACGAAATTGAAATCGAAAAGCGCTTGGAAGACCTTCCCTTGCATTCGCTGCGAGCGGACCCGTGGCTCGGTGACGAACCTCTCGCCCGCCCATAGAATCCGAGCCCGGGTCCGCCGCGTCAACTTTGCTGCGCGATTGCGGCGGCGGTTAATGGAGGCGCCTTCCGCCATCCCCCACACTGCGTCGGCTCTCCAGCACGCGCCGCAATTGGTCGGCGACCTCTCCCAACAGGGCAACCGGCAACTCCACGGCGATCGGAATATTGTCGGCAGTTGTCAGATGCAAGATCGCCCCGGAATTCTCCGGTGAGGTTCCAACTCTGACCTCCTCGACCGGTATGACATTGCTGTTCAGGCCTTCGGCGGCCTCCTGCGGGTTACGCGCGACCCGCCGCCTCGAAGCTGACCGCGCCGCGTCGGTCAGCACCGTTATCAGATAACCTATCGCCTCGTAAGGATAGACAAGTGGGTACTCGCTTCCATCGCCCAACCGGTGAGTAATCCAGACGTGCCCGCCGTCGTCTGACGACCCAGATCCCGTCAAGTCAGTTACTTTAACTCCCCTGATATCAGCCATCTTCGATTTCCCGATCCCCATTGTTCCCTGCCATAACCCTTTGCATGGCAATAGCCGCCTTTGGCCAAATGAGAATGGCCAAGTCTCACCACGAGATCAAGCAGGGCTCCGTCGACCAAATTGACGGCCGTCAAGGTAGGACTATCGGAATTCTTGCATTCCTACCCTGCGGCCGGGGCCTTCAACCCTGACGCGGCAGCGACACGGGCGGCGAGGACCAGGATCAACGGCCGCTGCTCCTCAAGGCTGGAGAGGATCGATGACTGCACGAAAGCTTGAAAAGACCGAATGGCGGCGCTTTTTCGATTGGGTGTCCAAGGGACTCGTCGGCAAGCGTGCCGAGATCGAGATCGCCTCGCTCGCCCTCGGCGATCAGATCGAAGCGGAATGGTTGCCTCTGCTGGGCATCACCTTCGATCCGAAGAACGACATTCTCGAAATCGCTCTTGACGGCCTCGATCACTTGATCAGCCGGCCGCGGGAGATCTATATCGATGACAGCGCAGGAGTATTATCTAGCCTCGAGGTCATCGACAGCGATGGCATCTCGCAGATTGTCCAGCTGCGCGAGCCGCTGTTCCTGCCCGCCCCGCCCGCGACGACCGCTTAAGGAACGAAAAGTGGTCCGGGTCAGGCCGTGATCGAGGCGGGTTGGAGAGCCGCCCTGCAGGGCGATCGCGCGGCCTTTCAGGCGACGATAGCGCCGCACCTCGAAAAACTGGTCGAGGCTGCTCGGCGCGAGCTGCGCTATCGGGTGGCGCTCGGCAATTTGGGTGCCGACGATCTCACGGCGGAGGAACTCGTCGGCGAGGTCCTGCTTCGGGCGTGGCAGGACCGCTATCGTCGGCCACCCTTTTTGGGGGTGAAGGCTTGGCTGCTCGCACTCTTATTCCGGGTCGCCCGTGACCTTGCTCGACGCGAAGCCCGCCTCAGGCGCATCCCAACAGAGTCGCTCGAAGCACTGGTGCCGCCCGAGCCCATCTACGATGACGACGAAGAGTTCTGGGAATGGTACCAGCCGGACGAGTTGACGCGCTGGGAGGATGTCGTGGAGGCACCCGCGATGACCCCGGAAGAGATGGCGGCCGCTGACGAGCAGCTCACTCACACGGCTGATCCGCGCGCTCGTGAGGCGTTCCTCCTGTACGAGCTTCATCGCGTGCCGTTATCCGAAACCGCCCTCGCGCTCGGGCTTTCTGTCACGGAGACGGCGCGCCTCCTCGAGGAAGCACGCCGCGATCTCGGTGTCGGGGCGGACAGGAAGTTGCCATGACGGTTCCGTCCCTAGCGGTCAGCGTGCACGACCGTTACACGCCCGAGGTCCGGGACCGGATTTTGGGGAAGCTTGACGGCTCGATCAAAGAAACGGCGGCGTACCGCCTGCTGACGCCCACCCATCTGCGCACCCTTGCCGAGATCGAGGCGGGGGACGCGCCGGTGCTCAGCCTCTACTTGCAGCTGAGCCCCGACCGCCGAGCGGCCGGCGCCTGGCGGACGGCCTTCTCGAGCCTTTCGGCCGCGGCGCTGCGGCCGATTGCCGATCGCCATAAGCGAAAGGCAGTGACCGATGAGTTGGACCGCATCAGCCAGGCTCTGGAAGCCGAGCTTCCTGTGCTCGGGCGCGGTGTCGCATTTTTCACTTGTCGCAAATTGGGTCTGTGGCGACAAATTGCCGTCTCAGTGCCTTTGCCGGACGACGTGTATGTGAGCTCGTCGCCCTATCTGCGTCCCCTCGTGCGGACGCGAGACGAGCATGACCGCTTTGCGCTCGCGCTACTGTCTCAGGAACGGAGCCGATTCTTCGTCAGCCAGATCGGTCAGGTGGACGAGGTGTTTCGGGTCAAAGGCCAACGGCTGCGCAAGATGTTGACCGACCGTGTGCCGCGTGACCGAAATGACGTCCTGGTGATCGAGGCGATGAAAAACGAAGCGCGCGTACTCGCTCACGTCGCCGAGCTGGTCTTGACGCAATTTGAAGGACGGTACCTTTTGATCGCGGGCGCCCCCGAACTGCGGGCTGCCGTGACGCAACATTTGCCCATTGCCGTGCAGCAACGGCTCGGCGGCGAGTTCTCCGCCGACATCCATGCCCCGCCGGCCGAAGTCGCAAAGGCGGCCGAGCCGGCGCAGCGCGCGATCGAGGAGCGCGAAGAAGTCGCGACCGTGCAGCGATTGCTCGATGCCGGCCCCGATCTGTCCGCATGGGGTGAACAACCGACGCTCGACGCTTTGCGGGAGGGGCGCGTAGCTACCCTCGTCATCGACGACATATTCGGCAAGCCCGGGGCGCGTTGCCGCAACTGTGGGGGGCTCTGTGCGGCGCCCGCGCAGAGCTGTCCCGCCTGTGATAGCGACGCGGTCGAGGCTGTCGGTGACCTGGTCGAGCTGGCGATCGAGCAGGCGCTCGAACAGAGGGCCGCGCTGGAGCTCGTGCGCAGCAGTGCAGCGCGCGGATTGATGGCGTCCATCGGCGCGATGGCGGCTCTGCTCCGTTGGTGACGGGCACATTCCCGGTGGTCAATTTCGGCGCCCTCGAACGCTATCGGGTGCCGTCGGCAGACTGGAGCGGAAGACTTACCGATATGGATCCCGCGGACCGGGAGGGGATGCCCTTCCCTAGGCCGGAAGCTGAGGCCGCGACAGCTTCGGATATTGCTGAGATCGATCGGATGCAGGAGATCCTCTACGCCCAGTCAAAGCACGCGCTGCTCGTTGTACTGCAAGGGTCGGACACGAGTGGCAAGGACGGCACCGTTCGAAAGGTCTTTAGTTCGATAAATCCCCTCGGGGCCGTTGCCGTCGCCTTTAAGAAACCGACACCGCACGAGCTGGCGCACGATTTCTTGTGGCGTATCCACAAGGCGGTGCCGGCGGCCGGAATGATCGGCATCTTCAACCGGTCGCATTACGAAGACGTGCTCGTGGCCAGGGTCCACGGCCTGGTGCCGCCGGAACGGATCGAGGCACGTTACGACCAGATAAACCGCTTTGAGCGGCACCTCGTCGAAAACGACGTAACCATTCTCAAATTCTTCCTCCACATCTCGCGCAAAGAACAGAGGGCGCGGCTCCAGGCTCGGCTGGACGATCCCACCAAGAGATGGAAATTCAATCCCGATGATCTCGCCGAGCGCAAGCATTGGGACGACTATATGTCGGCGTACCAAACCGCCTTTGAACGCTGCAGCAGCGAATGGGCGCCCTGGTTCATCGTCCCGGCGAACCACAAATGGTACCGCAACGCAGTCATCGCACGCGTCGTCCGAAGCACCCTCGAAGCGCTCGACTTGACCTACCCACCCGAAATGGCGGGATTGGACAAGATACGGATCGAGTAAGGTGATCACAAGCAGTTGCCGGCAACTGCAGCTGATTCCCAGTGTCGTTTTCGCAGTTGGTCGGCGAGAGCTAAGAGTACCCCGCCAAAAACGACCGCATACCCTACCAGCCACAATCTTATCGTGTCAGGATTGCCGGCGTCAGCGGCCGCTGCCAAGGCCCCCCAGCCGGCCGACGCCACACCCGCCAGAACCAGGACCCAGCGACCATGCGGCCCGGAGAGCCGATGCGCCGCCGCGAGCAGCAGTGCTCCAGTGACGACGGCCCATGCGCAGGCCAGTCGAACAAACGGCGCAGCGATTGCGATCGCCGGCCAAGCGAGAACGGCGGCCGCTGCTGCCAGGTTCGTCGCTCCCTCCAGGATCAGCAATCGCCAGCGCTCGTCGCGCGGCACCGCTCGCATCCCCGCCAGAATTGCAAACGCGCCGTCCGCAGCAACATAGGCAGCGAACATCAGGACCAGCGAAGCGACTGTTGGCGAAGGAAGGCACAGAACGGCGATGACGAACAAAATCGCGGCAGCACCGCGCAGCCCGATAGCCCACCAGTTACGCGCCAGACCAGCGCTCATCCGAGCCGATCGCGAATCCCTGGTCTTCACCTCGAAAGCATCAGCGGTCAGCAGTGACCTGAGCTTTCGGCCGACCCTCCGTTACGCCGCCTTCGCCGGAGCTTGCGCGTCGTCCTCGATGACACCCAGGATATCGGACTCCTTCAGGATCAGCCGGTCCCCGCCATTGATCAGCACCTCGGTGCCGGCCCATTTGGTGAACAGCACGCGGTCGCCGACCTTGACGTCGAGCGGACGAAGCACACCCGTCTCGTCGCGCGCTCCCGGCCCGACAGCGAGCACTTCGCCCTCGACCGGTTTTTCCTTCACGGTATCGGGAATGATGATGCCGCCGGGGGTCCTCTCCTCGGCTTCGATGCGTCTGACCAGGATGCGGTCTTGCAGGGGTCTGAAGCGGGCCATGGCTCGGTTCCCTTGAAGTGGGGGTTACGGGAATTGGTGCCTGGCCTCGGCGGCTTTGCACTGACAACGATCAATAAATCGCCGAAAGTTGTCTGGCGCGTCCCCTTCAAGATCCAGTACGGCGGTCCCGCCTCAACCGCCCTTTTGATGACCGTGGGGATCGCCGTCGGCGAGATGCTCGGAAAGAAAGAAGACGTGCATCTCGTTCGTCCGGATGACGTCGCTGACGATCAGATCGTTGGTCCCGTCATCGCCGTTCTCGCTCGCCTCCCTCGCCGCCCTGCGAGATTGGACGAGGATTTGTTCATGCGCGTCGAGTAGTCGCGTGATCTGCGCCGGCACCGATTCGCGACCCTTTGGTGGACGCGCGAGCGAACTTGCCTCGGCCACGTCATGCTGGGCCGCAAGCGGAACACCGCCGAGTGCGACGATGCGTTCGGCCAACGCGTCCATTAGCTCCACTTGCTCGTTGTAGTGCTTATCAAAGAGGAGATGCAGTTGGTAAAAGGTTGCGCCGGAGACCTGCCAGTGATGCTTTTTGTACAGGTCGCGGAGCACCATGGTATTTGCCAGCAGCGGGTTGAGCGCATTGGTGCTGGCGCTGCGCACGTTTTCGCCGAGCCCGATCGGCACGGGATAGACCGTCCCGAACTCCTGGATCACTTCGTCCTTCCCGTGCTTACGGTTCCGGCTCTCGGCGATTCTCCTCAAAGCCATTGCATGCTCTCCTGTCAGGCTGGGCTACTAGTCAGGATTTGCCGGCCTGGAGCGGAGTGCATTGATGGCCGTCAATTAATCGCCGGGAATTTAGAGGCCTGTTGCGCAGATGTTTAGGAAAACTGACAGCGATCAAGGCGGCGCTGCGCCGCGGCATGGTAGTTGATGATCCGGCTGCTCGGACCGCCCCGGTCACGGGCACAAGGCCAGAAGAGAACCTTCGATCACTGTGAGGCAAGGAGGTAATATGAGAGCCGACAGCGACATCAAACGCGACGTCGAGGAGGAACTGAAGTGGGAGCCGAATGTCGACGCGACCGACATTGCGGTGGCGGTGAAAAATGGGGTTGTGACATTGACAGGCTTCGTTCGAAGCTACGCTCATAAACTCGCCGCGGAGAGGGCCGCCAAGAGCGTGGCCGGGGTCGTCGGCCTGGCCAATGACCTCGAAGTGCGTCTGCCGGGGGCCGACGAGAGGCCGGATCCTGAAATAGCGCGCGAGGTTGCCGCAGAGCTCAAAGTCTGGCTGCCGGACTCTTCGCAGCACATCAAACCGGTCGTCAAGAACGGCTGGGTGACGCTCGAAGGCGAGGTCGAGTGGAACTATCAACGGGACTATGCGGAGAGGGCAATCCGCTGGATCAAGGGCGTCAAGGGGGTTAGCAACTTGATCCGGCTAAGGCCGCAGGTCGCGCCGTCGCCCGTGGAGATCAAGCTCAAAATCGAGGAGGCGTTCCGGCGCAGCGCCCTGGTCGACGCCAACCGTGTCACGGTCGAGACGAGCGGCGGCGAGGTGACGCTCAGAGGCACCGTGCGATCCTGGGCGGAGCGGGAAGAGGCGGAACGAGCCGCCTGGCTGGCACCAGGCGTCACCAGAGTGGAAAACCGAATCGCAGTAAGCCCCTAGCACCGTAGTGGGCCTCGACGAATATCGCGGCAAACGTGACCTCTCCAGGACCGCGGAACCGAGCGGCGAAATAGCGGCGGATCAGCGCAGGCATGCGGCTCTGCGCTTCGTCGTTCAGAAGCATGCAGCGCGGTGGCTGCATTACGATTTCCGCTTGGAGATGGATGGCGTGCTGAAGAGCTGGGCCCTACCGAAAGGGCCCAGCCTCGACCCGGGCGTCAAGCGGCTGGCAGTGCAGGTCGAAGATCACCCGCTCGAATACGCCGATTTCGAGGGGGTGATCCCGGAAGGGGAATACGGCGCCGGCACGGTGCTGATTTGGGACCGCGGCACCTGGGTACCGGAAGGGGATCCCGTCAAAGCCTTCGAGCACAGGGCTCTCAAATTCGAGCTGAGAGGCGAGCGGCTGCGGGGAGGTTGGGCGCTCGTGCACATGGGCAGGCGGCGCGGCGGGAACTACTGGCTTCTGATCAAGGAGCGGGATGCCGAAGCCCGTCCTGGCAGCGGCGACGCGGTCGTGGCGCACAACTTGACCAGCGTGACAACCGGGCGCGACATCGAGACCATCGCGGCGGCGCGAGATCGCCTGTCGCGGTGAGCTGTGGCGGGGGGCGCGCAAAGCCCCTTTGCCGATCACCACTGCCCACCCTTTGTCGCGGCGGGTGCCGAGCGGCCGTCAGTGGCTGCACGAGATTAACACGACGGCTATCGTATCATTGCGTGCGACTACGCCATCCCGTCTGCTTAGAGAGGCGGCTCGATCGGATCACCGGGCGGCATTGTCGGCAAGTCCGCAGGTATCGCATTGTAACGTCCATTGGCGGCGGCAGTTTCGGCCCCGATGGGAGGCACCTTGGCGGGCGGCAGGACCATCGGGGGCCGCGGATCATCGGCCATTGCCAACCGGTCGTCATGTCCTCCGATGCTGCGCTGTCTGTTGGGAGCGAATCCAACCTCCCGCCCTTCGAAGAGATTACGGACTTATTGCGATCCAGTTCCAGGACCGCACAGTGCCTTTGAGGATTACCGTACCGCCGTCCGTCTCGACAGTGATGCGCGCGGCGTCGAGTTCGGCGCTGCGCCGGAAGGCCTCCTCGATCTTCTCCTTGATCTCGGCCGGCGGGACGCGCTGCTGGATGTGGATCAGGTTGGTGATACCCTTGACGCCGCGCAGACGCCGCACCGCCTGTTCTGCCCGCTCGCGTTGATAATTCCAGTCGACCGAGCCCTCCAACGTGATCCAGCCGTCCTTGACGACCACCTGGATATGATCGGATGAATACGGCAACTCATTCTGGATCGCGGCAACTGTGTCTCTGGCGATTTCGGGGTCGGGCCGCCGACTGAAGATCGGC
>Ga0137415_10007739_pt1 | contig 10656 bp, 7 predicted proteins | sample CZODoug3_1_1_16f_FD_183082 | JGI IMG/M metagenome (GOLD analysis project Ga0137415, IMG submission 183082) | Vadose zone soil fungal communities from Angelo Coast Range Reserve, California, USA - CZODoug3_1_1_16fungal (Hybrid Assembly) | ecosystem: Environmental > Terrestrial > Soil > Vadose...
CTGTCCCGGGCCAAGTTCCACATCATGACGGCCACCCGGATCCAGGCCCAGCAGGCGCTGGACTGGGGCATCGTGGCCGAGCTGCACGACGACCGGGAGGCGCTCGACGCCGCCGTCGAGGCGCTGGCCACCAAGATGGCGAACTTCTCCCCGGCCGCGGCGCGCACCGCCAAGGAGGTGCTGGACAAGGGCGTCGACGGCCCGCTCTGCACCGGCATCGACCTGGAGCGGAAGGCCTACGCGATGCTGCGCGCCACCGACGACTTCGCCGAGGGCGTCGCCGCGTTCACCCAGAAACGCGCCCCCAAGTTCACCGGCCGATGACGCGGGTGTCCGTGGCGCCCGATGGTGTGCGGCCGGCGCCCGCGGCGGTGGGGTGGCGGCCGACGCCCGCGGTGACGGTGGCGGGGGTGGGGTGAGGTGAAGGCGGCGGCGTTCGGGTATGTGCGGCCGGGGGCGTTGGACGGGGTGCTCGGGGCGCTGGCCGGCGGGGACGGCAAGGTGCTGGCCGGCGGGCAGTCGCTGGTGCCGGTGCTGGCCATGCGGCTGGGCCGGCCGGGCACGCTGGTGGACATCAACTCCGTCGCCGAGCTGTCGGAGCTGCGCCAGGTCGGCGGGGCGCTGCGGATCGGGGCCACCGTGCGGCAACGCGCGCTGGAGCACTCTGCCGAGGTGGCCGGGGTGCCGCTGCTCGGGCTGGCGCTGCCGTTCGTCGGGCACCGTGAGCTGCGCAGCCGGGGCACGGTGTGCGGCAGCCTGGCGCACGCCGATCCCGCCGCCGAACTGCCGGCGGTGGCCTGCTGCCTCGGTGCCGTGCTCGAGGTGGCCGGGCCGGCCGGGCGGCGGCGGGTGTCGGCCGAGCAGTTCTTCGCCGGCGCCATGACCACCGCGGTCGGCCCGGACGAGGTGCTGGTGGCCGCCGAGTTCCCGGTGCCCGGCGCGGGCTCCGTGCCCGGCGGCGAGTTTGCGGTGCCCGGCGAGCGCTCGGTGCCCGGCGGCGCGGGTGAGGGGTTCGGGTTCGCCGAGGTCGCCCGTCGACACGGCGACTTTGCGCTGGCCGGGGTCGCCGCGCGGGTGGTCGTCGCGGAGGGTCGCCTGGCCGCCGCGACGCTGACCGGCTTCGGCATCTCCGACCGGCCGGTGACCAGGGACGTCGTCGAGCTGCTGCGCGCCGCCGACGGGGTGCCCGCCGCGCTGCGCGAGGCCACCGCCGAGCTGGCCGCCGAGGTGGTCGACACCGCCGGCGACGCGCACGGCTCCACCGGCTACCGGCGGCGGCTGTTCGGCGTGCTCGCCGCCCGCGAGCTGACCAGGGCAGCCGCCCGGGCGCACGCGCACGCCGACTACCCCGGGCACCCCTCGTGACCCCGGCCAGGAGGGTGCCGCCGCCGAGGAGCCGTGTCGAGCCGAACGAGCTGGTCGACGTGCCACTGACCGTCAACGGCAGCGCGGTGACCGTGCACGTGCCGGCCCGGATGCACCTCGCCGACGCGCTGCGCGAGCACCTCGGGCTGACCGGCACCCACCTGGGCTGCGAGCACGGCGTGTGCGGCATGTGCACGGTGTTGGTGGACGGCGAGGCGGCGCGGGCCTGCCTGCTGTTCGCGGTGCAGTGCGAGGGCGCGGAGGTGGTCACCGTCGAGGGGCTGGGCACCGCCGGCGAGCAGCATCCCCTGCAGCGCGCGTTCGCCGCGCACCACGCGCTGCAGTGTGGCTTCTGCACCCCCGGCATGTTGATCAGCGGCTACGACCTGCTGGCCAACGGGCCGGCCGGCACCGCCGTGCCGCCCGAGCGGCTGCCGGTCGAGATGTCCGGCGTGCTCTGCCGGTGCACCGGTTACCGGGGCATCCTGGCCGCCGTCGCGGACGTCGCCGCCGCCTGTCCGGACGGCCTGCCCGGCCCCGGCAACTGCGCGCCGAGGCCGCTGCTGGGCCGATCCGGCGGCCGGGCCGGTGGCGGAACCGGCGCCGCGCCTTCGGCACCCCGGAGCGGTGCGGCCGGGTCCGCCGCCGGGCGGGCCACCGAGTACCCGGAGCCGGAGCTGCCGGGTGGGGCCCCTTCGGCGACGGTGCAGGTGCGCAGTGAGCTGTCCGCGCCGGTCGAGGCGGTCTGGCGGGTGCTGGACGACTTCGCTCGGCTGGCGCGGTGCCTGCCGGGGGCGACGCTGGTCGAGGTGCTCGACGACGGCCGGTACCTGGGGCGGGCGGTGGTCGCGTTAGGCCCGGTGAAGCTGACCTTCGACGGGGTGGCGCGGGTCGTCGAGCGGGACGCCGGCGAGCACCGGCTGCGGGTGCTGGCCCGGGGCGCGGACGCCGGCGGCAGCGCCACCCTGGCGGACATCCGGCTGCACGCGGTCGGTTCGCCCAGGCCCATTGGAGACGGCCCCGCGGGAGGCGGCTCCGAGCGAGGCACCGTGCTGCAGGCGGACGCCAGCCTGTACCTGTCGGGGCGGATCGCCCAGTTCGGCCGGGCACTCGCCGGGGACGTGAGCCACCGGCTGTTCGAGCAGTTCGCCGCCGCGGTGGACCGGGCCGCGCTGACCGGTGAGGTGCCGGCCGAGGTCGCCGGGCCGAGCCCGGTGCGGCTGGTGCTGGGGGTGCTGGTCCAGCGCCTGCGCGCCGCGTTCCGTCGCCGGACCGGCTGACGCGCACCGGGCACCGATGAGTTTTCGGCGGTCGCCGCCTCTGTATTGAGAGGGCCCCGTGTGGGCCCCAGCGGCCCCCGCCCCCGGACCGAGGAGCAACGACGGATGAGCACAGCGGCAGCGGTGGGCCGGGTGGTGCCGGCGCGCCATCGGCCGGGCCTGCGGACCCCCGAGCGACTCGGCGACGGTGACTACCCCGGCTACGGTCGCGGGATGGACCCCCTGGTCGACCCGAGGACCGAGGCCGGCGCGGCCGACGAGTTCGGCCGGCTGGCCGAGCCGTTCCGGCGCGAGCTGCTGGCGCTGTGCTACCGGATGCTGGGTTCGCTTGACGAGGCCGAGGACGCCGTCCAGGAGACGTACCTGAACGCGTGGCGCTCGTACGCGGGCTTCGAGGGCCGTGCTTCGCTGCGCACCTGGCTGTACCGGATCGCCACCCGGGCGTGCCTGAAGGCGCTGGAGCGGGGTGTGCGCCGGCCGCTGCCGTCCGGGCTCGGCGGCCCGAGCGAGGACGCCGAGAGCCAGCCCGGCCGGTGGCGCACCGACATCGCCTGGCTGCAGCCGATGCCGACGGGCGCCGCCGCGGCGACCCACGCGGCAAGCACCGGCTCCGGAGCCCCCGTCGACCCGGCAGTCACCGTGGCGTCCCGGCACAGCATGCGGCTGGCCTTCGTCGCCGCGTTGCAGTACCTGCCGCCCCGACAGCGCGCGGTGCTGATCCTGCGGGACGTGCTCGCCTGGCGCAGCGGCGAGGTGGCCGAGCTGATCGGCAGCAGCGAGGCGGCGGTGAACAGCGCGCTGCAGCGGGCCAGGGCGCAGCTCAAGCAGGTCGCGCCCACCGAGGACGGCCTCGTCGAGCCGAGCGACCCGGTGGGTCGCGGCCTGCTCGACCGGTACGCGACCGCCTTCGAGACCGCCGACGTCGCCGCGCTGACCGAGCTGCTGGCGCGGGACGCGGTCTTCGAGATGCCGCCGATCCCGACCTGGTTCGCCGGGCGCCAGGCGATCGCCGCGTTCCTGGCGGCGCGGGTGCTGCGGCCGGACCACTTCCGGCTGCTGGCCACCGAGGCGAACGACGAGCCCGCGTTCGGCCTCTACGAGCGTGGCGCGGGCGGTGTCTACCTGCCGCACGCGGTGCAGGTGCTGAGCCTCGCCGACCGGGGCATCGCCCGGATCGTCACCTTCCACGACCCGGAGCTGCTGGCCCGGTTCGCCCTGCCGCCCCACGCTCTGCCGGCCTACGCGCTGCCGCCCGACGCATAGCCGGCCGGGAACCTGGGACTGGTTTTCCTAGGAGGACCGCACCCTGAACGCCGCGCGCCGGCCGACGCACGCTGGACAAGGCGGTCCGGTCGGTGTGTGCCGGCCGGGCCGCCGACCGGACACCGGGCGCGATTTCTGGAGGCCGTTGTGGCTGGCACAATCTCCCTGGACACCTACCGGCTGCTGGGCCGCTCGGGCCTGCGGGTCTCGCCGATCGCGCTGGGCACGATGACGTTCGGGACCGACTGGGGCTGGGGCGCCGATCGGGACGAGGCCCGCCGGATCTTCGACACCTACGTCGACCGGGGCGGCAACTTCATCGACACCTCGAACAACTACACCAACGGCACCTCCGAGCGGCTGCTCGGCGAGTTCGCCGCCGACAAGCGCGACAGCCTGGTGCTCGCCACCAAGTACACGATGGCGACCCGTCCCGGCGACCCGAACTCCGGCGGCAACCACCGCAAGAACATGGTCCGCTCGGTCGAGGACAGCCTGCGCCGGCTGAACACCGACTACCTCGACCTGCTCCAGCTGCACGCCTGGGACGGGCTGACGCCGGTCGAGGAGATCCTGCGGGCGATGGACGACCTGGTCAGCGCCGGCAAGGTCGTGTACCTGGGCATCTCCGACACCCCGGCCTGGCAGGTGTCCCGGATGCAGGCGACCGCCGAGCTGCGAGGCTGGGCGCCGCTGGCCGCGCTGCAGATCGAGTACAGCCTGATCGAGCGCACTCCTGAGCGCGACCTGATCCCGATGGCCGCCGAGCTGGGGCTGGGCGTGCTGCCGTGGTCGCCGCTGGCCAGCGGGGTGCTGTCCGGCAAGTACACGCACGCCGACCTGGCGCCCCGCGAGGACACCGACCTGATCGGCTCGCGCCGCCAGATCGCCGCCGGCAACGGCTACCTGACCGAGCGCAACCTGGCCATCGCGGACGTGGTCAAGCAGGTGGCCACCGAGCACGGCTGCTCGCCGTCCCGGGTGGCGATCGCCTGGACGCTGACCAACCCGGCGGTGACCGCGCCGATCATCGGAGCCCGCACCCTCGCCCAGCTCGAGGACAACCTGGGCGCGCTGGACATCGAGCTCACCGACAGCCAGCTGGCCAGCCTGGACAAGGTCAGCGCGATCGAGCCCGGCTTCCCGCACGCCTTCCTGGCCGGCCCGATGGTGCGGAGCCTGCTGTTCGGCGGCGCCACGATCCAGCCGAGGGCCTGACTCCAGCGTCCGGCCCGGCCGGCTCAGTGGGTCAGCGTGACCTTGCTCAGGCCGGCGGGCTGGTCGGGGTCGATGCCGAGGGCCTGGCACCGGGCCAGGGCCAGCTGCTGGCCGCGCACGGTGGCCAGCAGGCACTCGCCGGCGTGGCCGAGCGCCGGCCAGCCGACCCGGGCGGCCGGCTCGGTGCCGATCAGCAGGCTGGTGGCGCCCCGGCGGTCCAGCTCGGGGCGCAGCGCAGCGGTGTCCTGGTCGGCCGGGCCGGAGCCGGCGAGTAGCACGGCGGGCGCCTCGGGGCCGCATACGGCGATCGGGCCGTGCCGGAAGTCGGCGGTGGAGAACCCGTGCGCCATCACGCCGCTGGTCTCCTGCAGCTTCAGCGCGGTCTCCAGGGCGGCCGGGTAGCAGAAGCCGCGGCCGACCACGGCCATCCGGTTCGGCCCGGCCAGCTCGGCGCCCAGCTCGGTGATGCCGGCCGTGTCGGCGAGCACCGTGGCGACCGCGTCCGGGATCTGCCGGACCTGTTCGCCGGTCAGTCCGGGGGAGCCGAGGCCGCCGGCCACCGCGAGCACCGCGAGCATCTGCGCGGTGACCGTCTTGGTGGCCGGTACGGCCCGCTCCGGCCCGGCGGCCAGGTCGATCGACAGGTCGGCGGTGTGGGCCAGCTCCGAGGAGCCGTCGTTGGAGATGCCGACCACGGAGGCCCCGACGGCGCGGAACTCCCTGGCCAGGCTCACGATCTCGGGGGTGCGCCCGGACTGCGACAGGGCCACCACGAGCCAGCCGGCGAAGCCGGTGGGGTGGTGCGCGTGCGCGGTGGTGACGCTGGGCGCGACGAGGCAGGTCGGCAGCCCGGTGAACAGCTCCACCGCGTAGCGGCCGAGCAGCGCGGCGTGGTCGGACGAGCCGCGCGCGACGAAGGCCACCCCGGGCACCTGGCCGGTGTTCAGCCCGGCGACCTGCTCGCTCAGCTGCTCGAACCGCTCGGCTAGCCGGGCCAGCACGGCCGGCTGCTCGGCCATCTCGGCGCTCATCAGGGTCGTGCCCGGGGGCGCCTGGGGGTGGGATATCGCCGGGTGCTCTGACATACTAAGGAGCCTTTATTAAATGGGCTAGCTTGTCAACACCGGTGGTCGACCAGCGGCCCGCCGGGGCGAGGGAGGTGGGCGATGGCGTCGGTCGAACAGACACAGCCCGCCGCCGGGCCGAGGGCGGTCGCCGTGGCGCCCTCGGTGCTGCGCGAGATGAACCAGCGGCTGCTGCTGGACCAGCTCTTCCTCGGCGGCCCGGCCACCCGCCCCCAGCTGGCCAAGGACGCCGGCCTCTCGCTACCCACGGTGATCGCCGCGCTGGCCGACCTGGAGAACGCCGACCTGGTCCGCCCGGCCGGCCGGACCAGCACCGCGCACGGCCGCCCGGCCACCCGCTACTGGGTCAACCCGAGCGCGGGGCACGCGGTCGGCGTGGACGTCGGGCGGGACCTGCTCCGGCTCGCCGTCGCCGACCTGGCCGGCACGCAGCTGGCCCAGCTGGAGGTGCGCAACGCCGCGCGCACCTCCGCCGCCCTGGTCAACGGCATCACCGACGCGGTGGCTTCGGTGGCCGGCGCCGCCTCGATCGACCCGGCGGCGATCACCCACGCGGTGATCGGCTCACCCGGCGTCTACGACCGGAGCCGGGGGCGGGTGCTGTACGCGGCGAACCTGCCCGGCTGGCAGCGCGTCGGCCTCGCCGAGACGCTGCGCCAGCGCCTGGGTACCTCGCTGACCGTGGACAACGACGCCAACCTCGCCGCACTCGGCGAGCACCACTACGGCGCCGGCCAGGGCAGCCAGCACTTCGTCTACGCCCACGTGGACGTCGGCGTCGGCGTCGGGCTCATCCTGGGCGGCCGGCTCTACAGGGGCTTCTCCGGGGCGGCCGGCGAAGTCGGCTACCTGCCGATGAACCCGCCGGGGCAGGTGGAGTCCGGCCTCGCCGTCCCGGGTGCCGCCGCGCCCGGCCCCGGCACGGCAGGTGCCGCCGGGTCCGTCTCCGGCACGGCAGGTGCCGGGCGGCGTGGCACCCGGCGGGTCGGCACGCTGGAGGACGACCTGGCCTCGGCCGCCGTGCTGCGCTACGCCCGGGAGGCGGGTCTGACCGGCTGCCGCACGGTCGAGGCGGTGTTCGCGGCCGCCCGCGTCGGGAACGGCCCCGCCGGCCAGGTCGTGCAGGTGGTGGCCGGCCACCTGGCCCGGCTGGTCGCCAGCACCGCCGCCTTCCTGGACCCGGAGCTGATCGTGCTCGGCGGCGCGATCGGCCGGCAGCTGGACATCCTGGAGGCGCCCACCCGCGCGGTACTCGCCCAGCTAGGCCCGATGTCGCCCAGGCTGGCGGTCGGTGCACTCGGCGCAGAAGCGGTACTGCGCGGCGCGCTGGCCACCGGCGTGGCGCGCGCCCGGGAGATCGTGTTCACCGGCAAAGCCGCCCGCCCAGCCTGACGTCGGTACCCGGCGCGCCGCATTTCCCGCGCACCATCTGTGCTTGCCGCGCACTATCTGTGGTTGCCGCGCAGCCTGCGTAGGCGTCGCGCATCTCGTGTGGTTCCCGCGCACGGTGCGACGTGCGCGGGAACCACGGCAGGTGCGCGCGAAGCACGCAGGGTGCGCGCGAAGCACGGCAGGTGCGCGGGAACCGCGGCAGGTGCGCGGGAACGACGGCAGGTGCGCGGGAACCACGGCAGGTGCGCCGGCACACGACGTCTGCACCTCACACACGGCGAGTGGACGCCGCACATGGCGTGTGGACCTCGCACACGGGTTAGAACTCAGGTGCCGCGTCCGGAGCGCGTGTGCCGGGGCGCCGGAGTGTGTGCCAGATCGCCAGCGTGTGTGTCGCTCCGGGCGATGTGTGCCGAGCGGGCGGGTGACCCGGTGCACGGTGCGAGGGAAGCACGGAAGGTACGCGGGCACACAGCGTCTGGCCCTCGCACACGGCGTGTGGACGTCGCACCCGCGTTAGAACTCGCGTGCCGGGTCGACAACCCGTGTGCCGGGTCGACAACCCGTGTACCGCCTCGACGACCCGTGTGCCGGGTCGACAACCCGTGTGCCGGGTCGACGACCTGTGTGCCGCGTAGACAAGCCGTGTGCCGGCCGGCGCCCCGGGTGTGCGCCGGCGGGTTGTGTGCGGCGCTATTGGTGGCTCCAGATGCTGGAAATCGTGTGCCTGATCAGCCTCTTTGTGCTCGTGGCACTAACCCGAATGCCTGATTCGTGTCCGTGCACCATGTGGTCTGTTCGGAGTAACCCGCTACCGTGGGCGCCGTCACAGTTCTCGCCATGCTCGATGACAGAGAGTAATCATGCACTGTGCTGAGCTGGTCGATGTTCGGGCCGCGGCCGCCGCCGATGCGCGTTGCATCAGCGACGATGCCGTTGCGCTCGACAATGGCGAGTTTGCGAAGCGAGTGCGGAGCGTAGCTGGGCTGCTGGCACAACGCGGGGTGCGCCGGGGCGATGTGGTGGCCACCCTGTTGCCCAACCGGGTGGAGCTCGTGGTCATCCTGCTCGCCGCCTGGCGGCTCGGCGCGGCGGTCACTCCGATCAACCCTGCGCTGACCGACAGCGAGGCCGCCTACCAGCTGGAGGACTCGGCCGCCCGCCTGGTGGTACTGGACAACCGGCCCTCGCCGGCCGGCACCGCCGACGCCTTGGACGTAGCCGACCTGTGGACCCCGGACGACGACACCCCGGACAACGACACCCCGCAGGACACCCCCGTGCTGGACCCCGACGGCCTGGCGCTGCTGATCTACACGAGCGGCACCACCGGCAAGCCCAAGGGCGTGATGCTGGACCACGCCAACCTGACCGCGATGTGTGAGATGGCGCTGGCCAGCTTCGAGTTCGACGGGTCGGACCACTGCCTGCTGGTGCTGCCGCTGTTCCACGTCAACGGCATCGTGGTCAGCGTGCTCACCCCGCTGCTGGCCGGGGCGAGCACCACCATCGCCGGCCGGTTCTCCCCGGACCGGTTCTTCGCCGACGTCGAGCGCTGCCGGCCGACGTACTTCTCGGCGGTGCCGGCGATCTACGCCATGCTGTCCAACTTGCCGGACTCCGTGCGCCCGGACACCTCGTCGCTACGCTTCGTGATCTGCGGCGCGGCTCCGATGCCGGCCGAGCTGATCGAGCGGTTCGAGCGGCGCTACGGCGTGGTACTGGTGGAGGGCTACGGCCTGTCCGAGGGCACCTGCGCGTCGACCGTGAACCCGCTCAGCGGCGTCCGCAAGCCGGGCACCGTCGGGCTGCCGATGGCGGGGCAGCGGGTGGAGCTGGTCGACTCCGAGGGCAACCGGGTGCCGCCCGGCGAGTCCGGCGAGGTTGTCATCTCCGGGCCGAACGTGATGCGCGGCTACCTGAACCGGCCGGGGGAGACCGCCAAGACCGTCGTGGACGGCTGGCTGCACACCGGCGACGTGGGCCGGTTCGACGAGGACGGCTACCTGGTGCTGGTCGACCGCGTCAAAGACATGATCATCCGGGGTGGCGAGAACATCTACCCCAAGGAGATCGAGTCCGTCCTCTACCAGCACCCCTCGGTCCTCGAGGTGGCCGTCGTGGGGCGGCCGCACGAGGTGTATGGCGAAGTGCCGGTCGGTTACGTCTCGCTGCGCGACCAGGCGGGCGTGACCGTCGAGGAGCTGCTCGAGCACGCCAGGGCGCACCTGTCCAAGTACAAGGTCCCGGTCGAGCTCACGTTGCTGGCGAGCTTGCCGAAGAACTCGGTCGGAAAGATCGACAAACCGACGCTGCGCAGTTCGTTCACCACCACTGTTTGACCGGACCGGAACACCGATCGGAGAGCCGCCGTGGGTTTCATCAACGCTGATCTGCCTGACGTGGATCTGGCCACCTGGAAGGATCGGCCACACCTCGAGCGCATCAAGATCCTCGCGCTGCACTGGATCGACTACGGCTTCGGTACGCCGAAGATGATCCACGTGCTGTACTGCGTGAAGATCGCGGTGTTCATCGTGGCCGGCCTGCTGCTCGCGTCGCGGACGGCCGGGCTCGGCTCGATCGGCGACGTCGCCGCCTGGTGGACCCAGCCGATCTTCTACCAGAAGCTCGTGGTCTGGGTGATCCTGTACGAGATGCTCGGCCTCGGCGCCTCCTGCGGGCCGCTGGCGTTCCGGTTCAAGCCGTGGGTCGGCGGCTGCACCTACTGGCTGCGCCCCGGCACGATCAAGCTGCCGCCGTGGCCGGGCCGCAACCCGATCGCCGGCGGGTCCCGGCGCACCCTGTTCGACGTGTTCCTGTACCTCGGAATGATCGTCTCGGCGATCGTGCTGCTGTTCTCCGACGGGGTGCCCAAGGTCGGCCAGCCCGCCGACAGCGTGGGCCTGCTCGACCCGAAACTGCTCGCCTTCCTGATCGGGTTCACCCTGGTCGCCGGCCTGCGTGACCGGCTGCTGTTCCTGGCCGCGCGCAGCGAGCAGTACTGGGTCATGTGCATCATGTTCGCCGCGCTGCCGTACGTGGACATGATC
>Ga0137415_10007740_pt1 | contig 10656 bp, 6 predicted proteins | sample CZODoug3_1_1_16f_FD_183082 | JGI IMG/M metagenome (GOLD analysis project Ga0137415, IMG submission 183082) | Vadose zone soil fungal communities from Angelo Coast Range Reserve, California, USA - CZODoug3_1_1_16fungal (Hybrid Assembly) | ecosystem: Environmental > Terrestrial > Soil > Vadose...
ATAACGTTTGGCAATCGCGAGAATCTCATCCAAAGATACGTAGCGATCTTTCGATTGGAAGAATCCGTAAGCCCACTTCGGCAGCATTGGCGTATGTCCCGTCATGCCGCGGTATTGATGGATAATGCTGTCCATCTCTGGGCCATAGATAAAGTAGTAGTCCACGGAGTTGCCAGCGATTGAGCTGAGGGAGAGCTCCAGCGGAAAGCGATTGTCTACGTAGGTTAGAGATGCAGTGTTCCAAAGGAGCGCATATCCTTTGCTGGACACAAGGAAGGGGATAGCGACATCCGTGTTGTTCTGGCCAAGCTCTACCGTAGCTCCGCGATAATTGAACATCCCACTCTGATGCTGCCCCAGGCCGTAAAAGCCTTCCGTGGCGTCAGGAGAAAACCGGTCGGTGATGCGATACGTCTGTTCTCCATTTACTTCCGCAGGTTCATACGTTCGCGGGATGCTTCCTCCTTCACGCAACAAACTGTCTCCCGCAAGATGGTGGTAAGTTATGTTTCCATGGGTGAGGGAGAACTCTACTTTGAGTTGCGCGGTTTCCAATGTTGCGATGCTGTCACTTTTTGCAAACTGGAATTTTGCGCCAGGGCAGGATTGCGTTTGATCCAGCATCCACGGCTGCAAAGAAGTCTTCCCTGGCAGGCCAGGAGTTGCGACGACGTGAATCACTGAGTCTCCGCATACAGAGATCGAAAGCTCTTCGTCACCAACCTTCGCATGCAATCCGTTTTCGGATGGATTGACTGTGATTACCGGTTGATCCGGTAGTGGCTGGCCAGGCATTTGCGCATTGGCGGCTTGAATTCCGAGGAGACAGACAGCGCACAATACGCTGTCTCGACGCAAGAATGAGATCATCTTCGAATTTCCTTTGGGATGTTTGTCTACATCACCTCTTTTTGCCAAAGCACAGCAAGAGGAGAGATACAGCAGGCAGAATTTCTCGTAATTGAAACTGGGGAGAAATGATGGAACCGACATATCGCTTCTCCCCAAAGCATAAATAACTCAGAAGCTAGCGCGCAGATGCAGTTGAAGACTCCGCGCAGGTAATTGGTTGACCGAGTGCCCAAATAGAGAACTATTTAAATCCGATGTCACTCCGGTGAGGTTGACGCGATTGAACAGATTGAAGACCTCTCCCTTCGCCTGGATCTTCAGCCTCTCTCCAGTAAACCAGGGAGTAGTGAAGAATTTCTCAAAAGTAAAGTTGAGATTGTTGTATCCGGGCTGGTCATACGTATTTCGGCCAATATTCCCTTCCACCCCCCAGAGCAGGTGCTGGAAATGCGGACGCTGGAAACAGTCCGTTCAGGAATTTCTTCTTGCCCTGGCCGCTCAGATGGTTGCCGAATAGCGGCGCGTTGGGAACATCCCAATTGTTTCCATCCGCGTTGTAGTCACCCCCGGTATTGCCGACTACATTACCGCTGGAGTCGAAGACCGGCGCGAAGGGCGCACTTGTGTAGACAGTGAAGGGCAATCCTGTCCGCATGATCCACACGCCACCGAATTGCCAGCCGCCGAGAAGGTTCCGTTCAAACACATTGCTATAGTGATTCGGCACTGTCCACACGCCATTCGCCGAAAACTGCTGATGGATGTCGAAGTCGGCGCGGCCTCGCTGCGCGCCGAAATTGTCAGGCTGGATGATGTTGGTGACGGTCGTGATCGATCCGGCATCCAGCGATTGCGCCGTACTGTAGGTATCCAGGGCTTTTGCAAAAGTATAGGTTCCGTTTAGCGCCAATCCATGGGAACTACGGTAGTTCACTAATGCAGAGCCAACATGGCCTATGGAATTGCCGTTGGACGTGCCGTATTCTATGGCGCCGAAGCTTGGATTGAGGAACTGCGGCGTGCCTTTGTTGACGACCAGATCGCCTGCGAAGTGGTTCGCATTCTGATAAATAGGCAAGTGATGGGCAGCCGTTCCGGAATAGTTGAGCTCCACAACCACATCGCTTGACAGTTGGTGTTGCAGACTCAAGGTCCAGGCCTCTACCTGCGTCATCTTGTAATTGGGAGAGAAGCCTCCGAGGCCTGAGCGTTGGGACACGCCGTCGATAAGGATGCCACCACGCTCATCGAAGGTAACGTTGGATGTGTCCACAATAGGGCAGACTTGCGTGTAGCCCGTGGGAGGTGAGCACTGCTGAAAGGTGGGCGTAGGGTTGCCCTGGCGCACGTTGATCGACGGCGTGTAATAGTACGGCAGATTGCCCGAAATGGCATCGGTGATGTGGAGATACGGCGGCTGATCGGAGAACAGACCAAAGCCGCCGCGCAGCGCGGACCTGCCGTCTCCGCGAATATCCCAGGAGAATCCCAGGCGCGGAGATAGCCCCCATAGGTTGTGGTCCAGCACATCTGTCCGCCCGTTTGGGGCTGCTCCGGCGACAGCTCCCGCAATCTGTCCCTGCCGGGTAGAGGTTTGCGCGAGCGTCAACAGCGTTAGCTTTGGACTGATGATATGGAACAGAGGTCCCATCGAGTCGTAGCGGAGGCTGGCGCTCAAAGTAAATGTTGGCTTAAGTTTCCAGTCGTCCTGGACAAAGAACGCCGTATAGAGGTCGCGGTAGCGCCGTACATATGGCGCTTGCCCATGGGTTGTGAGATCGACATGCGTGCCGCTTTCCGAGGTGGCTTTATCCTGGATGAAATCCAGGAGATTGTCGAAGTTGTAGGTTGGACGAGTGAACGCGCTATCTTGCTGGTCGTTCTCCCGAATGTTGAATATATCGGTGCCAAACTTAATGGTGTGCGTCTTCACCGTTGCCGTCATCACATCGCGCCACCCGACTGTGGTCTGAACAAAATTGCCAGCTCCTCAATTTGAAAACCCCGCCAACGCATTGACGTTGATGTAGGGAATCGCCTCGCTTGGGTCAGGTTGGTTAGCGCCTTGCGGACGAATCATGTGCGCGCCCGCTTCATTCAGAAGATGCGAAGAAAATGTGTGGGTCCAATCAACATTTACAAAGTCGGAAGCGTTGGCTTGCGGGATGGTCAAGTAAGGCCGCCCAATGTTGCGTTGGGAGGTGTCATAGGTCCGCATCGCATCTACATATATGCGGTCGTTCTTGCCAAGATAAGCGTCAACGCGAAAGCTCCACTGGTAGCCATTCTTTGGCACGGAGTAGCTGATGTTTGCGGTGCCCACCGCATTCAAATCGGCAGGGATCCCTGCCGGAGGAGTGTAATATCCTGGAGTTTTGGCTTCGAGCTGGCTGACCGTTTGGAAGTTAGAGGTGGGGAAGGATAGAGGAGGAGCCTGTTTAAGAATTTGAGTGGCTAAATTGTTTGGGAGATTGCTCTGAGCCCAATTGTCGAAATCCTGAGTCTCGACCGTTGCCTGATAGGCGTTGGTGACGCTTGAGCGAAGTACGTCGATGGCTCCATACCAGAACAACTTGTCCTTAATGGCCCGCCCGCCCAGGGTCGCGTCTACCTCATTGCGCTGGAACGTTGGAACTTTGGTCTGGAACTCGGTGCGCGCACTCAGGGAATCATTCAGGAAATAGTAGTCGATGGTTCCGTGCAGCTTGTTCGATCCTGAATTGGTAAACACCTCGACAAAAGCACCGCCGTTTCTGCCTTTCTGAGCATCGAAATCGTTCGTCTTGATATTCATCGATTGGACGATTTCGGGATTCGGGGAAATAGAGGTTCCGCCGCCGCGCGACGGAGTATTGGTATATGCGCCATCAATCATGTATCCGTTTTGTTCCTGGCGCAGACCGGCGGCATTGATATTGATGGAGTATTCATTCGTGTAATTGTCCCCCGAGGTGACAGCGCTACCTGTGATTCCGGGCGTCAAAGCCGCCAGCCCAAAGACATTCTGGCCCGTGAGCGGTGTCCCTTGCAGGGTGGCTTCCCCGATGACGGCTCCCGTTTTCGCACTTGCCAGGTCTACGGTGGTTGCCGCAGCGGAAACCGTAACATTCGTGGATACCGCTCCCACCTGCAGTACGGGCGCGAGGGTGCGAATCTCTCCTACCTGAAGAGTAAGATTCGATTGCTGCCAGGTTTGGAATCCGCTCATTTGAACCTGGACGGAGTAACTGGATGCGGCTATGCTATCGATGCGGAAGTAGCCATCCTGATTAGTGGTCGTGGTTTTCGTCACCCCAAGCCGGATGTCCGTGATGTTGACCTGCGCTCCGGAGACCACGGCTCCGAAACCATCCCTGGCCGTCCCTTCGATTCCGCTTGAGAATTGAGCCAGGGCCGGCAGCCCGCCAAGGGTGAAGAAAAACAGTATCACTGCAAACCTTGTGAGATATTTCATTCGCCTCAAGCCTCCAAAAAGTCGATCTCTTGACCAATGCGGTTGCACCTTTAACAGTCAGCTAACAGTCAGCGCTGCAACGCACAGAAAACGATTACCGCCAAACGCCACGTAAATCCCTGCCCCGCACGCAAAAGCCAACGCTTTCAAAGCATCAATTGCAACGGAGATCGGAACGGTTAAATTTCCTGTATGCAAACTCGCGCATCATCTGATCGTTCAGAGATCAGAACTTTCAAGTATTGGACGGTTAATTACGGTTTGATACCTGCCTGAAACAGCCCCTGTGCAAACTACCAGATGATCTTTAGGCTATTGATTAAAAAAGAGATAGCGATGGACACCGCGTTCTTTCACGGGATAACGTAGAGGCATAATGCTAAAGCGATCTACTTTTGTTATAGTGGCCAGCGAAGATTCGGATGGCCCCCATGGAAGGTTCTGCTGCCTTGACTGAGACTCGGGCACCGCACACATCTTTACCTCCTGAGACTAACGAGGCAAAGGCTGTAATTTTGCATGAATTGGAGAAGATTCTTGAGAGTCCTCCCTTTCGCGGCAGCGCCCGGAGAAAAGAGTTTCTCTCCTATGTAGTGCGTCACAGCCTGGATGGCAGCCACGAACTCCTGAAGGAACGCACAATCGGAACCGAGGTCTTCCATCGCGATGCGGATTACGCGACCGGGGAAGATCCCGTAGTGCGAGTCCAGGCGGGCGAAGTGCGCAGGAGGTTGGAGCAGTACTATTACACCGCCGCGCCTGATCTGCCGGTTCGCATCGAAATTCCTCTCGGTTCCTATCATCCAGAATTTCATTGGAACGCGCATACTCTTCCAGCGGAAACTCCCACTGCCCAGGCAGTGCATACCCATACTGAGACTGCCTCCGCAGAGACGAAGCACCTCCCGGAAAAGAAGCCCAGAAAACATAGATGGCTTTGGATTGCAGGGATAGCTAGCCTGAGCCTCGCTTTGGCAAGCATCGCGATAAGCCTGGGTATTCGTCATCACAAACCGCCGGCATCTGTGCTGGATCAATTCTGGTCACCAGTATTCAACTCTTCGCAGCCGGTCATTCTATGTTTGGCGAAACCAGTAGTCTATCGACCCTCTGTTGAGGTTTATGAACGCTATACACGGACCCATCCAGGAACCTTTGAAAATGAGTCTGAACGAGACAATGAAGTACTGCCTCTGAATCCAGATGAAAAGATTGCCTGGAAAGATATGCAAGTTTATCCGGGTTATGGAGTAGCCAGCGGCGATGCCTATGCCGCAGTGCAGATTTCGAATCTCCTCGTGCGTATGGGAAAACCAAGCCAGGTAAGAATTGGCAAAAGCTATTCCTTTGAAGATCTCCGCACTTCGCCAGCGGTGGTTTTTGGCGCGTTTAACAACCGGTGGACGATGCAAATGACATCCAACCTCCATTTCGCGCTTTTGTTGGATGTTGGAATACGGGAGCAAATTTCTTCGGGACGGTCGTGGGCTTCACAATTCAGCTCACATGGCGAATACACCGTGGATTATGGCGTAGTCACCAGGCTTCTGGATTCAAAGTCAGGTCAGTTTTTGATCTCCGCGGCCGGAATTGGCTCACCAGGTACTCAGGCTGCCGGTGAAGTAGTATCCAATGTTCAGTATCTCGAAGAGGCTCTTCGCACGGCTCCTGAGGATTGGAACAAGAAGAATATCCAGTTAGTTGTACAAACCAATGTGATCGATTCCATTCCGGGCCCTCCTCATGTTGTCGCAAGCTACTTTTGGTGAGTCCGCCAGCAGCCAGTAAAAGCAGGTTTACACTGCCTGAAGCGATTCTCTGTGAGAATGAACCTCTCTATGTTCCGCAACAGATCAGTTGTTCTATTCATTTTGTGCATGTCCCTAGTTGCACGAGGACAGCAGACGCAATCATCTATCGCATCCATAGAGTCGTTGATTCGCTCTCAACAGTATGACCAGGCTTTAGACGCTACGAAATCCGCCTTGCACGAAACCCCAAGGGACTTCCGGCTTTGGACATTGGAGGGGATTGTGCTCTCGATCAAAGGCGGCAAGCAGGAAGCGCTCAATGCCTTTGATAAGGCGCTCAGTTTTTCCCCTCAATATCCTGCAGCTCTGAAAGGCAAAGTTAAGCTTCTCTATGAAGCTCAGGATAAGCGCGCAATTCCTGTTTTGAAGGAGATATTGAGTACTGATCCGAAAGATCAGATAGCGCACGAAATGCTCGCCATCCTTGAGATGAAGCAGGAAAATTGCCAGGCTGCAAATGAGCACTTTCTTCTCAGCGCGGACACGATCAGAACGCATCCCGACTCGCTGGAAGCATATGGCTATTGTCTGGTGCAGACGAAACAAGCCGAGAAAGCGATCCCTGTCTTCAAACAGCTTGTAGCGTTGCTTCCAGAGCGTACGTATCCGAAATATGATCTCGCCGTGACACTGGTCGAAACCAAGCAGAATGAAGCCGTACTCAAAATACTTGAGCCTCTGCTCACTGCCGACCAGTCAGACCCGGACATCCTGAGCCTGGCATCCGACGCGTATGAAGCTGTAGGAAATACACCTAAAGCAGTAGCTCTTCTGCGTCAGGCGATTGTGCTGAGTCCGGCAAGTGCAAATTACTACGTTGCTTTTGCTGCGCTCTGCATGGACCACGAGTCCTTTCAGGTTGGAATCGATATGATCAATGCCGGCTTGAAGCGCATTTCAGACGATCCATCGCTATACATTTCGCGCGGCCTGCTCCACGCGGAACTCGCCCAGTACGATATGGCGGAAGCCGACTTCAAGAAAGCGGAGCAGCTTGATTCCGCGCAGAGTCTAAGCTCGTATGCCATCGACCTTGCTGAACTGCAAAGGAACGATTCCGATAAGGCGCTATCAGAGGTGCGTTCGCAGTTGAAAGCGCATCCAAACAGTCCCTTGCTGCATTACCTACTGGCAAAAATACTATGGGACCACGGACCCGGCACGGATAGTCATGTATCTGACGAAGCAATGAAATCGGCCCTGCTGGCTGTGAAATTAAAGCCAGACCTGATAAAAGCCAGAGACCTGCTTGCGAATATGTACATACGTTCCGGGCAGTACAACCTTGCGATTGAACAGAGCCGGACCGCGCTGCGATATGCTCCTTCCGATCAGAGCGCGATGTACCACCTGATCATTGCGCTGCGGCACTCTGGACCGGATGGACAGGGCGAAGTTCAGGCTCTGGTGAAGCAGCTCTCAGACTTGCAGCAGACCTCTCGTCGTGAAGAGACCGATAAAAAGCGATTCAAGCTGGTAGAACAGGAACCTTCGCCTGCAAAATAGACCGGCTTCTCGCATACCGGAGTCATGAGAAAGATATAACCTCTACCAGTCCGTCAAGGTGCTGTCCAGCTTCCGATTTACGGGTAGGTAGGCGCGTTGGTAAGGATATTTCGCTGCGAGAGCTTCGTCATATTTCACACCAAGCCCGGGTGCATCGCCGGGGTACATGTACCCATCAGCGAAACGGTAAGCGTGTGGGAAGACCTCGTCTGTTTCCGGCGAGTGATGCATATACTCCTGGATGCCGAAATTGTGCACAGCAAGTCCGAAGTGCAGAGCGGCCGGCTTCCGAGAATCATCGCGCGGTAAAAGCGATCTTCGATATCCACGATGTGGGAAGAGGGGCAGGGCTTTCTTCCTGCTCCCCTCGTTGTTTGAGGCCGCCTGCATCATGTGATCGGCTTCGATATTCTTGAGCCAAAGTAAATGTTAGCCTTTCGACCACATCTAGCCTTCGTACTTTGTCGCTATGGAACTTTGACCTGGACGGTGCTCCCTGTCGGCACTGTCAGTTCTACCCGCATTACGGTGCGACTAAAGTGATTTGACTCGGCATGAGGTTTGAGGGGCTTTCCATCTACAAGTAATGTTTCGGAAGATCCGGCAAAAGCGGCTCTCCATTTGAGCGGGCTCTTTCCATGATTCGTCAGAGTGGTGCTTCGATTTCCGTCGTGCCGCACGCTAACTACGTGGCCTTGAACAGGAAGGTTACGGAGCTCAACCCAGCTAGTTTTCGCTGTCAACTGAGGCAAGGTTTCCACGGCAGTTGCAAAACGTTTACCAGCAACAATGTCTTTGAATGGGAAGATGGGCTCAATGCGAATACCCATTAGGCCTGTGACTAGGGCTCCAATAACAGAGTAAGAGACCTCAGGGTACTCACGCCGTTCTCGACCTTCATGAGTCAGGTCCATGATTTGCGCATAGGCAGCTTCGGGATTTCCATATCGATAAAGAATTTCCGCATAGTGTGACTTCGCCTCAACCGCGCTTGCACGCTCGGTTTTCATTGCTTCCAGAAGAGTATGCAAGGCGCTTGCGGTTTTGGGTCCTTCCTCCGCCGCATCCCAATAGAGGAGATCACTTCCAGCTTGCCCCGTAAATTGATGCTGTTTATTGAAGAAAGCATAGAAATATCCTTGCGAAGCATTCCACCAGGCAGAATTGATCAGCGTTTTGATTTGCGACGCAGTCTGCAGAGAGCTTTGAGCCGATTTCATGTTTCCCCGAATCGCCTGAATCATTGCGTAGGCGCGGAACGCAGCATATTGTGTGGCAAGCAGATCAATGCCGACGAGATTATTTCTACTGCTCTCCTCATACGTCGGATCACCACGAAAGAACGGAGGCTCTTCAATATTGCTCGTCCGTTTCATGATGCGATCCGGGCTCAAGTCCCAGCGTGCCGTGTAGTCGATGATCGTGCGATCGTAAAAATTCAGAAAGACAGGATCTTCAACATAAGATTTATCTCCCGTCCATAGATACATCCGGTAGCACGCATCCAGAACATCGTAGTTCGCTGGCAGGTTATACCAGAACTCAGCGTCGCTCTTGTAGTCGACAGGGGCGGGACGATTCAGGCGATCGATCTCCCAGTAGCTGCACCAGTCTCTGGTAGCAGAGATATTCTCTGCAAATCGACGAAGCATGTTGTGGTTATATCGCGACAGGCCAAGCGCCTGTGAACCGTCAGCTTGATGCGCCGTATCGCGCATGCAGAAGGCATGGCGTCCCGGTAGAGCTGCTTCATACCAGGGGCCAACAGGATCATTGTCGAAGACGTAGGACAGTGCCTGCTTTTTTGCCCATTGAAACGAAGCAACGAGATGCGCATCGGAAGATTCAAGGTTGAGTTCTGAGGCTTCTCCAACAGCCGGCGTTTGTGAATAGGCCGAAAGAGTCTTCAAGAGCGGGGCAACGCAAAGGAATTTACCAATCTGCCGGCGTGTTATGCCTTTCGGTGATCTCGTGAGATCAAACTGCATCATTACCCTCCAACGCTGTGCTTCCTCGGGTCATCAAGAAACAGCAATTACCATACCTGGTGCGGATAAATCGCCAGGCGTCGCATGACTTAGACCCACATTGCGAATCACTTCTCCTGATATATGCAGATTATTTCCGCGAATCTGTACAGCATGTGAGATATCCACCGCCTCGTCGCCTGCCAGGTCCTGTGCAACAATCTGCTTTCCCTGCAATGGACGGTCGAAAACCATAGTCAATCTGTCGAAATATCCGAAGATACCGAATGGGCCAGGCGCATCAGATACCGTCAACGTCACATCGCATTTTGGCATGTACCAGGCCTCTCCCGCCCTGGTTCTTTCCTGAGCAGCGACCGCTACTGCGCCGTTCGGAAAGCGGGTGGCAAAGACAAACGGCTTATCTGCCTTTGCTTTTACCTCGGGCAATAGTATGTTCCTGGCGAGGCGGGCCGGCGCACCTTGTCGCACGATCGCTCCTACGAGATCCTTCTGCCACGTCTGCGTTTGTTCAAAAGACCAGCTATCGATGAGGATCTCGTCATCGATCGATACTCTTCCTTCCCCTGGCGAAAATGGCGGTGCAATGCGTTGCCAGCGAATTGCTCGAATCACCTCATCGAGCCGCTTCTTTGTCTGCCTGGGGCCGTTGAAGAAAACATCGGCGTCTGCTCCTGGCCTTTTCCCTATCAGCGGATGACGCATAATTCCCATCGTGCATCCCATTGCTGCTGCCACATACACTTCGTCTTCTACATTGAGCAACCCCTTCACCTCGGAATGACCCTCCGCGCCCTTCAACATCGCCGCGAGACGATCCAGCGTAGTGGGTAGAGAAAGAATCGATGTGACATCGTAGGTTCTGTAAACATCTGTATGACGCAGGATCGACATACGCCTGGAGTCCCATGGTTGGGAACCGAAGCGACCGTCGTTGTGCCAATCTCCGTTTACAGGTGATTCTCCGTGTACGTGTTCGAGCGTCAAAGGAATATGCGTCTCATCGCGGACGTGGATCAGTCCGAAAGAGGGGTCACCAATATCG
>Ga0137415_10007742_pt1 | contig 10656 bp, 8 predicted proteins | sample CZODoug3_1_1_16f_FD_183082 | JGI IMG/M metagenome (GOLD analysis project Ga0137415, IMG submission 183082) | Vadose zone soil fungal communities from Angelo Coast Range Reserve, California, USA - CZODoug3_1_1_16fungal (Hybrid Assembly) | ecosystem: Environmental > Terrestrial > Soil > Vadose...
ACAGGCGAGCTGATCGGGGAAGACGGCGGCGACTAGGTCCTCGGCCTCCATGCGCTGCAACGGCGGCGGCACTTTCCTGCCGCCCCGGAACCGCAGCACCGCGAGTGCGCGCGTCGCATTCCAGCGCCAGCGCGTTCCGAACACCGGCGCGTCGAGCATGGCCTGCACGAGTAGATGTTCCGCCGTTGCGGGCTTCAAGTACTGGAATACGTCCTCGAGCGGGAAGCTGTGCTGCGGACCGAGTGACAACACGATGGCGTCTTCCGTGGCCGCGGCCTGCAGCTCGAAGTTGAAGCTCCGGCAGAACCGCTTGCGGAGCGCGAGGCCCCAGGCGCGGTTGATCCGGCTGCCAAACGGCGCGTGCAGCACGAGCTGCATCCCGCCGGCTTCATCGAAGAAGCGCTCGAGCACCAGACATTGTTGCGTTGGAATCGTCCCGAGGATTTGCCGGGTCGCGCCGAGATACTCGACGATTGTGCGGGCGCCAGCTTCATTGATACCGATCGTGTCGGCGAGCCATCGCATCGCGGCCGGCGGATCGTCCAGCCGGTCGGCCACATCCTGGCGCAGCCTGGAGACTTCCTCCGACAACTCGTTGGTCCGGCCGGGCGCCTCACCGAGCCAGAACGGCAGCGTCGGCGGTTGGCCCTTGGCATCGGCCACGCGCACCTGACCCGATTCGACTTTGACGATCTGGTAGGACGTGTTGCCCAGCTGAAAGATGTCGCCCGGCGTGCTCTCGATCGCGAAGTCCTCGTTCAGCGTGCCGACGAACGTTTCGGTCGGCTCGAGGATCACGCGATAATCGCCCAGATCGGGAATTGCGCCGCCCGAGGTGATCGCCGCGATCCGCGCACCACGGCGACCGGTGAGCTTCTTGTTGATGCCGTCGTAGTGGATGTGCGCGCTGCGCCGCCCATGACGGGTCGTGAACCCCTCAGCCAGCATCTGCACGACGGCGTCGAACTCGGCCCGGGTGAGATCCCGATAGGGGTAGGCCGAGCGCACGCGCTCGTACAGATCGCTTTCGTCCCACTCCTCGCCCGCCGCGGCCGCCACGATCTGCTGGGCCAGGATGTCGAGCGGTTTGTTCGGAATGATCAGGCGATCGAGCCGGCCCTCGCGGGTGGCACGGAGCATCGCGCAGCATTCGATCAGCTCATCCCGCGACAGCGGGAAGACCCGCCCCTTGGGAATCGCGCCGAGCCGGTGCCCCGCACGCCCTACCCTTTGCAGCAGCGTGGCGATTGACCGGGTCGACCCAACTTGAATGACGAGATCGACACTGCCGATGTCGATTCCCAGCTCGAGCGACGCCGTGGCGACGAGCGCCTGGAGCTCGCCGCGCTTCAGCCGTTCCTCCGCGTCGAGTCGCTTCTCGCGCGACAGGCTGCCGTGATGGCTTGTGACGTGATCGGCGCCGAGCCGTTCGGACAGATGCATCGTCAGGCGCTCGCACAGCCGCCGGGTGTTCACGAACACCAGCGTCGTACGGTGCTGCGAAATCAGCTCCGCGATGCGGGTATTGAGCTCCTCCCACACTTCCGCCGACATCACCGCCTCGAGCGGCGAGGACGGAATCTCCAAAGCGAGATCGAGGGTCCGGATGTGACCGGCGTCGACGATCGTCGGCAGCGGCTGACCGGTTCCGACGAGGAACTGCGCGATCTCCTCGATCGGCCGCTGGGTGGCCGACAGGCCGATTCTTTGGGGGCGCTTCCCAATGAGCGCATCGAGCCGGGCGAGTGAGAGCGCGAGGTGGCTACCCCGCTTGTCGCGCGCGACCGCATGAATCTCGTCCACGATGACCGTCCGCACCGACCGCAGCATCTCGCGGGCGCGTTCGGACGTGAGGATCAGATACAGGGACTCGGGCGTCGTGACGAGGATGTGCGGAGGCTGCTTGAGCATCGCCTGCCGCTCCGACTGCGGCGTGTCACCAGTTCGCACCAATGTGCGGACCTCGATGTCGGGGAGTCCCTGCTCCGCCAACGTCGCGCGGATTTCAGCCAGCGGCTCCGACAGGTTCTTCTGGACGTCGTTCGACAGCGCCTTGAGCGGCGAGACGTAGACGACCTGCATCTCGTCGCGCAGCTCCCCGTTCAATCCCTGTCGCACCAGCCCGTCAATGGCGGAAAGGAAGGCCGCGAACGTTTTGCCTGAGCCGGTCGGCGCCGCGATCAGCACATCGCCGCCTTGCTGGATTACCGGCCAGGCGCGCCGCTGGGGCTCGGTGGGCTCCGCGAAGCGATTGGCGAACCAGCGTTCGATGACGGGATGGAAACGCGACAGCGGCATAAGACCCGAAATATACCCGAAAACCTGCTACCCGCGAAGGGCCGCGATGCGCTCGATGGTCTCCCCAATCTTGTTGTTGGGGGTCGATGCGCCCGCCGTAATCCCAATCGTCAACCGGCCTTCAGGCAACCATCGCTCGCGACGCTCTTCGATCGCATGGGCGCCCACGGGCCGATGGCGGATACTGCCGTCCTCCACATCGATGCAGGCAGCATCCTCGATATGGTAGGTCGTGACCTTCTCGTTGCAGATGGCCGCAAGATGCGTCGTGTTGCTCGAGTTGTAGCCGCCGATCACGACCATCAGGTCGAGCGGCTCGGCGATCAGCTTGAGCACGGCGTCCTGCCGCTCCTGCGTCGCTGAACAGATCGTATCGAACGTGCGGAAATGCTCGACGAGCGCCTCGGCGCCCCAGCGCCGCGCCATGCTCTTCCCAACCTCGCCGGCGATGGCCAGCGATTCTCCCGAGAGCATCGTGGTCTGATTGGCGACGCCGACCCGCTGCAGGTCGCGGTCAGGGTCGAAATTCGGTGACATCTTGCCATTGAATTGTTGCAGGAACTGCTCCCTGCTCCCTGCTCCCTGCTCCCGGCCCTCGATGTAGTCGCATACCACGCGGGCCTCAGCCATGTCGCGGACCACGATGTACTTCCCGCCGGGATACTTATTCACCTGGCTCGAGGTGGCCTTCGTCTCTTCGTGGTAATTCTTGCCGTGGATCAACGCGGTAAAGCCGTCGCGCGCGTACACCTCGACACGTTTCCAGACGTTCAACACTGACCCGCACGTCGTATCCACCAGCACACACGCGATCGAGCGCAGCCGCTCGAAGTCCCGCACCGTCACACCGAACGCCGGCAGGATCACGACGTCATCGGCGCTCACCGCGCTGAAGTCGAACTCACCGTCTCGCCCTTCGGGCCGGTGCAAAAATTCGACGCCCATCGCGGCAAGCTTCTGGTTGACGTGTGGGTTGTGGATGATTTCGCCGACCAGGAAGGTGCGCTTGTCGGGGAACTTGGTGCGTGTTTCGTACGCGTACTCGACCGCGCGGTCCACGCCGTAACAAAAACCGAACTCGCCAGCGAGCCGGAATGTCAGGTCGCCCACCTCGAGCATATATCCCGACTCGCGAATGCGATCGACCACACGGCTGTGGTAATCGGCCGTGAGCGCGCCTTCGATCGCGCCTTTGAGCCCGAATCCCTTGCGGAAATAGGTCTGTTCCACGGCCTCAATCTAACTGGACACCGCGGCCGCCGCGGATCGCGTCGAGCACGCGCTGGACCTGCCAGCCATCGCGGAACGTGGCCGGTTCGCCTTGCTGAGCGCCGCCACGGATCACCTCCACCATCTCGCGCAGCAACCGCACGAACGAGCGCGCCCACATGTTGTTCGGCTTCGTCTTTTCCCAGAGATCGTCAGGAGCGGAGATATCCTCGAGTGGCCCCCCGGACTTTCCAAGCTCGAGCTTGGTTTCGCCACTGAGCAACAGCGTTCCGTCGCTACCGGTGACCCGGCCAAGGAGGCCCGGCCCGTGGTGTGCGACGGCGCTCAAGGTGATTGTCGCGATGGCACCGCTTCCGGTTTGGAGCACGCAGCTCGCGAAATCATCCGCCGTAACCACCCGGAGCGCACCCGTTTCGTCCTTGCGCTGCTTGACGAACGTCTCGACCAACCCGGCGACGTGCGTGATCTCGCTGCCGCTCCAGAACCGGAACAGGTCGATGAGGTGCGACCCGACCGCGCCCAGGATGCCACCGCCGCGCGATGCGTCGGACCACCAATTCCAGGGCGCGTCGAAAGCCTGCGGGCGGCCGTCCCCGCGCAGGTAGGGCGTGAGCGACAATTCCACGTGGCGCAGCTCGCCAATCGCATCGGATCGAATCAGCTCGCGTGCGCGCCGCCGGTTGGGCTCATAGCGCAATTCGTGGTCAATCCAGGCTAGCCTGTCGGGATGCTGTTCGGATGCTGTCACCATCTGCGATGCCTCAAAGGCGTCGATGGCCATTGGCTTTTCGCACAGCACATGCTTCCCGGCTTCGAGCGCCGCGATCGCATAGCGCGCGTGTGTATCGGGCGTGGCGGAGACGATCACGAGATCCACGTCCGCAGAGCGGGCCAACTCCGTACCATCCGTGAAGACGTGCGGCAGCCCGAACTCTCGAGCCACCGCCTCCGCATTGGCGCGGTGGCCGCTGGCGACAGCGGTGGGCTTGGTCCCTGGCACCAACGCCAGCGCGGGGAGCTGCACGCGACGGGCAAACCCCGATCCGATGAAGCCGACGCGGACGTCGCGCGAGGTCGTCACGGCTGGAAGGTGCACGGCACCGTGTCGGTGCGCTCGGGGAGGCGGACATCACGATACTGAATCCGCGTCGGTGTCCGGATGGCGTTCTCGATCCCCGATCCTACGGCACGGCCGCTGAGCTTGTCTCCCTCACGACGGACCTGGACGGCGCCGCTGTCGAACGTGAACGCGTGCGTCGCGTCACGAAGCAGGTAGCGCACCGCGACCACGGCACCAGGCGCGGTTGTGTCTCCGGGTGGGACGACCGGATAGGACGACGACACGAGACTGTCGCGAAAACGCAAACGCACCAGCACACCGCTTCCCTCGGGACTCACTGCCTCGAGCAGTATCGATCGTCCATCGGTACAGCGATGCGTCGTTGCCGGAAGCGAAAGGCGGATTGTGTCTTTGGGTGGAAATGCGACCGTCGCATCGACGAGCAGCGGCCGCTCCCCAGTCCCGTCACCTCCATCGCAGGAGGCCAGGAGCACGAGCAGGGCAGGGACCGTTCTTAGCGAGGAGATGGTGCGACTCCGAGGGACTTACGCGCGGCCTCGGGACTCAGCGTGTGTGGCTTGAGGGACGCGATCAGTCCCGCGGGCAGCGGCGTGGGCTTCAGTTTTTCTCGATCGACGCACACCAGCACCATCCATCCCGCCGCTCCGAGCGCGGCCGCGTCCGGTCGCAACACGTCAAAGTGAAGCGTCAGAGATTTTGTGCCGACTTTGCCTACGTAGGCGGCGATGCGTAAGCGATCATCGAGGCGGGCCGGCCAGTAGAACTCACTGTGTACGGCTTTGCGCGGGAGAAAGATGTCGTACTCGTCGAACATCCGGGCGTACGCGAGGCCGCAATGCCGAAACAGTTCGGTCTCGGCGATCTCGAACAGCCGCACGTAGGAACCGTAGAAAATGATGCCGGCGAAGTCTACGTCCGACCAGCGGACGTATTCCTCAATGACGAACGGCTGCGGCGCGAGGTCGGGGGGGGCCATCCCCCGGAGAAGCTAGGAGCCTAGGGAGAGGCGCGGAAGCCGTCCATCCCGTAGGACTTGAGGCGTCTCCACAGCGTCGTGCGGCTGATGCCGAGCCGCCGCGCGGTTTCCGCGAGTTTGCCACTCGTGTCTTGCAGTGTGTCGGTGATGGCCTGGCGTTCGCGTTCGGCGAGCGTGAGGGCACCGGTCGGGGGGAGGATCGCCGCCTCGCCAAGACTTTGCGTGCCGTTTTTCAGCGGAGCGAACCGGGCGCCGAGACTCTGCAGTCGATTGCGTACGTCGCCGTTCTGCCCGTCGATCACGCGTCGCGCCGACGTATTGGCGTACAACACACGGCCTTGCTGGTCGAAGATGACGACGCCTTCGGTGACGGAATCAATGACGGCGCGCACCAGGGGAGAAAACGTGGCGGGCATGTTACCCGCGGAGCTGACAGGTTTGTCGATCATTGGTTGGTTATCCTCATACAAAACTTGCATCTCCAATGTTTCATCCGGGACGCAGCGGGCTGTTAGATTCGTGTCAAGATGAGACTCGCTCATAAGGCAAAAGGTTGCTGGTTTGTTTCGGCTAGCGTCCTTCTTAATGAATTCTTAATGACCCCCCCTATTGACCGCCGGGACAACCAACTTGCCTAAGGACGCCGCCTCCACCCGCTCCAACATCCTCCAGGCTGCCATGCAGACGCTGCAGCGGGGAGGCATCGAAGGCTTCACCCTCGACGCAGTTGCCCGGCGCGCGGGGGTCGTCAAAGGCCTGATCCTCTATCACTACGCATCACGCGGCCGGTTGCTGCGAGCCGCCGCATCCCAGATCGCCACCAGCCGCAACGCAGCGCTCGAGCGCGCGCTGGCGAGTGCTCCGGGAGCCGGTGCCTTGGATGCCTGCTGGGAGGAGCTGCGCCGCCAAGCCGAGGACGGAACAGCCCGCGCCTGGCTCAGCCTTTGTTCTGCCGGCTTAATTGACCGATCGGCCAGGAACGTCCATTTCGAGGACGCGGCCCGGGACGCGGTCATCGACGGCTCGGCCATCGCGCTTGCCGCCGGCGTACCCCTCGCCGATGCGAAAGACGCTTACAACGCTCTTTGGTTAACCCTGCTGGATATTACCGAGAAGCCCTAGCGACGCCTGGGCCGGCGGCCTCCACGCATCACGCGGGCGCGACGCACGCTTCCTAAGCTCCGCAGTCCCTGCCGCAACTCGTCGAGCGAGCTGGCCCGTACCGCGTCGTGCTTGCCGCGGGTCACCGTGAAGCGGACGGGCCGGTCGAAGGGCGGCAGGTCTTTGGGATGCAGCCGCCGGGCCTGCCCCTCCTTGAGACGCAGCCGAACTACGCCGACGCCCTGCTCGACGTCGTAGTCGATCGGCACTCGGTCGCCGTAGAGAAAGACTGATGAGGGCAGAGCATCGAGCCGGTGCCGTTCGCCCTCGGGAATGGCCGCGTCGGGATCGAGAGCAATCCGAGTCCCGATGAACGAATCCCAGGAAATCACGCTCGTGAGTTGTGCCGCAATCTGTTCGGCGACTCGCTCGCTTTGAGCCTGGGTCAACCGCCCTCCCGAGCGACGCCAATAGTGTCCGAAGCGCTCCAGTGCGCGCCGCGCTCTCCCCTGATCTGGATGAGGCGTTTCGCCGGCCAGCAGAGCCTGCACCAATGCTCGGCGGGCCGCGTCGGCGAGCTCATCAGGGAATGGACTTGAGAGGGGCTCGACTTCACGATCAAGCGTGAAGCCGAAGTATTCCACCGTCCGCACGATCATCAGTCCTTCCCGCCGTCGCTGACGCTCGAACACGACGTCAGGTTTACCTCTGCGCGCGTACCGCCGGATGGCACGCTCAGGGATCTGCGTTCCCTCGATGCTCGCTCGCGGGACACCGAAGCGGTCGGCGAAGTAGCGCAGCGATCCGGCAATAGCACCCCAGCTGCCGCAGACCGAGCTGCGGCTCACGCGTGCCTCGCGTCCGTCGGCGGTCTGCTCGTCAATCACGAGATCGAAAGGCATGATCTTGGCCAAAAGGTCAGCAAAAAGCTCGAGCGTTTTCCGGTCGCCGTACGGCAGTTTGGCCGGCAAGGGGAGCTCAAGCTGGCGATAGACGGAGGCCGTACCCAGAGCGATGTCTTCGATCGCCTTCACGAGCACGCCCCGCTCCTCAGCCCAGCGCTCGATTTCGTCTTCGCGAAACAGGTGGCGCGGCAGGCCATAGACTTCGCCAAGGTACCCGTACTGGTTCACGGCCTCGGCGTACACGTTGTACGCCGTGATATGATCGGAGCCGGGTACGATGAGCCCGCCGAGCTGCCGCTCCTCTCGGGTCATGCGATGCAGCGACTCGATGTTCGAGGCAACGGCTACGAGCGGAACGAGTGGCGGCTCGGCGTGATAGAGCAGCTCTCCCCACGGCCGTTCGACCGGCATCGCCTCCACGTCGCGGCCGTAACTCGTTAGCTTGCCATGCTCTATGAGCCCCCGTTCGGTCAAGAGCTCCACGCTGTCGCGATAGGCGCGGCGATCGAGCGGCACCGGCAAGTCGAGCTCCGTTGCGTCCACGCCGATGGCAGCACAGGTGATCGCTACGCGCTCTGCATCGCCAGCGAGCTGGAATTCCGGAGCGGTGGGGCGGAGATTTTCAAACGCCAGGTCGCGGTCGCTCAGGATGTAGACCTCTCCGTGCTGGACCCGCCCATGCACCCGGCCAGCCATCTGAAGAATCTCGTTGGCCCCCAGGTATGCCCGTGTCAGCACGTTCTTGCCGCGCTCCACCACATTCGTGTAGCGGGCATCGTAGATCACGACCGTATCGAGCCCGCGGATATTGAGCGCTGACTGCCCCGCAGCGGTCATGGCGAGGAGGAATGGCCGTTTGACCAAACCGTCAAGAAAAGGTCGAATGACACGAATCGGCTCACCGCCGTGATAGAACGCGGTCGCCAAATTGGGCCAACGGTCCCCCAGCTCTTTGGCGATCTGCTCGACTTCCGCACGAGTTGGTACGAAGACCGCCACGCCGCGCCGCTCGCGCATGACACGCTTTATGAAACGATCGTTCAAGAACTCGAGGGGTTGCTCCGCCAGGATATTGACCTGAGCGGCCTTGCCGGGATCGAACGCCCGGGTCTCCAGAGTCTCGGCGGAGGCCAGATAGTCCGAATAGAAACTCGGATCCACCGTCGCGGAGAGCCAGATGAAGCGGCAACGCGCCCGCTTGCCGAGGGCCAGGCACAGCTCCATCTCGGCGGAGGTCTGGTGGATTTCGTCGACGACGAGCGTGTCCTGCGCCGTGATGAGGCCATCCTGGAACCAGCGGCGCGCGATACCGGTGGTGACGATGACCACGTTCCAGGTCGGCGTCTCGGGTGTCGCCTCGCGCTCGCGATTGACAACGCCGACCTTCAGCGGCGCCTTGAGGATGGTTTCCGCCATGCTCCGGATTGCGAGCGTCTTCCCTGTACCTGTGCCCGCCACGATCCCAAACCCCTGGCCCGATCCGGCAAGGCGTCGAATGTCATCCCCGTGCTCGCGCGCGAGCAGCGTCTCGAGTTTGAGTCCCAGCGCCAATTCGATCGTCTCGCAGGCTGCCCGTGTCGGGGCGATGACGATGACCCGGCCCGTGGGTGGTTCAGCGGCGAGGAATGCCTTGGGGTCGGGGGGAAGAAAATGGTCGCGAGAGGTGCGCACAACCGGGAATATAGAAGGGGGCGCCCTCGTCAGTCTCCGAAACTGATACCGAGGTCTCTCGCCGTCGCGATGCTGTCAGAGTCGAGCGGCACGCGGCGCGGAGTTGCGAGCGCTTCTTCCAGCGGTACCGCGACGATGCGCGGCGGCTGTAACGCGACCATCATCCCGAACTGACGCTCGGCGACCAGGCGGACGGCGGCCGCCCCGAAGCGCAACGCGAGCAGTCGATCGAATGTTGTGGGGCCGCCACCTCGTTGCAGATGTCCCAGGACTAACGAGCGGGTCTCTTTCCCCGTCATTTGCTCGATCGAGTGGGCCACTTTGTCGGCGATGCCGCCGAGCCGCTCGTGCGCGGGGTCGACAAGGGACACCGTGCCGCCCTTCGGTAGGGCGCCTTCCGCCGTCACCACAATGCTGAAATGACGGCCCTCGGCTTCGCGCCGCCGGATCTTGTCGCAGACCTTGTCGATATCGAACGGGATCTCGGGAATCAGAATGACGTCCGCCGAGCCGGCGATCCCCGAGCTGAGAGCAATGAACCCCGCATAGCGGCCCATGACTTCGACCACCATCACGCGCTCGTGGCTCTCCGCCGTCGTGTGCACCTTGTCGATCGCGTCGGTCGCGGTAGCGACGGCGGTATCGAATCCGAACGTCGCCACGGTTCCGCCTACATCGTTGTCGATCGTCTTGGGCACGCCGACAACGGGGAGGCCCTGTTTGAACAGGCTCAGGACGATACCGAGCGTGCCCTCGCCGCCAATCGCAATCAGGGCGTCGAGACGATTCGCGCGGAAGGAGTCGAGCAGCTCTTGCGAGCGGTCGCGCTCCTCCCAGGAGCCGTCCGGCCGCTGCATGCGCCATTTGAGGGGATTGCCGCGATTCGACGTCCCGAGGATCGTGCCGCCAAGGTGGGTGATGCCGCGGACTTCCTGGGGGCCGAGCGGCATGAACTCGGACTCGCCGAGCAAGCTGCCGAACCCCCGTTTGATCCCCACGCATTCCCAGCCGCGATGCACCGCGCTGAGGACCACGGCGCGGATGACGGCATTCAGCCCTGGCGCGTCACCGCCACCGGTGGAGATCGCAATTCTCACCGCTTGCCGGCGGCCGCCTCGCGAATCAGCCGCACCACTTCGCCCGCTTCGGCGTGGCGCTTCATGCTTTTTTTGGAGTACACGCGACGCCCGTCGACGTCCACTTCGAAGACGCCGCCGGAGGATTGAATCAGCCGCACCTCAGCGTGCGGATAGGCATCGCGGATTTCGGCCGCCAGACCGGTGGCCCGAGGTTCGTAGTTTCAAATGACGCAGTATTCGATTGTGACGGTCATGGCGTGAACGATAGTCGCGCTTGACACACCGCGCCACGGCGCCGACCTTGCGCCACAGCGT
>Ga0137415_10007743_pt1 | contig 10655 bp, 7 predicted proteins | sample CZODoug3_1_1_16f_FD_183082 | JGI IMG/M metagenome (GOLD analysis project Ga0137415, IMG submission 183082) | Vadose zone soil fungal communities from Angelo Coast Range Reserve, California, USA - CZODoug3_1_1_16fungal (Hybrid Assembly) | ecosystem: Environmental > Terrestrial > Soil > Vadose...
CGCGTTGCCCTTTAGTCTGAGGCGCCACACGCCGAAGACTTTCGTCCCGGGCGCATGGCGTTGAAGACTACGGTGTCCGGACTTTCCTCCCGGCCTGCCTTCTTGCGAAGGCTTGCCCAGCGATCACCCGGCCTGCCCGCCAATCGCTATTATACATCGAGAATCCAGTGTGAATACCAAAAGGAAGGCGAGAAACGTAGAAAAAACATTACTCGTGCCGAACTTGGAAACAGAAACGCATTTCTGCTACGGGCTTCGACCCAACGCTGACGTTGTCCTCGAAGCCCGACTCAAAAAGGCCAAGGTCGAAAGCCGGGCTGGGCTCTCGTCCTGAGACTATTAGTTGCCAGCGGTTGCCGAAGTGGTCAGGGGCTTCGCGGTAAAGACGGTGATCTCGACGCGACGGCTTGCTTCGCGCGCCTTCCGGCCCTTGCCTTCGTCAATGAGCTTCTGTTTTCCCAAACCTACCATGTGAATTCGGTAGACTGGGATATCGTGAGAGCCGACCAGGTACGAAATCACCGCGTTGGCTCGTTCCCGGCTCAACTGATCATTGTAAGCCGCCGATCCAGTTTGATCCGTGAAGCCTTCGATGGTAATAAAGTAGCGCTGCAATGATCCAACCTGCATGGCAACGTCGTCCAATTTCGCCTTTTCCTCTTTGGTAAGGGTATCTTTGTTCACAGCGAAGTGTACGACTGCCTGGTTGGCCGGTTTGTAGTCATCGATGTTCGCAACCACGTTCCGAAGGTCATTCAAATCTTTTGAATTCTGATTGGCCTTGGACATGGCGCCTTTGGACTGGGTGTCGGCGGTTTTTGCAATTTCAGTGGTTGCGTCGAGTTTCTTTCCATCCTCATCAACGACTTGATTCGTCTTTTGAAGTTCAGCGACCTGAGACGAATCGCGTTTTTGAGAATTTTGATCGACTTCTTCGACCTTTTGGTTGAGCTTCTGCTCCACAGGAGTGACGGTGTTGCGAACATAGCCTTTTGTCGCACACCCGGTGATCAGAAGTGAGCCTACCGCTAGAGCAATCGTAGTTGAGATACTTACCTTACTCATTTTACGTTCTCCCCCATTTCCCTTATGGATCTGTCGGGCACTTTTCGACATGACCCCATACGTCTCCATTGCTGGAGCCCGTATGCGCCTATCGCACGTCAGAGACCATTTTGGGACAAGCGGGCCGCCGACTGCAAACTATTTGTTAACAATATATTGCGCGGCAAAAGTCCAGTAGGACGTTTAATTTACGTAGTACTGGTACGGGCATTCTTTACACACTTGTTACGTGTAGACACGTATTTTTGGAAGTTCGTACATTGCTTACCGGCTCGAAAACTAAAATCCCAGAATGGGATTTTAGAACATGGATCGTTGCGGCGACTTCTTGGGCTGGGAGGATTTCGGTTCGCGAGGCTCAGTCGAATTCTGTTTCGCGCGTCCGTTCTGCTTCGATTTTGGCGAACCTTTCGTCGACTGGCTCTTGTCCGAGGAGGTTGGGAGTTTCCCCGCAAGCAATTTTTCAAAATCATCTTCAGTCAGGATGGCAACGCCAAGAGACCGAGCTTTGTCGTGCTTTGAGCCGGGATCAGAGCCGACCACTACGAAACTGGTTAGCTTGCTCACTGAGCTCGACACTTTGCCGCCATGGCGCATCACTTCGGCGCCGGCCTCCTCGCGCGAGCGGCGCATCAACGCGCCGGTGAAGACGAACGACATTCCCGCGAAGCGCGTGTCCTCGGGCGCCTGGCGGTTCCCGGTCATTTTCAATCCTTCAACTTCAAGGCGCTTGATCAGCTTCTGGTTGGCTGGTTCGGAGAAGAAATCAGCGATGCTGTGCGCGACTTTCGGACCGACTTCGGAAACTTCAACGAGTTCTTCCTCGGTTGCTTTGGCCAGGTTCGGGAGCGACGCAAAATGATCGGACAGGAGTTGTGCGGTGCGCTCCCCGACAAAGCGCATGCCCAGGGCGTAGATCAGGCGCGCGAGGCTGTTGCTCTTGCTTGCTTTTATTTCTTCCAGCAGATTTTGCGCCGACTTTTCAGCCATGCGGTCAAGCGCGGCCACATCTTCCTGCTTCAACTCATATAGATCCGCGAAATCCTTCACCAAGCCTTTGTCGACGAGCTGATCGACAATTTTTTCTCCCAGACCATCGATATTCATGGCGTGCCGGCCGGCGAAGTGCAAGAGCGACTCCCTGCGTTTTGCCGGGCAACTTGCGTTGACGCAGCGGTAAGCCACCTCTTCAGGATCCTTGTGAATTTTGCTGCCGCACTCGGGACATCGATCGGGAATCACGATCTCGCGGCGCGAATTCCCTTCCTTGACCACTTTCATCACGTGCGGGATGACATCGCCGGCGCGTTCAACGATCACGGTATCGCCGATGCGCAACCCCAGCCGCTCGATTTCATCCATATTGTGAAGCGTCGAGCGAGCAACGATTACGCCGCCGACCTGGACCGGTTCCAGCATTGCCACCGGCGTGAGAGTCCCGGTGCGCCCCACCTGAAATTTGACGTCGTTCACTACCGTAGTTTCCTGGCGCGCGGGATACTTGTACGCAACGGCCCACCGCGGTGCTTTCGACGTGAAGCCCAATTCCTGCTGCATCCCGATTTCGTTGACTTTGATGACGATGCCGTCGATTTCGTACGGCAGCTTTTCGCGCTTGCCTTCCCACGAATCGATGAATTTCTTCACTTCATCGAGCGAGTGGCAGAGCCGCCAGTCGGGGGAAATCCTGAAATGGAGTTTGCGCAACGATTCAAGGGATTCCGAATGCAGGCGCGTGGGTATGCGTCCGCCGGCCAGAAGCAAGTAAGCAAAAAAATCCAGGCGCCGCGTCCGCGTAATTTCCGAATCGAGCACACGCACGGATCCCGCCGCGGCGCTGCGCGGATTTGAAAATCGTTTTCCGGCTTGCTCATCCTGCATCTGATTCAGTTCCTCGAAGCCGCGCAGAGGCATGATAATTTCTCCGCGCACTTCAAAATTCGCGGGCAGATGCAATTTCTTCAGTTCCGCGGGGTCCACGCGAAGCGGGATCGAGCGGATCGTGCGCACATTGGGGGTAACGTCCTCACCGGTCGTGCCATCGCCGCGCGTCACGCCGCGCGTGAGCACTCCCCCTTCATACACCAGCGAAATACTGAGCCCATCGAACTTGTGTTCGGCAACGTAGTCGATGCGGCTGCGCCCGGAAAGTTCACGCACGCGGCGGTCGAATTCTTCGAGATCTTCGGTGGAATACGTGTTATCGAGACTCATCATCGCCGGTGAATGCTGGCGCGTCTCAACGCCCTTGCGCGGCGCTCCGCCTACGCGCTGGCTTGGAGAATCCGGCGTGACGAGTTCCGGATGCGCGGATTCGAGCTGCTGGAGTTCCTTCATCATCCGGTCAAATTTGATGTCGGAGATTTCCGGCTCATCGAGCACGTAATAGAGATATTCGTGCCTGCGGATATGCTCGCGCAGCTTTTCGATCCGTTTGGCGATGTTAGAACTCGTTACCATTCGGCCTCGTAAACACGATCGGGACAGAAGTTTAGTATACAATGCGTGTCCCGGCGTCGGTACACGAGTCTAAGCGGAGCACACATACTGTTTTGCGGGAAAAAAAAACCTACCAGGCGTCTTCGGAAGTTCGCGATGCGGTCTTAATTACCAATCCCAGCGCAGGCGGCGGGCGTCGCATGCATCAATTGGACGAAGCGCGCCATATTCTCCGCAAGGCTGGAATCGAAACAGAATTGCAGTTGACGTGTGCTCCGGGCGAGGCGACTGCGATGGCCCGCCGCGCCGTCGAGCAGTCTCGACAGCTCGCCATCGTTTGCGGCGGTGACGGAACAGTGAACGAAGCAGTGAACGGGCTGGCCTGCAGCCAGGTTCCACTCGCGGTGTTGCCGTCCGGAACAGCGAATGTCCTTGCGAAAGAGCTTTCAATTCCCTGGAATTTGCCTCGCGCTGCCAAACGCATCATCGGAGCGCCATACCGTCGAATCGCGCTGGGACTGGCAACGCCAGAAAAATCCAGCGGCGAGCCTCGCTATTTTATCAGTTTGGCGGGCGCCGGCCCCGACGGCGCCATCGTGGCGGCTGTACGCCCGGAAATCAAACTGCGCGCAGGAATCATCGCGTATTGGCAAGAAGGCTTTAAGCAATTAACGCGCTACACGTTCCCGCGTTTTCGAGTGACGACTGGTGATCATTCGATCGACACCACCCTTGTGATCGTGGGACGCACGAAGCACTACGGCGGGCCGTTTAAAATTACGACCGAGGCCGATCTTCTACGGCCGGAATTTGAACTTGCGTTCGTGACCACTCGCAGCGCCTGGCGTTATCTCGCCTATATGCCGCTGATTTGGACAGGGCAATTGCGCGGCGCGCGCTACGTGCAATTTTGCAAAGCCACTTCTCTTCACTGTGTCGCTATCGATTCCTCGCCCGTGCTGATTCAAGTAGATGGAGAGCCAGCCGGACGACTCCCGGCGGAATTCCGCATCGTGCCGGACGCACTTACACTCGCCATGCCTGATCCGTTGTAGTATTCCAGTCGCCGACGCGCAAAAAACGCACTATAGCGACCGTGGGAGAAGCCCCGACTTTCTTTCGGCGCGCTAGGTTGCCAACCCGCCATAGCCAGTTTCATGGCGACGGCGGAGCGAGGTTCACAATTTTTCATGGACCCTGTGACACACGCGCTCACCTCGATCGCTCTTGGACGCGCGGGCTTGAACAGAATATCGCGGATGGCAACGCCGATGCTTCTCGTCTCGGGTTTGGCGGCCGATGTGGACTGGGCCACGCGTCTAGCGGGGCCGAGGGCATTCCTGCACGGGCACCGCACGGCCACGCACTCATTGGTCGGAACAGTTGCCCTGGTTGTCGCGGTCACCGCTGGTTTCTGGATTGCCGGACGAAAAGTTCCTAAATTCGCTGTCAATATTTTCCCCGCGCTGCTTATTTGCGCGATTGGCGCAGGACTTCATTTGTTGCTCGATCTGTTGAACGGCTACGGAGTGAAATTGATGTGGCCCTTCAGCGCAAAGTGGTACGCGTGGGATATCGCGGATGCCGTAGACGCGTGGATAATTTTCTTTTTACTGGCAGGACTGCTTCTGCCGGAACTTTTCCGCCTGGTCCTCGAAGAAATTGGATCGAAGCCTCGAAAACGTGGGCAGCGGGGCGCAATCGTAAGCCTCGTCCTGGTGGCGTTGTTTATAGCGGGGCGCGCCGTAGCGCACGGGCGGGCCATAGCGTTGCTCGATTCCCGCGAATACCGCGGCCAGGCGCCGCTCGAGGTAGCGGCTTTCCCGCGGCCCGCCACTCCGCTGATCTGGTCAGGCGTGGTGGAGACGGATAACGCGGTCGTCAACGTGAACGTGCCGCTTGGACCCGGCACTGTTTTCGATCCGGATGTGGCGGAAGTGCACTTCAAGCCCGAAGAATCACTCGCGCTGAAGAATGCCGTAAAAAGCGCAACGGCTGTCGAGTTCTTAAGCTACGCGCGATTCCCGCTCGCCAGCGTTGAGCCCCGAGGTGACGGCTTCGAGGTCCGCCTTCGCGACATGCGCTTCGCATTCGAATTGCCCGGCCGTCGCGGCATCATCGCTGTAATCCACTTGAATCCGCAGAGCCTCGTCATCGACGAGCGGCTCGAATTTGACGCACCGTCAATGAATTGAGAACGGAATTGAGAACGTAGCGCAGACTTCAATCTGCGCGCTTTGGGATGGGTCGTGGTTGATGTTGTAGCCCGCCTCTTCAGAGGCAGGGATTTTCCGTACCCTGGCAAGCAAACCCTCGCCTCTGAAGAGGCCAGCTACAAATTCCTCTTAGTCGTGCTTGCGGGAAAGTATCTGCGAAATATTGAATCCAACACTGAAGGAAATCGTGTTGAGAGCGTAATGAAAGCTCCGGTCAAATGCGAGTGTTAAGTCAATGGAGTGGGTTGGGCTGAACGCCACGGAGGCGTCAGCTCCGTCGTCGCTCACCAGTTCTGCGCCGCCGTCTTGCTGTTGAAAGATTTCAAAACTCCGATTGTGTTGCCCGCCCTTCCCAACCGTCCCTGGCAGCACAATCCGGCTGAATACGGTTTGCGAGCCCCACGGCACTACTTCGTAAGCATCCGCACTCACGGTCCAGCGATGCGTAAGGTGAACGTCAAAGCCAGCCATGAAGTTGGCGACTTTGCCCAGCGTCATATATGGCCGCTGTATCTGGCGACGAGTTGCGCTGCTGCCGTTATTCAAGCTGTTGCCAACATCCACATCGAAAAATGGCGTAAGCCGGCTGAAATCGTGTTCAAAGCGATTGTCGAGATCATACGTCACGCTGCCAGTGTTGTAACCTTTTGTAATGCTGCCGGTCGGGAACGAGACCGTTGCAGTCGGAGAATAATCCACCAGAGGCAATTCCAACGCCAGACGCGCGTCAATCGAGGGATTGCCAATGCCCGCCGCGGATCCGGCAAATCCATTGTTTGCGGGCGGCCGAACGAAGTAAATCGGAAGGCTTACATCCACGCCGATATGCCCGGTGAAATCGTAACCAAGAGTGTTGGTGATATTGAATACGGAGCCGGAAGAGCTGCTACTGCCCGCAAATGTTTCGTAGAGTTTCATTCCCCGGCTGGCTCGGCCCGACGGGAGAGCCTGGGCTCGGGCCGCCGATGCGCCGGCAAACAGCATCGCAAGCAGGAAGCACGCGCACGCGATCGTGCGGCCACCTGCTAATGGACTTGTTAATTTCATAGGAAGTATTATCCCGATAAAAAGCGACGGAGACTACGGTACCGGAATCATTTGTGCCGAATGGATCATTGCAGAATTGGGTGTTTTCTGAACCGCAGACGGCAACTTTTTTGTAGGACTTCTTTGTAGGAGTGTTCAAGTAGAGGCGGGCTGCCTGAATGCAAGGCGGGAAGCCACATAGAGCGCTAACACGATAGCGAGCGCGATCCCGGTGACCTGCAGCTTGTGCGTCAGCAGATATTGTGTGCCCTCGTTCCCATATCTGACTGCCAGAAAGCCTTCACCAAAAAACCGCAAGCCGCGCGCAATCGTTAATCCAAGCACGAAGGTCCGCACCGGCATTTCCAATGCTCCCGCCGCAATGACGAAAATTTTGAAGGGCGTCGGCGGAGGCAGCAGCGCTGTCGCCAAAATGCTGACGAACCCATTGCGTTTGGTCCACGCATGAATTCGCTCTGCTCGCGGGCCTGCACTCTTGCGAAACATCGCTTCGCCCCCTCTTCGGGCGATGTAATACAGGACCAGGCACCCTCCGACGGATCCCAGCGTCGCCATCGCCGCGTAATATGGCATGCGCGCGGGATAGTGGATCGAAAGATCAATCAGCAGCAGATCATTGATCACCGGAAAAGTAAGGACCGAAGAATCCAGCAGCGCGATCAGAAACAGCCCAAGCCCACCGGTTGAGGCGACAATCCCCTGCAGCCAGTGTGGCAAATGAATTTGCGGTGTCGGCGAATCCATAAGAGGTGATCGAAAATGATGAAGGGCGGTCTACTCGGAGCCCGCCAAATTGTATCAGATGTTATTCCACTGGAATGGAAGTGGTAATCAATGAATTTCGGATTCAAGGCATTGGTGAAGTACACTTAATCCAGTTGGAATCAAATAAAATTGTGTCACACTCTACCTTGGATGCTGGGTGCACGCATTCACATTCGTTGCTCTGGGGGAAAAAATGAAGCGATTAACCTGGATGGCAATTATCTGTTTGGCAGTGCCGATTGCGGCTCGCTCGCAGGGACCTGTTCCGAATCCGGCCTCAACCGCGGTGCGGCGGACGCTTGACCGCTATTCCAAAAATCTGGTGGGAGCGGCGCAGACAATGCCGGCCGAAAAATATAGCTACAAGCCGACGCCGGAAAATATGACCTTTGGCAAATCGATCGCGCACGTCGCCGAGGTAAACAACTTCGCCTGCTCCAAGGTCGCGGAGACAGCGGCCCCGGAAACTCCGAAGATCGGCGACACAGAAAAAGACAAGCTGGTCGAAGCGCTTAAGGCGTCGATGGATTTCTGCACGCAGGCGTTTGCAAAATTGACCGACGCAAACCTCGGAGATCAGGTTCCCTGGTTTGGCGGGAGGCAGGTATCCCGCATTTCGGCGGCGTTGGAAGTTACAAATGATCTGGTCGACCACTATGCGGCGCTTTCGATTTATTTGCGCCTGAACAGCCTGCTGCCACCCACCGCGAAAGCGCAAGCACAATAAGGAAAGGCGTAGCGGCCTTCGGCGCGCCAGCTTAGCTTAGGGAACGGTTTGACCCCCTTACCCCGGCATGTTATAAAAATGTGCCTTGTACCAACCCTTATGCGGCTCTTGGGTAAGTCCATCCCACGGTAAGGTGGGAGCGACGCGTGTTCGCGGCGGCTAAGGGGGAGTTCCTCTATCCAGTCGTAAGAGGCAGCCTGCAGCAAATCCGGTCAGCCATTGATTCGGCGCCCTGAAGACGAACTCCAGGGCGAAATCGTGTGCCGGAAGCCCGTACAACGTTGGGCAGATATTCAAATTGGGGATTTTTGACGGAGGATTACTGATGTACACCTGGCTTGCGGGCTTACGCTCGCTTCGAAGCCGATTCGCGATGGCAGGCGCCGCATGCGCCGCCTTTTTGTTGTTGAACGTCTCGGTTGCACTGGCACAAGCTGCCCCGGATACAGCGGGCGGCGAAGCTGGGCTGAAGCTTCCCGATCTGTCGCAGGTTTCCTTCCTCGGAATGGACGGGCATAAGCTGCTGACCATCGGCATCCTGTTCTGCATTTTTGGACTCATTTTCGGCATGGTCATTTTCAACCGGCTGAAGAACCTGCCGGTGCACCGCTCGATGCGCGAAGTTTCCGAGCTTATTTACGAGACCTGCAAAACGTACCTCATCACACAGGGAAAGTTTCTTCTCTTTTTGTGGCTGTTTATCGCTGTCATTATCGTGCTGTATTTTGGCGTTCTCTCTCCCGTGCCCAATAAGCCCATCAGCACCACGCTCCCCATCATTTTGCTTTTTAGCTTGATTGGAATTGGCGGCAGCTACGGCGTCGCTTGGTTCGGCATTCGCGTAAACACCTTCGCGAATTCACGGACGGCCTTCGCCGGATTGCGCGGCAAGCCCTATCCGATTTATCAGATTCCGCTCGAAGCCGGCATGAGCATTGGCATGATGCTGATCAGCGTCGAGCTGCTCATGATGCTGTTCATCCTGCTGTTTATTCCCGGAGATTATGCGGGGCCGTGTTTTATCGGCTTTGCCATTGGTGAATCGCTCGGAGCGGCGGCGCTGCGAATTGCCGGCGGCATTTTTACAAAAATTGCCGACATCGGCTCCGACCTGATGAAAATCGTTTTTAAAATCAAGGAAGACGACGCGCGCAATCCGGGCGTCATCGCGGATTGCACCGGAGACAACGCTGGAGATTCGGTTGGACCGAGCGCCGATGGATTTGAGACGTATGGCGTTACAGGCGTCGCGCTGATCACGTTTATCCTGCTGGGCGTCAAAGATCCCACCGTGCAAGTTCAGTTGCTCGTCTGGATTTTCGTCATGCGCATCGCCATGCTGGTGGCCAGCGCCGCGGCCTACTTCATCAACGCTGCGGTCGCCAAGGCGCGTTACGCCAACGTTGACAAAATGAATTTCGAGTCGCCGCTCACTTCCCTGGTCTGGCTCACCTCGTTCATTTCCATTGCGATGACGTATGCGATCTCCGCCGTAATTATTCCCATCCTGGGCACCGACAGTACGCAATGGTGGAAGCTGGCGTCGATCATCTCCTGCGGAACCCTCGCCGGCGCTGTGATTCCGGAATTGGTGAAGGCTTTCACCTCGACCGAGTCACGGCACGTCAAAGAGGTAGTCACTTCAGCAGAAGAAGGCGGCGCGTCGCTCGGAATCTTGTCCGGTTTCGTCGCCGGAAATTTCTCGGCTTATTACCTGGGACTCGCCATGGTCTTCCTGATGTCGATCAGCTATCTGTTTGCCCGGATGGGTCTCGGCGGCTTGATGATCGCGGCGCCTGTGTTCGCTTTTGGATTGGTGGCGTTTGGTTTCCTGGGAATGGGTCCCGTAACCATCGCCGTCGATTCCTACGGCCCCGTCACGGACAACGCGCAATCGGTTTACGAATTATCGTTGATCGAGCAAATTCCGAACATTAAGCAAGAGTTGAAAAAGGATTTTAACTTCGACGCGAATTTCGAGCGCGCCAAGGATCTGCTCGAAGAAAATGACGGCGCAGGCAATACATTCAAGGCCACGGCGAAACCCGTGCTCATTGGCACCGCAGTCGTGGGCGCTACGACGATGATCTTTTCCATCATCATGGCGCTCACGAACGGACTGACGGTCAACGTCGAGAAACTTTCGCTGCTGCATGCGCCGTTCGTGTTGGGATTGATTACCGGCGGCGCGATGATCTATTGGTTCACCGGCGCCTCGACGCAAGCTGTAACCACCGGCGCATACCGCGCGGTCGAGTTCATCAAGGCGAATATCAAGCTCGAAGGCGTGGAAAAAGCTTCAGTCGAGGACAGCAAGAAAGTCGTCGAAATCTGCACCAAATATGCGCAGAAGGGGATGCTCAATATTTTCATTGCTGTGTTCTTCGCAACGCTGG
>Ga0137415_10007744_pt1 | contig 10654 bp, 11 predicted proteins | sample CZODoug3_1_1_16f_FD_183082 | JGI IMG/M metagenome (GOLD analysis project Ga0137415, IMG submission 183082) | Vadose zone soil fungal communities from Angelo Coast Range Reserve, California, USA - CZODoug3_1_1_16fungal (Hybrid Assembly) | ecosystem: Environmental > Terrestrial > Soil > Vadose...
TTTCCTGGAGCGCTATTGCGACACCGACACGCTGTGCTGCACCGCGCATTTTCCCTCGCCGTCGGCCGGGAAAATCCACCGGTGGGGAGATGGATTTTCCTGCCAGGCGGTGAGCTGAATTCCAGCTCTCGAATTTTGGAATGCACCTGCCGCATCCGCTGTTTCACCTCTCCCGATGGGAGAGGTTAAACCTCAGTCGAACAAACTCGGCGTGTGATTGACCACCGCGCCTTCGATGGCGAGCATTTTGAGCTTGGTGACGACGCCGCCATTGGCGGAAAATCCGCCGGGCTTGCCGCCGGCGGCGAGCACGCGGTGGCAGGGCACCACGATCGGGCAGGGATTGCGCCCGAGCGCCTGGCCGACGTCACGCGACAGCTCGACGCCGCCGAGCCGTTTGGCGATATCGCCGTAAGTGAGCGTCTTGCCGGGCGGGATGGTGCGCGCGATGTCGTAGACGCCGCGGTTGAACTCGGGGACCCCATCAAGATCGAGCACGACATCGGTGAGGTCGTTCGGCTTGCCGACAAGCAGTTCGACGATCCCGTCGATCGCGCTCTGCACCTCGGCCGACGGCGGCGCTTCCGCGATATCACCATGGCGCTGGCGGATGCGGGTACGGGTCTTGTCCTCGCTGCCCATCGGCAGCTGCACCCCATTGATGCCCCGTGCGCCCCACACGATGCCGCAGCGGCCGATCGCGGTATCGAATATTGCAAAACTGTGGCTGGTCATGGCTGGCTCCAGATCCTGTGGCTCCAAATCTTGTCGCTCAATGGTTCGAGCCTGATGCTTGCGCCAAATCTAGGCTTGGAGATTGTTGCTATCCACCCGGATTCCGGGGGAACCTGGCGTCGTCAACAAGATGGCTCTGATTTATGGCGCTCGCGGTGCAATTCAATGCGCCCGAGCCATGGCGAGCGTTAGCCGGTCCGCGCAACCCACCCTGCCCTCCAAGGGGAATGGGCACACGCCAGATTTCATGGAACAATTGATCAAGACCCCTTCCCTCATCCGCACCGAGCCCTCCATGCAAACGCTTCACGTCAACGGGTACGACATGCCCTATCTCGAAGTCGGCAATGGGCCTGCGCTGGTGTGCGTACACGGCTCGTTGTGCGACTTCCGCATCTGGTCGTGCGTGCTCGGCCCGTTGTCGAGGAGGCATCGGGTGATCGCCGTCAGCCTGCGGCATTTCTTCCCCCAACATTGGGACGGCGTCGGCGACACCTATTCGATCGCGCAGCACACAGCCGACGTGATCGCCTTCATCGAGAAGCTGGACACCGGGCCGGTGGATCTGATGGGACACTCGCGCGGCGGACACATCTCGTTTCGGGTGGCGCAGCAGCGGCCTGATCTGTTGCGCAGACTGATACTGGCCGAGCCCGGCGGCGAACTCGATGTCACGCTCGATCCGGCATTCAAGCCCGGCCCCTCCCCGCTCGCAGCGAGGATCGCAGCAACAGCCGAGAAAATCGCCGCACGAGATATCGACGGCGGACTGATGCTGTTTATGGATGCCCTCGAAGGCCCCGGCGCGTGGAAACGGCTGCCCGCAATTCCGAAGCAGTTGTTGCGCGACAATGCCATGACGCTGCTGGGCCAGACCAGGGACAAGCGCCCGCCGTTTTCTTTGGCCGACGCGGAGGCAATCAAGACACCGACGCTGTTCATCGGCGGCGCCAATACCAAGGGCGCGTTGCCCCAGGTGCTGCACACGCTGGCGGCGCATATTTCGGATTCGAGGACCGCGACGATTCCCGGCGCCACGCATCCGATGTTCGAACAGGCGCCGCAAAAGTTCTGCGAGATCGTGCTGGAGTTTCTGGGAGCTTGATACCGACCCTGCTCGACGCGAGAGTGCCGTCATCGTCACTTGGTTGCAGAGAACACAATGGCCTGCAGCGGCATGCGGCCGGGATCGGCACCGAATTCATGACGAAGCGCTTGTAGCAGCGCGTCGACGATCAATTCGGGCTCGACGCCGCCCCGTGTCCGGATCTGATCGATCAGCGGATTACCGTAGACCAGCCCCCGCGCAAAAAGCGCCATGTCCGGAATCTGTTTTTCCAATCTCACCACGGCAATGCCGATGTCGCTGAAGTCAGCCGCGATCAACAATTCCTTGATCGGATCGATCTGATGGCAGGAGAACGGCACGTTGTAGAACTGCGGCGGATCGGCAGGGAAAAAAGCTCCGACGACTTCGTGGGTGATACGGCCGAACGGATTGTAACGGTGTGAATCCCAGACACTGAAGACATAGCGGCCGCCGGGAGCGAGTACGCGAAAAACCTCGGAACAGGATTTGGCCTTGTCCGGAAAGAACATGATGCCGAACTGACACATGACGGCGTCGAAGCTGCCATCCGCGAAGGGAAGCGCCGTGGCATCGACGGGCTGGAACTCGACCTGCTCGCCGGCTCGAAACTTGGTGCGCGCGACCTCGATCATCGGCGGATTGAGATCAGTCGCGGTCAGCCGCGCGTCGTTGGATACTGCATCACGCAGCTTGCGTGTGACGATGCCGGTACCTGCCGCCGTCTCCAGCACCCGCGTTGGATTGCCGGAGGCGACACGCCGCGCGATGTCGGCGGCATAGTCGACGAAGATCAGGGGTCCCAGCCCTTGATCGTAGTGCTGCGGGATGGTGCCGATGAAACCTGCTGCATCGTCGCTCATGACGGATCTCCAATCGCCCTGGCTCGAGCATAGCGCACGCTGCCGCAACTGCCTGCCCTCTTGACCCCGGTGCCAACTCTTGCTAGTTTCCGAATTCGGAATTCCGTATTCCAAACTGGAAAGCCGCCCATGATTGCGCTCGACCCGACCCCCAACCTGATCGATCAGGTCTATGCGCGGATCCTCGAGGCGATCACGGACCGCACGCTGCCACCGGGGCACCGCATCCGGCAGAGCGAACTTGCGGAAAAGCTCGGGGTGTCGCGCCAGCCCGTCTCCCACGCGCTGCATCTGCTGCACCGGCAGGGCCTGGTCGCCGAAAGCGGCCGCAAGGGCTTTGAAGTCACTCAGCTCGATCCCCGGCGCATTCGCCAGCTCTATGAGGTACGCGGCGCGATCGACGCCTTGGCGGCAAGGCTCGCGGCCGGACGCGTCAAGATTGATGCGGCGGGGCGCGCGCATCTGGAGGCCACGCTGCGCGCCGGGCGCACCACTGACAAGACGACGCCGCTTGCGGCGCTGATTGCGCTCGACGTCGATTTTCACCGCGCCATCTATCGCCTCGCGGGCAATCCCGCGATCGAGGAAATGATCGCGCCGCAATGGCCGCATATGCGCCGATCCATGGCGACCGTGCTGGCCGAACTGGACTATCGCCAAAGCGCCTGGGCCGAACACGAGACCATCGCCGCCCATATTCTGTCCGGCAACGCAAAAGCCGCGGAGAGCGCGGCGCTGGCGCATGCGATGAGCGCGGGACGAATGACCGAAGAGAGACTGAAGGCGCCAAGTCGCGCTGCATAACAAGCGTCATGCCCGGCCTTGTGCCGGGCATCCACGTCTTCTCTCGGTGCCAAGCGAAGACGTGGATGGCCGGGACAAGCCCGGCCATGACGAGGCAAAATTAAGAACCAAAAGGAGGAACCACCATGAAACTGACCCAGCAACAGATCGACGATTTCAACCGCGAGGGCTGGCTGTTCCTGCCCGAGTTGTTCAGCCCGGAAGAAGTAGCCCTGCTGGCGCAAGAGGCCGTGGGCATCTACGATAACGACCGCCCGGAGGTGTGGCGCGAAAAGAGCGGCGCGCCGCGCACCGCCTTTGCCGCGCATCTCTATAACGAGGCGTTCGGCCTGCTCGGCGCGCATCCGCGCATGATCGATCCGGTCGAGCAGATCTTCGGCGAGAAGGTCTACATGCATCAGTACAAGATCAACGCCAAATCGGCCTTCACTGGCGACGTCTGGCAGTGGCACCAGGACTACGGCACCTGGAAACGCGACGACGGCATGCCGGAGCCGCGGGCCATGAACATCGCGATCTTCCTCGATGAGGTGATGCCGATCAACGGGCCGCTGATGCTGGTGCCGAAGAGCCAGACCGCCGGCGATCTGAAGGCTGCGCACGACCTTGAGACCACCTCCTATCCGTTGTGGACGCTGGACGAGGAAACCGTCACACGCCTAGTGAAGGAGGGCGGCATTGTCGCGCCGACCGGCAAGGCCGGTGGCATGTTGATGTTCCACGGCAATCTAGTGCACGGCTCGGCCGGCAACATCACGCCGTATCCGCGCAAGATCGTTTATCTCACCCTGAATGCGGTCTCGAACTACATCCGCACGCCGACGCGGCCGGAGTTCATCGCGCATCGTGACTTTACGCCGATCCAGACCGTGGATGACGATGCGCTGCTCCGGCTCGCCCGCTCGCAGCGACAGGCTGCGGAGTAAGTGTAGGCACGAGCCGACATAAATCAGCCGTCATTCCGGGGCGACGCCAACGGGTCCGGCCGTTAGCCGGCCCGATGACAGGCTCCGCGTCGAGCCCGGAATCCATAACCACCGCGGGGACTATGGATTCCGGGCCCGCGCATAAGTGCGCGTCCCGGAATGACGAGAATTAGGACATACCTCCATGAATCTTCATCACCTCCTCAACGCCCGCCGCGCCGCCGGAAAACCTGTCCGCGTCGCGCTGATCGGCGCCGGCAAGTTCGGCTCGATGTTCCTGTCGCAGGTGCCGCATACGCCGGGGCTCGAGGTGCCCGTGATCGTCGATCTCGATCCGCAGCGCGCCCGCGAGGCCTGCCGCACCGTCGGCTGGGACGATGAGCTGATAGCAGCGACCACGTTCACCGCCGACGCAACGAAAGCGACCTCGGGCCATATCGAAGTGATCGTGGAAGCCACCGGCAACCCCGCGGTCGGCATCAAGCATGCCCGCGCGGCGATTGCGGCCGGAAAGCATATCGTCATGGTCAATGTCGAGGCCGACGTGCTGGCAGGCCCGCTGCTCGCCGACGAAGCGCGCAAGGCCGGCGTGGTCTATTCCCTTGCATACGGGGATCAACCGGCATTAACAGCCGAAATGGTGGACTGGGCGCGCGCGATCGGATTCCGCGTCGTCGCCGCCGGCAAAGGGACAAAATATCTGCCGGCCTATCATGACGTGACGCCGGCCGGCGTCTGGAGCCATTATGGGCTGACGGCCGATGAGGCGCAGTCCGCCGGCATGAACCCGCAGATGTTCAACTCGTTCCTGGACGGCACCAAATCCGCGATCGAAATGGCGGCGATCGCCAATGCCACCGGACTGGAAGTGCCCACCGACGGACTGTTGTTTCCGCCCTGCGGCGTCGACGATCTGCCGCATGTGATGCGGCCGCGCGACAAGGGCGGCGTGCTGGAGAAATCAGGCTTAGTGGAAGTGGTGTCGTCGCTGGAGCGCGACGGCCGGCCGGTTTTCCGGGATCTGCGCTGGGGCGTTTATGTCGTGCTGGAAGCCCCGAACGACTATGCCGCGGATTGCTTCAAACAGTATGGATTGAAAACCGACGCTTCGGGGCGCTATGCGGCGATGTACAAGCCGTATCATCTGATCGGGCTTGAGCTGAACATCTCGGTTCTGTCGGCAGCGCTGCGCCAGGAGCCAACCGGACAGCCGCATGGTTTCCGCGGCGATGTCGCGTCAGTGGCAAAACGCGATCTGCGCGCGGGCGAAATGCTCGACGGCGAAGGCGGCTATACGGTGTGGGGCAAACTGATGCCGGCGGCGGCGAGCCTCGGCGCGGGCGCGCTGCCGATTGGCCTGGCGCACCGGGTGAAGCTGAAGAACGACATCGCGCACGGCGCAGTGGTACGCTGGAGCGATGTCGAGATCGATACCGATAACGAAGCGATCAAGACGCGGCGGGCGATGGAAGCGCGTTTCGGTGCGGCGTCACGCTGACGCGCGAGCCTGACTACGTTTGCTTGCGGTGGCAGACCGCCTCGATGTTATGGCCGTCGGGATCGAGGATGAACGCCCCATAGTAGTTTTCGTGATAATGCGGGCGCAGCCCCGGTGGTCCGTTGTCTTGTCCCCCGGCCGCCAGCGCCGCCCGGTGAAATTGCTGCACGGTTTCCCTGTCCTCGACCGTGAAAGCGACGTGGGTACTGGTTTGCGAAGCATCTCGGAGGCCGATCCAGAAGAACGCTTTCCCGCCGGCGCCATAGCCCGCGAAGGTTGGACCGTCAGCATACAAGCGTTCGATACCAAGAGGACGAAGTGCAGAATCGTAAAACGCCTTTGACCGCTCAATATCGCTGACACCTATCGTCACATGATCCAGCATCGCTGACTCCGGATTTCATCTCGATAAATCATGATGGCATCTTGCGCGGATCCGTCCAGCGTCTCCTTGCTCTATGGCAGCAGGCGGCTCGACCGAGCCCGTCTGAACCATTTGCGGAACATGTCTTCGGTATCCATCATCTCGGTGAAGCCGGCCTTGTTGATCTTTACGGTCGAGACGATCGAGGGCGGCCCCGGCTGGGTCTGGCCATGGCGCATGCTGTAGTCGGCATACTGGAACGACAGGCCGACGAATTGTTCGAGGCCGGGCGAGATCAGATCATGTTTACGCCGGAGTGCGTCCCATAGAGCGACCCACTGTGGATACGTCTGCGCCAGCGACAACGGCACGGCGCCGCCCGGTTTCATATCCAGCGCTTCGGCGATCGCCGGCCAGACATTCTCCCAGGTGAAGACATCGCCATTGGTGACGTTGAACGCTTCATTGCGCGCCGCTTCCGCCTCTCCGGCCCAGCCAATCGCGCGTGCCAGGAGATCAACGTCGACCGCCTGCGACACCCGCGCAGCACCTCCGGGATAGTCGAGCGCCCTGCCCTGCTCGCGCAAGATAGCGGCATAGACGCCGAGTGGCGGGATCAGATCCATCGCGCCGCCCATCGCCTCGCCGACGATCAGAACCGGCCGCAAGATGCTCCAGTGCCAGGCCTTGCCCTGCTGCAGCTCGCGAAGAAAACTCTCCTGCGCCCAATAAAAGTTCGGCTGCTCGTACATTTCCGAGCGGCCTTCCCGCGCCGGCACGGTCAGCGGACGAACGTGCACGCCGTAGGCCTTGGTGCCCTGCAGCAGTGCCGCGTGCTTCAGCGACGGCGCTGCCGGCTCGAGAACCGCCATCAGGTTGCGCAGCATCAGATCGTTGGTTCGAATCTGGCTCGGATCGCGCCAGCCGTCGATCAGGTTCGCGCCCTCATAGAGCGCGGCATAGACGAGGTGGGTTGCTCGCAGCAATTCCGACGAGACGCGCGTGCATTGCGCAGGGTCCGTCAGATCGACCTGAACGTAGCGGGCCCCGTGCAGTTCGCGCGGCTTCCGTCGCGACAGCGCGACAACTTCGCATCCTTCAGATGCGCTGAAGTGCCGCAAGGCTGCACTTCCCACCAGTCCGGTCGCGCCCGCGACCACCACCTTCTTGTCCGCCATCTACAAACTCCCCGGTGCGATTGCCCGGTTCTAGCTAGCAAATAGTAGCCGGTCGCGTCAGCTTGTTGCGTTAACTTTCGCAACTGCGTTCTGACGCAGTGCCGCAACGCCCTTGATTCCCGGGCACTGATTGGTCATCCTGCCTGCGGTCTGGATCAGGGTTTGTTTCAGGGTCTGAGTTTCAGGTACCAACTTAAACGTCGAACGCCGGCGATACAAAGCGACAATCAAGATCGTTACCCCTCGTCGAGGCATCGACATTAAAACAGAGGAGGAAGCGCATGAAGCGTCGTGAATTCTTGAAAGCAGGGGGCGTTGGTCTCGCTGCGAGCGCGGTGGCTGCGCCCGCGATCGCGCAATCGATGCCGGAGGTGAAGTGGCGATACGCGACCAGCTGGCCGAAGTCACTCGATACGCTGTACGGCGGATGCGAATTTTTCAGCAAACGCGTGGCTGAAGTCACCGACAATCGCTTCCAGATTCAACCGTTTGCCGGTGGCGAACTTGTTCCGGGCTTGCAGGTGCTCGACGCCGTGGCGAACGGCACCGTGGAGATAGGCAATACGGCGCTCTACTATTATTGGAGCAAGAATCCGGCATTCACATTCGGCACGGCACTGCCGTTCGGACTCAACACGCGGCAGCATATCTCGTGGCTGTTATTCGGCGGCGGCCAGGACATGCTCAACGATCTGCTGCGCGAATACAATTGCCTCGGTATTCCGACCGGCAGCACCGGCGCGCAAATGGGCGGCTGGTTCCGCAAGGAAATCAAATCGAGCGAGGATCTGAAGGGACTTAAATTCCGGGTTGGCGGTTTCGCCGGAACCATCATTGCGAAGGTCGGCGGCGTGCCGCAGCAAATCGCAGCGGGTGATATCTACCCGGCGCTGGAGAAAGGCACCATCGATGCCGCCGAATGGGTCGGCCCCTATGACGACGAGAAGCTCGGTTTCGTGAAGGTCGCCAAATATTACTACTATCCGGGCTGGTGGGAGGGCACCGGCCAGGGACACAACATCGTCAACCTGGAGAAGTGGAATGCGTTGCCGAAGCACTATCAGGCGGCGATCACCATGGCTTCGCATGATACGTTTACCTGGGTCACCGGGAAGTATGACTACGTCAACCCGCCGGCGCTGAAGCGGTTGCTGGTCGCCGGCGCGATCCTGAAGCCGTTCCCGCAAGAAGTGTTGGAAACCTGCTACAATGCCGCTGGCGAGATCTATGCGGACCTGTCGAAGAGCAATGCGCATTTCGGCAAGATGTACTCCAGCCTGTCAGCCTACCGCAGCGAATCGCTGGCATGGATGCAGGTGGCCGAATTGAGCTTCGATAGCTTCATGATGCGCATGCGCACACGAACCTGATGCCTGCGCGAGCATGAAACAGAGGTTTTTTTTCGATCAGAGTCTCGGTTCTGATAGAACCGAGACTCTGCCCATCCTTTGTTTTGACGCGTTTTCTCTGAGCGAACCGGCGTCCGCCCCCGGATCGAGTCCGAGGGCATGCTTCGCTCGAAAACGCTACGCCTATTCCTCGTCGTCACCGAGCGCGTCGGCGAGCTTGTCGTAATATTTGGCCACGAGATCGATGTTACCCTTGTTCTCGATCGGCGGAACCGGGGTTTTCATCGCCTCATTGAGGTCGGCGAGCGCTTCCTTCTTATCCTTGGCGTTGATCTTCTTGTCGGCTTGAACCTGGGCGATCTGCGCCTTGATGACGGCTTCGGTGCCGACATATTTCTTGGTGGTCGGATCGAAGCCGGCGAGCACCATGCTGATGTTGTCGACCACGTCGTTGTATTCGTCGTAGCTGGCAAAGCCGTTCTTCTTGGCGACATCGTCGAGCTGAGCGGTGACCTTGGTATCCGGCTTGGCGTCCTCCGGCAGCTTCGCGGTGATCGCATCCATGTCCTTGGCTGCCGTGAGCACGCCCTCGATCTGCTTGTCGGTCAGCGCGATCTGCTTGATCGGGGCCGGCTGCTCGGCCTGAGGAGGTGGGGCGGCCTGCTGCTTGGCCGGCGGCGCCATCTGCTGCTGCTTGGCTTGTGCAAACACGCCGTCGGTCGCGGCGACGGAAAGCGCGGCAGCGATGCCGAGCGCAGCAGCGACGGGACGAACGAAGTTACGCATATGAGGTCTCCTCGGGTCAGGGCGCAGTTTGGTGTCTTCGGGTGTGAAGGCGTACGGAAATCGACATGAACGATCAATGAACTTTGAACGCGACACAAATCAAGGCCGTTCGATCACAAGCCCGTCAGACTTCCGGAACGGCCCGGATCAGGATTTCGCCTTGAGTTTGAAGGATTCGAAGAACTTGTCTTTGTTGGTAGCGACCAGCTCGCGGTGGGCGTTGGGAAATTCGATCGAAAGCATATAGCGCGCGCCGCCGAGCTGGATGCAGTGCATGTAAAGGGTGGTCGTGGTGTTGGCCATCGTCAATGTCAGAATGTCCGCCTCGCCCCTGGTGCTGCGCCTGACGTCCGACACCTTGTTGGCCGGCGTTGCTGCAAGCGATTTTGGAATTGAATCGAGGTCCGGCAGCGGCTTGGCGGCTGCCGCCAGTTCGACCGCGGAAAACTTGATGCCTTCGGAGCTCTTGGCGCCGACCGCATGGCTGGTCTCGCCCGTCGTGGCGTCGTTCGTCGTGAAATCGTTGAAGGGAATCGGCAACAGAACCGAGAAGGATCCCTTGCTCGAGACGGCGAGGTGCCATCCCGAGCCGTCATCGGCCGTCGCTCCGACGCGATGAATTTCCAGTTTCGGCTGCGCCTCTGCGATCGCAGGCGAGGCAACGATGATCGCGATCAGCGCTATTCGCAGATGCTGGAAGAAAGGCTTCATGGCACGGCTTCCACTTCGGCGCGCGGAGAACAATTCCTGCGTTTGTCGGAAGTAAGGCCGGGTTGACGACATCGCGCCCAAGCGTCGGAACCGCGACAATTCAGCGACAGCCGCCGTGCCCGGCGAGGCCCGTCAGGACAAACAAAAACGCCGCCTCCCGGAGGGAAGCGGCGTTTTTTTGATCATGAAATCGTTGAAGAGGAAATCTTTGTCCTTGGCAGGCCTGGCAGCGACCTACTCTCCCAGGGCTTAAGCCATAGTACCATTGGCGCTGAGGAGTTTAACGGCCGAGTTCGGGATGGGATCGGGTTCAAGCTCCTCGCTAGAACCACCAGGCCGGCGAAGGACAAAGA
>Ga0137415_10007745_pt1 | contig 10654 bp, 12 predicted proteins | sample CZODoug3_1_1_16f_FD_183082 | JGI IMG/M metagenome (GOLD analysis project Ga0137415, IMG submission 183082) | Vadose zone soil fungal communities from Angelo Coast Range Reserve, California, USA - CZODoug3_1_1_16fungal (Hybrid Assembly) | ecosystem: Environmental > Terrestrial > Soil > Vadose...
CTGAAATTGCGTTCTACGTTCTGGAAAGACTTTTCGTCGTCAATATCCGTGATGAGCAGGATGCCCCACTGATTCGCGATGCTCTCCAGGCGCTCACGAACTAACTGGTTTATCCATCCAGGAATTACTAAATTGCAGATGTCATCGCGGAAATTGAAGTTATCGTTGCGCTTCTTGCAGAAGTTTTCTACAGCTGCAACTGTCATGCTGTGCACGCCTTTAATCTCACGCGGATCGGTATTCCAGATGAACAGTTCTATCGGCTTCCTCTGCTTGCCGTCGTAGATCTTTGTATTGTCGAAGAAGGTCTGCAGCTCACGATAGCTCCGCTCGAGGGGCCGCAGTTGAGCGAAGACCTGCTCAAGCAGCTCGTCGCGAATCTCTTCTGCCTGGTTGATCTGCGATTGCAGCTTCGCCAGCGTCTCTTCAAAAGTATCCTCTTCACTCAACAGCGTCGTGATGTCCGTAAGTTGGTTAAGAAACTCGCGGGCACTTTGTGGCGTAAAGATTGAGGTGATGGAACGGTTTTCATCGATCAGGCCGGGATGGAGATCTGCAAAAATCTCTAACAGAACGTCGCGCGCAGGCGCATCTCCTAAAATTTCGCTGGTAGATTTTGTCAGTGTCTCCATTTACTTTTCCCCTTCCACGACTTTGTCGAGTTCATCCCGCAGTTGCTCCAGAGCGGCAATGATCTGCTTGCGCTGTTCCGGATTACTCCACGCTCTACGCACCGCGGGCAGTTTCCAGCGATCCTTAAGCCGGTACATCAAATCGATGTTGTTCTTCAGGTCAGCGAGGTCGTTGCGCAGATAAGTCACCGAACCATCCTCGGCACGCACCTCTTGGCGGGTCATGACGTTGGACGGTTCGAAATCTTTGATGCTGCGAAAGCGCAGATCCGCCTGGAATTCCGTCTCTTCCGCGCCAGCCCTGCCCTTGAACTTCATCTGTGGATTGAATGTCTCAAAGGCATGCTGTAGCGACTCCACCATCTCCGGCTCTTCGTTCTCAGTGCTAACCTCTCGCCCTACCTGCCCTAGCGTCATGGGCATAGTCACCGCGCAGGTGCTTGTGGGAACTTTTCGAACTGCGGGCCTGACACCCTGGCGCTTCACTTCGATGATCGGCATAGAACTCCTTCCGTTAACTCAACCGCGTTTTATTTGGATCAAACTCTGTGACCGGCCGCACAATCGTGTGCTCGCTGGGACTGCGCATCGGCGCACGTGCACCGCGGCCCGCTGTTTCAAATCCAGGCGGCACCTGCTTACGAAACGCGGGTTGACTGTCTCGACGCGTCATCGGCTCTACGCCGGGCCAATACTCCGGACGCACAGGCCGCGCTGAGCGATTGTCGTAACGCTCTGGCCACATTAACCGGGGAAGCCCGAACCACAACACCGCCAGCAACGCAGCAAAAGCCGCAAAGACAAAGAACGGACGCAGAAAGAGCAGCAGCGAGCCATGATCGAGCCGCGCGTTTGCCAGGAATGCACGCTGTTCAACGTCCGTCGCTTCGCCTTCAAACGAAGGAGTCGCCACAGGCGGCGCAACCCACAATGCCTGCCTGTTTTCCACCAGAACGTTTCCATCGGGAAGAGTAATCTTGGCACGGAAGTGGACGACTCGACCGGCAAGCAGCGTACGCGAACCAAGACTCTCCGGCGCCTGGAGCGCAACCGTCAGGCTACCGTCCTGAGGAAGTTGCCGTAACTGGAAAGCCTTGTGCAGAGTATCTAGATCAAAGGTAATCAGCGGTGGTCGCGTCCCCAGACGCGTCATCGCTACCTCGTCGATCGATTGCCTGTCACCGAGTCCAATCGGTAGCACATCGACACCGGATTGCTGTACCGCCGCAGCAGCGGTAGCAAGCCCGCTCGGCCCGGTAAGCAGTCCCTGATCGTCCCCAGCCTGCGGATGCACATCGTTCGTACCATCTGTCAGTAGAAACAGACGCGGTTGTTCTGCATTAGAACGATGCTGCTGGCGAAGCACTTCGACTGCAGTGCGTACAGCCGAATACAGAGCCGTGTTGTTGTGAGGCACGGGCCGGGGTAGAGCATCTAACTCCGCCTGAGCCTCGGCGCGTGTGCTTACAAAATGCGCCGCCGCAATGGTCTTCTCAACATCACGGCTGGCAAAAGGGACGATTGCCACAATGTCCTGACCATCGGAAAAGGTCTTTAGATATTCCGCAGCGGCGCTTTTCGCAGCTTCGAAACGGGATTGCCCTTCCAGATCGCTCGCAAGCATGCTGCCACTTACATCAAACAGCAGAAGAGCTATCTGCGGCCTTCTCGCCTGATTCGATTCGCCAGCAGTTGCAACAGCATAGAATGGCTTCACTGCTTGCCCATCCACCTGTACTTCGACATGTGATGCAAGCTGGTCAGCCGGTGGAAGCTGCACATTCACCGGTTTCCCTGTTTCATCCACGAAGCCGAATTTCATCCGGAAGCATGGCTCTGCGCCTTCTGGTTCGCATTCAATAAGCGCCGGTTTTGTAAGAAAGTCGAGAGAGGGAGACTGCCCATACGCACGCAACTGCTGGCCGCCTATGGAGGCCAGCAGGATTACCGCGATGTGGAAAAGGGTCTTCATCGCCGTACTCCCCCTGCTTTCTGCTTGGCAACAAACATAAGAGTCGTTCGCCCCAGAACAATTAATGTCTGATCATGCAGCTCGTAGGAAGATGTGATGGAGCGGTTCTGTGCCTTAAGCACAAAGCGGCGCAACCCCGCTTCAGACATAACATCAGGATGGCGAGTTACATAGAAGCGTCCATCCTTGCCATAAATTCGGGCATGCCGTGGCGCAACAGTCCCATCTGGGAGATAGATATCTACTTCTCTGCCATAAGTCGATTTAGATAGATCAGCGCTCTGGCTGCCGAGCACATAGCTATCTCCTTCTTGAATGGCCCACTCTTTTTTCCCCAGCTTGCTCAGCGCTCGCGGGTCGCCGCTGTTCACAAACCGCAGCACGGCATCGCGAAGGAAGATCGGCGCGAACGCGATTCCGAAACTGATACCCGCTCCGGTAAGCACGAAGGCGAATGCCTGGGATATACCTGGCAACCATTGGCTTAGAGTGCCAAAAACCATCCCACCCAGAAAGCCTCCACACATTCCCCCGACCATGCCATGTGCCAGCCGTGCGCGGTTCACCGAAATCCAGCGGGCACCCAACCCGGCTCCAATCATGGCTCCGCTCACCATCCAGCCGAGCACTGTGCCCAAAGACAGCGCTCCAGGAAGAGCGGCGCGCAAGGGGAGATGCAGCGCCCCTGACAGCATACCGGCGCCAAAACCGATGAGAGCTCCCATCGCAACCCAGCGCACTTGCACACGATTGCCGGCCCACTTCTCGTCGAAGGCCACTGTAAATCCACCGATGAAGCTGCCCAGCAGTGCGGCAGCGATCACCGCTGATGGCCACGCCGGAGATCCTGCAGGTATCAGCAGAACGAGGAGCGCCTGCGAAGCCCAAGCGAGCAATCCGGCCATGCCCCCTGCGAGCGACATGAAATACAACGTTTGATAAATATTCATGCGGAAGCAGGAACTCCGTGCAAAGCACGACTGAAATAGTTACTTCTTTCGAACAAAGTGCGTTTCGCGCTTGTTGAGAATTGTCTTCATTTGCGAGCTATGCGATGTGTCTATTCCTACGTTTTTTGGTCCAATTTATCTGGAATATTAGATAAGTGATTACATTCACATGACTGTGAAGATAGAGTGTCTTGCTATCTCAAAAATATCTTCACGCTTTGTATACTGAGAGAGTTTTAGACCCTTGCACGTAAGAGCATCTGTTGGAGTAGGCGGGCATGTTTCACCAAGTTCTGATTGCAGGCATAGGCGCGCTTGGCTCCGAGATAGTAAAGAACCTGGGCCTCCTTGGCTGCGAGTCGGTGTACATTGCAGATGCCGATGTACTCGAGACAAAGAACATTGCGCGGTCTGTGCTGCTGCGTGAAGGCGTCATCGCTGGTCGAAGTAAAATATCGTATTCCCTTGATCGCCTGCGTGCCTGGTTTCCGCAAACCCGCTGGGATGGGGCACCTGCAGAAATCGCGGACGTTGAGCCAGAACAGTTTTTGAAAGCGGAAATACTCTTCAGCTGTGTCGACACGGATTTGGCGCGTACGGAAATAGCTGCTCTTGCTGCGCGGTACAAGTTGCCTGTCTGCGATGCCGGGCTGGGTGGTACGAGCACTCGTGTTGGTCGTGTGTCGTGGTTCCCAGGCACAGACTCGGCAGCCTGTTTCGCTTGTCTGCTCACCAGCAGGCGGCGCGCAGAACTGTTCAGCATGTGGGAGTCGGATGTGCATGCCTGCTGGGCCCGTGAGCAGGATGAAGAAGACGCGTGGACGAGTACGGCGACCATGGCCTCTATTGTGGCTGGCCTTCAAGTGGAGCTTGCTATTTCTTCTGCAAATAATATGGAGAACGCCTTCTCGCTGCATCTCGATCTCGATCAAGCACTGGTTTCACAAACCATCCAACACCGCCGCAGCACCGAGTGCCCTCTACACGCCGAAGTACCTGGAGTCCTGTTCCCGATCTGCACGCGCGCGGAGTGCGGCATGTGTGGTAAGCAATTTTCACCGAACCGCCGTATTGGCTGGGTGCGGCGTTGGTGTGTGTGTCCATCATGCGGAAGCCGAGACCTGATTATTCGTAACAGCCTGCGTGACGAACCAGTAGGTATTCCTTCGTGACACAGTTGCGTTCCATCGTTCTGCTTGCAGCACTCGGCATCCTTGCCGCAGCTGTTCAGCTTATCGCCACTCGGTGGGGACTCGCCGGCGATCTTGCCGGTGGTTTTCTTTGCGGAATGATCATATTTGCCGGCATACGTCTGCTTGCGCTTGAGGTAGAAAACATTTATCTACCATCTCTTGTTGCAATTGCTGCCAGCTTGCTTGGTCTTGCCTTCGGAATAGCGGGAACAGGTATTGTCTATCCACACGCGGCCTGGGCGTCACCGTTGCTCGCGGCACTTTTGCCTGGAGTGGTTGCACTCAGCATTGTCATGCGTGGGGCCAGGTGCCAGATCTGCCGCGCGCCTTTGCGCAGGATTCTCTCGTTCTCGTGCCCGCGTTGTCATTTAATCACCTGCGAGAACTGCTGGCAGTTTGAGCGGGGGCGATGCCGTCTCTGCGACGCGAATCAAATTCCTCTCTTTCCTCTCGATTTCTCGTGGTGGCAAGAACGCTTCGGCTCCCAGGTGCAGAGTGGCCGGTGCGCCTTTTGCCTTCGCGCTCCAGACGGGCGCATAGCGCATTGGGCTTGTGCAGGCTGCGGACACAACCAATGCCGCTCATGCTGGGACGACAACAATGGCCAGTGCAGCCGATGCGGGTGGACAGTTCCAGACCTGCCCGCTGAGGTGAGCGCATATGTTGCAGTTGGGATGCGTCCGGAAAAAGTAAATAGATAACTGAGCAAGACATATAGAAACTTTAGAAATACTTAGCAAAAGAAAGGAGAGTCTCAATGCCGAAATACCAGATGCTTTTCGACACTGTTCGTGCTGAACAGAAGTTCAACGTCGACATCGATGAGCAGGAAACCCTCGACACCACGCTTGACGAAATCCTCTTCGAGCTAAGAGAACGTGGAGACTACCTGAAAGGCGAAGGGCAACCGCAGGTTGTCTGGAACGGCTCTTCGCTCGATTTCTCTCTTCCTCTGCCGGAGCAGGGCGTGCGGGCAAACGACATCCTCCGCGTGTCAACGATTGTGTTGAACGGTTGAGACTGACATATGGACCTTCGCAGTCGCCGTATGGATACAGAGTGGCAGCTCCTCCAAGACTTGGCGGAGACAAACCGTTCGACGTTTGCTGACGTCAACAGACTGCAGGATGAATTTCGTATCGTCATGCAAGAATCGCCAGCATGGATCGGAGGAGAGAGCGAACGGCGAATCGAGACAGAGCATGCGCTTCGTTATGTTTATCCTCGCTACTATCCTTCTCTACCGTTGGAGGGTTATTTCGACCGTCCAATTTTGCACGTAAATGTTGACCCCATAACTGGATTCATCTGCTTATGGCAAGACTACCGCCCCGCCCAGACAATCGTGGATGCAATCCTTATCACTCGCGCCATCATGTCCGGCAAGGCCGCAAACTGGGACCCTGCACACCGTATGCAACAAGGTGTTATTCACGAACATCAGGAGTCTTACATTCTGCAAATGCCGTCTCTGACTTTACCCGTAAACTGCCGCCCACTTCTGTTTCACCGGAGTACTAGCGGTAAACGACGTCTATCATCCGAGCTCGATGACCAAGTACCACGTGAGAGTAACTTTGCGTTTTCTGATACTGAGTGATATCCACGCCAATTGGGAAGCCTTGAATGCTGTCCTGCACGATGCCGCCAGCCGGCACTACCAGGCGGTTCTCTGCCTCGGCGATATCGTGGGCTATGGGCCGAACCCTAACGAAGTCACCGCCTGGGTTCGTGCACACGCAGATGTAGTCATCCGGGGCAATCATGACAAGGCCTGTTCCGGAGCCGCGGCTTTCGATTCCTTCAACCCTACCGCGCAGTGCTCTTCTCGCTGGACGAGAGAAGAGCTGCTTGATGAACATGCGCAGTGGCTGCTCAATCTCGATCAAGGCCCAGTGCTGGTGGAAAACTTTGATCTCGTACACGGCGCACCCGATGACGAAGACCGGTACATGTTTCACGAACATGAGGCGGAAAAAGGATTACGGTATGCGAGTGAACATCTGACTTTCTTCGGACACACTCATGTACAGGGAGGCTTTATAGGGGAGCCATATCGGCGAAGCTTTGAGGTGTCGCGCTTACACGCTCTTCCTAGCCAGATGGCAATCGTCCCGGATCAAAAGTACCTTCTAAATCCAGGCGCCGTAGGACAGCCACGCGACGGTGACGCCCGCGCCGCGTATTGCATCTATGACTCAGCTATGCGAGTGGTTGAATTCTGCCGTGTGGATTACGACATTCGCACAGTTCAGGAGAAAATATTAGCTATAGGGCTTCCGGAAGAGCTCGCCTTCCGTCTCGCGTCTGGAGATTAAGCAAACTAGTCAGCGCCGGTTTGCCTCCAGAAATATATTCATGGCATCTGCGACTTCACTATATCCGGTTTGGTCAGTTGCGCCTGTCAGATTTTCGGCTTGCTTATCAGTAAGATCCACGTAAAGAAAGAGGGTGATGTCTGCCACACCCACTTTGACGCTACGCACCTCCGAAAATGGGTATTCTTTTGAGCTGATTGGAAATGATATGAGAGTCTTTCGCACGCTCAAAGTACCTGGAACTGCTGACAGGGTAATCTGTGTCTTAATCTGGCCTATCACACCTAATATCAGAAAGGGGCCTGCAATCGCGATAGGAATGAACCAGACTAATCGAAGTGCGGGTTGGATAGGACGCGCGAGGCCCTTCCACAAAGAAAAAAGCACACTATAGCCTATTACTAGAACCGCCAGGCTGACGACCCAAACCCACCAGGAGTACTTAGAAGGAGGGACGACGACGACCAAATCATGTGCAGTTTGCGATGCAATATATAGATCAGTTGAATATCCGGCCACTCTGCTCACTCCGCAAGGTCCATGTGGGTTTCACTTCATGCTCCATTTGTTTGCAGCCTAGCTGTGCAAAAATCTCTGCCAAAGGTTGCGCCGACACGATCAGGATACCGCTGTCTTCTGGGCTCTCCCTGATATAAAGAGAGATTCCGCGCATTGTGCTTGCGGCTAATGGTTCCATAGGCTCAACAAGCACCGCTTTCTCAATGAGCGGCACATACCAAGGAAAGATCCGAAATACCCGGTCTTGAATAAAGCCCAGGAAAAGTTCTTTCAGGTTCCGCAGCAAAACAGCGTTTTCAACATGACTCACAAGCTGCAGCCCGCAACCGGTGCCAGCCATGGTGACCATGGCATCGAGCCGGACATTTGCGTTAGCCGTCACGCGGAACACAGAGTTCATCACAGGCCCTGTTCCCGAAGCAGACTCTATGTTTTCCATGTCTTCCATCTTCCACATGCGAGGCGCAGGGCGATGCGGCCACACACCCAGGCCTGCCTCTGGAATCCAGTCGCGAGCATGGTTGGCGAATAGCCGGGTTGCTTCCTGTTCCCGTACCTGACCTATCTGTACGAAGCTCTCATGGTTGCAACCAAGACGGGCAGTGAAAAAAGAGACTAACTCTTGCAGAAAAGCCCGTACAGGATCGTATGAGTCGGGTCGCAGACCCTGCGGCGCGGGGATGAGGTAGTACTCAAACCCTCCAACCTGCCCTTCGAAGCGCAATTCCCTCACAGGAAGGTACGTCCGAATATCTTCCGCATTTTTTACCTGTGGCAATGATTGATTTGTGATCAACGACTCAGCCCTCCCAATAGCGATACCCTTTATTACGCATCTCATCCACAATGGATGCGATCAAAGACGTTAGATTGTCTTTGCAGGCCATAATGATTCCCTCGTCTTCAGGGCTTTCGTTGATGTAGACATCGAAAACTTCAAACCAGCGACGAATCTGCTGGTCAGTCTGTGTAAAAAAGTCCTGCGAAGCGAGCCTGGGAAGCACAAAAAGTATCCCTTCGTATTCCAGATCCCGCGGCAAGCCCGCTCCAAATGTCTCCTTTGTCTGGTTACGAAAAGACGACATCAAGGCCTTGCCTTTCTCCTGCATTTTATCGACATCGAAGACCGAAAATACTTGCTTCATGGCAGGATGATTTCGTATGAAGCCTGGAATTCGGTTCGGCTTCTGCGGATCGAAATCTTCGAGCAGAACTTTTAATCCTGAATGATTACGGAGAAATTTCGGAATAATTACTGGAGTGTCTAAGACTGGAGGCGTTATAGCAATGCTTTCCTCCGCATCTGGCTTCAGAAACAGGACCGTGAGTCCGCCGTATCCTAAATATCGCTCCTGTAAGGAGCAAGTGTTTCTGCTCAAAAACCACCATGCCTGTGGCGGAGCATAATCATACGGACGAAATTCTTTCTTTTTGCCGGCAAGCAATTCTACTTCCTGGTCTGACGGAGGAATAGGCTGTTTTCCCCTGGGCAGCCAGCACCGCCCCTGCATGGGAGACTCCTTCATAATCGCATTTATAAATTCCTTGCGCAGTGGCTCATTTTCGTCAATGACCTGCATCTGCATGAAATGCTCTGCCTGCAGACCGCTGGTTTCAGATAAATGAGCAGCCAGCCGGTTAAAAAACTCGATCAGCCACTCCCGCTGGCTTCGCGGAATCGAGCCGAGTTTCACTGGAATCCAGAACAGTGAACAACTGCGCATCGACTCTGCCCAGCGCCAGGGCATTAATGCCTTGGCGTCTACTCTGAGTATCTCTTCGCTTTTCAGCATGTCGATCTAATTTCTACATGAACTGGTTGATGGCCCAGGTAACTCCAGCTTGAATTTTTCCCGGAACAGCCTGGAAAATGCCACCGAGAAACTTTCCACTGGCGGCGCCAGCATGCATCGTTGCGGCACAGGCTTTGCCTGCATAACCGTATGCTTTCACTGTGACGCCAGCCACTCTCTTACTGACACCAGTAATTTTATCTTTCGAACAGCCAATTTCACTTTTGCTTACGCCGCAGTCAAGTTTCTCGATGAACATTGCATTGGTTGACCCGTTCACTCCATAATTAATGCCATTAACATCCACCTTCATAATTGACCCTGATTGGTAAAGGCCAGATGTGTAGTCCAATTTAAGAAATCTCTGCCAACTCCCTTTCATGTTCGCAACAGTGAACCAATGGTCCTGCTGCTGGTTCAGATTTGTCGGATGTGAATGTATCTGGTTATTGATCTGCTGTGATACAGTCACATCGATTTCTGTGCGGATTGTAGGGCCTATAGTTGTATGCGTGTTCGAGCCGCCAATATATATTTTGTGATCAGCGCCACATGTCCGGCTGTGATTGCCAACGTAGTTCACAGTCGACTCGCTCATCACGTTCACGATGGAGATGCCCGAAATAGATTTTGAATAATTCGCCAGCAAAACCTTCGTGTAGTCGCTCATGACTGTAGTCGACCCAGTTCCTGTCACATGCTTCATATAATCCGCTACGACGATCTTGGTATAACTGCCATTAATATTGTTGTCTGAGTTTCCCTGAACGGTCTTTGCGTAATCCGATTGGACGACCTTGATGTAGTTGCCGAAAATGGTGTTCGTTGACATGCCCGTAATCGTTTTGCTGTAGTCACAGAGGACACTCTTGAAGTAACTCCCGGTGACACTGATAGTCGAATTCAGCATGACGCTTCGGGTATAGTTCTGCATGACCGTCATCGTCCGGTTCATGTCTACCAGATAGACCTCGTTCATCCCGATAGTCACATCCTGATTCATCCCGACCTTCATCATGCGATTCTGATCAACATGGAGTTGCTGATCGCCGTGGACCACCGAGACATCCGTACCGGGATACAGCAACGCCGCCGGAGAGCAGATTGTAGGTAACATCAGGCTTGCAACCGAGCTGACTCTCTTGTCGGTGATAGGGTCCGCAATCCGCCGCGTTGTCTTTACGCTTCCGTCGAATACTCCCATGTCTCTCCTTTTACTCGCCTACTTCGCGCGACCAATACTTGGAATGGAAATGAATGCGCCCGTTCGGTGCATT
>Ga0137415_10007746_pt1 | contig 10654 bp, 13 predicted proteins | sample CZODoug3_1_1_16f_FD_183082 | JGI IMG/M metagenome (GOLD analysis project Ga0137415, IMG submission 183082) | Vadose zone soil fungal communities from Angelo Coast Range Reserve, California, USA - CZODoug3_1_1_16fungal (Hybrid Assembly) | ecosystem: Environmental > Terrestrial > Soil > Vadose...
CGTTCCAATCGTATTCAGTCTCGACGTAGTATAAGTCATCGTTCACCAGCTTGGACGGGGGGCGTCGATAGAGAGGTTCGGATATCGTGGATTGGCAAGAAACGAAGAAGGCGAAAAGGAGGAATAGCTTGGACGTGGAGCTAATCATGCGATGCCACCGCTGCGAGAGGAGCACTAAATACTCTGAACCGCTATGCCGGAAAAAGCCAGCTCATACCTGGGACTCTGGGACTCCCGCCACCGTCAGGATCGATCCCCGGTGGTTGACACAGCTAATTCTCGGGAACCCTCATCGCTGCCAGCTGAGTACGCCAAGCCGCAATAACCCAATCGGCTGGGAGAATTCGTACCGTTCTAGTTCGGGCGCGGACACATCAAGTCAAGGTTTCCGCGCAGTGATATCGGCACGGACCACGCCCAAGTAATCTCGCTCGCGCGGCTTCGAGGGCCTGCTCAGCGTCATGGTGAGAAACGAATCCCGTGTCGTCATAAAGGGCCCTATTTCGCTTCCGCCGGAGACGGTCGAAGACGGTCGGCAAACCAGCATGTTTTTTGTCGATACGCGCCCGAACGAAATCAATGATCGCGATATGATGCCCCGGTTGGCTTCTCGCACGAAAGCTATGGCTGAACATGAACCCCAGGGACGCCTTAAGCATGGCCTCGTAGGCTTGCTGCAGGCAGGCTTCTTCATCGAAGGCGAGGATTTTATGGCTGAGGCTAGCTTCTTGTCGGCGCTCGCGAGGAAGCGTTCAATTTGCGCCCAGTCAACTTTGTGCGGCTTGAGCTTCTTCATGCGGCACCAACGAGCGAAACCCGCTTATTGTGCCAGACGTTTTCCAGGAAGGCATCCTTCCGAGCGCGGCGCGACTCGAATTCCTTCGGCGCTAGAACCGTGTAGTTGATTTCGCGTCCGAGTCGCCGCTCCAATTTGCGCATTTCTTCCGCCAGGGCGCCGCCTTTCGGGTTGCCAACAACGAGGACATCAATGTCACTCGCGGAGTCCTGCTGGTTTCGCGCGAACGACCCGTACAGATACGCCTCTTGCACTCCTTCAAGTTTCTTAAGGGACTTTGCAATCTGGGGTACCGCACCAATGGTCTTGGCAACGATGCTGCGCACCTCATCAAACAGCGGATACTCGCGGTTGAGTTGAAAATACTTCTGACGGCCACTCACTTCCGACTGAAATAAACCCTCGCGCTCTAGACGTCGCAACTCTTTCGACAGGTTAGACGGATCGATGCTGAGCCGCGCCGCCAAGTCCCGCAGATGGTGACGGGCCGTGGGGTTCGTGAAGTAATAGGCCAGCAGCCGCTGGCGGGCCTTAGAACGCAGATCAAGCATATAGTTATATGCTACCACACATGTGGTATAGTTGGACCACGATAGAAATGTGATCAGTAGCTTCCTGTCAGGGAACGGCAACCGGCTATCGTTAGTTCAATTCCGCCTCAATCGAGAAGATCCACTCCGCAGTATATCTTCGGTGAATGCACACCTACAGTTGGGACGCGGATGGGAATTCCATCACCGTGGACAGCGTTGGAGCGACCTATGACGCCCTGGATCGCATCGTGGAGGTGAATCGTTCCGGCTCGCTATGGTGTGCGATACTTTCATGCGACCGACATTCTACCGTGTGACCGGGATGGGAAGCTGTGCTCTCGACCGAATAACCGGACATTCCGTTCTCGGATTTCCAACCCACAACCCAACCCACAAAAAGTATGTCTTGTATGACTTCCGCGTACTTTGGCAGTCCCCGCGGTCTTTGACACGGTAGAGGTCTGGGGTTCGAGTCCCCACGGGCCTACTATTCAAAATAAATGCTTTATGCGGATAACTCTCTTACGGTAGACTCGTCTGACTTCCGGACCCCTTTCCGACCACCAAACTGCCAGACATCCGGACCCTGTTTGCGATTCTTTCTGATCAAACTTCCACGTTGCATTTTGCCCTCCTGCACCGCAGATGCAGTGCAGAAGGAATGGTGGCTCCTCAACGACCGCGGACAAGCGCACCCGGAAGATTCGGGTCGTTCCTTGGTGGCATGGCGACCAGATAATTGCTTTGCAGCGGAAGTAACGATGTCCTGAAGGGCAAAGGCAACTCGAAATGGGGGTTTGGAGGAACGGCGAAAGTCAGGCCAGCGTAGACAACCTGCGCGAAGATTCCCTCGCTTTCTTCGCGGTGTGGGCACAGAGGCATCTGCAGACCTCTGCTTGCGTCGGGCCAGTGCACACGCTGCCTCTGCGGCTTGTCACATTTTGGCGATGTCAAACGTTTAACCAGTAGAGACCAGGAGGCTGGCTTTGCTTCAGGATGTGGTAGAAGGGTTTGCTGCAACGAGGCCGAAGACCCGGGAGCCCAATGTGACCGGAAGGGGTTCCACGCGCGAACACTTCGAAGATCTCTTCCTGGCGCATTACGCCCGCATCGTCGCTATTCTTCGACGCATGCTCGGGGACCATGCCCGAGCCGAGGATTTGGCTAACGAGGTTTTTCTGAAGCTCTATCGCCGGCCATTGTCACAGGATTCCGGTGGCAATGTGCCCGGCTGGCTTTACCGAACCGCGACGAACCTCGGTATTGACGCCCTGCGCTCCTTGGCTCGGAGAAACCGCTACGAACAGGAAGCGGCCCGAGCTGAAAACAAGAACCACATTGCTGAAAATGCCTTCGATCAGGCTTTGAGAACGGAAAGACAGCAGCGGGTCCGCACAGTGCTCGCAGAGCTGAAACCAGCCCAGGCGCAACTGTTGCTCTTGCGGGCGTTCGGCCACACCTACAAGGAGTTGGCAGACTCGTTGGCCATTGAGCCCGGTTCGGTGGGAACACTCCTGGTTCGCGCAGAGGGAGCATTCGAGCAACGTTATCGGGAACTTTATGGTCGAGAGGAGGGTCTATGAATTGTGTTTCGGAAAGTCTGTTGCGTGCTTATCACGATGGTGAATTGGATCCGCTCGAGCGTCCGGAAATCGAGAAGCACCTCGCGATTTGTGCGCAGTGCGGGAATCGTCTTCAGGAAATGGTCGCCGTGTCCGGACGTGTGCAGAGACATCTTCTCTCGCTCGACGTTTCCACTTCCGTAATGAATGTCGATCCTCAGATTGCCCTTTCGCTTTTCAAAACACGGCACGGTGCCGGGGAAGAACGTGTCCCTTTTGTCGCGCGTCTCTTCGCCAGGCGCTGGCGCCCGGTTTGGGTCACCGCGGTCGCCACTGGGTTCGTTCTCTGCAGCCTGGCGTTCCCCTCCGGACGTAGCTTGGCTCAGCGGTTTCTCGCTACCTTGCGGATAGAGAGAGTGCAGCCCGTGCGTTTGGATTTTTCATCCCTTGACGGCAATCGCCCGTTGCAGCAAATGCTCAGTCAGATGGTCTCGGACAAAGTTGTGGTCACGGTGGATGAAAAACCTCAACATTTCGCGACTGCGGCAGACGCAAGCCAGCTAGCCGGGTTCCAAGTACGCCTCCTTGGTGCACGCGCGGACGCGCCCTCATTCACCGTTGAGGGGGAACACTCCTTCCACATGACGATTGACCGTGCGCGGCTACAGGACATCTTCGACCAATCCGGCCGCCCGGACCTCCTCATGCCCGCAACGTTGGACGGCGCAATGGTTTCTATCCAGATTCCACGTTCCGTTCGGTTGGAATATGGCGATTGTCCGCATGGGATCGGAGAAGAAGACCAGCAGCGCGAATCAACTAGATGGAGCAATTGCTTGGCTATGCAAGAAGCTCCGAGCCCGCTCGTCAACCTCCCGTCCGATCTCAACATCCAGCAACTCGCTGAAATCGGTTTTCAGCTTGCAGGAATGAGCGCCACTCAGGCCCGAGAGCTCTGCCAAACCATCGATTGGAAATCGACACTCGTTCTCCCGATTCCGCGCTTCGTAGGCTCTTACAGTCTGGTAGAAGTGAACGGCGCTCAAGGCACGCTCATCAAGGATTCCGGCCGTAGGCCTGGCTATGTATTGATTTGGGTGAAGAATGGCATCATCTATTGTCTCGCCGGTCAGGGGGACTCCAGCAAAGCGGTGACGCTGGCGAATTCACTCGACTGACGCCGGAGGAGCACCTGGATCAAGCGGGCAGCCTCGCCATTCAAACGCTGGACTTGCGCAAGGTGTTTGGAACTAAGATTGCCGTAAGCAATCTTTCTCTGGCGGTGCGCCGTGGTGAAGTCTTCGGATTCCTTGGCCCGAACGGCGCCGGGAAAAGCACTTCCATTAAGATGCTACTGGGACTCGTGAAACCCAGCAGCGGTCAAGCTTTCGTTCTCGGAGTGCCCTCGGACGATGTAGACGTCCGCGGTAAAATCGGCTTTCTGCCGGAGGATTTTCGTTTCTACACTTGGCTGACCGCATCCGAACTCCTGAAACTCCACGGACGGCTCTGCGGAATGGCTGCGGCGCGGCTCCGCGAACGTGTTCCTGCTCTTCTCGATCTGGTGGGGTTGACTCCTCATCGAGAAAAGCGCCTGCGCGATTTTTCCAAAGGCATGCTCCAGCGCATCGGATTGGCTCAAGCCTTGATTCACGAGCCGGAGCTGATCTTTCTCGACGAGCCGACATCGGGCCTCGATCCCATGGGCCGGCGGCTCGTCCGCGACGTGATTCGCGTCCAGCGTGACCGCGGAGCTACAGTCTTTTTGAATTCCCACATCCTAAGCGAAATTGAAATCACTTGCGACCGAGTAGTCTTCATCAAGGAAGGTGAGGTTGTTGCCAGCCGCGACCTGCGAGCGTTTCCCGACGGTGAAGTCCACCTCATCGCCCGGGCGCGCAACCTTACCGCGGAAGCAGTTGCGGGGCTGTCCCAATGGAGCACGTCCGCACGGCTTGACGGCGAGCGCCTAACCCTTGCTACTCACTCGACCTCGGTTCTTCCCGACATTCTCCGCTATCTGGTCGCATCGGGATGCGACGTCTTTGAATTCACGCCCGAGCGGCTCTCGCTGGAAGATCTCTTCCTCAAAATCATGGGTGAGGATCGGGGACTTTGATGGGCGCCTGGATCATGGCAGGTGTTACTTTCCGCGAGGCGGCACGAAGGAAGATCCTTTGGACGGCGCTCCTGGCAGGCTCAACGTTTCTTGCGCTTTTCGGCACCGGGATGCATTTTCAGATCAAAGACCTCACGCGTCAGTCTTTGCCGCCTTTCGTTCGTTATCAACTGGAAGCTGCCATGCTGCAGGTCGGGTTCTACGCCGTTGATCTGCTGGCCGTAGTCATGACGATCCTAACTTCCGTGGATACGCTCTCGGGTGAGATGGCTTCCGGCACGATCCAGGCCATCGCTACAAAGCCGATCTCTCGTTGGGAGGTTTTGATGGGCAAGTGGTTGGGTTTCGCTGGCATGGTCGCTGCATATGTGGCCGCCATGGTCGGCGGCGTCGCGGCGGTGGGATACTTCGTCGGGGGCGTGCTTCCGCACCATATCCTCAGCGGCGCACTTCTGGTTTTCTTGGAATGCTTACTGCTTCTGACGGTCACCTTCGCATGTGGTACGCGGTTTTCTACACTCACGAACGGCGTCATCGTCCTGGGCCTTCACGGAGTGGCCTTCCTTGGCGGCTGGATCGAACAGATCGGCGCCATGACTGGCAGCCCGCGTCTTGTCACCGTCGGCGTTGTGTCTAGCCTCATCATGCCCAGCGAATCCGTTTGGCGACGGGCTTCTTTCGAAATGCAGTCCTCCTTCACTCGGGCTCTCCAATTCAGTCCGTTTTCGAATGCTTCCGCGCCGAGCGCTGCAATGGTGGGTTACGCTATCGTCTATTTGTTCGTAGCGCTGATCGTCGCCATCTATCATTTCCAGCAGCGGGACCTGTAAAACGCGCTATGCGTGGAAGTGCCCTTGGCCTGTGCGAGATTCTCATTGCACCGAAGCGTTCTCGACATTACCTGCAGCAAGCCAGGGCGTTTACAAATCCGACTGTCCACTTGCGCGCTTAGTCGGCTTGTCAGACAAGTGCGCTGCGGGCCAGAAAAACGGGGTTCGAGGAGATCGAAGCGCGCCGGCATCCGTTTCGCCCGCATTTCCTCGAGCCGGACTTGTGGACCGAGAGGAGAAACGTCGCCTTCGGTTATAGCGAAGTTCCACCAAACCCCAAGCCCCACAATTCCTTAAGTGAACAGTATTGAGGGGTAGAGAGAATCTACAGCCTCCGAATCATTTCACTGCCTGCAGATGTGTAGCGTTTTACGGTAACTGAAACGCAACTCATTACCATCAACATGTCATGTGCTCGACAGTGGTCGTTAGACTGGGAGCATGAATTGTGCACCACTCTCGGATATACGCCTCAACGTGCTTTTGCTTCCGCTTGTTTTTCTGGCTCTTCTGCTTCAAGTCTATCCATCAACGTTGTTGGCGGCGAAGAATGCTTCCGGGTGGTTTACGCCACACTGCGACGGGGCCTCCTTTTATTTGTCCAATGTTGATGGCCTACCTTCTGAGCAGAAACTCAATTTGAATATGCGCCATTACGCTCTTCCTTGGTGGAATTACCGCCCGCAAGAGGTTTGGGAAGACGTGCATGCGGAACGATGTCTATCCGCAAGAAAATGTGAAGCGGCCACCCACGCAAGAATCTGGCTGGATAAAGGGGACCCAAACGACAAACGTGTTTCAGGAAAATACGCTGTGGAATTCGGCGGACAGCATCTTGAAGGGCGATTCCTCGTTAAATATCGAAAGGAAAAGACCGCTTGGATTTGCGAATGATTAGCATCCTACAAATTCACCCAGGAACCTTCGCCCTGAATTATCCGGCCTGCTGCTGATGCCCGCGATTGCGAGAGCGATGTCCCTCTGCGCCGCCAGCTCGCGGGCATCAATTGGTTGGGCGTATTTCTCCAATGCCGAAAGATATGGTACGGCAACCTACACGCGAATCTCTGCGTCGAATAGCCGCACATTTCGTTCCCGGATTTCCAACCCACAAGCCAACCCACAAAAAGTATGTCTTGTATGACTTCCGCGTACTTTGGCAGTCCCCGCGGTCTTGTAAGTTATTGACACGGTAGAGGTCTGGGGTTCGAGTCCCCACGGGCCTACCATATCTTTCAATAACATACGAATGCAGCTTTCGTTTTGCGTTGCTCCACATTGCTCCAATAAGAGCTGCTAAAAGTCGGTCGAGCCGCTGGCCGAACTCACCCAGGAGGACCACAACCCTGAACCAAAGCAGCTCACAGAACATCGATTTGCAAGCCGCATGCAAGCAGGGGTTCCCGTACATCGGTCTCCTCAGAGAGAATCATTTGGACCACGCGCTGCTGCGCTTGGCGCTTGGCCACGATTCGGGCTTGCGAATATATCTCAAGCGTGCAGCGGCTGCTGGCATGACGCATCAACTCCTGGACTACCTTCACGTTTTCTCCATTGGCGATGAGAATCGTTGAAAATGAGTGGCGAAACGTATGCCACCCAATTTTCTTGTTGATGCCGGCGCGCAATGCCGCCGGGCGAATGACCTTTTGCAGCACGGCATCTGGCCAAAACGGATACTTCCCCTGATGGCGGGCGCTCGCAAATATCCAGTCGCCGGGTTGACGATACCGGCTAGTCTCCTTCCACATCCAGAGATCAGCGGCTACACGTTCATCCAGGGGCACCGGCTTGCGCGATGCTTCCGTCTTGCAATCCCCAATGTGTCGCATATAAATGGAGCGCACGACATCAAGGCGCATGTTGGAGAAATCAACATCGCTCCATTTGAGGGCAAGCAGTTCGCTCCGACGAAGTCCCGTCGTGACAGCCAGCAGCACCATCAGGCGAAAACTTGATTTCAGTTGCAGCAAAAGACACTGGATCTCACGCGGCTCCAGCACGTCAGGAGTCCGGTTACGCTGCGCACTTTGACGGACAAGGGTAATGGGATTTCTTCCCTGACGCAGCCATTCATAACGAATTGCATGATTGAACAGCACGCTGAACAGATTTCGGATCTTCGCCTTCGTTGTGTTGGCTAGCGGGATGCCGTCAGCACGTCGCAACTGTCTCAGCCAATGCTCAACCGCTATTGTTCGGACGGAGCAGGCGTTCACGTTTCCCCAATGCGGCCGTATCCACCTTGTCAGGTATTGGCGGTACACAATTCGCGTCGCATGAGTATGCCAGCTAGTTTTTTCGGAGAGTTCCGTCTGCGCGTAGTGATCGACCAAGTCCGCAACAAAGATGTTACGCCCTGGATGGCGTAGTATGTCCTCGTTCACCTGCAGTCTGAGCCCGTTCACTGCTGTTTGGGCTAAATCCTTTGTCGGATACTGTTCTACGGTCCCAATGACGGCAGTCCTGCGAACGCGCATCCCCGCCTCATCGTTTTCCCGCCAGAGATACTCCCAGCAGTCAGGTCCAGCTTTGCGTTTTGCGCACCTCAGACAACCATGTTGGTAGCGTTGCCGCATAGTTGAGTCCTCCTCTTGCAAGATGCCAGAGGAGCGTAAACTGCACGTCAACATTTCCCTAAGATAGCGGGGACAATGGATCGCCCCATTGTTGCAGGAGGTCTCTTCGAGCGGCACTGATGATTTCGCCGTAATCTTTCGAGAATGGTTCGACGAGTGTACTTTCCAGGGCGCCATGCACGCGCACTAACGCCAATCGCTGGGCGTCATCTTTGATTTCCAGTGTGGGTTGCCTATAGAAATCAAACAGAAGCTCAAAGAGGATCAGTGCTTCCGCTTTCCCAATGATCAAAGTTACAGTCTCGTTTGGCGCGATGTCAGTCATGGGCTGCGATCCGGTATCCCCGCCAGATTTGTGGGAGTTCTAAACACTGGCAAGGCTACTGCCGTAAGTCTCTGACTGTAAAGGACAAAAGAAGTGGGGCGCCCAAGGGGACGATCTTAGACCTTTCCTCGACCGCCTGACCTTGGCGAGGAAGATTGCCGCGATCACGTTGATCGTCTGGAAGAAGGAGGTCCGTTTCGACGCCAACACCTAGGGATTCTCACGGTGTGCTGAGGCACTATTCAAAGGATTGAATGGGTCTGTGCACAAACACCGCTTGGTCTTTGTTTCTTGCCCACCAGTCCTTCCACCTCTGGACATTGTCAGGAGTGGCCGGGGCATCAGCCGGAAGAGGAGGATTTCTAACCATTTCCGGCAGAGTCATCATCACAAGAGCATTCGTGTTTCTCACGTGGCTAAAATAACGATCGTGATCGCATGCTTTGCGAACGAATGCCTCTTGCTCGGGCGTCCGATGAAGCCCTGAATAAACCGACGGCTCGATGCATTGCTCAAAATTTCTCTCTCCTTCCCCTTCCATCCCCTTCAAATTCCCCAGTGCGCCAATGAGAATGTCCACCGCACGCCTACCGCCGACGAATTTGAGTTTCCGCACGGCCTCCACAGGTGCGAAGTCCCAGTAGTACGGGAAACCGGTCAGCTCAATAGCGATTTGCTCCAGCATTTGCTGATCACCGAGCTTTGCCAATCCAGCTTCCAAGTTCCCTTGCGCCTCTCGATACCTGTCTGGTATTCCGCCGTCCTCGTAACGCAATATCTCCGGAAATAAATTCCGCGCTCCGAGGGGTTGTCCCGCAGCAGGTGCGGGAAACTTCCGGAGCACGGACATCGCCGATTCGTCGCCTGACCTCGCAATCTCCAACATCGCATCCGGAAATCCCCACTCCACTCTCCGCGCCAGACATTGGAGGTAAGGGTCAGCAACCTTTTCAGACACCGGCCTCGCGAATCGCCGTCCCTCGTATTTCTCGAGCCATGCTTTCCACTTCACAATCCCTGCAGGAGAATAATCCGCCTCTGGTAATTCCGGAATCCGGCGCATCAACCCAATGTCACGGATTGCCTGGAGGATCCCGCTCTGTCCATCGTAGGGCGCGTCTGAGGGGCCAATTTCCGCATGCATCCGAGGGTCGTCGGCGTGATCAATCAGGTATTCGACTAGCGTGAAAAGAGCCCAGTCATCCCCCACTTCCGCGAATAAACCCAAACTGCCCAGATAGGGCGAGGGAGTCTCTTCTTTCCACACCTCTTTCATCGCTGCGTAGGTGCGTTGATCACCGAGTTTGGCTAAGGCCACCTGAACCATATAGAGCGAGCCAGAACACTCGCTGCCCTTCGGCAAGGCGGCAATTCTTCTGAGAACAGGAATCGCTCGAGCGTCAGCGACCTGCGCGGCGATGTAGAAGTCACCCAACTTCTCGCCTTCCTCCATGACCTGATCGTGTGAGTGTGGTGCGCTACAGACGCGGTAATAATGCTCAAGCATTGCCACCGCCCGATTTGGGTTTCGATCGGAGCATTTCTGTGCGAACACGGGACCAGAAAGCGCAGCCACAACGGTTAGGAACAAAAGCAAGACAACTATGGGCGTGCGCATAGCTCTGAAACGGGATCTCGGATTGGAGGGCGCGTGGCTGGTCATTTTGGAATCTCCGTCTACAACCTTGGAACGATTGTGGGTGAGCTTTCTTGCAATTTACTTGCTCTAGCAGTCTATAACCGTCTGATTCAGCTAAATCACGCGTGTAGACAAACAATCAAGAACTTCGCCTCGCGCCAACGAAACACCTTGGCACCAAATTGGTGATGGCAATGAATGTATGCTCTTGAATCCTCTCACGTTGACAAATAGGATACGGCGAGGCCAATGGTGAAAATACTCGCAATCA
>Ga0137415_10007748_pt1 | contig 10654 bp, 10 predicted proteins | sample CZODoug3_1_1_16f_FD_183082 | JGI IMG/M metagenome (GOLD analysis project Ga0137415, IMG submission 183082) | Vadose zone soil fungal communities from Angelo Coast Range Reserve, California, USA - CZODoug3_1_1_16fungal (Hybrid Assembly) | ecosystem: Environmental > Terrestrial > Soil > Vadose...
CCGACTCATTGAACCCAGTCACTTGGGCCTGCTCGTTTTCCGCGGGGCATAAAGGCCATCGCACTGCAAAAGTGTCTTTCGCGCTCCATTGGTTGTTGCAACGCAGTAATCCAGAGTAAGCAGCCGTGTCACCGATTGTCGTGCCGTCCAACGACGCGCTGATGGTGCGCGGATTTCTGCTGCGGCGATATCCGACATCATCCGGTAGCCCAGGCTCCGCACGATTGAGATCGATGCTCAATTCCGCGTCTACCGCCTTACCCGCCGGCACTTTAGTTGCTAGCATTGAAGATTAGAGCAGTCCGGGGGCCGGACGCGATGACGGAGCGGAAGATGACGATCAAACAGGCATTGTATTTAGGCACCTCCGCGATAGCGGTGGCGGCCTTCGCGATCGCGGCGCCGACTCAGGTGCGGGCGCAGGCGCAAGCGGCGGGCATCACGATCGATGGTGACGATATCGGTGGTGTCGTCACCGGACCGCGCGGACCCGAAGCCGGCGTGTGGGTGATCGCGGAGACCAACGATCTCGCCACCAGGTTCGCCAAGATTGTGGTCACTGACGACCAGGGCCGCTATGTGATTCCGGATCTTCCCAAGGCGAATTACACCATCTGGGTGCGCGGCTACGGGCTCGTTGATTCTCCCAAAGTGCAGAGCGCTCCCGGCAAGCTTGTCAATCTCGCTGCGACGCCCGCGCCGACCGAAGCCGCGGCGGCGGAATATTACCCCGGCATGTACTGGTACTCGATGCTTGAGATACCGGCGAAGGATCAGTTCCCCGGCACCGGCGCCAAGGGCAACGGCATTCCGGAGTTCATGAAGTCGCAGAACTTTTGGATCGACACCGTGAAGAATGCCTGCCAGTCGTGCCACGCACTCGGTTCGAACGGCATTCGCCATCTGTCCTCGAAGCTCGGCACCTTCAAGAACTCCACTGAGGCGTGGGAACGACGGGTGCAATCCGGCCAGGCCATGGCCAACATGGCGCTCGCCATCAACCGTCTCGGCCCCACCAAGGGCCTGTCGCTCTACGCCGATTGGACCGATCGCATCGCCAAAGGCGAGGTACCGTCGGCAAAGCCGGAGCGGCCGAAGGGCATCGAGCGCAACGTCGTCATCAGCATGTGGGATTGGTCGACGCCTAAGATCTACCTTCACGACGCGATCTCGTCGGATAAGCGCAACCCGCGGCTCAATGCCAACGGCCTGATCTACGGCTCGCCCGAAGAGGCGGCCGATTTCGTGCCGGTGCTCGATCCGGTGAAGAACACCGCGACCATGATCAAGCACCCTTATCTCGATCCCAAGACGCCGTCGACCAAGGAAAACACCATGGGGCCGTCGGTCTATTGGGGCGATGATCCGATCTGGGACAGCCATACCTCGATCCACAATCCGATCATGGACGAGAAGGGGCGGGTGTGGTTTACGGCGAAGCTGCGGCCTGACGAAAATCCGGCTTTCTGCAAGCAGGGATCCGACCATCCCTCCGCCAAGGTGGCGCCGATCCCGGTGTCCGGGCGCCAGCTCTCCATGTACGATCCGAAGACCGAGAAGTGGTCGCTGATCAACACCTGCTTCAACACCCATCATCTCTATTTCGGCCACGACGCCAACAACACCCTGTGGATGAGCCAAGGCGGCCCGCAAAGCGGCGTGGTCGGCTGGCTCAACACCAAGCTGTACGAGCAGACTGGCGACGACGTGAAGGCGCAGGGCTGGACGCCGGTCATCGTCGACACCAACGGCAACGGCAAGCGCGACGCCTACGTGGAAGCGAACCAGCCGCTCGATCCGTCGAAGGACAAGCGCGTGATGGCGGCGTTCTACGGCGTGCAGCCGAGCCCGATCGACGACACCGTGTGGGGACAGTCGATGGATGTCGGCTTCTCGCGCATGGAGCAGCCGGGCTATATCATCCACCTCATTCCGGGGGCGAACCCGAGCGAGACCGCGCTGGCCGAACTGTTCGTGCCGCCGGATGAAGGCTATGGCTCGCGCGGCATCGATCTCACCACGGACGGCGTGGTGTGGACGGTGCTCTCGAGCGGCCACATGGCGAGCTTCGATCGCAAGAAGTGCTTAAAGCCGATCAACGGGCCGGAAGCGATCACCGGCAAGCTGTGTCCGGAGGGCTGGACCCTCTACAAGTTCCCGGGTCCGCAGTTCAAGGGCGTCACCGACCAGGGCAGCGCCGAGCACGCCTATTACATCTGGGTCGATCGCTACAATACCCTTGGCCTCGGCGCCAACGTGCCGATCGCCTCGACCAACGGCGGGGAATCGCTGACCGCGATCGTTGACGGCAAGTTCGTAACGCTGCGGGTTCCCTATCCGATGGGCTTCTTCACCAAGAACGCCGACGGCCGCATCGACGATCCGAACGGCGGCTGGCAGGGCAGGGGCCTGTGGACCACGTCCGGCACCCGCACCAACTTCCACGGCGAAGGTGGCGTCGACGCGCAACCCAAAGTGTTCAAGCTGCAGGTCAGGCCAAACCCGCTTGCGGGTTGAGCGGCGCGTCGGATCAACACCACTGACGACAACGATAGCGGCCCGCGACGGGGAAACCCGCCGCGGGCCGCGTAGGTAGGGCGATCGAGTCGGTGTCGATTTATGACTGCTGTAGGGGCGACCCTTGTGGTCGCCCGGCTTGCGCACCAACGGCGCGATCATAGCTGATCGAGCGCCGGGAGCAGGGCGACCACAAGGGTCGCCCATACATCATTCGTACGCTACTGCGCGTATAGCTGCCCGAGATACGCGGTCAGTCGTCCAGCGACAAGAACTCCGGCCCACCAAACCATGGTTGCGGCGACGAACCGATATCCGCGCTGAGAAATCGCGCCCTTGGCCTCCCACTCCGGACTCTCCCGCCGCATTGTGTTGAAATAAAACCAAGTCACCACGAGGCCGGTGATAACCAGGGTGAACTTGATCAAGAACGCGCCGTCGGTGACATATTTCGACGGCTTCGTCATCCACAGGGTGAATCCGCTCACGAACTGCAAAGCGACCGCAACCCAAACGACCGGGAAGAGCCTGCCAAGCGACGTCAGCGGAATCGTCCGGAAGAATCCCAGCAGTCGCAGGCCAAAGATGAAGATGAAACCGATGACGACGGCGGTTCCCAACGCATGTATGGTCAGCGCGAACGGCCAACCCCACAACGACTCCCCTCTCGCCCATTCTGAGAATGCCGAATCTTCCAGATACTGGAGCACTGTCTAGGCCCTCCCTCGATCATAAACGCCCGTCTCACAGTGGCGAGCTAGCGGTCAAACTGGTCCACCGCCTTGTTCAGCCGATACAGTGCCGCGCAAGCAACGGCGAGCACGCAAGCGTTGACGGCAAGGACCATCAGAAGAATATTGATGCTGTTGCTCATGGGTGCTCTCTCCTGACTACAGATAGGGCAGCAGGCGGCCGCAGGCGATCACGCCCGCCCAGCACACGAGGACCAGGATGGCCACCGCCTTGGCGAAGGCGGGAGCATCCTCTCCTGCCTTGAGCTTCCACAGCCGGTCGGACAAAGAGAAATACAGAACCACCGTTGCGCCGATCGGGATGAAAGCAATCTTAGGCGCGAACGTGTAGTCGTTCACCACGTAGCGGTAGGTGTCGGCGAGCAACATCAGCATACCGGTAAAAACATTCATCACCACCGCCACAACCCCGATCGGAAGTAAGCGGTGCACGGCGGAGAACGGCACCGATTTCCAGAAGCCCAAGATGCGCAGCACGACAATCAGCACGGTCGCGAATATCAGCGTGAAGCCGAAGAAATGCACCGTTTGCCATGGCACAAACCAGATGACGTTATTGATGAGCAACTCAAGGGCAGGCGAAATGCCGGCCGTCGGGTCGGTCGGCAGCACATCCGTGGCCACCCGGATTTCGGGATGATTGATCTGCCCCCCGCGGTGCCCGGTTTCAGCCATGATGCCGAGCGTGATGATTGCGAAAGCAAGAACCCAATAGAGCGACGTGTTGGAAAAGCGCCCGATGTAGCGATACCGCCACAGCTCGACCCAGGCGGCGACACCGGTAAACCCAAGGCCAAAGAGCGTCCACAATGCCATATCGCGATGGGCATTGATGACGGCCTTGGAAATCTCAGGGATAGGCGGGACGGTCAGCGCCCACATCGCCGCGGCGCCGGTGACATAGGTCGGAACGCCGACGATGGCGAGGATGACGAAGACCGCAAGGCCGGCGCGCTTCAGCGCGTCGTTGTTGGCGACCAGCGCGATGACGTAGAAGGTGAGCGCCATCACCCATCCGACGGTCGGGAAGTGGTTCAAGATCATGTGCACGTGCGACCACGCCTGCGGCGTCGCAGTGGCTGCGGCGGCACCTGTCACGACCCGCTGCAATTCGTGGTGGCTGATTTCCCAGCCCATCTCGTCGACGACGATCATCAGAATCACGGTGAGCCCGGCGAGACCCAGCATCGCTTTGAGGGCCTGGTCGGAGGGCTTGCCGACGCGCCAGAGCTCAACCACTGCGTAGCCGCCGGTGATCAACAGGATCGCAAGCGCGCCCAAGCCCCAGCCGTAGTGAGCATTCATCACGCTCTGGGAAATCTTGGGGTCCTGGGACAGAAGCTCCATTGACCCAACGCCGCTGAGATACGTCGGGATGGCGAGTACGGCCAAGATGCCGAAAAGGATGAGGCAGCTTCGCTTGATCACCTCATTCTTTGTGGCCAACGCGGTAATGAAGAAACCGAGCACAAAGATGAGCCCGACCGACGGGAAGACGCTCACAAGAATGTGCAGATGCGACCAAGACTGTGGGATCAGATGCATATAGGGCTCCCCCCTACCCGGATTGGCATCTCGCGGGTATGTGTACGTTATTGTGGGCGAGTATCAATTTGCTTCCGTTGCGTCAACGGGATCGCTCGCTAGCCTTGGAGCGCTTCTAGCGAAACCTGCCGCGACCGCAGGAGCGGCAGCGGGACTGTTGCGGCTAGGTGGATTTCATCGATAGGGCCTCCCGCGACGTGCATCGTTTTTAATTGTTGCCCCACTAATTGTTAGCTTATCATCTTTACTGACGGGCTGCCAATGGTCTCGCGACATAGAAGCGATAGCCGGGACCGCGGGCGTCCCGCCCGCTCTTCGTCCAAGGGCCGGCGAGACTCCCGCGACCCCAGAACAACAACCAATACTCATCACACACGGGAGGCAACTCATGAGCGGTGCCGTCACGTCCAAGATGCTTGTTCTGGCGGCGCTCGCCGCGGCGATGATCGTATTCGCCGGCCAATCTCCCGCCGTTGCACAGTCGGCGCTGCCGGCTCCCGCGTTTCATCACCTGCACCTGAATACGGTCGATCCCGACGCGGCGATCGCTTTCTACACCCGGCAATTTCCCTCAACCGCCAAGGCAGCTTGGGGTGGCATCGCGGCGCTCAAATCGCCCAACAACGTGATGGTGCTGTTCAACAAGGTTGCCACGGCCGCGCCGGTCTTGCCGCAGACCGCGATCTGGCATTTCGGCTGGCACGTGGTCGACGTGCGCAAGAATCTCGCGATTTACAAGACCAGGCCGGAGGTGCTGTTGGCGCCGCTCTTCACCACCGAGGAAGGCGGCTCGGTGATGGTGAGCAGCGACACCTGGCCCGGCAGCGGGGGCGTGCTCGGTCTGACCAAATCACAGATAGCTGCCGCCCGCAGCGAAGGTATCAAACCTGCCGGCGGCGCCGGCTTTGCCTACATGGCGGGGCCCGACAACGCGCTGATCGAATATCAGGGCAACTTCCCGGCCGAGCGTTTCAATCACGTTCACATGTTCCAGGAAGATCCGTTCTGTGCCCAGCTCTGGTACGGCAAGCACCTCGGCGCCGCCGCCGTGCCGAGCCGCAGCGGCGAGGCGCCACGCACGGAGGAGAACTGCAAGGTCGCGCGCGGCGCCGATCGCACGTGGCCGGCGCTTGAGCGCGAAGGCGCGTTCCGCACCCCCACCGCCGCCGTGACCTTCGGCGACGTGGCGCTGACCTGGTACATGCGGCAGGGCGACAAGCCGCTGGTGAGCACGCGCGGTCACCTCTATGACCACATCGCGCTCAGCGTTGCGGATCTTGATGCCTGGCTCGCCAAGCTGCGCAACGAAGGAGTCACCATTCTGGAGGCAGCCTACCGCCTCGGCGACACCCGCGCCGCGATGATCGAGGGGCCTAGCCGGGAGGCGATCGAACTGGTCGAGGTGAAATAACCTCCTCAGGCCTCGCGGTTGAAGTCATGACGGCGCGGGCCTATACGCAAATTCATGGAACCCGAAGTTGCAAGTGCGGCCGGCGCCGCATGCGAGCGCTGCGGCAAACCGGCAGCGCTGTGCGTGTGCGATACGATTGTGCCGTTCGACAACCGTATTCAAGTCGTCATCCTCCAGCATCCCCAGGAGCGAGATCGCACGCTTGGCACCGCCGGCCTGACCGTCCGGCATTTCCGCCACGCCATCCTGAAAGCTGGGTTGTCGTGGCCGAGCCTCAGCAAGATTCTCGGCCGCCCGGCCGATCCGCACCGCTGGGCGGTCCTCTATCTCGGCTCTGCCAAGGCGGCTCAACTTGCGCCCGACCGCGAGGTCGTGGTGCTCAACCGCAAGGGCGAGCCGGAACCCAACCAGGACGCCCTGCTGCGCGACATCGAGGGAGTTGTGCTGCTCGACGGCAATTGGAGCCAGGCCAAGGCGCTATGGTGGCGCAATGCCTGGATGCTCAAGTGCCGTCGCGTCATTCTGGGGCCGCGGCGGCCGTCGCGCTACGGCCGCCTGCGTCGGGAACCGCGCCGCGACAGCCTTGCCACCATCGAGGCGGCCGCCATGCTGGTGAGCCGGCTGGAGAACCGGCCCGAGATCGAGGCGGCGCTCACGGCGAGCTTTGAGAAGATGCTGGCGGGTTCTCAGGCCCCGTAGGGGCGACCCTGGGGGCGACCCTTGTGGTCGCCCGGTTTTGCGCACTGGCGCTCTTAAGCGCGTCCATTGCGTCCGCCGCCAACAGGGCGACCACAAGGGTCGCCCCAAGGGTCGCCCCTACATTACCGCCGGCGGAATTGCTGACGCATGGGCGGGCGGGCGGCGGCGCGGTCGTCCTTGTGGCGGAAGATGATGCGGCCTTTTTCGAGATCGTAGGGCGACATCTCCACGATGACGCGATCGCCGGCCAGCGTCTTGATCCGGTTCTTCTTCATCTTGCCGGCCGTGTAGGCGATGATCTCATGGCCGGTATCGAGCTTTACCCGGTACCGCGTGTCCGGCAGGATTTCGGTCACCAGGCCTTCGAATTCGATCAGCTCTTCCTTCGCCATGTTTTCTCACTCCAGTCGATCGGCGATGCGGCAGAATCGCGGCGCGGTTGGATACCACGATTTAGAAATGCAACGCGACTGAGGTCCTGTGCCGGATGGCCCGCAACAGCGGAGTGACCGGCATGGGCGTGGCGGCCGCCGGAAGAGCCAAAATCGGTCGCACCCGGCGTTTTGTCAGGGCCCGCGCGGCCCGAATTCTGCTGCCGGTTCCTTGGCTGCCCCGACGCTCCGCCGTTGTGATGTCGGTTCTCGGCCCCGGGCCGGGAGCGGCTGCGTCGCGGCTTCGTTGCCGATTGAGTGGTTCGCACCGGGCCGCTTCGCTGGTTGGTCGCTGGCAGCGACATCCGGATCAGCTTCTCGATCGAACGCAAATACGGCATCTCGTCGGCATCGCAAAGCGAGATCGCCGTGCCGGAAGCGCCGGCCCGCGCGGTGCGGCCGATGCGATGCACATAGGATTCCGGCTCGTTGGGCAGATCGTAGTTCACCACGTGTGAAATGCCTTCGACGTCGATCCCGCGCGCCGCGATGTCGGTGGCGACCAGGATGCGCAAACGCCCCTGTCGGAACGCCGCCAGCACGCGCTCGCGCTGGCTCTGGGATTTATTTCCATGAATCGCCTCGGCGCGGATGCGGGCCTTGCCAAGCCCGCGCACCAGCTTGTCGGCACCGTGCTTGGTGCGAGTGAAGACAAGGGCGCGGTCGATCGGCTCGTCGCGCAGGAGATCGGCGAGCACCGCGGACTTGCCCTGCCGGTCCACATGCACGATGCGCTGGGTCACGCGATCGACCGTCGAGGCGACTGGAGTCACCGCCACCTTTGCGGGGTTTCGCAACATCGCTGCAGCGAGTTCGGCGACGGCCTGCGGCATCGTGGCGGAAAACAGCAGCGTTTGCCGCTGCGCCGGCAGCTTCGCCATGATCCTGCGGATGTCATGGATGAAGCCCATGTCGAGCATGCGATCGGCTTCGTCGAGGACCAGGTAGTCGACCCGGTTAAGCCGCAGCGCGTTGCTCTGCACGAGATCAAGCAACCGGCCGGGCGTGGCGACGAGAACATCTACGCCGCCCAGGAGAGCGCGAACCTGCTTTCCCATCGGCACGCCGCCAATTGCCAGGGCGCTGGTGACAGCGACGTGGCGACCATAGGCACGGAAGCTGTCGAGGATCTGGCTGGAGAGCTCTCGCGTCGGGCTGAGAACCAGCACGCGACAGCTTTTGCGCTCAGCCGGTATCCGCTTGGTGGCAAGGTGGTGCAGGATGGGAAGCGCGAAGGCGGCGGTCTTGCCGGTACCGGTCTGCGCTATGCCGATGATGTCTCGTCCGGCGAGGGCGAGCGGCACGGTTTGTGTTTGGATGGGAGTGGGGACTAGGTGTTTTTCCTCGGCAAGTGCGCGAGCGATAGGTTCGGCGAGGCCGAAACTTTGAAAAGGGGTCAACCGATGACTTTCCAATTGGCGAGCGGCGTCCGCCGATACAACTCGGCGACGCATATCGCGGGTAAAGATGACATCCCGCGTGGTCTGGGCTGCCGTTTTGTGAACAGAAAGGCCGAAACCGACCGCCGCAAAAACCTTAGAAACCGGAACAACCGATTTCGGCTCAGCTTTCGGATTCGTGCACGCGGCCGTTATAATCGGGCAAGGCCGATCATCCGCTCCAGGCCATATATGATGCAATCCGGGACGGTTTTCAAGCTAAATGCATTTTTTGGGCCCGGATCATCCTGTCGGTGTCATTTGCTCACCGGAGTTGATCCAGGGATTGACCGGCAAAATCGATCCACGAGATGGCGGGTTGAAACGAACTTGCCCTGCTCGCGGCCTCAACCAAGTGTGGCGCCGGCGACACGTCGGCAGCCTGATCTTTATCAGGCCGCCGGGCGCTCTTGTACCGGCATCCGCCACGATATACGAGTTCGAAGTCAGGCCGAGGTGTCGAAGTCTTGGCGGCCCGCAGCGTTGCTTCGATCGGGCGTGCCCGATCCGCGTAGGTGTCGATGCGTATCGCGTTCGCCATTATGAAGCTTTTTCCGGGCGGCGGCCTGCAGCGCGATTGCGTCGAGATCGCAAGGCACTGTCGACAACGCGGACACGATGTCGTCATTTTCACCTCCTTCAAGGACGAAAGCGACTTTGCCGATGACCTCGCGGTGGTGGTTCTGCCGATCAGGCAGCGGCCCAATCACCGCATGCTGGAAGAGTTCGCCACCTCGTTCCGGTGGGCGGCCGCCGTGCAGCAATTTGACCTCGCCGTCGGCTTCGACAAGCTGACCCACCTCGATGTGCTCTATTGCGCCGATCCGTCGGTCTATTTCCGCATGAGGAAGGAGCGTTTTCGCTTCCTGATCCCCCGCTATCGCGGCTATCTGGCGCTCGAACGCGCCACCTTCGAGCCCGGCCGCAGGACCAAAGTGCTGGTGCTGAGCGAACAGCAGCGCAACGAATATCGCGACGCGTGGCACACGTCGCCGGAGCGCCTGGCGCTGCTGCCGCCGACGGTATCGAGCGGGCGTCGCTGTCCGCAGTATCGCCGCAACGGGATGCGCGATGCACGACGCGCGGAGTTCGGCTTTACGCCGCGCGACTGGGTGTGGATCGCCATCGGGGTGCAGCCCCATACCAAAGGGTTCGACCGCACCGTCCGGGCGCTGCGCCAATTCCCGAACGCAAAGCTCCTCGTTGTCGGGCTTGCCGAGACCAGCACCCGCGCCGCCGCGGCGCTCGCGGCGCGGGCAAAGCGGCTCAAGGTCGCGGACCGCATTTCGTTCCTCGGCCACCGGGAAGACATTCCGGACGTGATGGCGGCTGCCGATCTCCTGGTTCATCCGGCGCGACACGACACCACCGGAACCGTCATTCTCGAAGCGGTCGTCAACGGCTTGCCGGTCGTCACCACGTCGGTCTGCGGCTATGCCCAGCACGTCATTGCGGCGGAAGCCGGCATTGTGATCGACGAGCCGTTCGACCCCGGGGCATTCGCTGCGGCGTTGGCGGTCGCGCAAGATGCGGCGCGGCGCAGCCGGTGGTCGGCATCGGCCGAGCGATACGGGGCGCAGCCCTTCCTCTATGACGGCCGCATGCGCGCCGCCGAAATGATTCTCGGCGTTGCGGCAGAGCGGGTTCGCCGCAAGTCACCGGCGGCAGCCGGGGCAAAGCCGGCGAGCGCGGAGGTGATCTACCTCGGGGAATCCGGGCGCGGGCGTGGGGCGAGTGTGCGTTCATAGGCGCCATATAGGGGATGATAGCCGAGGCGGTGCTGTACCTCTCCCCGCTTGCGGGGAGAGGTCGGAATTTGCGCGCTCTTCGCGCAAATTCCGGGTGAGGGGGCCTCTCCGC
>Ga0137415_10007751_pt1 | contig 10652 bp, 8 predicted proteins | sample CZODoug3_1_1_16f_FD_183082 | JGI IMG/M metagenome (GOLD analysis project Ga0137415, IMG submission 183082) | Vadose zone soil fungal communities from Angelo Coast Range Reserve, California, USA - CZODoug3_1_1_16fungal (Hybrid Assembly) | ecosystem: Environmental > Terrestrial > Soil > Vadose...
TTTGACGCCGCATCGTAGACAATGCTGTCCGCGTCCTTGTCTGCTTTCGCCTCGCCGATCACTTTCAGGCTCTTCAAATCAAAGACGATCACTTTTTCTTGGCCGCCGTCGGTAATGAATCCGCGCCCCAGGTCCGCGGCCACCGCAACTCCATGGTCTTGCTTTAATCCCGTGATGTTACCCACAACCGTTCCGTCGTCCGCATTCAGCACCTTGATCTCCGTGCCATGCGATACGTAAACCCGCCGCGCGGAAGAATCCACCGTGATGTAGTCAAAATATTCGCGCGAACTTCCCTCCGCCGCGCCAAAACTATATTTCTTCAGCAGGTGGTAACCGCCCGTCGCTCCCATTCCGACTGTGCCCAAAGCAACGACGCCAGCGACGATCACCGCCGCGCCACTAACCAAACGTCCGGTACCAAATTTTGACTTCATGCGAAGCCTCCCCTCGACTCAAGCACCCACTAGATTTTGATGGCTTTAAAATTGCGCCCGAATTATAGCCAGGGAATATAAACCCAAAATAAACGGCCCCGATTGCCGCCCGACCGCGCACCAACTAGCGCGGTACTGACTTGGGCAGCCTCCTTCTTCTTTGTTCTTTGCGCTGTATCCCAAAGATGATATTGACAAGGGAGCACCCGCCCCCAATCCGCTCGAGGAGGCCGAATCATGAAGCTCTTCATCGCGGCGGCTGTTCTTACGTTTGCATTCGTTTCCGCAACCACGCCATCTCCGGACGCTCCCACTGGCTTCGACGACAAAACCAACGGCATGGTCGATGATGCGACGCATCAGGCCGACCTCGCGAAATTCGACGCACTCGAACTCCTCACCGATGGACTAGGCCCGCTGTATAACGCGCAGTCCTGCCGCGAATGCCATCAGAGCCCGGTCTCCGGCGCCGCATCCCAGGTGACGGAATTGCGCGTCGGCCACAACGGACCCGACGGGCGCTTCCGCACTCCCGACATCCCGATCGCGCACGGCGCCGAAACCATCACCGGCCGCTCTCTCGTGAACGATCGCGCCATTTGCCCCAGTGGCGCCTTCCCCGATAAGGAAATCCAGGAGCGCGTCCCCGAAACCGAGACCATCCGCGCGCTTCGTCTCTCCCTCAGCGTGTTGGGAGACGGCTACGTCGAAGCCGTCGCCGATCAAACTCTTCTCGACCTCGCCAAGCAACAGTGCAAGTCCTCGCACCAGAAAATCTGCGGCCAAGTCCTCTACGTCCCTATCGTGGAAGCTCCGGGACAAATGGGCGTCGGCCGCTTTGGTTGGAAGGATCAGCACGCCAGCCTGCTGTCGTTCTCGGGCGACGCGTACCTCAATGAGATGGGTATCACCAACCGCCTGCAGCCGAACGAGGTCACCAACCTCTGCAACACCGTCTCCGAGCCCAACGACGTGCCGGGCCCCGACGGCCTCTCCGATATCGATCACTTCGCCCGCTTCATTCGCGCCAGCAAAGCGCCTTCGCGCGACGCGCAGCTAGCCGGCACCGCGTCTGCACGTAAAGGGTTCACCCTGTTCGAAAAGGTGGGTTGCGCCACGTGCCACGTCGAAACGCTCACCACCGCCGCCGCCGGAACCAAAATCAATGGCGGCACTTACGCCATTCCGCCCGCGCTCGCTTCCATCACCCTGCATCCCTATGGCGATTTCCTGATGCACGACGTCGGCACCGGAGACGGAATCCTGCAAGCCACGCGCGAGCACTACGGCCATCGCGTCTTCCAGACGATGTCCTCTTACCTCGCGAAACAGGATTTTGAGAGCAGCCGCAATAAAATCCGCACCGCCCCTCTGTGGGGAGTCCGCCTGCGCCCCCGCCTGATGCACGACGGCACCTCGCTCACTCTCCTCGAAGCCATCACGCGCCATCGCGGCGAAGCCACACACGTAACCCAGCAATTCCAAAAACTAAAGCGCCCCGACCAGGAAGCCATAATCGATTTCCTGAAGTCCCTGTAACCGAAGCGCAACTTTGCGCCGCTGAAAGTCCGGGCAACGTATAGCCTGGCTCTCGGCGCCTCCAGGTCAAAAAATGGCAATCAAATTCATCACAAATAGGCACAGAGTGGCCATTGCCGGAACCCCGGCGCTGTAAGTGCCGTCTTTGCATCGCGTTAAATCTGGTGCGTGGATTGCTCTCAAGGCCGCATGCTTTGGGGTCAACAAACTCGCGTAACAAATGACGGCTTGCCGGCTATTCACCCCACCGGCTTCCTAGACAGGTTGGCCAGCGAACTCAAGATTGGCAGGCACGCGGCGTACCGGCATACGGTTCAGCGTGTTCTGGAGACCGTTAAAAAGAACTACGAAGCCGGTCAGTATCGCTCCACCACCGAAGCCGAGCTTATGTTCCGCAGGCTAGTCGAGCAAGAGCAAGAACCTCCTCTAACCGCCGTGCTGTAATCGCCGGCAAATCCCAATAGCCCGTTCAATGACCGGCAGTACAGTGCCCGCTCGTACCGTGTTCGCCGGCAGCTCCACTTGCTACAGTTGTGCCGTGTTCCTGCGCTTCCAAGTAGCAACCATTGGAGCGTTCTCCTACTTGCTGGCCTTCCTCGCGGCATCTTTGTATCCGCGTATCAGCCATCAAACATTTGCCGGCCTGCCCGCGATCATGCTGCTTTGGCCCTGGATCGACCTGGTTCACCCAACCTCACACCTTGCCCCGGTTGCGTTCGCGCTGTTGAACGCCGCCATCATTTACACCGTCCTCGCCCTCCTCTCCCTTCTCTTCAGCCGAGTTCTCCCCCGCCCGTAGCCATCTGCCTTTCTCCTGCTCGCCGCAGGCGAGCCTTCTTCGCCGTCGAGTCCCGGATGGGACGCCCCCGAATTTAGCCCAGGATGGTTCGGCGATTTCTGCCGAACCCAATCCTGGGACACAAAAAACAAAAAATCTCCTTCTTTTGTTTTTCGAAGAAACAGCGCGACTGGACAAGTCGTACACTGATTCCGCTAAAGCATTTAGCTTCTTGTCGAATTGAAGGCTCAAGATGAACGATCAACAAAAGAAGGAGCAGTATTCTGGAGTGCGAGATCAAGAGATCCGTGCGGCACTGGATCAGCATTGGGCGGCGTCCGATGCCAACGATTTTGAAACCGAGCACCTCATCTATCACGAGAACGCGGTGCTGGAATATGGAATAGTGACAGCTTCAGGGATAGTTAGGGCTAGTGTTGAGGTACGCGTAGAGGAGTGGTTTTCCGCTGGGATGAAGACTTCCGCCAGACGGCTCCACAGTTACGAAGACAGCGTCAATCTGGGCCAGCGCCTTGGCGTCATCGAACTTCAGGACCCACCGTTTCTTCCCTGCCCTGTCTTCATAAAAGATGCCAAGATTCAGTGCCTGCTGCCGGTCAGGACCATGCTGGCCCCACGCCTGAAACGTACTTGCCTTCTTCGCCTCTGTCTCCCGATCAAGGTCGTAGGCGTAAAAGATCAGTGATTTTCCCTTGGTGTAAAAAGCGCGGCCATAGGGCTTTTGCGTCTTACCATCAGCTGCAACGTCGTACACTTCGGCGATATACAAATCCCGCGCCCCGATCAATTCACGAATGTCACGATCATGGGCAAGCAATTCCTCCTGCTTGCCGACCGTCTCTTCTCGTTCGCGAAGCTGAACACCGAGATCGCTAATTTGAACTTCCAGGCTCTCGGCGACCAACTGATCGCGTGAATGCTGCTGCTGCAAGGCATCGAGCTCCTCCTGAGCCTTTTGCAGCGAAGCTTGGACCACATCGACCTTTTGTAAGAGGTTGCTGTGCTCTTGAGCCACTTGCTGTTTTTCCGCCTCGTCACTCTGAAGAGACTGTGCCAACTTGGCTTGAGCACTCTTTATCTCTCTCAGGGTCGCAGATTGCTCTTGGACTTGGTGTTGAAGCTCTGCAATGGTTCTCTTCCGCTCCGCTAGCTGCGCCTTCAGAATTTCGCGCTCGTAACCTACATCGCTGATCTGTTGTTCGAGCACCTCCACTCTCGCGTCCGCGGTTCTGCGGGTCACAGTGACAGCCTCTTGACCCCGATGTTTGCCCACTTCATACGAGTAGACACCCAAAGCGACCGTAAGGAGGACAGCAGCAGTGAGCGGAAGCCATGCAAGATACCAGTTCGCCGGTGCGTGCCGACGCCCATCTCGCCGTGCAATTCCCATCCCGTGTTGCCGTTCCGCGACATTTGCGCGATTCACATCTTCTGAAGGGCAACGCTCCGGCATCGCGTCATCGACGGCTTCAAGAGTTTCCTTGGACAATTCCTGAAACAGCAGAGGCACACCCTCCTCGACAGCGGCCTCGAACTCTCTCAAAGCCCTGCGGCATTCGCAGCATCCAGCAAGATGTTTTTCGAGCCTTTTCTGCTCTTCCTTGCTCAGTTCGCCCGTTGTCGCAAGGGCACAAAGCTCAAGGAACTCAGCATGCGGTTCCATATGCGACTACTCCTTGGCCCCTTCGTCGTCCCCTCGCTGTGCCATCGTGCCCAACCCGTTCCGGGGACAGCGTCGAAACATTTCCCTTCGTAATTTATCCAGTCCACGGTAATAATGACCCCGGACGTTTCCGAGAGGCTGGCGCAGCTTTTCGCTGATTTCTCGTAACGTATACCCTTCGAAGAAAAACAGGCGTATGGTCTCGCGCTGGTTCTCCGACAGAGCGCAGACCACCTTCTGCAAACCATTGCGTCCGAAGACTACGTCCGGGCAATAATCGCTTTCGACGGTTGGCACACCGAACCTGAGGCCTTCGCTCGCTTCAATCTCTTCATGCACATAGAAATGGCGGCTGGTGAGGTAGCGGCGGCGCTCAATTGCTCGGTGGTAAGCCATCTGGACGATCCAGGAACCTGCTGAGCTTTTCGAGCTGTCGAAGATCGTGCACCTCCGTCGGATGTACAAGAACAGGTCTTGGACTAAATCGTCGGCCTCGCTGTCGTCTCGGAGAATCCTTCGACCGACACTGCGCACTGCCCGAGCGTAGCGGCGAAACAATAGGCCGAGAGCCTCTTTGTCCTCGTCTTTGAGTCGGGCCATCAAGGCTTCGTCACTTACATCCACAGGCTCAGCATCGGGCTTCATAGACTTGTGCTCACCGTGCGCGTTGAGCTCAGTGAACGAGGTGATTAGGAAACGGTTCGTTGCAGATGAACTCATCCTTGGTTCTCAATTCCGTGGCGAACGGATTGCCTTGCGCAACGGCGAAGCACTCCGAGAGCGCCTCTGGAATCTCCCAACAATGATTCGCAGGTTACAGCAGAGCTCAAGAACTAGAAACGATTTTCGCATCTTATGGCGAAAATAAATCTTCGCGGACGACAGTTTTGTTCTGTTACAAATCAGCGCCTCCAAGCGTAGGTTGTTAAATGGCCAGCCAAGCGATTTTGAGCTTCACATTCTTCCTACTAGTCTCAACACATTCACACAACCCCCACTGCACAGTCACGGCAATCTGTAAAATGGTCGGAATATCGACCACAATTAGCGACCGTTTCAGGAAATCGCGGATGGCTAGCCTGGTCCCCTCGATGGTGTCCTGGAGCGGGCAGAACGGTCATAGACCACGCCGCAGTTTTGCTCGCTCACCTGGCAACAGCCGACCATTTGCCACAGTTCCCTTTGGGTCGGGATTTGCGAGACTTTAGCCTTTGTTCACTGCTAGTCATAGGCATGCGAAAAAGATATGCAAATACTGCAAGCGGTGGTTTCGACCGTCCCAATATCGCCCGGATCAGCAAGTCTGCAGTTCGCAAGAGTGTCAGCAGAGACGGCGCAACGACTACCACAAGAAAAAACTCATTGAAGATCCTGCGTATCGAGAGCAGTGTCTGGATAGTCAGGAAAAGTGGCGCAAAAAACATCCCGACTATTTGAAAAGCTATCGTATTGAACGCAAAAAGTCTGGCCTTCTAAGAGAGCTGAGTCGACTGACAGACCTAGTAAAGAACAACGTGGCTTTTGACCTCCGATCCTCCTGCGCGCACATATGGATTGTTGGGCCGAAAGACCTCCTATCTGAAAAGAACAACTTAGCCTCCGCCGAAGTGATTGTTCTGCAAGCAGTTGCTAACGCCGTCGTTCGTAAGGGAACTGAAAAGAACATCTCTTTGTAATTCGTTGTTTAGCTCTATATAAGGAGCAGAGTTGTCTCAAGGCAGCATCGGGCGGTGAAGCGGTTTTTGCCACTCTCGGACTTGTGGTTGGCAACATGGACGAAGCTTTGATTAAGTTGAGGGGCGCGCCGTCTCCCATCGCGTGAAATCCACGCTTTCAGACGAGTGGCAGCAATGGAAGGAACGGGACGACCGGCTCCATCATGTCAGCCCAGCACAGGTCTAACCCGCGCCGCAGAGTATGTCCGTATGTCAACTGAACACCAGCAATATTCGACAGAGAACCAGCAGGAAGTGATCCGTCAATACGCCGAGAGTCGGGGCATGACTATTGTGCGGACCTTCGCAGATGCCGGCAAGAGCGGCCTTCGAATTAATGATCGAGATGGTCTACAGCTGCTGATACACGATGTGGAGCATGGCAATGCTGACTTCAGCGCAATTCTCGTCTATGACGTCAGCCGTTGGGGGCGCTTCCAAGATGCGGACGAGAGCGCCTACTACGAATACATCTGCCGACGGGCAAAGATCGAAGTCCATTACTGTGCAGAGCAATTTGAGAACGACGGCAGCCCTATATCCACAATCGTGAAGGGTGTGAAACGGGCGATGGCCGGTGAGTATAGCCGCGAACTGTCTGCCAAGGTCTTCATTGGCCAATGTCGCTTAATCGAGCTTGGATTTCGCCAAGGTGGTTCACCTGGGTTTGGACTCCGCCGGATGTTGCGGGATGTAAGTGGCGCACCTAAGGGAATGCTGAAACGAGGAGAGCAAAAGAGTATTCAAACCGACCGCGTGACCCTCGTGCCGGGGACCCCTGAGGAGATCGAAATTGTTCGTTGGATGTACCGCATGTTCGTGGATGAAAGAATATTGGAAACAAAAATTGCGAGCATGTTGAATGAACGCGCCATCATAACGGATTTGGGACGAGCTTGGACGCGAGCCACCGTCCATCAAGTCTTAACGAACGAAAAATACCTGGGTAACAACGTCTATAACAGAGTTTCGTTCAAGCTCAAAAAGAAGCGAGTTGCAAACCCGCCGGATATGTGGATTCGGAGGAACGGCGCATTTGAGCCGCTTATTCCGGCAGAGCTTTTCGCCAGGGCACAAAGCATCGTTTCCGATCGCAGTCGAAGATATACAAACGACGAATTACTGGATCACCTTCGCAGTCTGTTGGAGCGCGAAGGCCGCCTCTCTGGGCTTCTGATAGACGAAACGGGGGACATGGCTTCTAGCTCCATTTATCGGAGCCGGTTCAGCAGCCTAATCCGAGCATACCAATTGATCGGCTACACCCCCGAACGTGACTACAAGTTCATCGAAACGAACCGGCAACTGCGTCTTATGCACCCCAAAGTTGTAGCGGATGCCGTCGGACGCATTCGTCAACTCGGTGGTGCAGTGACTAGCGATCCAGCCACTGACCTGCTAACAATCAACGGTGAATTCACATCGTCTCTCGTTATTGCTCGCTGTCGGCAGAGAGAACCTAGCGGAGCATTTCGATGGTTAATTCGCCTCGATACCAGCCTTAGACCAGACATCACCGTCGCCGTGCGGATGGACGCGGATAATCGCGACCCCCTCGACTACTATCTTCTGCCGCACATCGATATAGCTTACGACAGGCTGTTACTCGCCGAGGACAACCCGATCAGTGTGGATACGTATCGCTTTGATAACCTCGATTTCTTTTTCGGGATGGCTCGGCGCGCGCTCATACCGGAGGCAGCATGAATGACACAGCTCCCGTCGTCGATATGATTCCTATTCACCAGATAAATGTTCTGAATCCGCGTAGCCGCAATAAGACCCTCTTCCAGAGCATCGTATCCAACATTTCCAATATCGGTCTGAAGAAGCCGATCACGGTCGCTCGCCGCGCCGAATCTGCTGGCGGCAAGCCCTATGACCTCGTCTGCGGGCAAGGTCGCTTAGAAGCGTATATAGCCCTGGGCCAGACAGAGATCCCGGCTATCGTGAAGGAAGCATCCAAGGAAGAATGTTTCCTCATGAGTTTAGTGGAGAATGTCGCGAGGCGCCAGCAACGCCCGCTTGAACTGCTCCGAGAAATTACCAATCTGAAATCGCGAGGGTATACAACAGCGGCAATCGCGAAGAAGATTGATGTTGCCAAGAGTTACGTGGCAGGAGTTGTCCACCTGCTGAAGAACGGTGAGGAACGTTTAATCTATGCAGTTGAGAAGAGTCGAATTCCCCTATCAGTCGCGATGCAGATTGCAAGCGCCGACGAGGACGGTCTTCAGCGAGCTCTCTGCGAGGCGTATGAAGACAAGACTCTCCGTGGTCGCAAGCTGCTTACTGTCCGGCGCATCATCGAGCTCCGCAAAGCGAATGGCAAGAATTCTACTCAGGGCGTCCGGCGGAGGCATGAGCCACTGGCATCAGCAGGGGCATTAGTTCGCGTTTATCGCCAAGAAGCCGATCGCCAGAAACTCTTGGTAAAAAGGTCGCAGTTAACAGAAAACCGTTTGCTCTTCATTGTTTCGGCTTTGAAGAAGCTCTTCGGTGACGAAAACTTCGTAACCTTGTTACGCGCTGAAGAATTGCCCACGCTGCCAGCATATTTGGCTGAAAGGATTCAAATCAGCGAGAAGGCGTGAGTATGGGTAAACAAGTTCCTATCGGATTTGACCGGCACGGCTTGCTCCTGCCAATGGCTAGCATTCTTCCCGTGAAGCAACTCAGGCCTTCTCAAAAGGCCAGCGAGAAATATCTGCAGGTACTTTCTTCAGTGCGAGAAGTTGGCATTATTGAACCCTTGATCGTATTTCCGCAAAACGGCAAGTTAGACCAATATGTGTTATTAGACGGACATGTTCGGCTTGAGGTCCTGAAGCAACTCGGAGAAACACATGCGCGTTGCCTGATCTCCACCGACGATGAAGCATATACTTACAACAAGCGCGTGAACCGGATGGCAACGATACAAGAGCATTTTATGATTTTGAAAGCTATCCGAAGCGGCGTCTCGGAAGAGCGGATCGCCAAGGTATTGAACGTGGATGTCGCCAGCATTCGTCGGAAGCGTGACCTGCTAAATGGTATCTCCAAGGAAGCCGTAGAAATCCTCAAGCACAGGCGCATAACCCCCGGTGCGTTTTCCTATCTAAGAAAGCTGAAGCCAATGCGGCAGATCGAGGTAGCCGAACTCTTGATTGCGACGGGCAATTTCTACAAGCCCTACGTGAAGGCGTTGGTTGCCGCCACACCCCCCGACATGCTTGTTGAGCCCGACAAACACAAAATTGTTGAAGGTCTAACGCCGGAGCAGGTGGCAAAGATGGAAAAGGAGATGGAAGCGCTGCAGCGTGACTTGAAGCTTGTTGAAGAGTCTCATGGAAACCAGGTTCTTAACCTTGTCCTCGCGCGCGGTTATCTGGGCAAGTTGCTCGATAATGCGCGCATCACCCGATACCTGACTCAGCATCACGCAGACATCTTTCGCGAATTGCAGACAATCTCCGAAGGGTCGTCATTAGAGAATTGAGACTCTCGCCCCCCACTTTGGGTGTTGCGAGCAACACAATGTCCCGTTGGGAGCTCCGCCTGGTACCGTCGGCAGTAATGAGCGCAAAACTAGTATTTTCTGCCCGTCGAAGCTCTGGTAGCTAAGTTGCTTTGATTGGCGGCCTTCCGCAGTACCTTTTGGGTGGGACTTTTAGGCGGGTGTTGACGCCAGACACTTCCAAGAGGCGCTCAAGGCGAAAGGCGGTTCCTGAATCGTCAGAACAACTCTGAGGCCCTCAGTCGCGCAACGGTTGAAGGAACACGAATTGGATTCAAGTGCACACTTAAGGCGGCGATACGGAACTGGGATACTGCAAGGAAGGAGGCGAGCACTGGACGGATCGTCGGCAAACCGGAAGTTACCCTCGGATCCGATTTGTCCGCCGCTAGTATAAGAAGCCACCGTCTGCTTCCGAGATAGGGTTCTCGGTTCTCCTGAGGTTAAATCTTGTGCGTGGTGAGGAGCCTTGCGCGGACTGTCCCGTACCTGAAGCGTCTTGCCGAGACCCATGTCATCAGCTACGGGATTTTAGTCAAGCCGCAGTATCGGCCCGAGTTTGTGCTCGGGCTTTTGAATAGCCGACCAATGGACTTTTTCCATCACACCATTGCCAGCCAAATGCGGGGAGGTTGGTTTAGCTAGGGGAGGCAGGGGGAAATTGTTCAGAGCGAAAGATTCCCCACGCGCGCGGGCGTGTGGGTTTCCGAGGGGCCTGCGATTGGAAGGGGCAAAGCACTTCTGTCCCGCACGCGCATATTGCAAAGCCCGGGGGAAGGATCACGATCACGTCAGCGGAACCTAGCAAAAGTCCAGCAATGGGAAAGAACTCCAAACTCCAAAAACTGAATTAAGTCGCACAGAATAAACGGGCCACATATTCTCCTGCGTGTTAATAACTCTATAGTTACTGAAGTCCTCGGTGCCGCCTGGTACCAATTCTTGCGTATGCCTCCGAATCGTCTTTGGATCGGCTGTATAGACGAGGTCTTGTCTCTTT
>Ga0137415_10007752_pt1 | contig 10651 bp, 7 predicted proteins | sample CZODoug3_1_1_16f_FD_183082 | JGI IMG/M metagenome (GOLD analysis project Ga0137415, IMG submission 183082) | Vadose zone soil fungal communities from Angelo Coast Range Reserve, California, USA - CZODoug3_1_1_16fungal (Hybrid Assembly) | ecosystem: Environmental > Terrestrial > Soil > Vadose...
TGAGCGGACACGGTCGGGTCACCGACGACGGCGAGCGCGTCGAGATACCGCGCATTCGCGGCGCGCGACAGTTCCACGCGCCGGGGGAGATCGATCACGCCTTTGCGCAAAGGCACCCAGCGCGTGCGGCGGCGGCCGGCATGGGTGGTGCGGCGGCGCAGTTTAAACCGGGTCGGCTTATTGATCGTGGTTTCGATGCGGAGGACGCAGCCCGCCTTGTCGTACATCTTGAGCGAATTCTCTTCGACGCTGTGGCGCACGCAGACGCCTTCCCGGCGCCGTTTGAACGTGGTCGTCACTTCACCGTCCGACCGGTGGCCAAAGCGACGTCCCAGAAACCGCAACACGTCCGGGGCATGAAACGCCTCGATGGCGTGACGCGTCACACGCGGGTAGAGCGCGGTCAGTTCGGCATGCCGATGGAACACCACGTCGGTTGCGTATTCGCTTTGGCGCTGACTCCAGTAATACGGGTGCAGATCCCATCCGCTCCGGCGATCCAGCCAGGGCATCACGCGGCGCGCCCACAGCGTGAGGAGCGTGGGCCAGTCGCGCGTGGTCAGCTCGTCGCTGTAGCGCTGCGCTCGGGGAAAATCCGCGATCGCGGTGAAGCAATTGTCCACCTGCGTGTAGGCCACGCCGGTGCGCGTCAGGCGCCGCGCCAGCCATTCGCGCCCATTGACATACACATCGATCGTGAGCGGCAGCCACGTCTGCACCCGCACGTGCATGAAGCCGAACTCGCGATCGACGTAGTAGAAGTACAGATGCAGGCACTTCCGTTCCCTGACCACCGGACGGATCTGTTTGGCCGCGCGATCGCGATGGATGTCGTACGTGCGGCACGGTTCGACGCACGACAAGACACAGATCAACCCGTCGGTGATCCCGTCCTGCGTCATGATCGCGCGCGCGTGATCTTCTTTGCTGGTCGCCGCCGACGGGAGGTACTCGAAGGGCCGACCCGCGGTCCGCGCCACCGACTGGGCGTGCTGTTTGACCCGTTCGGAGACCCTCTGCGCAAAGCGTCCAAAATCCTTCAGCAACACACGCCTCGTGGCCAGGAAGGCTTCCAGGCCGCCCGGATAGCTCATCGATCGCAAGGTGCCGCGAAAGATCATGCGATCAAATCCTGATAAAATTCCGGCGATGCGGTCTCGGTGCCGTGTCACGAAGCGCTCCATCGTCCTGCTCCTGCTGATGAGGCCTGGTAACCACATCATGCCCGAACAGTCGATGGAGCGTTTCCTCTTTTGGTTGCGGCCCTAGCCGCGCTGTGTGCTCCGCGCGCTCTGCGGTTAAACGTTGTCGCTGAAGCTACGGCGGATCTCCGAAGCGCTTCCGCCATCTGCGACGTATACGCTCGTCGAGGGCGAGTGCGCCGTGGACCGCCGCAGCCACCGCGGCAAACACACAGGCGGATACACCGACGAACGACCAACCGGTTAACGACACCAGTCGGCTGAGCACCAGAGCAGTGTGCATCGCCGCAGATAAGGATTCCAGATGACGAACGCTTCGCAGACGTCTGAGGGCGAGATGTTGAATTTCCGAAAGGAATCGCTCACCGGTCTGGACAATCGCAACTGGCTCATCAATGCAACCGACGCCGGCAGCTCGCCACGCTGCTTGGGGACCCGAGCGGATCGCCCGACTCACGCGATCGTACCCTCGCCCGGCGCCGGGAAGTCGCCCGGCTCGGACCAGTGAGGTCCTGTCGTGACCGCCGCTTCATCCAGCTTGAACCCCTCGGGCCGTTGTGACATCCTCGCTCGGTCGCGCGGGCCCGGGTGCTGGAGGAGCCATCGTGCAGCACAGAGGACTGGTCGTTGCCGGCATCACGATCGTGTTCGGGGTACTCGCGCACGGCCAGGCGGCCGCGCCTGCCGCCAGCCAACGCGCCCTTCTCAATCAGTATTGCGTCACGTGCCATAACGATCGCGCGAGGATTGCGAACCTCTCGCTCGAGAAGATCGATCTCGCCACGGTTGGCGATCACCCGGCGCTGTGGGAAAAAGTCGTGCGGAAGCTTCGGGCCGGCGTGATGCCGCCGCCCGACGCGAGGCGGCCGCCGCTGGCCGAGTACGACGCGCTGAGGGACTGGCTGGAAGCGGAAATCGATCGCAAAGCAGCCGCGCGCATCAATCCCGGGGCCGTCGTCCTCCATCGTCTGAACCGGACCGAGTACGCGAACGTCGTCCGCGACCTGCTGGATCTCGAGGTCGACGCCGCGACGCTGCTGCCGCCAGATGATTCGGCGAGAGGCTTCGACAACATCGCGGGCTCGTTGACGCTGTCGCCGACGCTGCTGGAAGCCTATACGACGGCGGCGATGAGGGTCGCGCGCATGGCGGTTGGCTTCTGGAAGACGCCGACCGAATCAACGTATCTCGCGCCGGGCGATACCTCCCAGAATCACCACCTCGAGGGCCTGCCACTGGGCACGCGCGGCGGGATGCTGGCGCACCATCACTTCCCTGCCGACGGCGAGTACAAGTTCTCGATCCAGAACTTCGGCATCGGGAGCTTCATTCCGGGCGAGGTGCTCGAGCTCATCATCGACGGCGAAACCGCGCATCGATTCAATTATCAGGGCGTCGGATTGAGTCAGGGTATGGCCGGGGATGCCGGCGACGGTGTGCTCGAAGTGACCATCCCCGTCAAAGCGGGCTCGCGCTCGGTCGGCGCCGCCTTCCTCGCGACGAACTACCGGCCCAGCCTGGACATGATCAAGCAGTACGATCGGAAGTCGCTCGAAAACAACAGCGTCCCGCAGCTGCAGTATTACCCGGCAATCGGCTTCCTGCGGATTCAAGGGCCTTTCACTCCACAGCGTCCGACCGAGTCCCGCAGCATTCGCAAGGTGCTCACCTGCCGCCCGGCGAGCGCCGGTCAGGAAGAATTCTGCGCAAAGACAATCCTTTCGACACTGACGCGGCGCGCGTATCGGCGTCCGCCAACCGCGCAGGATCTCGTGCCGTTGATGACCTTCTACCAGGAAGGCCGTGCGACCGGCACGTTCGAGGACGGCATCGAGCTGGCGCTTCGACGGCTGTTGGCTAGCCCGCAGTTTCTCGCGCGCGCCGAAAAAGAGCCGGCCCGTGTGCCTGCGGGCCGCGCGTATCGGATCAGCGACCTGGAATTGGCCTCACGCCTGTCGTTCTTCCTCTGGAGCAGCATTCCAGACGATGAGTTGATCGCGGTGGCCAGCCAGGGAAGGCTGGGCAACCCGAAGGTGCTCGAGCAACAGGTGCGGCGGATGCTCGCCGATTCCCGATCCGACGCGCTGGTCTCGAACTTCGCCGCGCAGCTGCTGTACTTGCGGAATCTGGCGGCGACGGCGCCGGACGGCCTCTTCTATCCCGACTGGGACGATGAACTCAGGCAGAGTTTCAGGCGCGAGGCGGAACTGTTCTTCGAGAGCATCATGCGGGAGGATCGCGACGTCGTCGATCTCCTGACCGCGGATTTTACGTATGTCAACGAGCGGCTCGCGAAGCATTACGGCATCCCCAATGTTTACGGATCCCATTTCCGCCGCGTAGCGCTCGGTCCGGAACTGGACGCCCGTCGAGGGCTGCTCGGGAAAGGGAGCTTTCTCGCGGTTACCTGGACACAGAACTTCAGGACGTCGCCGGTCAAGCGCGGCGTGTGGGTCCTCGAGAACATCCTCGGCACGCCTCCGCCCGAGCCGCTGCCGAACGTTCCGCCGCTCGAAGACGCGGCGGCCGGATCGGGGAAGACGTTGACGTTGCGCGAGCAGATGACGCTGCACCGGAAGAATCCGATGTGCGCAGGCTGCCACAAGATCATGGATCCGATCGGGTTCGCGCTCGAGAACTTCGACGCCGACGGCAAGTGGCGAACGACGCAGGGAGGCGACGAGCGCGCGCCGATCGATGCATCCGCGCAGCTGTTCGACGGACAACAGGTCAGTGGACCTGCCGGGTTGCGGCAGGCGCTTCTGCGCTACTCGCCTCAGTTCGTCCGCATGTTCACCGAGAAATTGATGACGTACGCGCTGGGCCGGGGCGTCGAATATTACGACATGCCGGTCATCCGCTCGATCGTGAGGGACGCGGCCAGGGACAACAACCGGTTCTCGGCAATCGTGCTGGGCGTCGTCAACAGCGCGCCGTTTCAGATGAGAGTGAAAGCGCCGCGGATGAGCGATTAAGGAGTCGAAATGTTTGCGACAAAGAAACACATTCCGCGCCGGACGTTTCTGCGCGGCGCGGGCGTGACGCTGGCCCTGCCGCTGCTGGAGTCGATGCTGCCGGCGCTGACGCCTCTCCGTCTGACCGCGGCAGCGCCCGTGAAACGCTTCGTCGGCATCTGGCACCCGCATGGCGCGGCGCCGGGCTATTGGAGTCCGCTGCAGGAAGGCAAGGACTTCGAGTTCTCGTTCATCACGAAGCCGCTGGAGGCATTCCGCGATCGCGTGGTGCTCATCACGGGGCTCGACATGCCGGAGGCGACGGCCACCGACGAAGAGCCCGGCGGGGACCATGCGCGCGGCGCCGTCCTGCTCTCCGGATCGCGCCCGCGGCGAAACGCCGTGAGCCCGTATCTGGGCGTCACGATCGATCAGACGATCGCGAACACGTATGGCCGGGACACGATCCTGTCCTCCATTCAACTCGGCGTCGAGGATACGGGCAACTACGGCAACTGCAACTGGGGCTACAGCTGCGCGTACACGAACTGCATCTCCTGGTCGTCGCCCACGCAGCCGCTTCCGACCCAGGTGAATCCGCGCGTGGTCTTCGAGCGCCTGTTCGGCGACGGCACGAGCGCGGAAGAGCGGCGGGCCGGACGCAGGCAGAACGCCAGCATTCTCGATTCGATCACGAGCGAGCTGCGTCATTTCAAGAAGGACCTCGGTGCGGCGGATCAGGCCCGGCTCGACACGTACGTCGAGAACGTTCGCGAGCTCGAGCGGCGCATCCGGATTGCAATGGCCCATTCCGTGGAGGAACCGTCTGCCGAGGTCCCGTTCGGCCTGCCCGACAACAAACATGTCCATTTCAGGCTGATGTACGACCTGATGGCGCTGGCTTTCGAGGGAGATATCACGCGCTCGGCGACGTTCATGCTGGGCCGCGATCTCACCGGCACCACCTTCCCCGAATCGGGCTTCAACGGCGGATGGCATGCGACGTCCCACCACGGCGACAAGCCGGAGAACATCGCCAACTACGCGAAGATCAACCGGTATCACGTGGAGAACCTCGCGTATTTCTGCGAAAAACTCAGGAACATTCCCGACGGGGACGGCACGGTCCTGGATCACGTCCTGATCTACAAGGGCAGCAACATGGGCAATTCCCATCGGCACGCCCACGAGAAGGTGCCGGTCGTCCTGGTTGGCGGCATCGACGGCACGTTCAAGGGGAATCGTCACGTGGTGTTCGCTGACAACACGCAGAGGACGTCCAACATGCTGTTGAGCATCCTGCACCTGTTCGGCATCGAGCAGGACCGGATCGGGACGAGCAACGGCACGCTGCCCCTTCTCGAGATCACGTAATGGCGCCGGCTCCTTCGCAGGAGAATTGCCGATGATGTGGAGGCGTGGAACGCTCGTCGCGTGGTCGGTCGCTGCGGCGATCTCGACCGTCTCGGCGCCGTCGGTTGGCGCGCAGTTTCTCGAGAAGCCCACGCGACCGCAGGTGCAGACGCCGAAGGGTCCGGTGAGGCAGGTCATCTTCAAGAACTGCACGTCGTGCCACGGGATCGATGATTACGCGTACAACGCTCTGGACCGAAGCGGATGGAACGCGCTCATCGAGAGCAAGCACAGGAAGCTGCACGTTCTTCTTGCGGACCAGGACCGCGATCTGCTGCTCGACTGGCTCGAGGCGAAATTCGGCCCCACGACGAAGCCGTTCCCGCGGGCGTACGTTCCTCCTCAGATCACGACGTCCTTCACAGACGCTGAAGCCGAGACGCTGGTCGGCAGGGCGTGCACGGGATGTCACGAGGTCGACAAAGTGAATCAGGCGAGGTATAGCGCCGATCGGTGGCGAGTCGTCGCGGTCGACATGAGGGAACGAGGAGCCAGGATCACGGACCAGGAACTGGAACGCCTCGTCGAGTGGCTGGGCCGGGTCAAGGGAACGAATCCGCAGCAGTGAAGGTGGCGCGCGAGCCTTTTCCGCCTCCGCTCGCGAACCACGCGCGCGAGCTATGGCGGACGCGCCGAAGCGCCTTCGGCGCGAAGGCGGGCAGGCGAGCGGAAGGGGCAGGAAGGCCAGGATGGGCACGATCGGAGCGTTGATCGCGACTGGGCTGTGCGTTGCCGTGGTTCCAACGGCAACGCGCGCGCAGCACGCGCCGGCAGGCGACGTCACGTTCACGGCGACGTCCGCGAACGTCAGCGGAATCGGAAGCCCCGTCAAGATTCATGTTGTCCGGTGGTCCACGGATGAAGAACGCAACCTCGTTGTCGCCGCATTGAATCCCCGGCCGCCGGCTGCCGCTCCGGCGGCTGGCGGCCCGGCCGCCGGAGCTGACGCGAATCCATCAGCGGCGGCCGACGGCGGCGCGCGCGGCGGTCGCGGCGCCGCGGGACGCGGCGGTCGCGGCCGTGGAGCGCGCGGAGGCGGCGGCGATGCCGCCACGTCCACTCCCATGGCTGCCCTGGCCTCCGCAATCGCCAGGGCGCCGACGCTCGGATACATCTGGACGAACGACATTACCGGGTATTCGATCAAGTACGCCTGGCAGGGCTCCCTGCCCGGCGGGTCCGAACGCATCATCCTCGCGACGGACCGTCGTCTCGGCGCGTATACAGCGGCGTGGAAACCGGTGTCGGTGACAGCGGTCACGGACTACGAATTCACGCTGATCGAGATCCGGCTGAGCTCGACGGGGTCGGGCGAAGGGAAAACCTCCCTCACGACGAAGGTGATGGTGGACCCGGAGGCGAGGACGCTCGCGCTCGATGATTACGCCGCGACGCCGGCGATCCTCCAGAACGTCAAACGCTGACAGCCACGGATCACATGCCATGAACCTGCAGCTTGACTTCACGTCGGTGCCACGCGTCCTCGGATGGTGTCTGGTCGTGTGGCTGTCGGTTGTCAACGTCGGCGCGGCCGGCAGCGAACTGGCGGACGCGGCCATGAAAGGCAATCGGGAGGCTGTGCGGTCGCTGCTGCAGCGGAACGCAGACGTCAATGCCCCGCAAGCTGACGGCACCACGGCGCTCCACTGGGCGGCGCGATTGGACGATCTGGAGGTCGCGGACATGCTGATCCGCGCCGGCGCAAATGCCTCGGCGGCAAATCGCGAGGGCGCCACGCCGCTGCTGCTCGCCGCTCTGAACGGCAATGCAGCCATGATCGAAACGCTCGTCAAGGCTGGAGCGAACCCCAATGCCCCGCTGACCCAGCACGGAGATACCGCGCTCATGATGGCGGCGCGCACCGGCAAACCCGATGCGGTCAATGTGCTCCTGGAGCACGGAGCGTTGGTGACCGCGAAGGAGACCTGGGGCGGCACAACCGCCCTGATGTGGGCCGTCGCCGAGGGGCATCCCGCCATCGTCAAGATTCTCATCGGGCGCGGCGCGGACGTGAACGCCCGCTCGAGCTTCGTGCCGGCCGCCAACGGCCGCGGCTTCGAAGGCAGGACGCCGGTGGCGCCCCGGCCGAATCAGGGCGTCGAGGAATTTGCGAGCGGCTGGTTGACGCCGCTGATGTTTGCGGCGCGGGAAGGCGACGTGGAATCGGGGCGCGCGTTGATTGCAGCCGGAGCGGATGTGAACGCGATCGCAGGCGACGGGAAAGACGCGCTGGGGCTCGCCATCTTCAACGGCAATTACGAATTCGCATCGCTCCTGATCGACCATCACTCGAACGTGAACCACGCCGACACCCAGAGGTTTACGCCGCTGTTCTGGGCCGTGGATCGCCGCAACATGGAGACGGCTCCCAACTTCCCCTGGATGGTGACTGCCGATCCTCTCCCGCTGATCGAGAAGCTGCTGGACGCCGGAGCGGATCCGAATGCGCTGGTCGACAACACGCCGCGGGCGCGCATGCGGGCGGGGTCGCCGCGGATCGTGTTCGCGACGGCCTTGATGCGCGCGGCATTCGCCGCCGATCTGCAACTGGTCAAGCTCCTGCTCTCGCACGGCGCCGATCCGCGCGGCGTGTCGAAGGATGGCGAGACGATCGTCGAAGCGGCGGCCGGACTGGGGTTCATTCAGGGTTACAACAAAGGAAGGTCCGCCGCCGAACGGCTGGAATGCGTGAAGCTGTTCGTGGAACGTGGCGCCGACGTGAATCAGGCCGACGACTACGGCATTACGCCGCTGATGGTCGCCGCGAACATGGGAGAGACGAAGATCATCCAGTACCTCGTGGACGTGGGCGCCGACCTGGGTGCGTACGACCTGGGCAAGAAGAACGATGGCGCCTTTGGCGCAAGCGTCGAGCCGCTCATGCCCATCGACTACGCGATCGGTGTCGGGACCTTCGTGCCAAACAACGCCGTCATCATCCACCAGGAAGCGGTCGATCTGATGGCCCGCCTGATGAAGGATAGAGGCATCGAACACCCCACGTCAGAATGCACGTTGAGAGGATTCACGTGCGCCCAGGTCAGCGTCGATCCCAAAGTCGCGACGCCGGCAGAGATTCAGAAGATGCGGGCGATCCAGACCGGACACCAGGTGGACGGCATCACCGGTGGTCTGAAGGTCAAGGATCCGAAGTAGGAGAACGGCTTCAACCCAGCCCTTCGGGCGCAGGTTATCGGTCGGTTTGCTCCGGCACGGGCTTCTTGGACAATTTTCGCTGCAGGGACCGCCGATGGATGCCGAGAACGCGAGCGGCATGCGATAGATTGCCGTCGCAGTCGGCCACGACACGTTGAATGTGCTCCCACTCGACGCGCGCGAGCGGTTGAGCGGTCGGTACCGGAGCATGTTCGGGATCGAGCGACTCGAACGCGGCGAGAATCTGATCGGCATCGACCGGCTTGGTCAGGTACGCCGTAGCTCCGAGCTTGACGCTCTCCACGGCTGTGGCGATGCTGCCGTAGCCGGTCAGGACGACGACGTTCGTCGTGGCATCCATCGCCTTCAGCGTTCTCACGACTTCAAGCCCTGATGCCCCAGGCAGGCGCAGATCGACCAGCGCGAGTTCTGGCGTGTCCACCTGCGCCGCAGCCACCGCTTCTTGGAGGCTGCCCGCGCCAGTCGCGTCGAACCCACGCTCTTGAAACGCGCGGATCAATCGCGATCGGAACGGTTGATCGTCGTCGACGATCAACAGCGTGCGGCTCTCGCGATTCATTTCGGCCATACCGTTTCGACGGAGTTTGTGCGCATCGGCAACTCCAAGATTGCGGTTGTGCCGATTGAGCAGTCGAGCTTCAACGATCCCCCGAGGCGCTCGGCAAAAACACGCGCGAGAAACAACCCGAGCCCGAGTCCGCGGCCGGGCTCCTTGGTCGTGTAGAACGGCTCGCCCGCTCGCCGGGCCGCTTCGACGGTGAGTCCAGGCCCCTGGTCAGCGACCGCCACCCGGAAGCTGTCGCCGGTCGTCATCACGTCTACGACGACGGGGGCGTCCGCGTTTGCGTCGAATGCGTTCGCGATCAGCGACAGGAGGGTCTGCCGCAGTCCAGCGCGCGGCACGAGCACGGGCGGTAAATCTGGAGCCGCGTGGACCACCAGGCGGCGGGCGCGATCACCGGCGAGTTGCGAGCGCACATCGTCCAGCAATTCGGGCAGCGGAACGACCTCCGGTTCGTCCGCGGTCGATCCTCCAGCGCGCCCACTCATCTGATCGAGGATCGCCTGGCAGCGATCGACCTCGCTCCGGATCAATCGGGCATCCTCGGTCAGCTCGCCATCGGCGCCGCGCCTCTCCAAGGCGCGCTGCAGTTCGCGCGCCGTGAGGGCGATCGTCGCCAGTGGCGTTGACAGTTCATGCGCCGTACCGGCCGCCAGCGTCGTCAGCGAGACCAGGCGCTCGCTCCGGGCTGCCCGGAGTCGCATCTGTTCGAGCGCTTCTTCGCGATGCTGCAACGCGTTCGAGGCGCGGCCCACGAAGTAGGCCACGAGTTCCGCCGTGACCGTACCGGCGAGCCACATCGTGAACAAGTGTGTTGGGAAGTCGTTGAGCCGATGATGTGTTGGGACGAGCTCATGCACATGCCAGTAGATCAGGACGCTGTAGCTCGCCGCCGTGAACGCAGAGAGCACGACAGCCGCTCCACGGCCGATGGTCAACGCCGCCACCGTCACCTGTAGGATGTAAACGACGACAAATGGATTCGACGGACCGCCAGTCAACTCGAGCAGCGCCGTGAGCAACAGGATCTGAATCCCGAGCGCGCTCGTGGCCGCCAACGGCGGCAGCTCATGTCCGCGCTCGAGCCAGTACGCGGTCGCGGCATTGGCCGCCGCGTCGGCAACCAGCAGCCACACGATGTGATCCAACGGCAGATCGAGTTGCGGAGCGCCGAAGGTGACGGCGAGCAGCGACAGCTCGACGATGGCTGTTGCCCATCGCATGCGGATCAACCACGGTCGCGTCGCGAGCGGTGTCGTGGCGAGGTACCACGGATCACGCGCGACGCGCCCGGTGGTCGCAGATGTCGCACGCACGGAAGCCATTGGTCGTAGTGTATCGCC
>Ga0137415_10007753_pt1 | contig 10650 bp, 10 predicted proteins | sample CZODoug3_1_1_16f_FD_183082 | JGI IMG/M metagenome (GOLD analysis project Ga0137415, IMG submission 183082) | Vadose zone soil fungal communities from Angelo Coast Range Reserve, California, USA - CZODoug3_1_1_16fungal (Hybrid Assembly) | ecosystem: Environmental > Terrestrial > Soil > Vadose...
CGGTTTTGGCGGACCTGAGCTGCCCGAGCAGCTTTTCGTCCATCACTACCTCGGCCACGCAGCCATTGGGCAGGCAGCGGACGAAACCGGCGCGGCCGACGTCCTGATTGTCGAGCTTCAGGCCAAGGCCGGAGGGCAGCAGCACGCCCAGGGGGGCCACCACCCGCATCAGCTTGCTCTTCTGGTCGGCGGTTTTCAGCACGATCACGGTGAGGCCGGCGTTGGAGCGGTCTTCGGCTACCACGCTCTGGATCAGGGCGCATTGCTCGCCCTGCGCGCCCGGCGGGGTGTCGCAGCGGATCTGCCAGTCGCCATGGACCGACCGCACCGCGCCTTGCGCGCCAGCGGCCTGGGTCAGGCCAAGCAGGAAGGCTGTGGCCAGCAAGCTGCCCAGCCAGCGGCCGGAAGCAGCCCGATGTCTCGCCTGATGTTTCGAACGCCCCATCCGGGTCGATCCCATGATATTCCCGTGGCAAATGTCGGTCCGGACGCTGGCGGACCGGGACTGGACTGATAGCCAATGACGGCGCCTTGAAGGCAGTCTTCAAGCCATCCTGCAAGGCATCCCTGCGCAGTGATAGGCCGCTCCCGGTCCGAATCAGGTTCCTGTGGAGCGCCCCGTCTGTGCCTACATCGGACTGACAGCCTGTCAAGCGCTTCTGGGTGCTAAAGTGGCACTTTTGCTTGATTTCATGGGAAAATGCGACAGTCAACGAATAGCCGGTAATGCATCGCTGCGGGTCTTACTACTGCATTGCGAGAGGCTGAGAATTATGGTTTGAGAGGCTGGAATTCGACGCGTTCTAACGATCTGGCCCAGGTACTTCTAAAGTACATCCCACGGCCGTTTGTCAGGGGGCGCATCGTGCAGCATTTCCTAGCCATCCGGCGAAATGCTTTGGGGTTCTATCAAGGGAGCGCGAGCGGCATGAAGATGTCGAGGGGCCAATTGGGCCGGCGGTTGCTGGGGTTAGCGGTGGCCGGCGTTGCGCTGGCGGCCGGCGGGGCGGCATTCGCCGAATTGGGGCAGCCCGCGCCGTGGGAAGTCAGGCTGCAGGAATCGGCCTCGCCGGTGATGGACAACATCACCTGGTTCCATAACTTCCTGTTCGTGCTGATTACCGTCATCACGCTGTTCGTTCTGGCGCTGCTGATCATCGTTGTCATCAAGTTCAACGCCAAATCCAATCCGGTGCCCTCCAAGACCACCCACAATACCCTGATCGAGGTGGCCTGGACGCTGATTCCGGTGCTGATCCTGGTCAGCATCTCGGTGCCGTCGTTCCGGCTGCTGTTTCAGCAACTCGACATTCCCAAGGCCGATTTGACCGTCAAGGCGACCGGAAAGCAGTGGTATTGGAGCTACGCCTATCCCGATAACGGCAAGTTCGAATTCGATTCGCTTCTGGCCCAGGACAAGAAGCCCCGGCTGCTTGGCGTCGATAACGAGATGGTCGTGCCGGTCAACAAGGTGGTGCGGATTCAGACCACCGGCGCGGACGTCATCCATTCCTTCGCGGTGCCGGCGTTCGGCATCAAGATCGACTCGGTGCCCGGCCGGCTCAACGAAACCTGGTTCAAGGCCACCAAGGTCGGCATGTTCTACGGCCAGTGCTCCGAGCTGTGCGGCAAGGATCACGCCTTCATGCCGATCGCGGTGCGGGTGGTGAACGATCAGGAATTCGCGGCCTGGGTGGAAGGGGCGAAGAAGAAGTTTGCGACCAACCCGGCGAACTCGCTCGCCTCGGCGGGCGCGGCGGCGCAGTAAGCGAACAGCTTTAAGCGCAGATCAGGACAAGGACGACGGGACCGCGAGGTCCATAGGGACTGCAAGGCAGGATTTGAAAATGGCAACGACCGCGGCAACACCGGCTCACACCGATCACGCCCACGACGATCACGCGCACGACCACCCGACCGGCTGGCGGCGCTTCGTCTATTCGACCAACCACAAGGACATCGGCACGATGTACCTGGTGTTCGCGATCATCGCCGGCATCATCGGCGCGGCGATGTCGATCATGATCCGGATCGAGCTGATGTATCCCGGCGTCCAGATCTTCCACGAGACCCATACCTACAACGTGTTCGTGACCTCGCACGGCCTGATCATGATCTTCTTCATGGTGATGCCGGCGATGATCGGCGGCTTCGGCAACTGGTTCGTGCCGCTGATGATCGGCGCGCCCGACATGGCGTTCCCGCGCATGAACAACATCTCGTTCTGGCTGCTGCCGGCCTCGTTCGCGCTACTGCTGATTTCGTCCTTCGTCGAGGGCGAGCCGGGCGCCAACGGCGTCGGCGCTGGCTGGACCATCTATGCGCCGCTGTCGACCTCGGGCCATCCGGGGCCGGCGGTCGATTTCGCCATTCTGTCGATCCATCTGGCCGGCGCCTCGTCGATCCTCGGCGCCATCAATTTCATCACCACGATCTTCAACATGCGCGCGCCGGGCATGACCCTGCACAAGATGCCGCTGTTCGTGTGGTCGATCCTGGTCACGGTGTTCCTGCTGCTGTTGTCGCTGCCGGTGCTGGCGGGCGCCATCACCATGCTGCTGACCGACCGCAATTTCGGCACCACGTTCTTCTCCGCCGACGGCGGCGGCGACCCGGTGCTGTTCCAGCATCTGTTCTGGTTCTTCGGTCACCCCGAGGTCTACATCCTGATCCTGCCCGCGTTCGGCATGGTCAGCCAGATCGTCTCCACCTTCTCGAAGAAGCCGGTGTTCGGCTATCTCGGCATGGCCTATGCGATGGTCGCGATCGGCGGCATCGGCTTCGTGGTGTGGGCGCACCACATGTACACGGTGGGCATGTCGTCGGCGACGCAGGCCTATTTCGTCGCCGCCACCATGGTGATCGCGGTGCCGACCGGGGTGAAGATCTTCTCGTGGATCGCCACCATGTGGGGCGGCTCGATCGAGTTCAAGACGCCGATGCTGTGGGCGATCGGCTTCATCTTCCTGTTTACGCTTGGCGGCGTCACCGGCGTCGTGCTCGCCAATGCCGGTGTCGATCGCGTGCTGCAGGATACCTACTACGTGGTCGCGCACTTCCATTACGTGCTGTCGCTCGGCGCGGTGTTTGGCATCTTCGCCGGCTGGTACTACTGGTTCCCGAAAATGTCCGGCTACATGTATTCGGAAACCATCGGCAAGCTGCACTTCTGGTTCACCTTCGTCGGCGTCAACCTGGTGTTCTTCCCGCAGCACTTCCTCGGTCTGTCCGGCATGCCGCGCCGTTACGTCGATTATCCCGACGCGTTCGCCGGCTGGAACCTGGTGTCCTCGATCGGCTCCTACATTTCCGGGTTCGGCGTGCTGATCTTCATCTACGGTGTGGTCGATGCGTTCGTGCGCAAGCAGCAGGCCGCCGCCAATCCGTGGGGCTCAGGCGCCACCACGCTGGAATGGACGCTGCCGTCGCCGCCGCCGTTCCATCAGTTCGAAGTGCTGCCGCGCGTGCAGTGATGCGGCCGCGCGGCACATCCAGGGTGCCGCGCCCTTAAGGAAGCGAGACCAATCTTGTCGGTTGTCGATCACAACGCCATCGAGTCGCCCCGGATTTCAGAGGCCGATGTTGCCGACTACATCGCGCTGTTGAAGCCGCGGGTGATGTCGCTGGTGATCTTTACCGCGCTGGTTGGCCTCATGATCGCGCCGGGCCACGTCCATCCGGTGCTGGCGTTCACCTCGATCCTTTGCATCGCGGTCGGCGCCGGCGCCTCGGGCGCGCTGAACATGTGGTACGAGAGCGATATCGACGCGCTGATGTCGCGTACCGCCAACCGGCCGATCCCGCGCGGACGCATCACGCGTGCCGAGGCGCTGACGTTCGGCATGACGCTGGCGTTCTTCTCGGTGATGACGCTCGGCGTCCTGGTCAACTGGTTCGCGGGCGCGCTGCTGGCGTTCACGATCTTTTTCTACGTTGTGATCTACACCATGGCGCTGAAGCGCTGGACCGCGCAGAACATCGTGATCGGCGGCGCCGCCGGCGCGCTGCCGCCGGTGGTGGCGTGGGTGGCGGCGACCGGCTCGCTGTCGATGGAGCCGCTGCTGCTGTTCCTGATCATCTTCTTCTGGACCCCGCCGCACTTCTGGGCGCTGGCGCTGTTTCGCAGCGACGACTATGCGCGCGCCGGGGTGCCGATGCTGCCCGTCGTCGCCGGCCCCGACGCGACGCGGCTGCAGATCCTGCTGTATACCGTGGTGCTGGTCGCGGTCGCATTCGCACCGTGGCCGCTCGGCTATTTCGACGCGGTCTATGGCCTGACCTCGCTGGTTCTCGGCGGCGGCATGCTGGCGCTCGCCATCAACGTCTACCGCCGCCGCCAAGGAAGCCAGGCGCTGCGCGCGACGCGCAAACTGTTTGCGTTCTCGATCCTTTATCTGTTTGCGCTGTTCGCGGTCCTGCTGCTTGAGGTCGTCGTCCACGCCCTCGCGCCATCGATCTGGTAGGGGGCGCATGGCGAGGGCAATGGCCGACAACCGTGAACCAGATGGAATCGTCCTCACCGAGGCGCAGAAGAAAAGCCGCCGCGAGCGTTCGATCGCCATCGCGCTGGCGCTCGGCGTCCTGGTGGTGTTGTTTTTCGCGGTCACCATGGTCAAGGGGCCGGGCGTATTAGTGCGGCCGATGTGATCGATATGGAGACGATGCCCGCGATGCCGCAAGTGCCGACCACGAACCAGAAGGCAGCCACGCGCCGCGAGCCAGTTGCGCGTCTTGGTCGCGATGCCGCGGTGGCCGCGATGTGCGGCCTGGTCGTGGTGCTGATGGTCGGCGCGTCCTACGCGGCCGTGCCGTTTTACAACTGGTTCTGCCGCGCCACCGGCTTCAATGGCACCACCCAGGTCGCGACCGCGGCACCGGCAGGCGCGCCGCTGGCGCGCAAGATCGCGGTGCGCTTCGATGCCAATGTCGCGCCCGGGCTGCCGTGGAAGTTCGAGCCGGAGCAGACCGAAATCGAGGTTAGAATCGGCGAAGTCGTCACCGTATTCTATACCGTGACCAATCAATCGGCGCGGACCACGGTCGGGCAGGCAGCCTATAATGTGGCGCCGCTGACGGTCGGGGCGTATTTCCAGAAGATCAACTGCTTCTGTTTCACCGAACAGACCATGGATCCCGGTGAAAAACGCGAGATGCCGGTGGTGTTCTATGTCGATCCCGCACTGGTCGCGAACAACGATAATGACGGGCTCAACACCATCACGCTGTCCTATACTTTCTACCCCGTTCGCGAGCCGGCGCCGAAGCCGCTGGCGGCGAGCGAACCGGACAAACGCAAGGGAAGCCTGTGATCGCAAGATCTTGAGTAACAGGATCTTGGGGATTTGATTTTGAGACCAATACGTGCCGAATAGCACGGCACCGCTAACGGAGAGACCGCAATGGCTACGGCGCAAGTCAAGCACCACGACTACCACCTCGTCGATCCGAGCCCGTGGCCGATCGTCGGCTCGGTCTCGGCCTTCATCATGGCGGTCGGCGCGATCACCTGGATGCATCATTCGTTCGCGGCGGCGCCGATCATTTTCGGCATCGGCACCATCGGCGTGCTCTACACCATGGCGAGCTGGTGGGCCGATGTGATCCGCGAGGCGCAGTACAAGGGCGACCACACCCGCGTGGTGCAGATCAGCCATCGCTACGGCATGATCCTGTTCATCGCCTCCGAAGTGATGTTCTTCGTCGCCTGGTTCTGGGCCTTCTTCAACTCGTCATTGTTTCCCGGCGATCCGGTTCATGCCACCCGCGAGGCGCTGTTCGGCGGCGTGTGGCCGCCCAAGGGCATCGAGACTTTCGATCCCTGGCATCTGCCGCTGTTGAACACGCTGCTGCTGTTGACCTCGGGCACCACGGTGACCTGGGCGCATCACGCGCTGCTGGAGAACGATCGTCAGGGTTTGAAATACGGTTTGATCCTCACCGTCCTGCTCGGCGCGACCTTCACCTGCGTGCAGGCCTACGAATATGGCCACGCCGCCTTCAGCTTCGCCGGCAATATCTACGGCGCGACCTTCTTCATGGCGACCGGCTTCCACGGCTTCCATGTGCTGGTCGGCACCATCTTCCTGATCGTCTGCCTGATCCGCGCCTATGCCGGGCATTTCAGCCCGACCCAGCATCTCGGCTTCGAATTCGCCGCCTGGTACTGGCATTTCGTCGACGTGGTCTGGCTGTTCCTGTTCATCTGTATCTATGTCTGGGGTCACGGCGCGGAAACCATGGCCCACGGCGCGCACTGATCTGCCAAAACAAGAGACCCACGGTGCTACAAGGGGGCGGCCGCGGGGCCGCCCTTTTTGGTTGGTGTGCCGTGCCCCGGATGCTGCGCAGCGCGGTAGCGGTGCGCTGCTGATCCGGGGCCCATCGAGTTTGTCTTCATGTGGGTCCCGGCTCTGCGGAGCAGCGTGGAGAACGCTGCACAGCGTCCGGGACACGAGCCGATAGTTACCTCTCTCTCAAGGAGCGGGGAAAAGGAAAATGAATGCCAGACCAGACGCACCCGACGGTGACCGAGAGCGCGATGCGCGGCCTCGCCTGCAAATGTCCGCGCTGCGGCAGGGGCAAGCTCTATGCGGGATTCCTCGACCTGCGGCCGAACTGCGAGGCCTGCGGGCTCAACTATGCCTTCATCGACACCGGCGATGGGCCTGCGGTCTTCATCATCATGATTGCCGGCGCCATCGTGGTCGGCTGCGCGCTGATCGTTGAGGTGAAATACCAACCGCCGTTCTGGCTGCACGCGGTGCTTTGGTTGCCGCTGATTCTCGCGACCACGCTGTTGCCATTGCGCGCGATGAAGTCGCTTTTGATCGCGCTGCAGTTTCATCACAAGGCAGCACCTGGCCAGCTGATCGATCGTGAGCCGAAATGATCGAGGTACAGGTGCGACGGCGCGGCGTCGCCGGCTTTGGCGTGTTCACGCTGCTGATGGTGGCGGTGTTCGTCGGCCTCGGGATCTGGCAGTTGCAGCGGCGGGCCGAGAAGCACGCGTTGATCGCGGCATTGACCGAGCGCCTCGCGGCGGCACCTGGATCGCTGCCGGGCCCGGCGCAGTGGAACGCACTGACGCCCGACCGGGACGAATTCCGCCGCGTCAGTTTTGTCGCGCGCTATGAGCGCCGGCCGGATGCGATGGTCTACAGTTCCGGCTCGGCCGTGCGCGACGATGTTTCCGGCCCCGGCACCTGGGCCTTCATGCCGGCGCGCCAGCCGACCGGAGAGACCGTGGTGATCAATGCGGGTTTCGTGCAGAACACGATGCAGGATCGCAGCCTGCAGGACCGCGCAGTGGCGCCGCTGATCACCCATGAGCCGGTGGCGCTGACAGGCTACATCCGCTTCCCCGAAGCGGCCGGCGCGCTGACACCGCCGGAAAATCCCGCAAAACGGCTGTGGTTCACGCGGGATCATCTGGCGATGGCGCGGGAGCTCGGCTGGGGCCGGGATGGCCAAGAGGTCGCGCCGTTCTACATCGATCTGGAGCAGCCGGTGCCTGCGAACGGCATCCCGAAACCCGGACCGCTCGAGGTCCATCTCAAGGACGATCATCTGCAATATGCCATCACCTGGTTCGCCCTGGCGGGCGCGGTAGTGATCGCATTCGGGGTGTGGCTGCGCGGGCAGAGGCGAGCGTAGAGCGTTCTCCAGCGAAAGCCTGCCTCGCGCGGACTTGATCCGGGACGGCGCCACAAAGCTGACCGTCGAGAACCCGATTAACTGTTGCTTCGGCAGCGACAACGACCTCGGGTCGTTCACGATGTACCTCCAGGCGACGACGCCGAACAAGGAGTCCGAGCGTCCGTGGAACCTCGTTGTTGCGCAAATGTCACCGCATCGAAAATAGTTCACATGGTTTGACGCGCATCAATCAAAGCGGGTGGGCAGAAGATGCTACTCGCAATATGTTTCGGAGCTGTGGCCGGACCGTCAGGGAGGCGACAGTGCAGAAAATTATCCTTGCGGGCATCGCTGCTGCAGGATTATTCAGCGGGTCTGCTCTTGCGTCCGATTTGCCTGCCAAAGCTCCGCTGTACAAAGCACCGATCGCAGCGCCGCCCTATAATTGGTCAGGGTTTTATGTAGGCGTCAACTTCGGCGGAGGATGGTCCAACGGCAGCCTGAACATTCCCGGCAACAATCTGTATGGCGGGCTCAGCGAATTCATTGGCGGTGTGCAGGCGGGCTATAACTTCCAGGCCGGTCACGTTCTATTTGGTGTCGAAGGTGAGTTCGATGGGGCCGGCTTTGCTCATCCGGTCCTTCCTGCTCCGACATTAGGCTATGTAGACCAGCGCTGGATCGGCACCGTGGCAGGCCGCGTCGGCCTCGTGGATGATCGATGGCTCGTGTTCGCCAAGCTTGGCGGCGGCTGGGTGCACAGCAACGCTACTTTGAACCTCCCCGGCACACTTTGGAACGGGTCCGGCACCGGCAGCGGCTGGTTGGCTGGCGCTGGCATCGAATACGGCTTCAAGTCGCATTGGACCGTCAAACTCGAATACGATTATCTCGGGCTATCAAACTGGAATTCTCCCACGATCCCTGCGGTGACGTTGAGCCGCGACCTTCAAATGGTCAAAGCCGGGATCAATTATAAATTCGAGAGCGGCCTTTCCGCGGAGACCGAGGCGCCGAAGTCTTCGCGTGAACCGTCGGAAGACGAAGATCTACAGAAGAAATCACAAAACCCGATCGCGGATCTGGTCAGCGTGCCGTTTCAGAGCAATACCAATTTCAATACCGGACCATTCAATCGCACCCAGGAAGTACTCAACATTCAACCTGTCGTGCCCATGCATTTGAACGATGACTGGAATCTGATTTCACGTACCATCATTCCGTTAGTCAGCCAGCCGAGCCCGTTCTTTAACAGCAATACCAATGGCGTTGGCGACATTACTCAATCGTTGTTTCTTTCCCCCACAAACCCGGGCAAACTCATCTGGGGCGTTGGTCCAGTCTTCACCGTTCCCTCCGCCAACGATCCTATCCTCGGGACCGGCAAGTTTCTGGTCGGCCCAACGGCGGTCTTCCTCACCACACCGGGTCATTGGGTAATCGGTGTATTGCTCAATAACCAGTGGTCGGTCGGCGGCAATTCACTGCGACCGCCCGTCAACGCCTTCCTCGCCCAGCCGTTCGCCAACTACAACATGGCGCACGGCTGGTACCTGAACACATCACCCATCATCACCGCGGTTTGGCTCGCGGCGTCGGGCGAGCGGTGGACTGTGCCAGTCGGCGGCGGTATCGGTCGGGTTTTCAGAGTGGGTGATCAACCGGTCAACGCATCGATCCAAGCCTATTACAACGCGATACGTCCGACTGGCGCTCCGGCCTGGTCACTGCGAACTACTGTCGCGCTTCTGTTCCCAGTCAAATGACCGGTGGCGGCCTGGCGTGCAACGGGACTTGTGCCTCGGTGTCCGCAGAGGGTCAAAAGCGCGGTTTTGACCCTCATCCCACGATTTCCCGTCTACCCCGAACATTGGACAGCGGCGCAGGATCGCTTTTCTAAACAACTGACAAGCCGCAAATTGGTGATGCTAATATTTTCTGACAATGGGTTTTGTTGTCGGAGGCGCTCCGGGCGCGGGCGGCGAGATTGAGAAGGTGACCCAGGTATTCCAGCCTGATGGCCGGTTTTCCGCAGCGAACTCTCCGTAAGCCTTGAAATTGAGATAGCCCTGCATGTCGCCGACCGGGAAAAGGAACCCGATCTGGGGGCCGATGCCGAACACCTGGGACTGGAAGCAGCCGACACGATCGCCTGAACCGCTGTCGCAGCCGAGTTCCTTGTAGGCATAGCCGACGAGGCCAACCATGACCTGCTTCGACAGGAATTGCGATGCACCCCAGTCGAAGTGCATGTCGACGCCGCTCTGATACTGCGTCGCTGTATTTTTGGTATTGTAGGTGAATCCGAGCACGCCAGAGAATTCGTGGCCGGTCTGCGGATTGAAATAGGTGTAGCCGCCGCCGGCGTCGATCGCGCCGTGTCCGATACCCAGATTCGACAGGCGCGTGGATTGGTAAGCGCCAACCGGGATGTCGCCCGTGACATAGGTCATGTAGTTGTGGACGCCGGCGTTCCATTTCAATTGGAACATCGGCGCCAGATCCCCAAAGCCCCATGTCGTGTCGCTGATGGTGTCGGACCGCGCGAAGGGAATGTTGGCGAGCGGTGGCGCCGAGATCACGCCGGACAAGGTCCCCGCCAGGCTGGTGCCGACGACGCCATAGGCTGCCAAGAGGGACACCGACGCCTGGCCTCCGAGCACCGGCGTTGCAAATACATAGCTCGGGAGCACGAAGCCCAGATTGCCGGTAGCGTTGACACTCAAATTCAGATTTGCGTTTACGGTAAGGTTGGCCGGAACCCTGCCGAGCGTGAATTCACGCGCACGTGCGACGTCGGCGCCGGCGGATACGGAGGTATGGTAGTAGATGGTCGCCAAAGACCAACCCGGCTGCTGCGGCGTGGCCGCGAGGCTTCCAAAGAGGCCGGGGATCCAGAAGCTGACGCCGCTCTCATCTGCGCGCGAGATTTCGGGGTAAAGCAGGAGAGCCGCAGCCGTTGCCGCGCAACCCATTCGTCGGATGTTTGATTTGATGGATGCCATTGCAAACCTC
>Ga0137415_10007755_pt1 | contig 10649 bp, 10 predicted proteins | sample CZODoug3_1_1_16f_FD_183082 | JGI IMG/M metagenome (GOLD analysis project Ga0137415, IMG submission 183082) | Vadose zone soil fungal communities from Angelo Coast Range Reserve, California, USA - CZODoug3_1_1_16fungal (Hybrid Assembly) | ecosystem: Environmental > Terrestrial > Soil > Vadose...
CTGCAGTACGAAGCCGGATACGACAACTACGCGCAGACGAACGTCGCCAGCGGAGCTTTCGACTTCTGCGCCTTCAGTCAGCCATGCTTCTCAGGATTCCCGTTTGCTGACTTCCTGTTAGGGTATGCCGACAACTTCGGCAATTTCGAGAATCACTTCTTTGCTCAAGCCGTGGTTCCCGCCTTCACCGCCGGTAAGCAGGCCTATCGCGCGTTCTATTTCAGCGACACTTGGCACGCACTGGATAAGCTCACCATGAATCTTGGGCTTCGATACGAATTACAGGGTCCATGGTCTGAGCGTTTCAGCCGGCTGACTTACTTCGATCCGAACGCTCCAAATTATCTGAACCAGTTTCTTCCAGCCGATTCGCCGCCCGTGATGGGCGATGCATTTCTGGTGCCCCCAGGGACTCAGAACACTCTTCCGCTTCCGAAAGACAATCTGGCGCCACGCATCGGATTTGCCTACAGCATGACGCCGAAGACTATTGTGAGAAGCGGCTACGGAATATTCTGGGTTCCCAACTATGTTTCGTTTGCCTTGAACCCTAACAACGACATGGTGAATGCCGCGAGTACGACCTACACGGGAACGGTGGATGGAAGGCATCCGTACAACTCGATTTCTCTTCCCTTCCCGGACGGCATTTCTCCTCCGCCCGGTCGCACCCTGGGAACTGAGGGCACGCAGCAATTTCTTACGCAGGTGGTGCAGTCTATCACCGAGGTGAATCGTGCTCACCATCCCAACGGCTACGTCCAGCAGTGGAACCTGAGTGTGGAGAGAGAGCTTCCAGCCGGCGTCTTGCTTTCAGCTGCTTACGTCGGCTCCAAGGGAACTCATCTAGAGCAATACTCCCAGCAAATCAATCAGATCTCGGATACGTTGCTCGCGGCGGCAGCAGCCCAGTTTGCGGTCGGAGGAAGGTCTGCCGTCACGTTGCTGCAGTCTGCGCCCAATCCGTTCTTTGTTAAGGGACAGACGTTGGCGCTCGCGGCTCCCACAACAACCGTGGGGCAACTGCTCAGGCCCTTTCCCCAATACACCAGCGTGGAGCTGGCTGGACAAGGATCGTTTTCAAGCATCTATCACTCTCTGCAGATCACGGCTCGAAGGCGCTTTGCCGGGGCCGGCTCGCTTTTGGTGGCCTACACGAATTCCAAGCTGATCAGCAACACTGACACTCTTACATCCTGGTTAGAGACCGGCGTCGGCGGCATCGAGGACAATAACAATCTGCGAGCAGAGCGCTCCTTATCGTCCCAAGATGTACCGCAACGTTTGGTGATTAGCTACGTACTTGATCTGCCATTCGGTCAAGGAAGAAAGTATCTTTCCAATATTGGCGGCGCCTGGAATGACTTACTCGGAGGGTGGGGAATCGACGGCGTTACCACCTTTCAGAGAGGATTCCCCTTGGTGTTCGCGAACGGGCAAGCCAATGACGCGACATTGTTTGGTGCGGGCTCGCGTCCGAATGTGTCGTCTGGATGTCACAAATCGTCCGCCGGCAGCGGCCCCTCTCGCCTCGGGGCATGGTTCAACCCGGCCTGTTTTTCTGCCCCTGCGAATTTCACTTTTGGCAACGAGTCCCGCGTTGATCCCACACTGCGGTCAGATGGAGTAAACAACTTCGATTTCGCTCTCTTTAAGAAGCTTATGCTGGGGCGGGATGCCAACACAGGATTTGAATTTCGGGTGGAGTTTTTCAACTTGTTCAACCGCACCCAGTTCGCTCCGCCGAACACGATCTGTTGTACGGCGAACAATGCGAACTTCGGCGTGGTTACGAGCACAGCTCAGGGAACCAACCCGCGTTTAATTCAGTTTGCTCTGAAGGTTTTGTTCTGATCTCCTTGAATGGAACTCTCCGGACAGCGTAGCTCGCAACATCAGGAACACTCGAGATGCTGAACCGCCTTCCCCAGATCGGCTGCTTCGCCGTGCTCATAGCCGCGGCCGTCGCGTCGGCGATGCCCGTGTTGGAACAGAAGCTGCCCCATGGCATCGACTTCACGCTGCAAAATTCGTCCACTCCGCAGAAATATCTGATCGAAACCATGCCTGGCGGGGTTGCGCTTTTCGACTATAACAATGATGGATTGCTCGACATCTTTCTCGTCAATGGGGGACATATTTCGAGTCCAATGAAGTCGCCAGACAACTTCGACCGTCACGATCCTAGGTATTGGAATCGGCTTTACCGGCAGAATCGCGATGGCACTTTCACAGACGTGACCGAACAGGCAGGCCTGGCCAATGCCGGTGACGGAAACTATGGTATGGGAGTGGCTGTCGGCGACTACGATAATGACGGCTACCCCGATCTGTACGTCACGAGCTACGGAAAAAACATCCTGTATCACAACAATGGCAACGGAACCTTCACCGATGTCACGGCGAAGGCGGGTGTGGCGGGCGGAGGCTGGTCAGTCTCAGCTGGGTTTTTTGACTACGACAATGACGGAAAGCTCGAATTGTTCGTCACTCGCTACATGGAGTGGGATACGCAGCACAGCAAGGATTGCGGCGGAAACTATCATACGTACTGTCCGCCCGGTGAGTTTCCCCGCGCGACCAACATCCTCTACCACAATCGCGGCGACGGTACCTTTGAAGACGTGAGCGAACGTTCGGGAATCGCGGCCAAGAAAGGACACGGGCTGGGCGTCGCCTTCGCTGACTACGACGGCGATGGATTTACCGACATCTATGTTGCCAATGACGGAATGCAGCAGTATTTGTTTCACAACAACGGTGACGGCACCTTCAAGGAAGTTGCGATGGAAGCAGGCGCCGCGTTGAATGTCGATGGAGGCCCGCTTTCAGGCATGGGTGTGGTTTTCCAGGATTACGACAACGATGGCCGTCCGGATGTTATCGTGACCACTCTGCCCCGCCAGACTTACGCCGTATTTCACAACGACGGCAAGGGCTCATTCAGCGATCGAGGACTGCAAACCGGATTGAACGCGATGACCGGCGTGACCTCCGGCTGGGGTGTCGGCCTGGAGGATTTCGACAATGACGGGCTCAAGGACGTGTTCGTCACCCAAGGCCATGTTCTCGATAACGTGGAAAAGATCGATCCGTCATTGCATTACCTTGAACCGACACTGCTAGCCTTGAATCATGACGGCCGCTTCGAGCAAGCGGACGCGGGCACTCAAGCGTTGCTCGCGGGACGTGGAGCAGCGTTTGGCGATCTCAACAATGATGGCTGGATCGACGTCGTGACGACCGTGCTGGGTGAGCATCCCCACGTTCTTATGAACCGTGGCGGAAGTTCGCATTGGCTGTCCATCACGCTGCGCGGCACTCGCAGCAATCGCGACGGTCTCGGGGCCCGTGTGCAAGTGAACGGCCAAACTCGTTTCGCGACTACCGCGGGTAGCTACGAGTCAGCCAGCGATAAACGGCTGCATTTCGGGCTGGGCGGCGCAAAGTCGGCCAAGGTCGAGGTCTTCTGGCCGTCTGGATCTCATCAGGTCCTAAACGAAGTTTCCGCGGACCAATTCCTCGAAGTACGCGAACCGGAGCGGCCATGATTCGAACTATGACGATCCGGATTATGACGATTCGAACCATCCTCATGTTTTGGCTGGCGTGGCAAACGATGTCACCTGAGCCCGCGCGGCACTGGGAAGCAGGCCGCCGGGCGGAGAGCGAAAAGCATTTCGACGTCGCCGCCAGCGAATATCGCAAAGTTACGCAACTCGAGCCCAACTTCGCGGCCGGCTTCGTCAGTCTCGGGCAGACTCTCATGGAGCAGCGCGATTATGCCGCCGCGGTCGCTCCCCTCAAGCACGCGTTGGAACTGGACTCGACTCTTGCCCCAGCCCATCAGCTTTTGGGCTATGCCCTGCTGGCGCAAGGTTATGCGGCCGAGGCGATTCCGCACCTTGATCGCGTCCACGAGCAAGGTGCCCTGGGAATTGCACAACTTGAGACCGGGCAGCTCGCGGAAAGCATCACGAATTTGCAGGCCGCGCTGCAAAAGCGGCCCAACGATGCGGACTTACTTTACTATCTGGGTCGCGCCAGCGGCTTGTTATCCAAGCAATCCATTGACATGCTGCTGGCGGCCTACCCTCAATCTGCGCGTGCCTATCAGGCGCTCGCGGAGAACTATTTTGTGCTCAGGCAAATGCCCGATGCTGAGAAACACTATCAGCAAGCTCTGCAACTGCGGCCAGACACCCCCAATCTTCACCTGGAACTCGGGCAAGTTTACGCGATGACTTCGCGCTGGCCACAAGCCGAGGAGCAGTTTCGCGCTGAGGTCAAGCTCCAACCCGGAAACGCCGAAGCGGCTTACCGCCTTGGAGAAGCTCTTCTTCAGCAAGGCAAATCACGAGAGTCACGGAAAGAACTGGAGCGTGCTGACCGGTTGCAGCCACAGATGCCGGAAACGCTCTACGCTCTGGGCAAGGCGGCCGCGCTTGACGGCGACGCTTCTGCCTCAGAAAAAGCCTGGATCAGCCTACTGAATATCGAGAAGGAGGGACCGCTTGCAGCTCAGGCCCACTTCGGTTTGGCAGGTCTGTATCGGAAACAGGGAAAGACAGCGGAGGCTGAGCAGCAAATGCAGGAGTTCCAAAAGCTGCAGGCGGCCTCGAAGCACAGCAAAGGCCAATGACGACGGTAACTGCTTACTCGCAACGTCTTCCACAAGAATTGTAGTTGCCGTCGAAATCGTTCAAAAGCAAGAAGATGCGCGGGAACGATCGGCGCGACACTCTGCTGTTGGAGCTTCGAACCCTGTTTGCTCACCGAGGACATCCGCCGTCCTATGCCTAGGGCAGGACGACAATGTCCTGCGGGTTGGTTATTGTGTGCGGCGAGCTCGGAGCTTGGAGGTGGGCCGTCGGTGTAACCGTAAATACGTACAGCTTGCCCCCGGACCGGCTGAGGGCGTACAGGTGATTGGCGTTGTCCCAGAACACCTGACCTATTGGGGCGTTCGTGAGCAGCCCGGTGTAGGGAGTCATTGGGCTGCTCCCGTTGAAATGGAACACCTGTAGTCCAGTGGTTCCGGCAACGGCAAGAAGTTTGCCCGACGGGGCCATTCAAATATCGTTAACCGCCGTGACCGAAGTGCTGGGGATGTTCGCGTAGGTGCTTCTGGTCGTCAGATTTCCGGAGCTGTCGACTGTATAGGTCGCAAGCTGCGGGGAGCCCACCTGCCCCCAGTTTCCGGTGAGTTGCTGGACAGAGATGGCCACGTGATTTGTGGGATCGGCCGCCGCCAGATAGGGACAGTAAAAATTACCGGGCTTCGCAGCCGGAAACGGTGGATTGATGTTCAATGGGGAGAGCGTTTGATCAGCGTTCCGCTTGTAGCCGAAGACATCGGGCGTGAAGTGATAGCACCTGGAGGAGTAGGCATAGACGTTGCCTCCGGTGAAACTTAGGACGCCGCCGACCTCAGTTCCTCCCTTCGGAGTGATTCCGAGGTAATTCAGCGGACCTGTGGACTTGTCGATCGTGAAAAACTGATGGGCGTTGTTTCCCGTTCCATAGGCATAAGTATCTCCGTCATATAACGTCGTACCGGTGTGGTCGAGGAACAGGTTTCCAGGGCCGCCCGAACCATACGGATTGTGCACTTGCGCGTTGATGGTTGAGACTTGGTTAAGAGCGCCGTTGGAAGCGATCGAAAAAGAGTCTATGTTGATTCCGTTGGTGCCGAAGAGGTACTTTCCGGTGCCCGCCATGTATTGGACGTCCGCCGAGAACGGCGATCCTGGCACAGCGGTACGCGAACCATTGGAGGCTGCGGAGTTCGCGTTTATCTCATACTTACCTCTGCTCGGACTGCTGGATAAATAAACCTACGCGACTGGTGAAGTGGGGTTGAGATTTGAGCACTGGCGCCCGTTTCGGTAGGTGTGGCCTGAGCGAGTGCGGCTCCTGTGCATAGCGTGGCGATCAAACAAACGACCGATTTGATGTAGTGTGCCATACCTCTTCAGTTTCCGACCTCCTTCATGATCTGTTGAGAACAGGAACCCACTGTCCAATGTGAGGAGCCACGACTTGTCGGGAGGGCTGGGCTTACTCTTTCTGTTAGCACAGCTTTCGTCTCACAAAGCGCGAATCCAGCGGCGAATGATGGGCGCTCCTGGGGAGTATTTTTCAGCGGAGGCTAATTCGATGCCGCTTTCAAATGCGCAGTTGTCGGCGACAAGCGCGCTACGGCGAACACCGTAACTGTTCTAAGGCTTCCTAGGGGGGTGGAATGTCTTTTCTCAGGGGGCCGCTCAAATCTAGCGATACAGCGCACACCTTCTCAGGAAGCCCGTCTCTCTGTCAGCGAAGCAGCGCTCTTCTCTATCCAAGTCTTAACTTTTTTCAAGTCATTCACGAAGGCTTCCATCTCCGCATGACGCGATTCCTCATCCTGGGCCCGCAAGATTGAAGACGGATGAACCGTTGCCGCTACATATGGGGCCAGCGGAGAAACGATCAGTTCCCCCCGGTGTTTACTGACGCGGAAGTCCTTCCCGAGCAGGGCCTGTGCAGCAGTGGCTCCCAAACAAACCAGAACACTCGGTTTGACCACCGCGATCTCGGCGTCCAGCCAGGGACGGCACGCAGTGATTTCAGAATCGCGAGGCTTCTTGTGGATTCGACGTTTGCCTCGCTCCTGCGGAACCCACTTGAAATGCTTTACCACATTGGTAACGTAAATTTCGGCTCGGTCGATGCCCACTTGCTCCAGCGCCTGATCTAGTAATTTTCCGGCCGCGCCCACGAACGGCCGGCCGGTTATATCTTCGCGATCTCCGGGTTGCTCGCCGACAAACATCACTCTGGCGTGGGGCTTGCCCTCGCCAAAAACAGTTTGCGTCCCCCGCTTCCACAAATCGCAGGCCTTGCAGGTTGCCGCTGCTTTTCGCAGACTAGCAAGAGTCGGCCGCGGCGGAATCAACGGAGCGGCAGTAGTCAGGTTGCGTGTCATTGCGATGTGCCTTCACGGCTGAGATTCGAGCGCGACTGCCTTAGATTTCATCTGGTTCAGTCGGATCAGGCTCGCGTATCGGGACGTGCGGATTCTCCGGAGAATCGGGAGGCTCTTTAATCGGAACCGGCGACGGTTCCGACGGTGCGCGAAATCTGGCAGGAGAGGGCATGCGAAATCTCATGCCAATCAGATGCAGAAACTTTCTCCACGGAAGCCCCGCTCGATCTACACCCGCTCGATCAGCAGTAGTCTTCAATCTCCACCAGTGTTATAATCCCTTATCTTTCGCTAACTTAGCTAACGCTGGAGGACTGTATCGATAAACGCTTTATCCGCACCAATGATCGCATTCGCGCCCGCGAAATCCGCGTGATTGACGACGAGGGCGAGCAGATGGGAATCATGACCCCATATGACGCGCTCAAGAAAGCCCGCGAGAAGAATCTGGACCTGGTCGAGATTTCTCCCACCGCCCAACCCCCCGTATGCCGCATCATGGACTACGGAAAATATTTGTATCAGCAGGAGAAAAAGGAGCGGGAGGCGAAGAAGCATCAGACCAAGATCGTGGTGAAGGAAGTGAAGTTCCGCATTAATGTGGACGACCACGATTACGAGACCAAGAAGAACCACGTGCTGCGCTTCCTGGATGAGGGAGACAAGGTCAAGGCTACGATCTTCTTCCGCGGCCGGGAAATGACCCGCACCAGCCTGGGACGGCAGATTTTGGAGCGGCTGATCAAAGACGTCCAGGAGCAAAGCATCGTGGAGTTCCGGCCGCGGCAAGAAGGGAACACGCTGCACGCGATCCTGGCCCCAAAGAAATCCGCCCAGGAACGAGAGAAGGAAAAAGAAAAGGAAGCCAAGCAGAAGGCGAAGCAAGAACGGATGCAGAAAGAGAAGTTGCAGGCGCAGGAGAAAGAGAAGCAACCGGCACAGGCTGCGGTTGCGGCCCAGGCTCCGAATTCTACTTCGCAAGCGTAGAACGCAAGACGCTGCTGGTTCGTTTTCCCATCGTCGAAACATCAGCAATCCCAAGAGATTTGCAATTGGAAGAGATTCGCAATTTGAAGCCGACGGCGAAAAACCGGCGGCCGATTCAGAGGACTTATGCCGAAATTGAAAACACACAAAGGCGCTGCGAAGCGCTTCAAGAAGACTGCTTCAGGGAAGGTGAAGCGTGGACATTCGCATCTGCGTCACATCTTGACTTCGAAGGCCAAAAAACGTAAGCGCAAGCTGGGGAGTTCTGCCCTGGTGAGCGATGGAGACATTCGCAAAGTGAAGCGGATGATTCCTTATCAGTAGGAGCAATGTCGATTTTTGATTGCTGATTGTTGATGAAGAACCAGCTTCCGGCGGTAGGCTTAAATCAACCATCAAAATCGTCAATCAACAACTGCTGTCAGGTGTGTGAAGAGGCCATGAGATCGCCGCTCGGTGAATCGTCCTTGCCTCCAGCCGCCAGTACTTAGAAAGCAAAAAGGAGAATGCCATGCCTCGTGTAAAACGCGGAACCAAACGCCGCGCGAAACGTAAAAAGATACTGGAGCGCGCCAGCGGTTATTTCCTCACTAAATCGAAGCTGTACCGCTCGGCCAAGGAAGCGGTGGAGCGCGGACTGAAGTTCGCCTACTCGGGCCGCAAGCAACGCAAGCGGCAGTATCGCTCGCTGTGGATTGTGCGCATTGGCGCGGCGGCCAAGCTGAATGGAATGAATTACAACCAGTTCATCCACGGGTTGAAAACCGCCGGAGTCGAACTGGACCGCAAAATTCTGTCGGATCTTGCCGTGAAGGATCCGGGCGCGTTTAAGAGCCTCGCCGAGCAGGCGAAGGGCGCGCTCAGCGCGTGAGACAGCCTTTAGCTTTTAGCCATTAGCTCTTAGCTTGTACAGACGGAGGCGGCGGCGTCTTGCAGATGCGGCTGCCCTACTCTGTTTGCCCCTGTTCGATTTGCCCATGTATAGCGTCTCCAAATTGACGGAATACTCGGCATCGGCGCTGGAACGCGCCTCTGCGGAACTGCGTTCTGCGCTCGCTCATGAAGCTGTCGCGGTGAAGAACGAGGCCGAGTGGAAGATTTTTCGCGACCGATGGATGGCACGCAAGAATGGGGTGCTGACGCAGATTAACGACCTCTGGCTGAAGGCTGCTCCGAAAGAAGCCAAGCGCGAGGCCGGCCAGGAAGTCAACCTTATTAAACAGCAGGTGGAGCAAGCAGTAGCCGCTGCGAAGATCCAGCATCAGATCCCGACTCCCCCTATTGCCCATGCGGGCTCTGAACTTCCGGAGGTGCAATTCCGCGAGAACGGGTTTGAGAAAGCGGGTCCGGTTGACATAACCCTTCCCGGCATTCGGCGGCCCATCGGGGCTGAGCATCCTGTTATCAAGACGATGAACGAGATCGTCTCCGTGTTTCAGAAGCTGGGGTATTCCGTCGCCAAAGGGCCTGTCGTCGAGACGGACTACTACAACTTTGAGGCGCTGAATTTTCCTCCGAACCATCCGGCGCGAGATACTCAGGATACTTTGTTCATCGCGGGGCAAGCTGCGACACCGCCGCGGGAGCGTCTTTTGCTGCGCACGCATACTTCTCCGGTGCAGATTCGGACCATGGAGAAGATGCGGCCTCCGATTCGGATCGTGATACCCGGGCAGGTGCACCGCAATGATCCTCCAGATGCGAGCCACTCGCCGATGTTTCATCAGGTAGAAGGGCTGGCCGTGGACACGGATATTACTTTCTCAGATCTGAAGGGAACACTCGATCATGCCATGAAGGCTCTGTTTGGGTCGAGCGTGAAAACACATTTCCGGCCGTCGTTCTTTCCATTCACTGAGCCCAGCGCGGAAATGTTCGTGAGTTGCTTTATTTGCGGCGGGAGCGGGAAGCGCGGAGCGGAGCCGTGCCGTCCATGCAAGCAAACGGGATGGATCGAAATCCTGGGTTGCGGCATGGTCGATCCCAACGTATTTGATTTCGTGAAGGACAACGGATACGACCCGAGGAGAGTTTCGGGATTCGCATTCGGCATGGGCGCCGACCGGATCGCTTTATTGAAGTATGGAGTTGATGACATTCAGCTGTTCTTTCAGGGGGATGTTCGGTTTTTGCAGCAGTTTGCATAGAAGCTGTTAGCCATGAGCTCTTGGCTTTTGGCTAGAGGCCAAGAGCTGACGGCTGATTCATGAAGATCTCTTCACAATGGGTTCGCGATTTTGTTGACCTCCCAGTCGATGACCAGCGTCTGGCCGAGGCGTTGACCGCTGTCGGCATTGCAGTTGAAGGCATCAGCGGCTCCGGTGCCGACACCGTGTTCGAGATGGAGATTGGCACGAACCGTCCCGATGCGATGAATCACTATGGCGTAGCGCGCGAGGCGGCGGCCATTTATGAGTTGCCGCTGAAGCCAATTGAGCCCAAACTGCCGGAAACGCCAAGATCTAAAGCCCATCATCAATCTGGGAATCCGATCGCGCCGCTGAAGCGCACCATCACCAAAAAGAAACGGGCCTCAGCGGCTAAAACCGCCCCCAAGTGGAATCTTAGTGGCCCGACTAAAGTCATGCCGTTCCCCATTCACATCGAAGAGCCCGAGTTGTGCCCCCGGTTCTCTGCGCGTGTGGTCCGGGGAGTCACGATCAAGAAATCGCCCGAGAAAGTCGTGGATCGGCTG
>Ga0137415_10007756_pt1 | contig 10649 bp, 6 predicted proteins | sample CZODoug3_1_1_16f_FD_183082 | JGI IMG/M metagenome (GOLD analysis project Ga0137415, IMG submission 183082) | Vadose zone soil fungal communities from Angelo Coast Range Reserve, California, USA - CZODoug3_1_1_16fungal (Hybrid Assembly) | ecosystem: Environmental > Terrestrial > Soil > Vadose...
GTGCTGCGCTTGCTTCAGCGATTGCTTGATTCAGACGGGATTGGATGCGCAGACGTTCGACAGCCCAGAAGTGTTCCTTGATTACGCCCGAGAGCACGCCATCACATTGGTAGTCCTCGACTTCTCGATGCCAGTAAAGAATGGCATTGAAGTGCAAAAGCAGCTGCGCGAGTTGTCGCCTCGGACAAGCGTAGTGATGATAACCGGCAGCGAGGAACCGGCGACTCGCGCCCTTGCACTGCAAGGCGGAGCTTTCGCATTTCTAGTCAAGCCGTTTGAGGACCACGCGTTTCTCGCGGCCATCCATAGTGCGCTTCAGCACGCAGCATAAGTCCGGTCCTCGCTCCGCGAGCGGAAAGCTTTCGCGTTAGGTGTAGTATTGGGGCGCATGTTTCGAAAGCGTTCGGCGTTTTCCGTTCGCGGCGATCGCGGCGATGTCGGCGTTCTCGGCGTTCCTGAGAAGTGTAGATGGCATCAGCCTTTCTGTGTATCAGATGAAGTGACGCCGCCGCGATTTGTGCGATCCTCGGGCGGGGTAGATCGAAGCGGGACGGGCAAGGAGTTCTTCCCGTTCACGGTGCCGGTACTCCTCTGGTACACCTTGGCATACCCGTGAATGCGACGGCTGAAGCGCCCCCGGCGGTGCGCGTTAACCTCGCCGCAGTCTTGTTGGCATCTTCAAGGACTTGATTAAGAAAGATCAGACGTTGCTCGTACAAGCCACGCAAGCTTTAAATGAGCGAATCCGCGCTCAGGATGAAAAATGGATTTCACTCCTTCCTTGGATTGAGGTGATCCCCGGCTGTCCGTTGACGATCCACCTACGAAGGAGATTTATAAAGCGCAGACGCTCTGCGATCGAGGAATTTCAAGGTAGGTCGCGGAAAGCGAAAAATGGTTCGGTCACCTTTAACAGTCAATGTTGCCAGCTCCCGGTGCTTGAGAACAAAAACCCGCACCGTCTATGATGCGGGTCTTTCAATTCCCAAACCGGTTTGTCTTAGATCATGAGTCGTACCCAACCAATTCGTGGATCTCTTCTCGTAGTGGTACGCTTTTGTATCCGCCACGAATGATCACAAAACGCTGGATCGTCCTTGCCCACGCTGCCCGTTCATTGCAGGAAAGGTCGGCCATGTGCTCAAGCAAAAAGAGCTTTTCCGAGAAGAGAGGTGCCCCCAGCGGGTATACACAAACCCTACGGTAACTCGTCGAGAATAGTATGGGAGAATGCAGGAAAGGCTAACGAGACTGTTGTTGAGATCATTCTTTGACTTTATGCGCAACTTGAACTCACCGCCGCGCCTTCTTTTTTACAGACGAGCATGACTATGATTAATCTCGCATCAGATTGCGCTCAATCCTCACAACTGATCGAAATGATCGTGAAATTCCCTACCACTGCTTTTTTAGCTGGACGTCTGAAAGAAGTAGGTTCGGAGTCTGATTGCGGACAATCTCTTCTCATCCAGTTCAGAGAAGATCTTATCCAGGAATGTGGGGATGAACTTTCTAAGGTACTGGAACATTTCCGGCTTGTTTCGCTGAAATTTTCCTCACGCTAGATCTGAAAAGTCTACCGATCCATGTTCTCGGTCTGGATCACGAACATTCCGTAGATCCATACAAGTACATGATCGATCTGCGCAGCACTATTAACTGGCGGAGCTATCGAATGACCGCCGAAAATCCAGGAGTTCGATTTTCAACGGCTCGACAGTATCGGTCACCTCGTTTTTCACTCGAAAGTACTTTTGCGGGAAGACGAGTCATTTTTGTGGGATTGGCGCGACCGACTCGAAGGCAGGGTTCGCGCGAAAAAACGTTAGAGGTACCCGGAACGTCTAAGAAAACCCGCCACCCGTGCCAAAATACTTTTGGGTGGCTCCGCTTCGCCAGCGAGCCAGGCGGACAAGGTGATCCAGGAAATGCCAATTTTGGCAGCGATGTCGCATCGGTCGTCTGCGGATTCGCTCAGGTAGCGCCTCAGGGCGTCGCAGATGTCCTGCGCGTTCATTCTATTTTCATCCGTCTTCTTATTCGGCACAGGATCAGCGCTTCTTGACCGGAGAATTCAGACAAGTCCAGTTGCTCCAGTTATTTATTTATAGACGGTCCCGAGGGTTTTGAAATTTGTACTTAACGCGGAGGATCCGAACTTTCGATCGGCTCGGTAGATTCAAAGCTGGCGCTTACCGAGCATTAGTCAATCAGGCTGGTACTTTCAATCGGGTACAACGCACTCGATGCCGCTAACCGGTAATCCAGCTTATAACCCGGGAAACAATGGTTTTACCAACGATACTACTGGTGCTACAGGCTGTTTCCCGCTGAGGTAATCTCATTCGGACAACAGTTGCGCTTTACTATCCAGCACGGTCCGACCGATGACGAGCCCGCAAATTATAGTCCGGTAGCCTTCTGGTATGATCAACCGACCTATTCGCTGCGAGTTACTGACGCTCTCAATACGACCGACCATCCAGGTCGGGCGACCCATCAAACGAGCCGTAACCGAATCCTAGAAGCGTTCGAAAAAAAGAAAGAGCCAGGCGTTTACCCTGCGGTACTCTTCTAATCAACCGGTAGGCAGGACCAGCGCCTAGAACCTACCGGTTGATTCTTTTCTCGGGGGGAGAGAGCAATTTCCGAGAATACGCATCTCTTTTGAAATGGTTCAACACTTTTTCAAAAAACGTGTGAAGGACAATGTTTTTGAGAATTACCAGTAATCTTGCCAGAACGTGGACGCTTTCGAAATTTTGCTTTAGCTCCTTGCCTCCACTTATGAGCGCTTCTTGCACTCAATGCGTGGCAATCTTGTATAATACCGTCGGGGGAGAAAGTTTCTCAGAGCGGACATCTGGACCTTCCAGTAAAAACGCGCTGCACGCTCAAGTCTGGCACAAAAACGCCGTTATTACAGGAAGAGCGTTCGTCGCGAACGATGACCGACCTGCACGCGATGTTCATCTAGACACCTCGATCAACGGGCAGAATCACGTCCTGGCGCTCCGCATCGCCTACAAGAGTTGGTTGGTGTCGGCCTGGCGTTGCTATTTGTCCGATGCCTCCACTAATGAATCTTTTATGATCAACAACTACCTTGGCTGCGTATCGGTGGCTATTATGGTCGCCACCCCTCCGATTCTGCTGTGGATAATTTCCGCCGTCACTCCGCAACCGGCGACCCTCCCAATACAATCTAAGCTGCTTCACAAACCGTTGTTCGACGGTAAGGGGAAACGGCTAATAACATGAAAAACTACTGTGAATTTAACGGTTGCCGAACGAGCGGCACGAGTAGTGGAGGTGCCAACCAGCGGTTTCGTTGCCAGAGAGTTCTAGCCGTTCGCCGACCCGAACGCAAGTGTCGCGCATTACGGTCCTTGCAGAGCTTGTTATAACGTAACGAAAGCCGTTATATTCGCGATAGTGCGATACGAGACAAAGGTCCAATCACGAACAATCGATCCCGACGGTACAGCGAACATTTTCGTGGTTATCGACAGCCAAGTGACTGACCCGGATTTCCAAACGATGTCGACTGAGCCCGATTTGGATATTAGGCGGGTTCAGGCTCACTTTAGAGATGGGAAAGTCTATGGTCTCTCCATTCACCTGCGCACTTGGCCTGATCTCATGGAAGGAAGCCCTCTGACGATCAGTTTCGGCGAATAAGGGAGATAAAGCGTTTCATCTTCTAGCGATAGGTGAAGCGTCCCGGTCTGCGTCGGTAGAACGATCTTCCTCCCGGCATGTGTTCACTATGGTTCTAAGAACATCTGGTTTTCGTGAGCGAGATCAATTGCCGATTTCAATGAAAAAACCACGCTCACCTTAAGATCTGCCACAATCAGCCGATTAAAGGCAGAGAGTCACCGACGCGATCCGAACTCAACGTTTCGCCGATTGGTTTCATATTCACGAGCTGGTCGAGACGCACTTGCCGGAGGTCGAAAGGGCAGCAAAGCCACGGTTGGCAAAACGAAAACAGAAAGAGAAACAAAGTGAATTCAAACCGATTCGCTCTTTTAGCAATTTCCTTAATGGCCTTCGCCAGCACTGGTCAAACGAATTCGACTCCGATCGCAACCAAAAATGTGAAGCGAGCGACTTTGGTGTCTCCCGCTTCAACGCCTGCTATGCCCGCTGCTCCTGATCTCTCTTACATACGACCCCTAAGGCTCGGCGTACAACTGGGTTGGCAAGACTCTCAGCCCCACAAAGGATCTTATCGTGTTACATACGGCAAATTCGGAGAATCTCATCACGCTCACCTTATCGACGTGGACAGCCCACCGGTTGAAATTGGCAATCTAGAGGCAGGCACAACCTACTATTTTTCTGTCTACTTTATCGACGGCATTACCCACCGATCCTCCAATTACTCCAATGAACAGTCGCTAGTGGTGTCGCCTACTGGAACAGAGATAGCAGCAACGGCAACCCCGAGCCCGATCGAAACCGCAACCCCGAGTTTCACACCCTATACTAGAAGCACCTCCAGCAGCGCAGGCGGTGCGGCGGCAGGTTCAGTGCTGGTCGGCGGCTTTTTCCTTTGGGTTATTCGTGCTGCCTGGACTGACGATCTCCGCAATGTATGCGCACGACCGAGAGCGGAGCGAAGCGTTACTTCGCGTCAACGACTGGCTCGACGCCGCTTCTCTAGTCATTTTCTTGAGCATGTTAGGGCTGTACCTGTTTCTGCTCCGCGGGACCACGGACAAAGAACTGCTCCAAAAGCGCGCCCTTTGGGCATGGATTCTTTTGCTTGGTAATTTTGTTGCTTTGCCTGTTTTTTGGTTCATTTACATACGGCCTAAAGGCCAGCAGGTCCGGAAATGAGTTCCAACTCGGCGCTCAAGCGGACGGCCGGTCCGAGCGTATTTGGGCTTCGACAACTCGACGGCGCGAGCCGCCGCTTAGGTCTGCGTTAGGCATAAAAAAGGCCCCGCAATGCGGGGCCTTTTTCGTTGCGGCTGGCGCTACGGACTCAGGAAAGCGTGGTGCTGTTGCGCGTGCCCTTCAGCGCCATGACGGTGAGCACGATGAACAGCAGCAGCACTGCGCCCTCGGCGATGGCGAACGGCGGCTCCGCCTGGGTCGGCGCCAGGGCGTGCAGCGCCGGCACCTTGGCGAAGGCCTGGGCCACGGTGACGAAGACCAGGAAGAACACGCTGATCGAGGTGGCGATGACGTAGCTGCTACGCCAGGCGCCGGCAAGATGAGCGGAGTAACGCGCGTAGAGCGCCACGGCCAGGGCGATCAGCGACAGGATGCCGACGCCGTGCGAGGGCAGGAACTTAGTGAACGGAAAACCGAAGCCGGTGGCGCTGGTCAGCACCGAGGTGACGAAATACAGCGTGGCCGTGGTACCCAGGGTCTGGCCGCGGATCGGGCCCAGCACCAGCAGGAGTCCCGCCACCAGGGCGATCAGGCTGAGCCCGGTATGGACCGCGGTAAATGCCGACAGATTGAACATGGTGAATTTTCTCCCTTTGCCAGATTGGATTGCCCTGTGCCGCTCCCCTGCCCCGGCGCCGTCATCCCCTGGCGCGGCGCGGCTTCATCATGCACGGTTTACCAGGTGAATGTCGCCCAGCTGCCGAAATAGTCGACATTGCCACGCGCACCGCGGTGGAGTGCTTCCAGCGGCATCTGCCGATCAGTCCGAATGCCGCCGCGTAGGAATCGCTGGGCCAGCAGCTCTGCCAGGATCGCCGGCCCGCGCCCGGTCTGCTCCTCGGAAGCAGGTGCCGAAGCGGAGACGGCGTGGCGCTCGGTGATGTGGGCGGTGCCGGAAAAATCAGGCCCGAAGGCCTGAGCCGGCGGGCGCAGCCTCAGCCCTCGCCCGCCGGCTCGGCCAGCGGATAGATCACACCGGCGGGAGAGGAGGAGGCCAGCTCGCTGCGCAGGCGCTCGCGGTCCAGCTCGCCTTCCCAGCGCGAGACGACGATGGTGGCGACGCCGTTGCCGATGAAGTTGGTCAGGGCGCGCGCCTCGCTCATGAAGCGGTCGATGCCGAGGATCAGGGCCAGGCCGGCCACCGGCACCGAGGGCACCACGGTCAGCGTCGCCGCCAGGGTGATGAAGCCGGCGCCGGTGACGCCGGAGGCGCCCTTGGAGGTGAGCATGGCCACCGCCAGCAGGGTCAGCTCCTGGGTCAGGCTGAGATCGACGTTGAGCGCCTGGGCGACGAAGATCGCCGCCATGGTCAGGTAGATATTGGTGCCGTCGAGGTTGAAGGAGTAGCCGGCCGGCACCACCAGGCCGACCACGGCACGCGGACAGCCGAGCCGTTCCAGCTTCTGCATCAGCGGCACCAGCGCGGACTCCGAGGACGAGGTGCCGAGCACCAGCAGCAGCTCCTCGCGGATGTAGCGCAGGAAGCGCAGGATCGAAAAACCGGTGAGGCGCGCGATCAGGCCGAGCACCACCAGCACGAACAGGGCGCAGGACAGGTAGAAGCCGGCCATCAGCTGCAGCAGCGGGCCGAGGCTCTGCACGCCGTACTTGCCGATGGTGAAGGCCATGGCGGCACCGGCGCCGATGGGCGCGAGCCGGGTGACCATGGCGATCATGCGGAAGAAGGCCTGCGACAGCGATTCCAGCAGGCTCACCACCGGACGCGCGGCCTCGCCGATACGGGTCAGGGCGAAGCCGAACAGCAGGGCCAGCAGCAGCACCTGCAGCAGGTCGCCGTTGCCGCTGAAGGCATCGAAGAAGGTCTTAGGGATGATGTGCAGCAGGAACTGCACGGTGGATTGCTCGTGCGCCTGCTGCGCGTAGTGCGCCACCGCGCTGGCGTCCAGCGTGGCCGGATCGACGTTGAAGCCGGCGCCGGGCTTGAGCACGTTGACCACCACCATGCCGATGATCAGGGCGAAGATGGAAACCACCTCGAAATAGAGGATCGCCCGGGCGCCGACACGGCCGACCTTGCGCGCGCTGGCGGCGCCGGCGACGCCGAGCACCACGGTGAGGAAGATCACCGGCGCGATCAGCATCTTGATCAGGGCGATGAAGCCATCGCCCAGCGGCTTCAGGCTCACTGCCACGTCGGGCAGGAAATGTCCCAGCACTCCGCCCGCGACAATCGCCGCAAGCACCCACAGGTAGAGACGTGAAGCCTTCGATTTCATGACGCGCTGTCCTCCGCAGTTTCAGCAGTGGGTAGAGGATGTCAGCGCGGTCCGCCGTTTCCTATAACACCTTGGCGCTAATACTTTGGAGCTAGGCCGGACAGGCGACGGCGAGACATGAGGACGGCGTGCCCTAGAATGTGGCCTTCGACGGGATTGAGGCGGCGATGCGGGATTCGCTGAAGGCGCGTGCGATGCGGTACCGGCAGCCGGCGGCGCTGGCGCTGCTGCTGCTCGGCAGCACGCTGGCGGCGGGGCTGATCGCCGGCCGGCTGGTGGAGCGGCGCGCCCTGCATCAGGACGGTGCCGCCGCACGCGAGCAACTGAATCTTCAAGCCACCGCGCTGGAGCGATACGTCGAACGCTATCGCACGCTGCCGGCGGTGCTGGCGCTGGACCCGGAGCTGCACACGGCCCTGGCGGAGCCGCTGGATGCCGCCGCACAGGCGCGGCTGAACCGCAGGCTGGAAGAGGTCAACGGCGTCACGCGCTCGTCGACGCTGACCCTGATCGACCGTCACGGCATGAGCATAGCCGCCAGCAATTGGCGCACGCCGGCCAGCAACGTCGGCCACGACTATGCGTTCAGACCGTATTTCCAACGCGCGGTGGAGCACGGCAGCGGACGTTTCTACGGCGTCGGCGTCACCACCGGCGTGCCCGGCTACTTCCTGTCGGAGGCGATCCGCAATGCGGCGGGCGAACTGCTGGGCGTGATCGTCATCAAACTCGAATTGCAGGAGCTTGAAGCAAGCTGGCAGGACAGCCGCGACGCCATCCTGGCCAGCGACGAGCACGGCGTGGTGATACTCGCCAACCGGCCCGACTGGCTCTACCGCGAATTGCGCCCGCTGGCGGCGAACGAGCAGGTCGAGATCGAACACACCCTGCCTTACAGCGGCCGGGCGCTGGCACCGCTGCCGCATGAAGCGCGCGACTCCCTCGGTGCCGACGGGGAACTGGTGCTGGTCCCGGATGGCGGCCGCGGCGGCAGGAAACGCGAATGGCTGTGGCAGACCCTGTCGCTGCCGGCGGAAGGCTGGAACCTGTATCTGCTGCGCGATCCGGCCGCCGCACGCGGGGTCGGCCGCATCGCCGCGCTGGCAGCCGGCGGCATCTGGCTGGCGCTGATTTTTCTCGGCCTGTTCGTGCACAGCCGCTTGCGCCTCGGCCGCCTGCGCCGGCGCAGTCGCGAGGAGCTGGAGCAGATGGTGCAGCAGCACGCCGTGGCCCTGCGCACCGCACGCGACGGCGTGGTCGACGCGGCGCACCAGGCCGCGCTCGGCCAGAGCGCCAGCCTGGAACACCTGGCGCAGGGCGTCAGCGTGATCGACGCGGAGCTGCGGCTGGTCGCGTGGAACCGGCGCTATGTCGAAATCTTCCGCTATCCGCCGGAGCTGATGCAGATCGGGCGTTCGATCGCCGACCTGTTCCGCTACAACGCCGAGCGCGGCTGGCTCGGGCCCGGCGATGCCGAAGAGGCGATCGCCCGGCGCATCGAGCACCTGCGCGCCGCCACGCCCTACCTGCACGAACGCGAACGGCCGGACGGTACCGTGCTGGAGATCCGCGGCAACCCGGTGCCGGGCGGCGGCTTCGTCACCAGCTATGCCGACATCACCGCCTACAAGAACACGGCGCGGGAGCTGCGCACGCTGGCAGTGACGCTGGAGCAGCGCGTCAACCAGCGCACCAGCGACCTGCCGGCGGCGAAAGGCGAAGCCGAACGCGCCAACCTGTACAAGACACGCTTCGTCGCCGCCGCGGTGCACGATCTGCTGCAGCCGCTCAATGCGGCGCGCATGTTCGTCTCCGCCCTGCGCAGCCGCGCGGCGGCTGCCGAGCAGCGCGAGCTGGTCGACCACGTCGACGAGGCGCTGGCCGCACAGGATGCGATTCTCAACGGCCTGCTCGATATCGCGCGGCTGGAATCCGGCGCGCTCGAAGTGCGGCGCCGCGATCTGCGCCTGAGCACGCTGCTGGAAGCACTGGTGCGCGACTTCCGCATGCTGGCGCAGTCGCGCGGTTTGGCGCTGGACTACGTGCCGACGCGCGCCGTGGTGCATACCGACGAGGACCTGCTGCGGCGCATCGTGCAGAACTTCCTGTCCAACGCGATCCGCTATAAACCGCAGGGCCGCATCCTGCTCGGCTGCCGCCGCGCCGGCGATGCGCTGCGCATCGAAGTGTGGGACACCGGCATCGGCATTCCGGAGGCGCAGCGCGCCGCCATCTTCGAGGAGTTCCGCCGTCTCGACACCGGGCGCAATTCGCAGGAACGCGGCGCCGGGCTGGGGCTGGCCATCGTCGACCGCATCGCGCACCTGCTCGACCATCCCATCGGCCTGCGCTCCTGGCCGGGCCGCGGCAGCGTCTTTTCGGTGACGCTGCCGCGCGGCCATACCGACGGACTGCCGGCAGCGTCGGCGCTCAAGCCGGACGACGACTCGCCGCTGCGCGGCCTGCACATCTGGTGTCTCGACGACGATGCGCGCGTGCTCACGGCCACCTGCGCGCTGCTGGAGGCCTGGGACTGCACGGCGACCCCGCTGGCCGACGCGGATGCGGCGCTGCAGCTCGCGGCATCCGGCGCACCGCCCGACTTGTTGCTGCTCGACTACCGGCTCGGAGATACCCTCGGGCCGGCTTGCCTGCCGGCGCTGTTCGCCGCCTGGAAACAGTCGGTGCCGGTGATCATGATCTCGGCCGAGCGCGATGCGGCGCTGGCAGCGTCGGCGCGCGAGGCGGGCTGGGGCTTCCTGGTCAAGCCGATCCGTCCTGCGGCGCTACGTGCGCTCATCAACCGGCACGTCGCCGGCGGCATCTGAGCCATCGGGCTCGCGCTCCGGCGGCGGGTCCGGCTCCAGCGACTTGACCAGCAGGGCGGCCTGGGTGCGGCTGTGGCATTCGAGCTTGCGCAGGATCGCGGTGACGTGCACCTTCACCGTGTTCTCGGTCAGCCCCAGCTCGTAGGCGATCTGCTTGTTGAGCAGGCCGTCGGCCAGGGACATCAGCACGCGCACCTGCTGCGGCGTCAGCTGCGCCAGGCGCGAGGCAAGCTGCGCATCCTCCTCGCTGCGCTCCGCCGCCAGCGGCGGAAAGCAGATGCCGCCGGCTATCACGGTGCGCACCGCTTCCAGCATGCGCTCGACCGGCGCCGATTTCGGAATGAAGCCGGCCGCACCGAACTGCTGGGCGCGACGAATGGTGCGCGGATGATGGTTGGAGGAGATGACGATGACCGGCACCTCGGGCCGCTCGCCGCGCAGGAACACCAGCGAGGAGAAGCCGCGCGCACCCGGCATGTGCAGGTCAAGCAGCACCAGGTCGACGTCTACATGGGTGCGCACCGCTTCTTCCAGCGTGCGCAGGCTCGAGGCCTCCACCGGCATGACGCCGTCGGTGATGTCGCGCAAGGCGTGCACGATGGCGCTGCGGAACAGCGGATGGTCGTCGGCGACGACGATCTTCATGGCGTCCTGGCTGGGTGACGTAGGCGGATCT
>Ga0137415_10007757_pt1 | contig 10648 bp, 12 predicted proteins | sample CZODoug3_1_1_16f_FD_183082 | JGI IMG/M metagenome (GOLD analysis project Ga0137415, IMG submission 183082) | Vadose zone soil fungal communities from Angelo Coast Range Reserve, California, USA - CZODoug3_1_1_16fungal (Hybrid Assembly) | ecosystem: Environmental > Terrestrial > Soil > Vadose...
CGCGCCAAAGACGGCCGAAGCTGATTCGCATCTCACACCCGGGCCGCCGCAACCGCCCGAAGGAGCGTCATGAGCAAATCCGCCACCAAAGAAGGAACGACGCGATACGCGCAGAGGTTTGCAGGCCGCGCCGCGGCCGGGCATTTTCGAGAAGCGCCGAGGTTGGTGCTCTCCTCCCTGGGGATGGGCACGTATCTCGGCCAACCGGACGCGAAGACGGATGACGGCTACACCGCGGCGGCCGTCGCGGCGGTGGAGAGCGGCATCAATCTAATCGACACCGCGATCAACTACCGATTTCAGCGCAGCGAACGGAGCATGGGCGCGGCCATCCGCCTGCTTGCGGCGAAAGGATTCGAACGCGAGGAAATCGTGGTGTGCACCAAGGGCGGCTACCTGACGCCCGACGGTTCGATGCCCGCTGATTCGAACGAATATTTTTTCCGTGAATATATTCAGCCGGGAGTTTTCAGCGCGAAGGATATCGCGGCCGGCAGTCATTGCATGACGCCGAAATTCCTGAAAAACCAGATCGGGCGCAGCCTGAAAAACCTGGGCGTCGAATGCGTGGACGTCTACTACTTGCACAATCCGGAGACGCAGCTATCGGAAGTACTGAAGGAAGAGTTCCTGAATCGCGTGCGCGAGGCTTTCACGTTTCTCGAATCGGCGGTGGAGGCAGGCGAGATTCAGTATTACGGGATGGCCACGTGGAATGGCTTCCGGCAGGATGCGCGCGCACGCGACGCCCTGCAGCTGGCCGAAATCACGCAGGTCGCGCAGGAAATTGCGGGTGGCAGGCATCATTTCCGTTTCGTGCAACTGCCGTTCAACCTGGCGATGACGGAAGCGCTGACGCTCGGCAATCAATCGCTGCGCGGGCATCATCGCACGGTGATGGAAGCGGCGAGCGAACTGGACATTACGCTGATCGCCAGCGCTTCGCTGCTGCAAGGCCAGGTGGCGAAGAATCTGCCGCAGTTTGTTGCGGAAGCGTTTGGGCTGGAGGACGACGCGGAACGGGCGCTGCAATTCGCGCGCTCCTCCCCGGGAATTACGACCGCGCTCGTGGGCATGTCTCGCGTTGAGCACGTGAAAGCCAACGCCCGGCTGGTGGGCGTAGCTCCGGCCACGGCCGAGGAGTTCAGCAAACTTTTTTCGCGGGGCGAAGGGGCTTGAAGAAAAGATTTAACTCAGAATTCACAGAGGATGCGTAGTTTACGGAGAAAAAAGCGGAAATTCCCCGCTCTAATGATGGTCGCGGAGAACATCCCCAGTTAACCAGGTGTTGATGGCGCGGCTGAGTTGATCGAGTTTGCCGGCAAAGAAATGATCGGCGCCTTCGACGACGACGAGATGATTATCGCCGGGGAGCCTGGAGATGAGTGCTTTGACTTTTTCGATGGTGCCGTGTTCGTCGTTACTGCCATGCACAAACAGCTTGGGCTTGTTGCACTGGCGCAGGAATGAGAAATCAGTGCTGTTGACGGGAATACCCAGGCCGATCAGGTGCGAAACGCGCGGGTCTTCGCAGCCGGCGCGCATGCCGACCCAGGAACCGAAACTGAATCCCGCGAGTAACAGCGGCGCACCAGGAAATCCGTCCGCGAGAAAGTCGAGCGCGGCGCGAACATCACCTAGTTCTCCCCGGCCGCGGTCGTGAACACCGGCGCTAAGCCCTGCGCCGCGAAAATTGAACCGCAGCACGGGAATGCCAAGAGCATCCAGGGATTTCGCCGCCTGATAGACCACTTTGTTGTGCATCGTGCCGCCAAAGAGCGGGTGCGGATGGCAAACGACGGCGGCGAGTGGCGGATGCGCCGCGGCTGGCGGGGTCCAGAGAATCGCCTCGAGGCGTCCGGCAGGTCCTTCCAAAAAGAAATTGCGGGATTCGTGGGTGCTGGTCATCGATGCGCCATGGCAAATTTGCAGTTTAACGCGTCGAGGGAAAAAGACCGAATGGGGCCGGCAATTCCCGATTCGCTTATTCCAGGCGGCGAACGCTGACGTCGAGATCAGCGCTCTCCGGCACGGGAGAGACGCGCACGACTTCGGAGAGGATTTCACCAGCGCCGTGCCAGGGCGCGGAAGACGCGTCTTCAAACGTGATTTTCAAGTGCTCGCCAAGATCGTATTCGCGGTGACCGCGAAAGCGCATGCCCTTTGCTGAAATGTCGATGGTCATGGCTTCTTCAAACCAGGGAATGCGTTCGGGATGCACGCGCACGGGAATCGCGAGTGTCCTCCGCACGCTGCCGCGCCGTTCGGGTTCCCGGCGATGGGCATTTCCATTGGAGGAAAAGTGCGGCCGCTCTTCGAAATGAAAAGCGACCGCGAATGTTGCCGGGGCATCGGAGTTGCCCGGGGCGCGGGCGCGTTGAACCAATTTCGCGGAGTGTTCCTGCTCCGGCGCCGTTTTCGTTTTAATTTTTTCGCTTGCGTTGGCGGCGCGGATAGCCTCCGGGACTTCGTCGCACCGCGCGACGCGCGCGGGAATCTCCGGCTGCCCATCGGAAAGCGAGGCGTCATAGGGAAAAGTGACCCACACCGTTACACCCGGAGTGTGGGATTCCCTGGTGGAAACGAGCAGGCCGCTGCGAGAGACGTCAATGGTATCTGCTAATTCGATTCTCTGGCCGAAGGGCGTGGTCCACCGCAGGCGCACCGGAAGGCGCATGCGGACGCGGCGGTGCCGGCGGCTGTCCATAGGCGTAACAGTACTGCCCGCGGGGAAGGGGAGCCTGAAAGTATATTGCCGTGGTACTGGAAGGGGCAAGACCTCGTACTAGGACAAAATTTCTTGATTTTCGCGTTGCAGTTTGCTCGTGCCGATGTTAGCTTCCGAGCAGTTGACGGCGTTTTACGCCGTCAGTGATTGAAGGAAACAAACGAGTTACGAGTTTGTTTACTGGAGAGTCCGACAGCCCAGGGGGTGTTGATGGGTGATGGAGCGGAACGCCGCGAAGCGCGGCGATTCACGATGCGCCTTCCGATGCGCGTTTTGCCGCGGGACGCCAAGGGACGCGAAGTGGACGCGAGCACACGGGATGTTAGTTACCGCGGGCTCTACTTTCTTGCCGATGCCAATTTCGAAATTGGCGGCGAGATCGAATTTGTCATCATTCTTCCACAGCAAGTCACGCAGTCGGGCGATGTGAATATCCGCTGCCTGGGAGAGGTTGTGCGTGTTGAGCCCACCGAGAACGGGCGGGTAGGCATTGCCGCGAAAATTGCGCGCTATGAATTCATGCCTGCCACGGCGACCGCCGCGTAGGATTTCTTCCCCCGCTTCCCGGGTAACTCCCCTCTGGCGGCAACAACTGAGTACAATACCGTGGAAGAGTTTTTCTGCTGGGGGAATCCATGTATCACTACGACGCCAAGATTGCGCTCGAGGAATTACAGGAAGAGGCGCTGCTTCCGCATCCCGTAAAACTGCGCGACATGATTCTGCGCACGAAGCTGGGCCCGCAAGACGCGCAGGTCCTCAACCACGATTTTCAGGATTACCTGACGCGGTTCGGGGAGCTGCAAAAGGTCGGACGGGGAATCCTGGAAAAAATCGCCGCCGGCCAGCGCAAGACATCCTGATGCGACGACTTACGCTGCTGATTGATGCGGACGACACGCTGTGGGAAAACAACGTATTCTTCGAGAAACTGATCGAGGACTTCATCAGCATCGTTGAACCTTACGGCTATACGCGCGCGTACATTCGGCACATCCTCAATGAGACGGAACGCAAGAACATCCGGCAATACGGCTACGGCGTGCGCAGCTTTGGGCGCTCGCTGGAAGAGACGTATATAAAACTCGTGGATCAAATGGCGAAGCGCGAGACGCTGGCGATGATTCATGGCCGCGTCATCGATCTGGAGCGCACCCCGCCGAAGATTCTGGACGGCGTGCCGGAGACGCTGGCTTATCTCACGGAGCGGCACCGGCTGATTTTGTTTACGAAGGGCGAGCCCGCGGAACAGGCCGCCAAGGTAGAGCGGTCCGGCTTGCAGGGATTTTTCGAGTTCATCGAAATCGTTCCGGAAAAAGATCCCGAGACGTATGGTGGACTGGTTCACAAGCACAAAATCGTGAAGACCCACGGCTGGATGATCGGCAACAGCCCGCGCAGCGACATCAATCCGGCGATGAAGATCGGCCTCAACGCCGTATATATCCCGCACCAACATACCTGGACTCTGGAGCACGAACCAGTGGTGGCGGGCTCCGGAAAACTGGTGATCCTGCCGGCCTTCCGCGAACTTCGCAGCCATTTCTAAATCGCGACTCGACAGGGTCCAGCACGGATTAGCTGCCCAAATTGGACGTTGTACCCGGCGCCGCATGCTCGAATCTAATCCCTTGTGACTCCCGCAAAAGGAGCGGCCCATGGCTACGATGACAACCTCCCCGCAAACCGATTGGCGACAGGAGTGGTTCGAGATTGAAGACGCGACGTACTTGAATTTGGCGGGCCAGTCGCCGATGCCGAAAGTTTCCATTCGCGCGGTGCAGGCAGCGCTCGAGGCAAAGAAAAATCCGCATCACAAGCCGGACTCCACATTTTATGAAGTGCCCAACCGCATTCGGGCGTCCATCGCGAAACTAATCAACGGAAAACCAGAAGAGATTGCGCTGACCAGCGGAGCGAGCGCCGGTGTGGCGGCGGTGGCGTACGGGCTGACGTGGAAACCGGGCGACGAAGTCATCACGGCGAAGGGCGAGTTTCCGCTGCAATACACGGCGTGGAAACCGATGGATGAACGCGAGGGCCTGAAGCTGAAAATTGTTTCGCCGCGCGAGCTGTTCATCACCGCGGATGATCTGATCGCCGCGATTACTCCACGCACGCGAGTTGTTTCCGTGAGCATGGTGCGGTACGACGACGGCTCGCTGCTGGACGCTGCGCGGGTTGCGGATGCCTGTCACAAACAGGGGGCGCTGCTTTTGCTGGACATCAGCCAGTGCTGCGGCGCGTCGCCAATGGATGTAAACCAACTGGGCGCCGACTTCATGGTATGTGCAGGATACAAGTGGCTGCTGGGCCCCTTCGGCACCGGATTCTTTTGGGTGAAGAGCGAACATCTGGGGACGGTGCGGCCGGGGCCGTTTTATTGGATGGCTTTGATGGGCTCGCACAATTTCGCGGCGTTGAACTTCGAAAATCCGAAACCGGCGGCAAACGCGAAGCGGTGGGATTCGCCGGAGTGGGCCAGCTACTTCAATTTCAACCTGGCGGCGATGGATGTGTCCGTGGATTTTGTTGTGCGCATGGGACCAGAGCTGGTCGCGGCGCACAACCGGAAATTGATCGAACTGATGTTCGAGCGGCTGCCGAAGGACCGCTTTGTTCCGGCGAGTCCATTGGATCCCGCGCGGCGCGGCCCGTACGGATGCTTTGCAGCGCGAAGTAAGGAGAAAACGACCGAGATCTACCAGCATCTGCGGAAGGAAAATGTCGTGGTGAGCCTGCGCGAAGGGAACATTCGCGTGTCGCCGCATTTGTACAACACGGAGCGGGACATCGACCGGCTGATCAGCGTGGTTACTCCGTGACGCAGCAGGAGAGCTGGCCGAAGATTGCGGTCGTTGGAGCGGGCGCCGTGGGCGGATACTTCGGCGGATTGCTGGCGCGCGCGGGTGCGCCGGTGGTGATGATCGGGCGAGCGGCTTTTGTTGAAGCCGTAAGCAAGAGCGGACTTTTCCTGGACACGTTGCAGTTTCAAGAAAGTGTGCGAGTCGAGGCGTCCACGGAGCTCAGCGCGGTGCGCGGGGCGCAGATTGTTCTCTTTTGCGTGAAGACTACGGATAACGCGACAACGGCGCGGGCGCTGGCTCCGCTGCTTGCTCCCGGAGCGATTATCCTCAGCATGCAAAATGGCGTGGACAACGTGGAACAGATTCGCGCTGCGGCGGCGATCGAAGCGCTTCCGGCCGTCGTTTACGTCGCGGCTTCTGTCCCCGAACCGGGGCGCGTGAAACATGTCGGGCGCGGTGATCTGGTCGTCGGGCCGGAAAACGAGAAGACCAAGCGCATCGCGGCACTTTTTTCGCGCGCCAATGTGCCTTGCCGCATTTCGGAAAATATCGAAGGCGAGCTGTGGACCAAGCTGGTGTGGAATTGCGCGCTGAACGCCGTCTCCGCGCTTGGCCGCGCGAAGTATGGACTAATCGCCTCCAGCCCCGATGCGTGGAAAGTTGTTGAGACGGCCGTTTATGAAGTACTGGCCGTGGCGCGGGCCGCTGGGATACATCCGCCCGGACTGGAAGATCCGAAGGCGGCGTTGGCAGGCGCACTCAAGATTGCCACGCAGATGGCGGAGGCGCTTTCCTCGACCGGGCAGGACATGAATCGCGGGAAGCGCACCGAGATTGACTCGCTGAACGGATACATTTCCCGCCGTGGGGCGGAACTGGGGGTTCCTACCCCTGTAAATCACGCGTTGTACGCCCTCGTCAAGCTGGCCGAAGGCCGTTCGTAGCGGGGACACCCTCCTACCCGCCCCTGGGTAAAGTTTCTGGTTAACAATAACTGGACCCCCTCCCCCTGTTTTTCGTAAGTTGCATCTAAAGGGCGTAGCAATGCCACAAGTCCTTTAGAATCAACACTTGCGAAGCCCCGCGGAAGTGTTGATTCTGAAGCTAGTTACGTGGGATTTTTTCGTCCTATACGAGCGCTGATTCTAAAGGGCTTAGTAGTGCAGAATTATGCAGGGTAGGGACCAAGAAAGAAAAGCGGGAGCAGCTCCCGCACTCCACATGGAGTTTTCTACAAGGTTAATAATAGCACGGAGTAAGGAAAAGTCAATAGGAGGAGAGGGCCATTGGGGAAGATTAGGGGGTTAGCGGTCGGGTGGGGCGTGGAAGGGGATGTGGACGATGGCTTCGAGTTCGACGGGGAGACCTTGTTTGGTGGCGGGGCGGAACTTCCACTGGCTTAGGGCCTGCATGGCGTTGGCGTCGAGCTGGTCGTCGATGCCACGGACCAACTGAATGCTGTCGACGGAGCCGTCGCTGCGGATTACGGCGTAGAGGACGACTTCGCCTTCCACGTGATCGTTAATTAAGGTAGGGGGATACTTCGGGTCGATCTTTCTAAGTGGGCCGGGAGCAGAGACTTCCGAGGATGTCGGGCGGGGGCCTGCGGAATCGGTGCGCAGCTCGGAAAAATTCAGAATCCAGCTTCCGGTGGCGCTGTTGAGGTTGGGCATGTTGACTAACATCTTGTAGACCTTTTTTGAGGCGAAGATCTGCTCGGGCTGGGCGTCGGAGGGGAGGGCAGCGAAGTTCGGGGGGCCGGTTCGTTCGGGGGCGTCATCGGGCTTGGTGTGGGGATCGGGCCTGGCAATCAGCTTATGCGGAGCGGGTGCGCTCATGGTTGGCGACGCGCCGCGGCTGGGGACTGCGCTGTTGGCGGGAGGATGGCCTCCGCTGATGCTTACGTCCATGCCATTTTTTCCACTGCCGCTCCCGGTGGCTGATCCTCCGGTGCTTGTCGGGCTTCCGCCTGCACCGCCGTTGGCTCCGGGCACTGCGTTCGGTGCGCCGCCGGGTACGCCGGGTTGCTTACCTTCGGGTGAAATCGAAACATGCGCAGAGAGATTCCCTTGGGGCGGGACGACGGGGGCGGGAGGACCGGGCGCCGCAGAGAGGGCGATGAAGGTTGCGGCGTTTCCGTTGGGGATGCTGGATTGGGCAGAGCTTACTTCCGGCGCGGGTTCAACTGCACTGGTTTGCGTGCGCTGCGCTAGGCGCGGGGCGGCACCGGCGTTCAGTTCCAATTTTGGGCGGACCGGGGCGTTCGGGAGCATGGATGGGGCGATGTCCGCGAGCTTTTGGTCGAGCGTGGGAAGGTCGGGGGCTGGGGCGGTGGTGAAGTTAGCCTTGCGAAGCTCGCGCGGGCGCAGCTTGGCGAGCGTTTCCTGGCTGATCGGCAGGCGCGGACGCGCGGGGCCGGGGAGTTGCTGGAATTGGACGATATTGGGGAGGTTGGGAAGAATCTTCGGCGGCTCCGGGGGAGCGGCGGAATTTATCAAGGTCTGGCGCGGATGCGTGGGGCGAACGGGATCGGCGAAGATGTGCTGGCGCGGGTGGAAGGCGTCGGCGCCTTCGGGCGGAAGGGGCCTTTCTGGTTCGCCGCGCGGGCTCGGTTTGGCTTTGGGAGCTTTCATGTCCACTAAAGGGAAATCGGTGATGGGGCCGGACCAGGTTAGCTCCGTGTTTTCAAAGGCGGAAAAGTGGGTCGGGGCGGCGGGGAAGCGCGGGGACGGCATGACGATAAAGACGACGTGCCACAGGGCGGCGGCCACCAGAGCCCGGCGGGGGATACGGCGCTCGACCCAGCATTCCTTGAAGAAGCTGCCAGCCAGAAAGTTCTTTGGGACACGGGTCCAGGTCAGAACGGCGGCGATGCTGCTGCCGATGCCCTGGTGGAAAGAGCCCCAGGCCACATCGAGCTTGGGGCCTTGGCCGGTTTCGAGGCGCACGGGAGCGGCAGGTTCAGCGGCCTGTCCCAAGAGATTAGATGTTACCTTGACGTGGTCCCAAGACATGTTGAGTTCTATTGTACCGTGCCGCGGCAGCCCGGCTCCCTTCCGGCAGACGGGAATCGAACACTCCGAGATAGATGAAACTCGGCGGGCGGGGGTTTACTCGGCCGAGTTGTTATCGCCGCTCGTCTCTCCACCTGTCTCGCCGCGGCGGCGGTAAAAGCTCAGGGCGGCATCGCCCTGCCTGAGAACGCGGAATCTCCTTAGCGCGCCGGGTTCTTCGGGTAAATCGAAGTTTCGGCGATGCTCGGCGACTACGATGCCTCCGGGCGCGAGAAGGTCCGCGGAACCTAGAAATTCTAGCACGCGGGAGTAGTCTTCGGCAGCGGCGTAGGGGGGATCGAGGAAAATGCAGTCGTAGCCGGGCACGGAATGCTGCCTTCGGGCAGCCAGCAAGGCAAGCCCGCGAAGAGCATCTACGGCGAGAACGGTGACGCCAGAACTGATGCCCAGGGATTCGAGGTTGCGACGAATCAGGGTGGCGGCGGGGGCGTGATTCTCGATGAAGACGACTTCGGCGGCGCCGCGGCTGAGGGCTTCGATGCCGATGGCGCCGGTTCCGGCAAAGAGATCGACGAAGCGAGAGCCGGCTATGTTGGGGGCCAGCACGTTGAAGAGCGTTTCGCGGAGGCGGTCGCTGGTGGGGCGCAGGGCGAGGCCTTTGAGGCTCTTCAGGATGCGGCTTCGGTAGGTTCCGGCGATGACGCGCATGGGTGCAGTTATTAGTTGTCAGTTTTTAGTTTTTAGTCAAGGAACAAAGAATCCGTGGAGTGGACCTGCTTCACAACAAAGTGGCTCCTAGTGCGCCGGTGCGGCTTCCTCCGTTACGGACGAAACTCCTCCACGTATTCCGGCTCACCAAGCAATTCCAATTCAGCACCGCTGCCCGTGAAAGAAACAACTTCTTGTCCTTGCCACATTGCCTGTAAGCGCAACTCAAATGCGCCTTTGTGGCGCAGAGGCACAGGAATCTCGTTGTCCAAGAGGATCTGTCCAATCTGAATGTGACCACCACTCAAATCCACAGGAAACTCCGAAAAGGCACCTTTTACCTCGGCATCGTGTATGCGAATTATCGCCTTCTGCACCCAGCCACTCCCAGCGTCACGGAGCGGTACACCTTCGCTTTGATGGATATACACCGATGAGAAATGGAGTTGCGCTTCACCCTGCGAGAATGAAACAGCTGCGAGGATTGAATCGTGTATCTCGATGGCGCGATTTGGCATGACAACGATCAATGTGAGGTCATTGCTTTGCGATTGTCAACAGGGTTGACCCATAAATCTTGATTAACGATTAATCGGGCACTAGGCGCTAGCGATTCAGCCAGGTTAAAGATGTGCCGAAAAAACCGCGAGTTGGATGTGGTCACGTGCTGTGACGCCTATAGCCAACTCAGCCGTCAAAGGAATGTCTTTCGCCGGAATTTCTAGAAAATAATTCCACCGAATTCCATGATTCAGGTGTTCAACTTTGGTGGGCACAACTGCACTAAGCTGCAAATCAGCATTATTAGCCTTCCAATTCGCTCCAAAGGACAGTGTGCCCAAAAGCCCTACGGCTACGTCAGCAAGCGGCAGATGTTCGGGAGAGATACCGCAAGGTACTGCATCCGCTTGGATATCAACAATGATGCTTTCCGGAAAAGATCGATATATTTGCTTCTTTTTCTCGAACTGCATACCCGTTGGTGTGTCTACTTGACTTAATCCAGAAAAGAAATCGCCGGAGATGAAGAATACTCGGAACAGTATGCAAGTATCGTGATACCGAACTAACTGAAAACCCGTCTCCACTCCAGTTCCATAGGTAGTTCGCTTCTCTTTTTTCTTTCGAGCTTCCGATGCAGAGGCCACAGCGAAAGCTGTCAAAATGCCGCCGCTTATCAGCAGCAACGCGGCACATCTGAATAGAAAACGCCACATTCCCAAACGAAATACTTCCATCTTCGTCATGTTCGTGCAGGGAATCGTCTCAATTTGAATCCCTAATAGGCGGTCCCTATCTTACTGTATATAGGCGGGAGCCTCGGCTGCGAGCCACTCAAGTCCTGATTAACGCGCTCGTCGGACAGGTGAAATCGCGCTGAGGCGTCAGGC
>Ga0137415_10007758_pt1 | contig 10647 bp, 9 predicted proteins | sample CZODoug3_1_1_16f_FD_183082 | JGI IMG/M metagenome (GOLD analysis project Ga0137415, IMG submission 183082) | Vadose zone soil fungal communities from Angelo Coast Range Reserve, California, USA - CZODoug3_1_1_16fungal (Hybrid Assembly) | ecosystem: Environmental > Terrestrial > Soil > Vadose...
GGTGCAAGGCTGGTTCGAGGGCCGGTGGGCGATCGCCACTCGGTACGCTGCGTCTTTCTCGAGTGTCGCTTCTGGATTTTTTGCGCGGTGATCGGCACGATCGAGCAATGCTTTTAATTCTGTGACGTCTGTTGCCGCAAAGAACCAGGGGCCGTCATATGTCGTCGCCAGAGTAAACGGAGCCGCCGTCACCAGCTCGATTTCATGTTGCTGGTATTGCAGTTTTTCGTGCTTTGCGCCCGGATTTTGTGCCAAAAATGTCGAGCGCCACCTGTTAATGATTGTCTCAGCCTCTTGCTGGCTTCCGCGAAAACGAAAGCCACTAACAAATCTTGGGCTGTTATTACTTACAGCGCTTAAGGCGACGAAGGCGTGCTTCGGATCGAGCTGTTCGATTTCCCGGAGCGTTTGAGACGCCGCATGCGTTTTCGGAAGCTTGCCCAGTCCGGCAAGTCCGGGACGCAAAAAATCCTGCACTGCAGCTTCCCGATAGAGCTGATAAATATCGCTGCGATACCATTCATCGCGCGTCCGGTTGAAGTCCGGCATGTGAGCCAGGAAAATTGTTTCCCGCGGCAAGAGCGTGCTGACTGGAGCGCTCGAAATTCGTTGGAAAAAATTCCAGTAGTACCAGCCAGCGAAGGCGGCAGCGAACGCGATGAGTAGAAGAAGAATTCGTTTCATAAGCACGACCGCGTCCCAAAGGCGGATGCTCGATACTCGATGCTTGATACTGGATCAAACACAAAGTGATCGAGCACCTAGCATCCAGAATCTGGCATCGCGCTCGCTATGCCCGTGGGTGAAATTGCCGATGCACAGCTTTAAGCCGCTGTTGATCGACGTGCGTGTACACCTGCGTCGTCGAAATATCGGCGTGGCCGAGCATTTCCTGAATGATCCGCAAATCGGCGCCATTGCCAAGCAGGTGGGTCGCGAAGCTATGCCGGAGAAGGTGAGGGTAAATGTTCTTTTCGAGTCCGGCGCGCTGTGCGTGTTTTTTTACGATCTGCCAGATGCGCGCTGTGGTTAACTTGCTGCCTCGCTCGGAGAGAAAGATTTCACTGCCGCTACGTCGTTTCACAAATTTAGGTCGCTCCGTAGAGAGATAGGCTGCCAGCGCTTCGCACGCTTTTCGACCTACCGGAACCAGGCGGGTCTTGTTTCCCTTGCCAGTCACGCGCACAACGCGCTCTTCAAAATTGAAATTCTCCAGCCGTGTGTTTGCCAATTCCGAAATGCGCAGACCGCTTGCGTAAAGCAACTCGATCATCGCGCGATCTCGCAGGCCGTGAACTGCTTTCGTGTCGATGCTCTCCAGGAATTGCTCCACTTGTAACTCGTTTAGAGTTTCAGGCAGATAACGCTCGATTCGCGGGAGCGCCAGGGCTTCGGCCGGATCGCGTTCAATTGTTCCTTTGCCAGCCAAAAATCGGAAAAAAATCTTCAACGCAACCACAATCAGCTTGATCGACGACGCGGAAAGGCCAGCGCGTTTTCGCGTGGCAAGATATTCGCTGAGGACTGGCAGAGTGACAGCACGGGGATGATCGATTTTCTTGCTGGCGGTGCACCAATGCGCGAACTCGCTCAGCGATCTTTGAGTCGAGAGCTGATAATTCTCAGAAAGACCGCGCTCGACTGCGAGGAAACGAATGAACGAGTCAATTGCGTCTTCCACGAGCCAAAATTAAGTGAGGAGTGAATCGTGACTAGTGAAAAGTTGGCGCTGCTCCGGCGACCGCTACGAATTATTGACAAGAGAAGGCGAAGTGTTCGATGTTTCGCTACATGAGTCTGGATCTCAACACGATCTTGAAAGATTGGCCGCATGAGAGTGGCAGCATCAAAGTGCGCAAGGTCACCGGCCTTGATGGCCGCGAGAAATTGCAACTGCGAGTCGATCTCGGTGTCTTACAAATGGAAATGAGCGGCCGGCCAGATGGCCAGCATCCACACAATTGCGAGTCGCTTTTACAATATCATCAAAAAAAGGCGGCCCGCGCCGGGGCAAAAGGTGAGACCTACGAGCTCACACCTGAGGAATGTGCCGAGCTCCAACAGGAGGGCATCCAGTACTATCACCGTTATCTGAGCTTGTTTCAGATTAACGATTTCGACGGCGTAGTGCGCGATACGCAACGTAATCTCGATCTTTTTACTTTCGTGGCTGAGCATACGGAACGCGAGGACTTTTCCTGGGCGCTCCAGCAATTTCGTCCATACGTGGTCATGATGAACACACGCGCCAAGGCATCCATTCTTCTCGGCCAGCAAAAATTTGCCGAGGCAATCGCCGAAATTGAGCGCGGTCGCGAGGCAATTGTCGATTTCCTGCAACAGTCAAATTTTCCAGAGTTGGTCTCGAAGAGCTCGGAGATCGCGTTTCTCGACGAATGGCTTGAGGAAGTGAAGGCGAAACGCCCGCTTTCGAAATTGGAGGTCATGCAACGCGAGATGGAAAGTGCGATTGCAAAGGAACTCTACGAGCGTGCCGCCGAGTTACGCGACGCGATCAAGCTGCTAAAAACGCGGAAGCCTGTGTAATCCGCGGCTCAAGCAGCCAGATTGATCGAGTGCTCCGATCTAGTCTCAGATAATGAAGACTGTATTCTGCTCGCTGGTTTTAACTGCTTTTGCCATCCTTCAGACCCGCGCAGACCTTACGATCGTCTATTCAACGACGGTACAACCACCGGCCCATGATCAAAAGGCAGAAGGAACGCCCAGTGAAGTAGCCGCCGCCACGAACATGACTATTAAGGTCAAAGGCGACAAAGCACGAATCGATGCTTCTCCGCAAATCACTATAATTTTCGATGGAGGAACCGGCGAGTTGATCAACCTGTTGAATGACCAGAAGACTATCGTCCGCATTTCGCCGGATAAAATGAGAGCTATCGCGGACATGTTAAATAAATTCAGCACCAAACGTCCCGGCTCTGAAACGCCAAGACTTACACCCACCGGCAAGCGGGAAATGATTAACGGTTACGATACAGAGCAATACACGTACGACGGACCCGATTTTAGGGCGACGTACTGGATTGCGCCGAACTATCCCAATGGCGCTGCCGTGCTGGCGCAACTCCAATTGATCAAATCTGAGTTCTGGGATGCAGCCAACACGAAAATGCCAGATTTTCGCGATTTCCCCGGTCTGCCGATTCGAATGCGCATGATCGTTGGCAAGGGAAATCAGGCAGACGCACATGGGACCAGCGCTCCTGATCATCCTACCGACATTACCAGCACCGTCACCGGCGTAAGCCTCGACTCCATTGCCGATAAACAGTTTACCGTGCCTGCTGATTTCAAGGAAACAAAGCTACCGGATATCTTCAATAAAAACGCGGCTCCGTCAGTGTCACCGAATCCATAGTCGAACATTTTGTTCGGTCAGGCGAGGTTGTGATTTCAGGTAAATGCCGCTGTCATGTTGAGCGAAGCGAAAAATCTCTGACCGTTTTATCTCACAGAATTAACCGAGATTCTTCGCTTCGCTCAGAATGACATTGTGAGTTGAATTCGTAGCCATGCCGTCACTTATGCTGGCATCCAGTTCACCAAGGCGAGCTGCCTTGTTATCCGAAGCCGGATTTGAATTCGAAATTCTCCCGCCGGGCGTGGCGGAAAAATTCGATATCGCTGTTACATTGCGCGAGCTGACCGTTTGGAACGCCATTCGCAAGGGAATGTCCATTGCACAAACGCGTCCTGATGCCGTCGTGCTCGCAGCCGACACGCTCGTCGCGCTAGATCAGGAGATTATCGGTAAACCGGCGAGTCTGAATGAGGCCGCGCGGATACTCCGGCGGCTGAGTGGACGGATCCACGAAGTTTGCTCGGCCGTTTTGATTTATCACCAGACATCGGGAAGATCGACGGTTCTTCATGACATTTCGCGTGTGCGTTTTCGGCGGCTTAACGCCGCAACGATCAAAAATTACCTTGCGAAAGTAGATCCGCTCGACAAAGCCGGCGCTTACGCGGCGCAGGGAAGTGGCGCAGAGATCATCGCAAAGATTGAGGGCTCATTCACAAACGTAGTCGGCTTGCCGATGGAAAAGACAATTGCCGCATTGGCGAAATTCGACATACGTCCAAAAATATCTGACCGCAATTGCCCAAAGCGCCGGAACACCAGCGCACTCCGAGATGCAAGCGAGTAATGTGAGCCAGCAATGACCGCCACGTTTTGGAGTGCGGCAGCGCTCTGCCGCTTTTCATTGTGCCTGGCAAAAGTAAAACTGATGAACAGAATCAGTGCGCTTTTACCGCGCAAAGCGTGACCAAGATCTAAATCAAATGCTCGCGACTATCCGACCGGAGCCGGATCGTTTTTGTCTGCAGATTGTGTCGGGCGCGAATGAAACGAACTGTCTTGCTCTTGACTCGCATCAGGATTGAATGCGTGACTGCAGTCACGCCACCACGCGCGCGCACACCTGGCAACAGCGCGCTGTCGCTGATTCCGGTCGCGCAGAAAATGATGTTTTGGCCATTCGCCAGATCGTCCGCCGAATAGACGCGGTCGAGATCTTTTTCGTAGCCGTCGGCGATCAGCTTTTTCCTCTCCTTCTCGTCGCGCGGCCACATTTTGCATTGCATATCGCCGCCGAGACATTTGATCCCGGCAGCCGCTAGCACCGCTTCGGGGGAACCGCCGATGCCCATGTAAAGATCAACGTCGGAGTCGGGCAATGACGGCGCGATGGCCGCCGCGATGTCGCCATCCCCGATCATGCGCAAAGACGCGCCTGCCGCGCGAATTTGTTCGACGATCTCCTTATGACGCGGACGATCCAGCATCATCACCGCCACGTCCTGCACGCGCTTGTCCACCGAGCGCGCGACGATTGCCAGCATCTCGGCGATCGGCATGTCGATGTGGAGCGAGTCTCCGCGCTTTTTCATATAATCGATGACCCGCGCCCCGTAGGCCAGCTTCGACATGTAGAATGAGGGAATATCTCGTAACGCAACCTTCACTCCTTCCTCCGGGCTCGCCGCCGCAATACAACTGATCGAGTTTGGCGCGCCTTTCGAAATATTCGTCGTGCCGTCGATCGGATCGATCGCGATATCGAACTGCGGCGAACCTGGAATCCACGTGCCGAGCTGTTCGCCTTTGAAAATTCCGGGTGCGTTATCCTTGATTCCTTCGCCGATCACGACTTCGCCGCAGACATTCATGAGATCGAACATGCCGCGCATCGCGTCACAGGCAGCTGCGTCCGCTGCTTCTTTGTCGCCGCGCCCCAGCCAGCGCAACGCATTCAGTGCAGCCGCTTCTGTGGCGCGAACAAAATCGAACTCGATGATGCGCTCGATGTCCCGATAATCCTGTTTTGGCAGTCGCAGAGCCACGAAGCGTCAATTTTCACGCATCTCGCGCGTGCTGACAAGAGATCAAGGAGCGCCACCTTCCCCTTGGCTCGCTGTATCCTTTGTGGAGGCGGCAGCCGTCAGTTTAAATCAACGGCTGCCGAAACGATCGCTCTCAGTCACGTCCATCTGAGGCAGGCCATCTTGAAGAATCACTGCGATCAAAGACGCTGATGAAATTTTTGCATCTTCGTTTAAACCGACCTTGAGCAACGCGCCGCGATTCCACGAGGCGACTGTTGGCGCGCCGTCGAATACGAGATTACCAAGGGAATATGCGATTGGTCGGCCGTGGTAAAAATCGAGCGACTGAACACAATGCGGATGCGAACCAACCACAACGTCCACTCCGTGGTCTATTAGCCAGCGGGCCAGTTCGCGTTGTTCATCAGTGATGTTCTCGCTGTTTTCAATTCCCCAGTGAACCAGACAAACGACGAAGTCTGCGTGTGAATGCGCAGTGGCGATTGCGGAGTTCAGGTTAGCTCGATCAATTCGCGCGGCAGGTCCAACATCACTGATAGCAAGGAGCGCGATTTTCTTTCCATCCAGCACGGAGAAAAAGCTCGGCTCGCAAGTATTGCTTCCGGCTTTTGCAACTCCCACGGGCTGGATTTTTTCCTGGATCAATCGCGCTGCGCAATCCTGCAAGGCCATAGACCCAAAATCGAGCGCGTGATTATTTGCCAGGCCCATGGCGTGAAATCCAGCGCTGCGGAGCAGTTGTGCTGAGGATGCTGGAGCGCGGAATGCATAGCGCTTCGCGGACTCGCCGAGATCTGAAATCGTGCATTCCAAATTCGCCGCGGCGAACGACGCGCCGCGCAGCGCAGCCGCGACACCGGCAAAAGGGTCCACGCCATTCTCAATCTTTGCTGCGCAACTCCGGCCGAGCATTACGTCGCCACCAAAAACTAATGTCGCCGCGGTTTTGGATGGAGGGACGCGGAACAAGTCGAAGCAATTTTTTCTGCGCTCACGCAGGAGTTGCCCGAGCGTCAGCATTTCCGGCGCGCCCCCGAGTTGGTGCGCGACAAGATCGTTTTCATCAAGAATCCCGACAAGCGCTCGATCCTCCATGACCGCCGCGACGTGTGTGCCGAGATGGACGATCACACCGCGCTGCAAATCCTCCGCGCTAATTTTTGCCGTACCCGGGGTGACAGACCGGGCGAGTGGATCAAGATATTCACGCAGCCGCTTCGGATCCGACCACGGAACGCGCTGGCCTTGCCGGCGCAGCGCGTAAACAACGAAATTCGCGCAATCGGCCCCGAGATTCGTTTCGGGTCCAGTATCCAAATCTTCTGACAATTCGCCGCTGCCGAAAAGGTACGGCAAACCGAATTGCTCGGTGATTGCGGCGCGGAAACCGCTGCCGGTAAATCTGCGCAATTCCAAAACGGGCGTCTCGCGGATTTTCCCATCAACGACAGCGCGCGCTCGCAACCGCAGCGAGCCGCAATGCAAATGCCGATCAAACAAGCTGTCGATCTTGGTTATCGGCAGAACGGAATCGTGATGATCAATCTGAAGTTCATTCCAAGCTGGACGTGGCGCTGCGTTTGCGACAAAGCCAACCTGATCGCCCGACAAATCTGTAATGTTGCAACGCAGATATTTCGGTGTGAGCGCGAACCATTCAATCTTCTGCGCCTTCGCTGTCCAGGGCTCGGTAACGAGTTCGATCTCAGCTGCCTCGTGCGCCGGCATACGCCAAACGTTGTCTGTGGACGCCTGGCGATTCTTAACTTGAAGATGCGACTGCGTCGCCTCATTCCACTCGCGCAATAATCGCTGCCAACGCGCGGCATCGTGGCGCACGGTGATGCGTTTAGATTCGGACAAAATTCGCGCTCGGAGTTCAGCTGGCGCTTGCGTGACATCGAACGCCGGTAATTTCTCTCCTTTCACCATCAATTCCTTGGCGAGATTCGAGTGATCGTTGGCAACTGTGAGGAACGGCTCGAACTCGATTTGCGCGGTGGGCAACAAGAGCGCGGAAGTCAATGCCAGCTTGAGCAGATGATGCGCTTCCTCGTCGCTTTTTAAGTATGGACGCGAAATGGCGAACGTGAGTGCGCGAAGGTTTGGCCGCTCGATCACGAAATTCCAAATTCGTGCGAACGCTTTTTCCTGTTGTGCGGCTGGCAGGCCAGCAAAGTAATCGAGATCGATTGTGACGATCAGCGGCCGGCTTGGATCAATATGCTTCTCGAGTTTTTCGAAATCCGTAACCGCATACGATTCACGGAACGATCCCGATTTGCGCGGCGCCGCTTCCAGATGTCCGTCCAGCAACGCTGTTGCTTCTTGAGTGCGCTTGCGAATTTCCTCTGGCGAAAGTCTCTCGGCCGGCACCCAAATGACTTTCGCGATCGGCGCCGGCATGAGCGGCTCGATCCAGTTGAAGCATTGGACAACGCCATGGCTGCGCCAGCGGTCGAGCAGCGCTTGCCGATCCTCACTGGACGCAACATTTTGCAGCACGTCGCGAATTTTATCGGAATCAAAGATGCCCGATGCGTCGCTATGCGCATCGAAAAGGATCAGTGTGTACTGCTGATCGAGATCGATGTTTTGCGCCAGCCAGTAAAACGTGCCGGCGTGATTGTCCTCGATGTAAACGGGCAAAACGCTTGCCCCTGTGGCTGAAGCGCTGGCGGCGGCGAGCAGCACCGCTACACAGAGGCCAGCGACTCGCGCGTTCATCGCGCTCCGTGGACTTCAGGTTTTTTGGCAAGCGGAGCGCGCAACTCAACGAGCGAAATGCATGTGTCGCGGAATTGCGTGCCGCGATGCACGCCCTTGATCACCAGCTTGATTTTGTTCACCGGTTTCGTGTAATCCCGAACGCGAATCAAATACGGTTCCTGGAACATCTCGTCGGGAATGTTTTCAGTGAACGTCTGCTCGTCATTCAATGTAATCTCAATAGCAGCTACGCGGTTGTTCTTCTTCCATACGTTATCGTCGCCGTAATACCCCGGCCGAATCAGGATGCCAAAAAGCTGCAAAGGGCGTTTCACGTCTAACGTAATGCTTTCGCCGACCCCGTCGCCGTTGGCGCCTTCGCACCAGGGACTTGGCACCTCGCGCTGCGGATCGGCTTTAATGTTTTCGACCTCGTAATGGTGTTTGCCTTGGGGCGCGAGAGTCGAACTGGCAGTCGCATCGTAATTTCTGTGATCGAGAAAGTACTGGTTTCCCCGAATCACATACGAGGCGCGACTATTGAGTTCCTCTTCCGAATAACCGGTCGGATACGAATCATATTTTGAATGGGCCACAATGCGGATGTCGTCCGCGAGCGAAGGCTTCAGGTTTTCAAAGTCCCATTCGTAATGCGTGTCGCTGATTTTCTTAAACCGCTCTTCGGGTTTCTCGATTGAGACGTCTTCCGGCTCCGCGTGCAAAATGTTGATCTCGATTTTGCCTTTGCCGATCGTGCCTTTCCACGTCGCCGCGGGCGAGAGCGAGTATGCAAACGTCGCGTCGCTCTTGTGTAAATCATCCGAAACCGATTCGTCGTTCTCGGCATACGACGCGCGGTAACGAATTGTTACCTCGCCTGTTTGATTTTTCTCGAAGGGAATGACGGATTTCTTCCATGACTTGATCGTCGAAATGTTTTGCTGCCAAAACTGCCCCGAAGTCGTTTCGCCGCCTTCTCCCTCCGCTTCGCTGCTTTCCTTGTTCGCATCGCTGGTTCCTTCTTTCGTTTTGCGGCTTTCTTCCTTGGGTCCGGCCACATTTGTCGATTTCAAGTCTTTTCCATCAACGCTGATTTGATAATGATCGATGTCGCTCCTGTTTGCGTCCATATCGGCATCTGGATTTTTTCCCCATCGCTCGACAGGAAAGAAGAAATCCTGTTGCACCTTCGGTCCAGTGTTGTGCATGCGATAGCGCACTTCTACGTCTGCGTATTCCGGATGCAGATCGATTTTCAGCGCTTCATTTTCTATCGTGACGTCGGTATGCCTGTCTTTATTGGTGGCGCTGGCGCTGCCCGTTGCCGGGACGCCGGCTTGCCAGGCGCCGCCATTGGCAAGAACGATTGATCCGCTACCGACAAACAATGCGAGGGCGAGCCACAGATTTTTCATTTGGCGATATGTCTTAACATGCCGATGCGCGGCGTGTCGAAGCTAGATTGTCATTCGTGCGCTTGCCTTTGGCGCGATTTTTTTGCATTCCCTCGTCAAGCGAAAAAGCCGTCTGCGACATTCCCAAAGGTTTGAGGATGCGCTTTTGAACATACTCGACATAAGGCTCGCCCGCCGCTCGACTGAGAGCCAGACCGAGAATCGCATAACCGACGTTCGAGTATGAATAACGTGTGCCGGGTTCGTACAGATAGCTTGTGAGCGGGATGGTGGCGACAAGTTTCTTCTCCCATTCGGAAACGGGACCTGTACCATATAACAATTTATCATCATCAGGGTTGCGGTCTAAGCCGGAAGTGTGCGTGGCAAGTTGAATCAAAGTGATGGGCGGCGCGTTCGGAAAACGCTTTTGCAGTTTGTTCACTTCGGGCAAGTATTTCTCAACCGGGTCGGAGAGACGAACTTTTCCCTGTTCGACTAATTGCAGCAGCATAAAAGCGGTGAATTGTTTTGTGATTGAGGCGATACGATAAACCGTGTCTTTGCTGGCTGGAATTTTCTTTTCCGTGTCGGCATACCCGTAACTTTTAGTCCAAACCAATTTTCCATCGGAGACGATGCCGATGGTAATGTTGCCGATGTTGTCCGTTGCGAGTTCGCCCGCCGCCAAAGCGTCAACCTGCTCAATCGCTTTGCGTAGGTCGGGCGTTTGAGGTGCCTGCGCTTGTTGACCATTCGCCGGCGAAACGGATAAAACGGCAATCGTCAGAATGGTAAGCAGAATTGTTTTTAGTTTGTGTGTCATCTTCATACAACCTTATCCTTTAGAGGCGTTCGTGTCTTGAATGGCGTGAACCTGATATGAATCAAGCATAATGGTGCACACGCAGCTAAGCAGCTCAATAATCACTAAGAAAGCAAGAGCTTGATCGTTAGGCTTGAAGAATCAGCGCATGCGCAGTAGAGCCCACCCGACGACCTTATCGTAAAAACCAGGAACGAAGCGCGTGAGACCTGGAAACTCACGCTCGGCACCAGTTCGGGCGAGCATATAATTGTGGGTCGCACGGGGCACGACCTCGATCGTGATATCTCGAGAGTTGCCGTTTCGCAGGGCCGCTTCGAGCATGGCCCTTGTCTCCTTTGTCGG
>Ga0137415_10007760_pt1 | contig 10646 bp, 7 predicted proteins | sample CZODoug3_1_1_16f_FD_183082 | JGI IMG/M metagenome (GOLD analysis project Ga0137415, IMG submission 183082) | Vadose zone soil fungal communities from Angelo Coast Range Reserve, California, USA - CZODoug3_1_1_16fungal (Hybrid Assembly) | ecosystem: Environmental > Terrestrial > Soil > Vadose...
GACGCCGAGCGCGACGCCGCCCAGGCGCATCTTCGCACCGTCGACGCCAAGGCCAAGCTCGACCAGCTGCGCGCCAGCCTGAGCGCCGGACGCGATCCCGCCTCGGTGCCCGATGCGATCCGCTCGACCGCAATCGAGCGCATCAAGGCGCAGATCGCCGACATCCTGCGCCAGCAGGCCAATCTGCGCACCACCCTCGGGCCGCGGCATCCGGCCTTCCTGGAATCCGAGAACCAGCTGCGGCAGGCACGCGACCTCCTGCAGACGGAGCTGCGCCGCATCGCCGATAGCGCCCGCAACGACAACGACATCGCGGTCGCCAACGAGGCCGCGGTGCAGAAGCGGCTCGCCGATGTCCGTGCCAAGACCTCGGATACCAACGAGGCGATGGTCCAGATGCGCGAGCTGCAGCGCGACGTCGAGGTGAGCCGCGCCGTCTATGACCGCTTCCTCAAGGCGAGCGGCTTCGTCGCCTCGGACGCCATCGACACGCCGACGGCGCGCATCCTCACCGCCGCCCAGATCCCGACACGCCCCACCATCCCGCGACGCCTTGCCGTCTTGTCGATTGCCTTCGCCGGCGGGCTCGGGCTCGGGCTCGCCCTCGCTCTCCTCGGAATCAGGCGCATCGAACAGCCAGGTTCGCCGCAGGAGCCGGACGGCGAAGCTCCACGGGAACGCGAGACGCGCACGGAGCCGACCCCGTCGGTGGCCCCGACAGCCTCTTCCGAGACTGCGCTTGCCGCCCATTTGCAAGAGGCGCCTCCGCCGCCTTCGGCATCGGCCGAGCCTATAGCGGACCCCGCGACCGCGGTGCCCGAGAATGGAGAGGCCAAGAAGAATAAAGGGGCCAAGAATGAGCGGCGCAAGAGCGAAGCGGCTCCCCTCCCCGCGCCTGAGACGGTGCGGGCGCCCCCCTCCCCGCCCCTCGTCCTGCGCCAGGTCGTGATCCCGTCCGCTCCGCGCGGAGAGACGGCGGAGCCAGCCCCAGGCGAAGCCACCCCGGCGGCGCAGGCGACCTCGGCTGCGGCTGCCACACCGAAGCCTGCGTCCTCGCCCCAGGCGCAGGCTTCCGGCCCGCAGCCCCTTGCCCCGACCACCCCGACGCCGCCGGATGCTCTGCCTCATCGTGAGAGGTTCGATATCCCGTTGCTCACGACCGACGCAGCTCCCTCGCCCTCGCTCACGACCACGTTACGCGTGGCCCGCGACGAGCCAGGGGTGCTCCTGCCGCATAGGCGCGAGGTCGAGCTCCGTCCAAGCTCGGAATTCTCGCGCGTCGTGCGCGAGCTGCGGCGGGCGCTCGGCGTGACGTCCTCGGCACAGCCCTTGGTGGTCGCCATCGTCTCGGAGATGCGAGGCTGCGGCAAGTCGACCCTTGCGGCCAATCTCGGCCGCAGCTTCGTCGACGCGGGCCTGCGCGTGCTGATCCTCGACGCCGACCGGCGCCATGCGAACCTGACCCAGGCGTCGGGAACGGAGGCGGCGGAAGGCACGATCCGCCTCGCCGACGCCATGCGGCCGGTCTTCGCGCTCGACGGATCCTGGAGCTCTGGCATTTTCCTCGCCTCGCTGGCCCTCGGCCGCGCCGAGCAAGCGCGGGCCGAGCGCGGCAGCGATACGCGCATGCCGAGCTTCGCCAGCGTGAGAGCGCTGGCCGATGTGCTGATCATCGACACGCAGACGGGCACCCGCGGCCCCGCGCTCGGGCCCGATCTCGCGCTCGGCGCGACGCTCGTGGTCGGCCCGGCATGCGTGGGCGAGGCTGAGGATGCTCGGGCAAGGCCCCTCGCCCCTGCGGCCTTCGCGCATGTCAGGCTCGTCAAGGAACCGGGCGATCTCGTAGGCGCGGCGGCCGGCCGAGGCACTGCGACGGAAGGCAGCTGATCTGCGCCGGAGAGCCCGCGCCGTCCTCAACGGCCAGGCGCTGCACGAAGGGCCTCCGCCATCACGGCCCAGGCCGATTTCGGCATATAGGCATCGTCGTAGGGGTTCGGCCGCGGACAGGCGATCGCGGTGCGATCCGGCGGCAGCCTCGGGCATTTCGGCCACACGGGCGAGACCGAGCGCGGCAGCTGGTCATAGCCCCACCAGGCCGACACATCCCCGCGTCGATAGACCGAATAGCGGTCCGACAGGTCCCAGAAGCAGATGGACTTCACGGCCTTCGCGCGCAGGACCTGATCGAAGAAGGTGCCGAAATAGAGCTTCGTCAATTCGTCGCTCGCGGCAGGCGTCGCGCGTGCACCGTGGCAGGAGGCCTCATAGTCGAGGACGTCCAACTCGGTGATGTAGACATCGACGCCGAGGGCCCCGATGGCATCGATCAGCGCGACGAGGCCGCGCCAATCGGGCTTGCTCGGGTCCGACATCATTTGCGGCTGCAGATGGCATTCGAGCCCCACCGCTCCGAGCGGCAATCCCTCCTTGAGCATGGCCTCGACGAGGGAGAGGATTGCGGGGCGATGCCATGCCCCGAATTGGTCGTCTCCGCCTTCCGCATTGTTGATGAACAGCTTGGCGCGGCTCGCCGGCACGCCCAGCTGTTCCGCCCAGCGCGCGTTGGCGGCCTCGGCCTCGCGGAAGGCTTGACGGATATAGTCCGGGACGCCCGGGTAGCCGATGACCTCGACATTGGGGGGAAGCAGCGGGCCGCTGCGGAACACCGGCCTTGGGCCTTCGGCCACGATCGGCTCGTTCACTACCCCGACGGCCTGAAAGAAATCCGGATCGCCGGCCTGCAGCTCGAGGATCTTGCGGCTCGCTGCCGAGACGAATTTCCTCATGAAGACGAGGTTGGAGGTGAGCTCCTTGCCGGGTCGCGCTGCCAGTTCGCCGGCGGGCAACGGCTTCAACCATGGCGGAGCGGTGTCGGTGCTGTTCCAGATCAGCGCATCGGCGCGCCCACGCATGCGGCCCTGGCGCGCGAAGGTGGTGATATCGTTCGCCAGGAACCAGGTGTCGGAGAGCTTCCATTTCTTGCTGGCGAAGCTCAGCGAGCCATCGGCGTCCGGCGGGTCGGGGCAGAGGGGTCCGAACCCGAAGGACGATCCATAGGAGAGATAGGTGAACTGCTCGCGCTCGACGAGCGCCCGATAGACGGGGTCGTAGAGGGCCCTGCCGTATGAGCCGTCAAAAGGCTGGTCGACCTGGGTGCCGAGCGCGATGCCCTTGGCGCGCGCCAGCTCGCCGAGCGGCACGCCCCGGAGCGGCGGCAGCGACGTGGGCGGCGGCGGCACCGCCGGGCATTGCGGGGAATTGGCGTGCACCGGTGTCGCGACGCCTGCGGCGAACGCGCCCGCAAGCCCGGCAAGGCAGCTGCGGCGGGTGATCGAAGCTCTTCCCAAATCGATCCCTCGATGTGATCGGCCGCGGGTTCGGTGCAAGATCACGGCCGCGTCGCATGTCGGGGCCATCGGACGCGATCTGACGCGATCGTCGCAATGATCTACATCAAGGCGAAACGGGGTTCCACCTGACCGCATCGAGAGCGCGGCCATCCTCGACGGAAACACCGGTGGTCGGCCGATCCCTTGCTCCCTCGCCCGCCAAGCCGCACGATGGGGGAAGCTTCGTCCTGCCTCGGCACGGTCCGCCCGCGCGACTGTCTCCGGACGAGACGATCGCGCCGCAACGTCATCTGGGAAGCCGGCTCGACCGCTCCCCGCCAGAGGTCTGGGAGAGACGCGCCGATGCCCCTAGCGCCAGCGACTGCCGCAGATGAGCCGGTCATGCGGGTGCATGCATCGTTGGAAGACAATTGGACCGCAGCAGCAGCAGAGATCCGCGGGTTGATGCTGGGTCGGCAGAGGCTGAACGTCCTGGAAGCTGGAGGCGGCTCGCGTACCAATGTCGATTTCATGCCCGAGGCACGCTTCACGACGATCGACATCAGCCCCGAGCAGCTGGAACGCAACAGCTATGCCGAGCAAAAGATCCTCGCCGATGTCGAGACATACGAGGACTACCCTCGGGACTACGACATGATCATCTGCAATGACCTGCTCGAGCATCTGCCCCGACCGGAGGCGGCCCTGCAACGGCTGGTGCGGCATCTGGCGATGAACGGCCTGCTCATCGTCGGAGGGCCCATCCCGACCTCGTTCAAGGGGATTTTCACCAAGCTCACCCCGCATGCCGTACACGTCGCGGTCTATCGCTACCTATTCGGCCAGGCGACGGCAGGCCAGCCGGGGCACCCTCCATTCCCCGCATATCTTCGCTGGGCCATATCGCCGGACGGCTTGAGCCGCTGGGCCAGGGCCGCCGGCCTGAAGGTTGCCTATAGGGGGTGCTCGAAGCCCTCATGGGCGATCGCACGGCTGAGAAATTTCCATCCGGCGGCGGCCGGTCTCTACACGGGCGGCATGAACCTGCTGCGGCTCTTGAGCTTGCAGACTTGGCGCGCGGACCTCACCGACATGGTCATGGTCTTCCAGCGACGGCCGTGACACGCATAGGGGACTTCGCCCTGATATCTCTTGGCCGCAGCTCTCCTGGCCGGGCCGCGAGCGGGCCTAAGCAGGTTTTTGCCAAACCTGCCTACACTTTAGATCGGAAGCAGCATTGATTTTGCTCGATAGAAGCAAACTCAATCGTGGCCGTGGCCACGCAAGGCTGCTTAGGCGGTCGTCACCTTGTGCCAGGCCGGCGCGCCGATCGAGCCCTTGTTGAGGTAGAGGTCGCCGGCGCTGGTGTCGGTGTACTTGCTGTCCGTCCTGGCTTTGCTCTTGCCCGTATTGCTGGTCGGCGCGCCGACGCCGTAGATGTCGCAGACGCCGCAGTCGCGGATCCAACCGGGCAGGCTCCCATCGCGGATGGCGATGCCGCCGGCGGTCGTGCCGGCCGCAACGATCTCGCCGGCCCACACGGTCAGACCGGTGCCGGCACCGGAGACCGCCGTCGTCGTCAGGGGAACGATATTCGACGGTGTGCTGGAATAAAGGCCGGGACCCACAGGCCTGATTCCGCTGACGGCCCCGCCGGCGACCGCAGTGACCTGGAAAACGGAATAGATGATGTTGCCCGGCGAGTTGATCGCGACGAGATCGCCCACTGCGTAGCCAGAGCCTCTGACTCCGGACATGCTGATTCCCCCATCTTGCCACGCGGCGCCTGACTCAGCGGGCCAAGCGGGGCGCATGTTCGTCGTGCTCCATGACACCAGGAACGAGCCCCAATGACAAGAAGCATGGCAATCGATAGAGGAGATCCGCCGAGTGCACCGACGCGACGACCGATCCTGGCGCGCCGCTTGCCCCAGGGCTGCCAAGCCGGCGTGAAGATCTCGATTCCGTCCAAGGCTGGCGCGGCCGCGTCCTGATTTGGAGCATTCGTGTCATGCGTGTCGATCACCGCATTCCCGGCCTGTCCCGCTCCGACGCCGATGGCGGATTGCGGCCGGCTGCCGCATCCGGCCCGCTTCAGGCAAGTCGAGGCCGGGACGCATTCGGTATCTTCACGCCGAGATCGTCCATGATCTTCGCCTGCACGCTCTTCGCCACGGCAATCTGCCTGCGCCTTGCCGGGCAATATTTCGCGGATGGGGGCCTCTATCTGGAGGACGACGCCTATTACTACATCGTCGTCGCCCGCAACATCGTGCAGTCGGGTCTCAGCAGCTTCGACGGCCAGACCCTCACCAATGGCTACCATCCCCTTTGGCTGCTGATCGTCGTCGCTCAAGATCTGCTTTTCGGCAGCTCGCCCTATCTGACCGTCGCCATCGAGCTGGTCCTGGGAACGGCCGGGCTATGGTTCTTCCTCGCTTCCTTCAGGACATCGTCCCCGTTCTTCCGCTTCGCCTTCGCCATCGCCTACATGGCCCTCCTCTGGCCCCTCACCGCGAAGGGGATGGAGATCACGCTTCTCGCCTTCTCGGCCGGCCTGTTCACGCGGCTCGCCGTCCAGCAATTCGAGGGACGCGACCGCGGCTTGGCGCTCGGCCTTGCGGCACTTCTGTGCATCGGCGCCCGCCTCGACGCCGCCGTGTTCATCCTGCCGACGCTGCTCCTGGTCTTGGGCAGCAGCAGGCGCATGCTGGTGCCCCTGGCGTTGATCGGCGTCGTCGGCGCCCTCTATGCCGGCGCCAATCTCTGGCTGTTCGGGCTCCCCTTTCCGATCTCCGGAGCGATCAAGTCGCTTGGCGGATTGCAGTGGAACCAACCACTCGCCCATCAGCTGGCGGGAGATTGGGCCAGCTCAGGGGTCGTGGCCGGCGCGAGCGCTTTCGTGAAATCTGCCATCGGCCGAGCCATCCTGCTCACCTTGCTGGCCGGCATCGCCCTCCCGTTCACCGGCAGCAGGTGGAAATCGCGTCCGCTTCTGCTCGGCTACCTCGCCGGCTTCGCGCTCTTCGCCATCAAGCTGATGGCTTTCTCGTCATGGATGGTCTGGCCGTGGTACGCGTTCCCGGGCATCAACGCCTTGGCGGCGCTGTTCCATCTTGTCGACGACGTCCTCGCCTCCCACGCGCGTGCCTCCAGGCCGCGCGGCGACGCGCTTGCCGCCGCTGTTCTTGCCGTCCTGTTCCTCGGCATCGAGCTGCGCCGGGCCGCAACCGAGCCTCCCCAGCTCGTTTTCGAGATGATCAACCGCGAGGCCGTCTCGAGATTGGGACCGGTGCTCGCCGGCGCGCGGGTGGCGATGGGAGACCGGGCAGGTTCCTTTGCCTTCCACTATCCCGGCCCGGTGACCCAGCTCGAAGGGCTAGTGAATGACCGCGCCTATCTCGAGGCCCTCCAGTCCCGGGCCGACATCCGCACGCTGCTGTGCAAGCGCGGCGTGCGCTACGTCCTCGCCTATCAGCGCGACCTCGGACCCTACGAAACGGTGAGCGTGCCCATCATGCGCCCGAGTCTCACGCAATTCCCGGCGCCAGCCCTGACGTTCTCGCGACAAGACGAAGTTGGCCGTGTTTTCGATCTCGCGAAATACGACAACAGCGCCCTGGATGAAGGGGACAACTACCTCTACGCTTGGCGACTGTCGGGCTGCGGCGCGGATCACTAACCCATGTCACACGCTGAGAGGGATCTGGAAGGTGCCGCCCTCGGGGCCCCAAGCCTGGAGCCGCAAGGTGCCGGGGATATGCCTCACGCGCCGCATCAGCCGCTCCGGACGGATCCGGGCGCGCAAGGGCTGCCGCTGGTGGTCGATCTCGATGGCACGCTGCTGCGCTCCGATCTTCTCGTCGAGAGCTTCTTCCAAGGCTTCGCCGCTGATTGGCTGTTGCCGGCGAGGGCGGTTCGGTCGCTGGCACATGGCAAGGCGCGGATGAAGGCGGAAAACGCCGAGCGCACCGAGATCGACCCCGCCACGCTGCCCTATGACGAGGTCGTGCTGGCACGCATCCATGCGGCCATGGCGCAGGGGCGCGCCATCTACCTCGCCTCGGCCAGCAATGAGCGCTACGTGGCGGCCATCGCCGGTCATCTTCAGCTCTTCAGGGGATGGTTCGCCTCGGATGCGCGGCGCAACCTCTCCGGTGAGGCCAAGGCGGAACGCCTGGTCGAGGCCTTCGGATCTCGCGGCTTCGACTATATCGGCAATGACGGCGCTGACCTCCCCGTCTGGGCAGTCGCAGCCCACAGCATCGCCATCCGCGCTTCGTCAAGCGTTCGCCGACGCCTCGCCGGCATTGCGCCGCAAGCCGAGTTCCTGGCATCGCCACGGGCTTCCGCGAAGGATTGGCTCAAGCTCTTCCGGATCCATCAATACGCCAAGAACGCCCTCGTCTTCGTGCCTCTGCTGACGGCGCAGAAGTTCTCGGCCTCGTCGCTGCTGCTCTCGGTCGGCGCCTTCCTCGCCTTCTCGCTCTGCGCGTCGAGCGTCTACATCCTCAACGACCTGGTCGATGTCGCCGCCGATCGCGAGCATCCGACCAAGAAGGCGCGGCCGCTGGCCGCCGGCGTGGTCCCGCCCTTCCAGGGCATTGCGGCGGCCGCCCTCCTGTTCTGCGCCGGGATGATTCTGGGCCTCACTGTCTCGCCCTTGTTTCTGACCGTTCTCGTCGCCTATTTTGGCCTCACCAGCGCCTATACCTTCTCGCTCAAGCGCAAGATGCTCGTCGATGTCATCGCGCTCGCCATGCTGTACACGATCCGGGTCATCGGCGGCGCCGCCGCCATTGCGGTGCCGATATCAGAATGGCTGCTCGCCTTCTCCATGTTCATCTTCACCGCGCTCGCGCTGATCAAGCGATACACGGAGCTGTCGATCCGCCTGGACGGCGACCTTCCCGACCCGCCCAACCGCAACTACAAGGCGCGCGACCTGCCGATCGTCGCAGCCCTGGCAGCGAGCGCCGGCTTCAACGCCGTCACCGTCTTCGCGCTCTACGTCTCCTCCGACACCGTGCACCGGCTCTATCGCCGTCCCTTCCTGCTCTGGCTCATCTGCCCGATCCTCATGTTCTGGATCGGCCGGGCGCTGATGCTCGCCCATCGGCGCATGATGGACGACGATCCGATCGTGTTCGCGCTCAAGGATTGGCGCAGCCGCATCTGCGTCGGCCTGGTGGGCTGCATCCTGCTGCTCGCGATCTGAGCGGCGAACATGGCGAGCTCCGACGAGGCGGTCCCGGCTCTGCCGATATCCGGTTACGCCATCTTCAGGCGCTACGTCACGTTCGCGGTGATCTCGGGCCTGGCCAACCTCGTGGCCCAGGCCCTGTCGATCCGGGTCGCGCCCGCCTATCCAGTGCCGAGCTCGATCCTCTGCGGCACGGCCGTCGGCTTCTTCGTGAAATATCTTCTCGAGAAGCGTTGGGTTTTCTTCGACGGCTATGACGGCAAGGCAAAGGAGCTGCGCAAGATCACCGTCTACGGGCTTTCCGGCGTCGCGACGACCCTGCTCTTCTGGGCGGTGGAGCTCGCCGCCTGGCATCTGGGCGGGACGGATGCGGCCAAATACATCGGCGCCGCCATCGGGTTGTCGATCGGCAACGTCGTCAAATACCTCCTCGACCGAAAATTCGTCTTCAGGTCGAGGTTTGCATGATCGAGCTGTCCGGATGGGGCCGTCACCCCGTCGTCGCGACGAGGCTGCATTCGCCACCCTCTCCGGGCGAGCTTTGCGCGCTCGTGCCCGAGCTCGATGACTATGTGGCTCGCGGCAACGGCCGAGCCTATGGCGACGCCGCCATCGGCCTGCGCAGCAGCGTTTCGACAAGACGCCTCGACCGGATGCGGAGCTTCGATCCAGAGACCGGACGCCTGACGGTCGAGGCGGGGGCGCTGCTCTCCGACGTCATTGCCAGCTTCCTATCGCGGGGCTTCTTCCCGCCCGTCGTGCCGGGGACGAAGTTCGTCAGCGTCGGCGGCATGGTCGCGGCGGATGTGCACGGCAAGAACCATCATCGCGACGGCGGCTTCGGAGCCCATGTCGAGACGCTGCAGCTCGCCCTGGCCGATGGCGAGGTCGTCACCTGCTCGACCAGCAGCAACCCTGAGCTCTTTGCCGCCACGGTCGGCGGCATGGGGTTGACCGGCACCATCATCGAAGCCAGCTTTCGACTGCGCCGCGTCGAGTCCGGCTGGATCCGGCAGCGCACTGTGGCGGCCGGGAATCTCGAGGCCGCGATGCAGGCGCTCGACGAGGCCGACGCGTCACCCTATTCCGTCGCCTGGATCGATTGCCTTGCCAACGGTCAAGCGCTCGGGCGCTCGCTGATCCATCTCGGCGAGCATGCCTCGGCAGACGAGCTTGCCCGCAGTGGCGGCAAATCGCGCTTCCCTGTCGTGGGCGCACACGGGCGCAAGATGCCCTTCGACCTTCCGGGCTTCGCCTTGAATTCGTGGAGCGTCAGGTCCTTCAACGAGCTCTACTTCCGGAGAGGCACGGCGCAGACCGGAGAGGCCCGCCTCGTGCCTATCGACCCTTACTTCTTTCCGCTCGACGGCCTGCTCGAATGGAACCGGATCTATGGCCGGCGTGGTTTCGTGCAGCATCAATGCGTCATCCCGACGGCGTCGGCCGCTGCGACGCTCGCCGAGATCCTTGGCCGGATCGCCCGGCGCGGGGAAGGTTCCTTCCTCGCCGTGCTCAAGAAGCTCGGTTCCGGATCGGGGCTCATGTCCTTTCCCATGCCGGGCTACACGCTTGCGCTCGACTTCCCGGTCCGTCGCGGGCTGTTTGCATTCCTCGACGAGATCGATGCGCTCGTTGCGCGGGCGGGGGGACGCATCTACCTGGCCAAGGATGCCTGCCAATCGCGACGCACCTTCGAGGCCGGATACCCGGCGCTCGCCGAGTTCCGGCGCATCCGGCGCGATCAGGCGCGATCCCTCAGAGTTCGCTCCCATCTTGCCGAGCGTCTCGGCATCTGACGAGGACTATCGATGAGCACGGACGCCAAGACCATCCTGATTCTCGGCGGCACCTCGGATATCGGGCGCGCCACGGCGCTGCGCCATGCGCAGGCCGGCTGGCGCGTCCGCCTCGCCGGGCGTGAGCCCGACAGCCTGCGGCGAGAAGCCGAGGACATCGCGGCGCGCACCGGCGTCGAGGCGACGACCCACGCGCTCGACATCCTCGCGGCTGACACCTTCGCGGCCTTTCTCGACTCCTTGCCGGAGCTTCCCGACGTCGCCGTCTGCGTCATCGGGCTGCTCGGCGACCAGCAGCGGGCCGAGACCGATCCAGCT
>Ga0137415_10007761_pt1 | contig 10645 bp, 12 predicted proteins | sample CZODoug3_1_1_16f_FD_183082 | JGI IMG/M metagenome (GOLD analysis project Ga0137415, IMG submission 183082) | Vadose zone soil fungal communities from Angelo Coast Range Reserve, California, USA - CZODoug3_1_1_16fungal (Hybrid Assembly) | ecosystem: Environmental > Terrestrial > Soil > Vadose...
TCGCGCGCAGGGCGCTGCGTAACCAGCTTAAGTGGACGCTTCGCCTCGGGTTTGTATGCCGCCCAGCCTGCCGCGACTGCGGCACTAGCATTGGCGGCCTGGGAGTCGACAATGGCAATGTGCGTGTCGGTCTCGGGCGGGTCAAGGATAACCAGATTCTTGCCGTTCACGATCGACCAACCGGAAGGGGCCGTAAAAGCCGTGCCACTCGGCGTTACCCGTGTCGTATCCGCCGCCACGCGCTCCGGTGCCGATCTTGCTTCTACCGTCTGTGGCGATGCTGGAGGATTGGAGGCAGATATTGCTCTTTGTGCAGAGGCGTTGAACAGCAGGAGGGTTACCAGAGCGGTTCGATACATTGACATGTATTTCATCCCACTTGTGAAGGTACGAAAACTGTGGAACCAACGCTACACGCAGCATGGCCGGCTTGTAAACGATTGTGAGAAGACAGATTGCGATCTGCGATAGGTAACGTCGTGACCAGAGTGTTGAGCAGAGGGGCTTTCTATAGCGGTCATCTTGCGGTCAAACCGTTCTCAACGGCCAGTGGCACGGTTTGAGACGGTTCTGGTACAAACAGAGAAAAGCAGTCGTTTTGACCACTACATAGCGTCTAGTTGCGAAATTGAATACTACATTTAGGGATCTGTAAGACTGGTGAGTTCGTCTTTGCACCAGAACCCTTTCACATACATCTCGTCCACTCGCCAGGAGGTCGTGCGGTAACCTTGGTACCAGCGAGTCTCTTTTCAAGCTCAGGCGCGTCGTGATGGACCCAGCGCATGATCATGCAAGGCGCTACCGCTACGAAGCGCTCCTCCATCATCTCCGCCAGATCGCGATAGTTAGTCCTATACCTGCAGTACCAGCGAACGTACTGCCAGGATAATCTCAACCGGAGAGCGGCGCTTGAACATGGACACGGCTCCTCAAATAGCTCGTCCAGGTTACTGCAAGCTGGTTAATGCACCAGAGTCGAATTTCTGGGCTTCAGCTATTTTTTGGATGCGGCGCTCGCGTTCTGCTTTCAACTCTTCCAGAAATGTATTCATAGCTTTCAATTCCCGATCAAGCTGTGTGCTAATAGAAACGCCCCTTGGTGGAGATGTTTCAACTCCCTCTCTGCTACCGCCGATTCTTCTTTGGAAATCAGGACTTCGAGGTCGTCTAGTAAATACTGCAATATCTCAATTTCGCCAGGGCTATTCATGCCCAACAGCCTACTACGCTGGAGCGCGGCATGAGCACTCAGTCCAATTTCTTCGATGAACTACGGTCAATCTTGAGCGATGCGCTGCTTCGCGGAGCTGCGGTAGTAGCGGCCACATATTTAGTTCCTCCGCAAGGCTCCAACGAAATTCGCTTCAGATACATCCCGCACGGCAAACCAAGTTTTATGTTCGGTAAACCATTTACTAAGATCCTCAACATCCGAATCGAGGATGGGTGCCAGTTGAGAAATGATGCCATTCAAATCGTCTGCTCTAAAGTTGCGAAGTATATAAGCTGAGCCTATGACTGCCACACAAGCGATGAAGACCGGTCGTGGTTGAGGTGGGTTCGCACACTGTACGAGATATTTGTCGGGCCTTTTGAAGATGTCAATTTCGATTTGAGGCATGCTCAACAGCCTACCATTTTGGAGTACGGCATGAGCACGCATTGGAGGTTTGTTGGACCTGCGGTAGTAGCTGCCACACATGGGCCGTTAGCCCGCGTTCCATTGCAATCCAAATTGCTTGCGGCCCTTCGAGCTTCCTACCGGATCGTAACCGTCGATCTTCCACGTTCCGATCGAGCCATGAACGGGACAAATTATCTCGGCCAATGGGATCGCGGGATCAAAGCCCTTGAACTTGAAGGTGCAGCGCTCATTACATTTGGTGCATTCGATACGAAGGTAATCCCCACTTGCGCCAAGGTGAAATTTTGGTTCGTGAATCATGCTGTTGGTCATAGTGTCAACAGCCTACCACTCTAGGAGGACGCATGATTTCATTGCTTCAACCTCGCATATTGCTCCGGTGTCAGGCGCAGATAAACTCCGCCTCGCTCACTGTCGATGGCGTGCTTGATTGCCTGTTTGGGGGAAATGTCTTTCAGAGCGCCACCTCGCCGTGTCAGTTCGACTACTTTGTCAGAGGTCGCAAAGCTGAGCTTGCGGGGAAGGGGGTTCGGAGGTTTTCCTCGAGCAATTGGCAGTGCCAGGCATCACGCGGGAAAAACGTCATGTATACGGTCCGAGTTGTCGCGGGTGAAGCAGTATCGGTCATTCTGAAATTGTAGGCGATAAGAAGACGAAAGTGTAACGTTCCTATTTTGAATTATCTAAAGCATTCAACTGCCAAGGTTTACAAAATTGCTGATTAATTCTGCCGGGCTGCTATATAGATAGAAAGAAGACTGGATTCTCTTGCGAGGTGTTTTATGGTTGAGCGATGGAACCAGTAGTATCCACATCATATCGACAACTGGCAGGGGTCTGCCAATATACAAGCACTTTCCGGTGTGGCTTATCGGGCCGTCCATAACCTCCTTCAAGATATGTGGAAGCTGCCAGACTGCTCGGTACCTCTGGAAGAGAGAGCCGGCAAAGCGAAGTCGCGTGGCCTCACGTTGGGCGGAGTGTCGAGAGGAAGTACTGGAGTATTTTCAGCCGTGAGCTGTGTTTAGGGGATGTCGCCTGGCAGCAACCTCGCAAAGAGATACACGACCGGGCGGGAGGAAAATGCGAGCGAGTCAGGCTTGACCGGCGATGTAACCGGCTGGCACCTCTGCACGACGAATGCGACGAGGACTACGGCGAAGTTATGACACCATCAGGCCATGCTCACCATAAGAACGGGACTCGCGGCTTAGGTGATGAGAAGCGAGACGACAGACTAGAAAATCTGGAGTGGGATTGCTATATGTGCCATAAAAGCACATATCTTGAAGAAGGTTGTGCTGAAGAAAGTGATCTGCGGTGTTACAAATTTATTGACTCCATTTTATTCATGAGATAGCTCTTGACAATCCAAAAAGACAAGCGCATAGCTAGCAATCGAAGTCAAAAGAGCGAATAAATACCGATGGAAAGATGAGTTGCCGTTCTCACTGCTCACAAATAAGTGCGTGCAGTGAGCATGCCTTTCTAACTATCCTCATCATGGTAAGAGCTTCCCGGGTAGCCCTTCTTATCGCTGTAAGGGCTTCCTAGATAGCTATCCTTCATTGGGGTAAGAATTAGGATGATTGAGGTATGCGAATCCGCCGAGAGCGTGAGAAGGATGGAGCATCCAGTTCTTGCATAAGCAAACTTGTTACAGAAATAGTTCTTGACACTCTAAAAGGATAAGCGCATATTAGGCAGGCAGAATTAGAACAACGAATAAATATAGCTCGGAAAGTGACGTTGCTGTGCCCACTGTACACAAATAATTGCGTGTGCGGTGGGCACGGCATTTTTGCACGATTTCGCGTTTTCGAGGCGGGATCTACCGATGGCAACGGTGAACCGCAATTGCTGGAAGTGCTCAGTATCCAAACCTTCCGAAAACATCCTGGGTGTAAACTCCTCTCGCTGGCGAATAGGCTGAGTTCCCCCAACTCAGGAAAACGCCCGAAGGGAAGGACTCCGAAAGAGACCATCTCTTGATCTGTTCGCTAGCTTTCACACTAAGTGAAAGGGAAATCGATGGCTAGTTGAGCCACTTATTACTGAGATAGTTCTTGACACCCTATAGCAGTAAGCGCATTCTGAGTGGGCTTTGACCTCCCCGGGCCGGTCATCCCGGAAAGAGAGTTGTACCAGAGCACATAAGCAGTTCTCTTGCTTCGTTCGTGTGCCTTATAGGCACGTTTCCTCATCTGTGTTACAGCCAAGATCAAGCAAACCGAGGGTTCTGTCTCCCCGGCACGTCTTCCCGTGAACTATTTCTTCCCGTCCTCCTCTGCAATTTGAGTTGCGGATGCGGCCACCACTCCCGCGTTTGCTCGAGGCGCACGAACAGGAGATTCCCCGTTATGAAACGCTCTTTTTATCTGCTTATCGCTCTGCTTTACGTCGTTATGGAGGTAACAACGGTCACCGCTCAGACCACCACCTGCTCCAACGCCACCTTGAACGGAAAATATGCCGTCTCCGGTCAGGGCGATGTGTACTCTTGTTTGTTAGGCGTTGTCTGCACTGACCAAACGATGTCCACTGTTGGCTATTTCTGGTTCGATGGCAACGGCAACATCGCAAGTCCAACCTCCGGGGCCGGAGTTGGGCAGGCGGGGGCACGGTTGTTCCAGGCGACCAACGCAGGTGTCTCCAGCGCAATGTACACTGGCACCTATACGGTTAGCTCCGATTGCAGCAGCGGCGGCATCCAACTCACCTCGGCGAATAGCACACAAACACTCACCTACAACCTCGACCCTGACGGCATCGACACCAATGGTCTCTCGCACGGTGCAGCAGCCCTCGATGCCGGCCAAGGGAGAGATGAAGCCCTGCAGCTCAGCCGCACGGTAGATCCCGTTGGAGGATGCGGCGTGAACGGAACCTTTACACTTGCCGGAATAGCGATCCGTGGCCTCTCTCTAGGGACGGATATATCCGGGAACAAGGTATCAAACATGGTGGAAATAATCTTCACAGACTCGGCCAATTTCAGCGGCTCCGAGAGGGTATCAACCGTCGATAGGGGATTCTCATCGAATACTTATACGGGTACCTACATCATTGCCTCGGATTGCACAGTTTCCCTCACAAAGAATGTGAATGGGACGGAGATTCAAGGGGCTCACGTCATTACAGGTGACGACTTCGGAAGTTTCGATGTCCATTCTATCGTTTGGCAAGGAGATTCTATCCTGCCTAACGCAAGGTTTCTCCGGACACACGCGCTCCCGGACGCCCGAAATGAGTACTAATTAGCGATAGTTCATGAAGACAAGTGGAGGTCCGCAGCCCAAACCTGCATGCGATCATCTCACCCGGGCCGAACATACGCCTCAAACCGGGAGGCACCCATGTAGTTCTCCCTGGCCTGTGCTCATAAAGCTGAAGCGCACGCTCTAAAAGTCGGAGAGCGTTGCTACCGTGCTCGCTGCACACAGGTGTTTGTGTGCAATGCGCACGGCATTTTATTGTCCGAATAGCCGATGAAAATCTATTCGGGTCTTTCCCCAAACCTGTCAAGTTTTAGAGTGACGCGCCACCGCCATCTCTGGCTAGAGACATCACTTTTTCCATCATTCCCGTTCCCGATTGAACATCGTCCCTAAAAGACTAGGAACTTCGAAGCCTTGTCTACTATGGTGTATCGACAGATTATCTAGGCCATCGTAAACAGCATGCGATGGCGACAGTAGCGTGGAAGTCTTGTTTGAGTTTGTCGAAGCGTGTGGCTAGGCGTCGGAACTGCTTGAGGTGTGCGAAGGTTCGTTCGATGTAGCTGTTCTGTTTATACAGGGTGCGATCGAAACTGCGCTGGACTTTGCGCAGCGATCGCGGGGGATGACAGTCGAGATGTTGCGCTGCTGAAGATGGTTCAGGATGGGATCGGTGTCGTATCCCTTGTCGGTGATCACGGCCTCGGGCCGGTGTTCACCGAGCAGGGATACAGCCTGGGTGCAGTCATGGGTCTAACTGTCGGTCAGCACGAAGCCGATTGGCAAGCGGGGCTCATCGGCGAGCAGATGGATTTTGGTCGTCAGACCTCCTCGGCTCCGCCCAGAGCGCTCTCCTGAGCCCTTTTTTCGCGCCGTTGCTGCCTGCTGATGTTCGCGCACGACGTTGGAATCGATCATCACGTAGCGATTCTCACGGTCCTTGAGCAGGTCGGCTAAGACCCGGTCCCAGACTCCCGCTGACGCCCAGTGAGTAAAGCGCTTGTGCGTCGTCTTGTACTTGCCGTGCCGTTCCTGCATGTCCTGCCAGCACATGCCCGAGCGCAGAACCCACAGCACTTCGTGAACAAAACGCCGGTTGTCCTCGGCAGGCCGCCCCACCGAACCCGCTCGCCCAAGCAATAACGGCTCAATCCAACCCGTCAAATGCCGGGACTAAACACCTAGTTGAGGGAAGGAAGTTGCCGCATTCCGTAGCCTTGTAGATGGGCGCAACTGTGCCCTCGCGCGCGCGCCATTGCGACCATTTAAAGTATTAGGATTGTGGGTCTCCGCTCTGATCATCACTTGAGGTCCCGATGTGTTAACAGCCGCAAACTGTATCTGGCCCTCTCCGCGATATCCGAGTCCGAGCTTCGCAAAAATCGAATTTGAGACCATGCATCAGAAGCAAAAATACTTGCTACCAATAAATGGTCAGAGCGCGTAGCAGTTCGATAATTAGTGCAAGCACACCAATTGAAATCATTCTCTACCTCCTTTCCCCATCTCGATGGTGTAGCAATTTTAGAGCAGATACAGCTGTCAGCCAAGCAATAGATTTGAATTTAAGGATTACGATAGTACTGTGAACAATCGTAACTATCGCGACGAGGACAGGGGCAGATCTTAGGAGCCATAGTGGGAGCTGCATAAGGAGGATGAATAATTGTGAAATACATCGGAAACTATCCAATGATGCCTGCTCGTTGTTGCGATACAGTGCATGGTCTGTTCATCTTCGATCCGTGCATCGCTCAAGGATATGACCCCAATAAAATTGGCCTCCGAGCCGTAATCTAGACTAGCATCGAGCAACAGCATGTCTGGAATCTTTACTGAGCGGCGCTGCCAGTACACAACCTGAAAATCTGGCACCTACAATGACTACGTCGTATGGTATTTGGCATTTTCTCTCGAAGATTCGCTATCAGCCATTTTTGTTGGATGACCCTGACAAGCCGGAAATTGGCGGTTCTCTTTTCTCCGCGAGTGATAAATCGCCGTAGCACTCAATGAGTTCTATGGCCTGTCTAAGGAGCGCGCACTCTCTACTATTATTCTGCTGATTACGAAAGACTTATGCGAACCGACTTTGGCTTAGCGTGCGTAGCAGTCCCTTTCTTGAGGTGACGCCCAAATGGGAAACTTCTACAGATGTGTCTACATTCCGATGCCTAAACTGCCCAATTCAGCCGAACTACGGGCACTTATGGCTACGCCTTCAGATAAGTTCGGCCAGATGGAAGGATTCTTAGAGCGGAAGGCATAGAAAATGTATGACCAACGCCAAAAGGAAATTGCGAAATGGGGAAGATGGCTCATCAACCGTTTTGATAAGAAAAGCGGAAAAGGTGAGCGTTCACTTCTCTGGCACGGAATGAGGAAGCCATTAGCTGGCCTGAAGCAGGAGGGCGTACCCACAGTTATTTATGTTCACTGTCACGGCAACTCCGAAGTAGTTGGGTTTAGGCCGCTTTTTCTAAGTCCTGAACAGCTTGCGACCCGTTTACACCACGATGGATTAGATCTCACCGACGATACTCTTCGAATAAAGCTGTGGTCCTGTCATTCTGGTGAAGTCCACTTAGGCGCGGATCAATCGTTCACTCAACGCGTTGCTACGACCTTAGAAGGGCTGGAATATTATGACCTTGAGATCTTCGGCTATATAGGCACCCTTACAGTAGGAAGGGGAAAACATAAGAAGGCTATGGGCCCCGATGGAAGGTCAAAGCGTCCAAGCAAGTCGAGGTATTCTGTTCGGACGAGATCTGCACCAGAGCCGTCGGAACCCGATGATGACGATCTGGATGTGTTTGTGTAGAAAATACCGTTCAGCAGGGAACGATGCCCATTTACAGGTTTGCACTTCCAATGTTTTCCAAGCCAGAACCCCAGTACGGCATGGAGTCGTGATCGGATGAAGGGCCTGGCATGGCACTGTTGCATTAGTCGATTTGAGTTCGCAATCAAGGGTCGATACGCCTAATAACGATCAAAGATCTACGCCAATTAGCGTTACAAGCTACAGCTATGGTGTTGGTCCGGGGCGACGACAACATACGGCAGCGATACGATCTGTTGACAAGTATTCCAGGCATCGCCCAAATAAGCGCGAACGTTTCAACTAGTTAGGGTTCTGGTGCAAACTCTGTAGGCGGTTGGAGTGGACGGCGATCATGGTTCAGGATGAGAGTACTGGATCTATTTAATGTTTAGTGGACGGCATTTCGACCGGGAAATCATTGTAAGCTCAAACCAGCGGAATTGATCAAGCGTCTATAATCATAGCGAAGGATCCATCTAAGCATTCGCGTGCGAGAGCGTATCTTTTGCATGCACACAAGGTTAGCGGGTCAGTGACTGAGAGTACCCCGTTAACGACCTCTCCTTTAACAGGGAGAACTAAGGCAGCTTGGCCCCTCTGAGGAGGGGTCAATTTTTTGCACCCCTGGGACGATTGAGGCTTGCGTTTGTGTGTTGGAAGCATCGGGATAGGGTGCAGAACGCGGGGTGGAAGAATCCACCGGTTCATGACTGGGGTAAGACGTTCCCAACGCATCTCGGCGCGCTGACCTCGGCACGAGAAAACTAGGCCCTTCAATAAACGCGTTACACTAACTCCTCACTGGCACAAAAGATCGGGCAATACAACTCTCCATATTGAATATGATCTAAATGACGGGCTAGAAACACAGGCTGCACTTTTTTGGATGAACTGGCAACACTAGTAAGAATTCCTCATTGAAACCCAGCCTTTCGCTTTGAGTATAGCTACTCATTGACAGGAAATTTTATTGTGGTGGACTTAGGCAATAGACTCTATTTCCGTTCTACAGCTTCATTTTTGCCGCCTTTGTTCATCTAGCCGAGGTACGTCTTTGTAATTTTTTGCATGGTACATTTCGAGGTATTTCTTTGTGCGAAATTGCAGATTTTTTCTGGTTAGTGTGATATTTGGCCTGCTGATTCCATATGCGGCATCAGAGCAGCCGATGTTATCGAACTCACCTGAGAGCGCAGGAGCGACAACGGATGGTGTGGTTAGCTCCAGCAGTTATTTACCTAAGCCGACGGTGGCACAGGCGAGTCGGCTGCTGGACCAGACGACATTTGGCGTTCGCCTGGTCGATATAACGCATGTGCGGCAGATAGGGTCGGATGCTTATATTACAGAGCAGCTCAATACACCGCCAACGCTGCTGGCTACATTGTCGAATCCGTTACCAAAGGCGTGCATGGGCGATTCGGGCGCATGCTTTGAATCTGAGTTCTGGCAGGCAGCTCTAACAGCACCGGACCAGTTGCGGCAAAGAGTTGCATTCGCGCTGAGCGAGATGTGGGTAACGTCAACGCTGTCGATCGATGGAAATGCAGCTCCGCAGTACTACAACATACTTCTGAACGACGCGTTTACGAACTGGCGCACGATCATGGAAGACGTGACCCTATCGCCAGAGATGGGACAGTATCAGAACCTGGTGAACAACGGTAAGCCACCCGATGGACAGATTCCAAATGAGAATTATGCGCGCGAGATGATGCAGTTATTCTCTATCGGGCTGGAGATGCTGAACAACGATGGCACTGTGCAGATGGATGCTTTGGGAAACACTATTCCCACGTTTACGGAAGAACAAGTACAAGCGTTTGCACGAGCATATACGGGATGGACCTATGCGACTTCGGCAGGAACGGCCCCAGCGAGTTTTCCATATTACGTGCCGAATTACACGATGCCGATGGTGGCGGTAGATTTAGCGCACGATACGACAGCAAAGACACTGTTGAATGACGTGACACTGCCAGCAGGACAGTCGGCAGTACAGGATATGCAGGCAGCGCTGGACAATATCTTTGCGCACCCTAATCTGCCTCCGTTTATCTGCAGGCAGTTAATTCAACACCTGGTGTCGAGTACACCGTCGCCCGCGTATGTGCGGCGAGTGGCTGAGGTGTTCATCGACAACGGGAACGGCGTGCGTGGGGAGATGTCTGCGGTGATACGGGCGATCCTGATCGATCCAGAGGCGAGAGCAGGTGATTTCAATCCAAATTATAACGGTGGCCATTTGAGAGAACCGGTTCTGTATCTGACGAATGTGATGCAGGCATTGAAATATATGGACATTAACACAGGAACAGCAAAGCAGGGGGCTTATGTGGGGCTGCGGAACTATACGAGCCCGTTGGGCGAGATTCCGCTGCGGTCTTCTTCAGTTTTCAATTTTTTCTCTCCATCGTATGTGATTCCTGTAACCACGCTGAATGCGCCCGAGTTTGGGCTGGAGAACACTGCATCCGTTCAATTGAGACTGGCGCTGGCAGACCAATTGGCTGAGAACCAGATTGCCGGCTTTAATGGAAACCTGACAGTAACGAGTGCAATGGGGCAGTTGGCCGGAGATCCGGGTGCTTTGGCCGACAGGTTGGGAGAGATGTTTCTTCATGGGCAGATGCCGCCGGCGATGAAGGAGATGATTGTGGATGAGATATCCAAGTTGACGGATATCGGGCAGCGCGTGCGAGTGGCTGTGTATCTGGTAATAAGTAGCTCCGAATATAAGGTGATGCATTAAGGTAAGGGGAGAGGGACGATGAATCGTAGAAGCTTTGTCCGATGTGCGTCGCTTGTGGCGGCAGGCAATACAATGGGATTGCGTTCGTTTGGATTGATAAATGCGCTAGCGCAGACGTCGAACGATTACAAGGCATTGGTATGTGTGTTTTTGTATGGTGGTAACGATGGGAATAATACGTTCGTGCCGTTTGATTCGCA
>Ga0137415_10007762_pt1 | contig 10642 bp, 8 predicted proteins | sample CZODoug3_1_1_16f_FD_183082 | JGI IMG/M metagenome (GOLD analysis project Ga0137415, IMG submission 183082) | Vadose zone soil fungal communities from Angelo Coast Range Reserve, California, USA - CZODoug3_1_1_16fungal (Hybrid Assembly) | ecosystem: Environmental > Terrestrial > Soil > Vadose...
CGCGCGCGTCGTCCAGGATCACGTAGCGCTGCGCGCCGGCCAAGGTGCGGTTGACCAGGACCCAGGGCACCTGGGAGGTGCGCAGCTGGGCCAACTCGTGGCCGGAGTCCTCCCCGGCGAACAGCAGCCCGTCCACCCGGCCCTGGCCGAGCAGGTCCAGGTAGTGGTTCAGACCCAGCCGCACCCCGTCCGAGCTGGCGGTCATCAAGCCGTAGCCGAGCAGGCCGGCGGCCCGCTCGGCGCCCTTGATGATCTCCGCGTAGACCGGGTTGGCGAAGTCGGGGATGAGCAGTCCGAACATGTAGGCGCGTGCGGTGCGGAGGCTGCGCGCCGCGGCGTTGGGGCGGTAGCCGAGCTTCTCGATGGTGTCCAGCACCCGCTGGCGGGTCTCCGGGCGGACGCTCAGCCGAGGGTCGTCGTTGATCACGCGGGACACCACCGAGCGATCGACCCCAGCCAGCATGGCCACATCGTTCAGGGTGACTTTCGCCGGCCTCGCGGTTGGTGACTGCCCCGGCATCAGCGCCGCCCCCTCTGGTCCCCGTACGGCATCGAGCCAGAATAGGCACCTCCGGGCGGGGGTGGGATCGAAATCACACCGCGCCGGGCGGCGAGCCGCTTCGTCGGCGCCGCTCCCGGACAGGCGCTGCCGGACAATGCCCGGGGTTCGCGGCCGCGGCCGGTTTCGCCGGGCGGGCCCGGAGAATCGGACTCTATGCTGCGTGGTATGGCGCGGGTGCGGAGACGGGGAACCCTGCTGGCGGCCGTGGCGCTGGCGCTGGTAGCGGTGGGCTGTACGTCCGCGCCGGCCCAGGCGCCCCCGGCCTCCACTGCTTCGACCGGGGCGCCGGGAGCGGCCTCCAGCACCTCGGTGCCGCCCGGCCAGGTGCGCATCTCCGGCGCGGTCCGCCAGCCCGGGATGCTGACCGCGGACCAGCTCGCCGGGCTACCCAGCCAGACCGTGGCCGTCACGTTCGGCTCGGACAAGGGGGACGAGCGGCACACCGAGACCGGCGTGTCCCTGTTCACCGTGATCGATCGGGCGGGCCTGGCCCTCACGCCGGGCAAGAAGCACGACGAGGTGTCCACCGGGGTGCTGGTGATCGGCTCGGACGGGTACCAGGCGCTGGTCTCCTACGGCGAGATGGCTCCTCGGTTGGGCAACCGGGGCGTGTTGCTGGCCACCGCTCAGGACGGTGTCCCGCTGGAGCGGCCACGGCTGGTCGTCCCGGGCGACGCGCAGGGCGCCCGCTACGTCAACGGTGTGGTCGAGCTGCGTGTGCTGCACTCGACCCCGGGCGCGTGATCCAGCTGTAAGAGGTCGACTCAGGAGACGTTTCGGTTCAGCTCATCAGACATGAGGGCGTCGCGTAGCCCTGCTCGGGAGGCGATGCCGAGCTTTGGAAAAGCCCGGTGCAGATGGTTGGCCACGGTTCGGTGGGATAGATAGAGTCGCTCTGCGATCTGTTTGTTGCTCAAGCCCGAAGCAGCCAATGTGGCAATTCCTCGTTCTTGCGGGGTAAGAGCAGCATCGGGGCGGTCACGGTTCAATCGCGCCTGGCCGGCCGCCCGAAGCTCGTTACCAGCCCGCCCCACCCAAGGAAGAGCACCGAGTCGCTGGAAGACGTCTAACGCCGCCGATAACTGGACTCGCGAGTACGATGTCGAGCGGGTTCGGCGCAGGTGTTCGCCGTACGCGAGTTGCACGCGCGCTCGGTCGAACGGCCAACGTTCCGTGTCAGGGGTTCCTAGTGCCTGCTCGAACAGCTCGGTGGCGACATGGCCTGGGCAGGCGAGGGCTGCCGATCCCGCCACGAGCAGCGCTAATTTCGGTGATAGTGCGGCGATGCCGTCCTCTTGCATGGCGGCGACGTGGGCGTTGGCCTCGGCGGGGCGGTTGGTGCGTACCGCGGCTTCGACGAGGTCCATGCAGACGAACAGCGCTTCGCCGATATGCGAGGCGAACTTCCCGGGTGGGCTGATAGCCGCCGCGAATTGGTAGGCCTGCTCGAAATCACCCCGCCCGAGCGCCGCGAGAGCACGCGCACGCAGGGATCCGTAATGAACCGATAGGACCCCTTGTGGGATGGCCCAGCTGGTCAACTCGTCGCAGAGAGTCCGGTTCGAGTCGTCGTCGCCGCGCACGGCCGCCACGAGCGCGAGTACGTAGCGGAAACTCCAGGTACGGGGCGGGTGATGCTGCCCTTTCGCTCGCCCGAGGCCTTCGTTCGCGAGCTTCTCGGATTCGTCCCACTGGCCGGTGAGGAAACAATCGAGAGCGAGGTCGCCTAGCGCGCTCTCCTCCATGCTTCGGGCACCGGTGGATTCTTGGGCGATCCGCTGCAGCGGTTCCCGGCACAGGTGCAGCCGGTCGACGTAGCGGGCGCAACCTGAGGTCCGCAGGATGATGGTGGGGTCGGTTTCGGTGCGGAGCCCGGTCAGCGCGCGCTCGAGCCGAGCGAGCGAGGCGGGGGTGGCTCTGGCCGGGTCGGCGAACACGGTGTGCTTGAGCAGCAGCTCCACCGGCGCCTGTGGAGTGGGTCGGGACAGCGCCTGCCCATACGGTGTCCACAGCTCAGCTTTCCCGGCCAGCGAACATGCCAGGGCCAGGGTGTGCAGCGCCTCGATGAGGGGCCTGTGCTCGGCGTCCCAGGGGCCGGGGTGGGTTCGCAGAGCGTCGATGAGCAGCTGGTGGGCGGTGCAGACGTCGCCGTCGCCGGCAATGTGCAGATAGGCCGCGGCCGCGGCGTCGCGCAACGAACCGGTGAACTCGGGATCGGCCTGGCGCGCGACCGCAAGCAGCCGCGTCCCGGTCTGGCGTTCCCCCGACCTGGCCCCATGATAAGCGGCAAAAGCCAACCGCCGAGCCCGGTCCACGCTGTGCGGGCTCAGCGACGCCGCCCGGGTCGAGGTCATCACCGCGCCGGCCAGGTCGCCCCTGTGCAGCATCCGACACGCGACCTCATCGAGCATGGCCGCCACCCGCTCGTCAGGATCAAAGCTCGCCTCGGCCAGATGCCATCCATGCCGGTCAGGCTGATCGAGCAGCACGTTGGCCAGCGCACGGTGCGCCTCACGCCGTTCACCCCCGGTGGACAGCTGCACCACACTGGAGCGGATCAACGGATGACGGAAATCCACCCGCCGGTTCACGTCGTCCAGGACGATCAGCCGGTCCCTCTCCGCCGGGGCGAGGTCATCGAGCAGCGCCGAAGTACCCGCCGCGGCCCGCAGCACCCCAAGATCACCAGCGCGATCCAGCGCGGCCAACAGCAGAATGCGTTGCGTCTGGCGAGGCAGGCAGGTGATCCGCTCCTCGAACAGGGCGCGCAGGCGCGCGGTCAATGGCAGCGTCGGGGGCAGCGCCTCGACCCCCGCCAACTCAGCTGAGCTCAACGCCCTGGGCAACTCCACCAACGCCAAAGGATTTCCCGCCGCCTCGACGATCAACCGCCGCCGCACCCGACTCGCCAGAGCCGGGAAACAAGAATCCAACAGTGCACCGGCATCCTCGTCGCTGATCGGCCCCAGCACATGAGTCGGCACACCGCTGCGCTCGATCGGGCCACTGTGCCCCGACCGGCTCGCCCACAAGAAACCAACCCTGCCCACTCCACGCCGCGCGGCGAACGCCAACACCGCGATACTGGCCCGGTCAAACCACTGCGCATCGTCAACGATCACCAGCAGCGGCTGCATCAACGCCGCATGCCCCAACAACGCCATCGTGGCGTTGGAGATGACCAGGTGATCCGGTCGCGGACCAGGCCCGAACCCCAACGCAACGCGCAGCGCGTCCTGATACACAGACGCCAACCCGCCGGTATCGGACAACAAAGGCCACAGAACCTGATTGAGCCCCGAGAAGCTGAGGTTCGTTTCGAACTCAGCCCCAACAGCACGCACAACCCTCACCCCAGCCGCGGCCGCCGCCGCCGAGGCGGCGTCCAACAGCACCGTCTTACCTGTGCCCGGCCCACCCGACAACACCAAGGCCGCGCCCCCCACCGCCGCCTCACCCACCAACGTCCAGATCATCTCGAGTTCGGCCTCGCGCCCAACCAGCTCCCGCACAGAGCCTGCGCCCTCCCGCACAGAGCCCGCGCCCACTATTCTCGACAAATGTCGAACATGATCGTGCCGTGGTCGACAGCGCGGGGTCGGGGTGCGGGAGATTGTCGCACGTTCCTCGGCCATGAGCCGCGTGTCGATCTCAAATGTGCCCATCCCAACCTGCGTCCTCCCACTGGTCGAAGGATGGAAAATTCATCGGCGAGCGTGTGTTACCGACCGGGATCAATTCGCAGTCAGAGGGCTCGGACTGTCACGGGCGCCCGATCAGTGTTCCTCAATATTGACGAATGCAAACCGGAAGTTACCCGGGGTGTGTGGATAAAGACAACTGGTCGGTGCATAGATTTGCGCACAGCCGCCCGTGGTGCTCATCTGTAGAATGTTCTCGATCCTGAATATTGTGAAAACGGTAATATCCAACGGCTGAACAGATCCTGATCAGTCGCGCGAACGCCTCATTGTCCCAGGCTGAGCGGCTCCACACCCTCTCCGAGGGGCGCGAGAGACCCGCTCATGGCGAGTCCAGCGGCGCCGGCTGGTCAAGCATGGCGACCATCCGTGTACAGAAATTTGTATAGGGCATGCTCGAGCTGAATGAAGTCGGCCGAGCGCTCGGGCTCTGCCCCGTTCTCCCACCCGCACGAGCAATTGATGTAGGTCGGCGAATATCGAGATCGCGGCTCCGGCTCTTCGCACGTCCAGCCCCCACTTCGCGTACCGCACGGACCCTGCGACGTGCGTGCCGGGTGTGCGAAGTCGGTCGCGGGTTAGTCCGGCGACCGTGGGAGCCTCGGCCGGCGATTGCTTCGGCCAGTCACGTTGGTCGCGTCATCCTTCGATCCACCCGTGGCCGTCCGCGAACGTCAACAGTCGTGCCCGAGCCTGCATTATCTGCGCCCCGGTCAGCGTGGGCGCGTGCTCGATCAGCAGTTCGGTGACCGCGGCCGTGAACGCCGCGGCCGTCAATACGTCACACTCGTCATTGGCCAGCCTTGGTGACGACGTGCCGTGTGGCGCCTCCGCCGGAACGCCCTGCAGGGCGACGGACGCCACCTTCAGGCCGCGGTCGCCCTCGGTCACCTCGAAGTCGACGGTGAGGCCGGGCCGCACCAGACGCCGCTGCTCGCCGAAATCATTCGCGTGGAAGAATATGTCCTCGCCACCGTCTGCCGGTGCGATGAAACCATATCCGCGCAGTTCATCGAACCGAATGATCGACCCACTCGCCATTTCCCACCGCCACACCCCGTAACCGAACCATGATTGCCGACAGCCGCCGTGCTCTCGAATGATGACACGTCAAGGTCGACGGGGCGCAGTCTGGTAGGCGTGCCTCGGGAGTCGATGCCGGCCGGCGCACCCTGGCGACGCCGCCGCGCCGTGCGCGGGGTCCGTGTCTCGGAGCTGCTGGGCTCCCTCGGGTCGGGCTGGATGCGGTATGACCCGCGGTAGCCACGGACGTTTGGCCCGGACGTGATCACGTTCGAAGTGCCTCCACCGTCGCGCGGTGTTCGCGCATGGTCTGCTCGCCGTCCTGACCGGGTTGCCGACCGAAGCCGCAGTACATGGCCACGCCGAAGTCGGCGAGATGCCGCGACGCGGTCGCGTAGCGCCGTTTCAGGCCCGGAATCCCGTCGACCGGCAGAACGATGCCGAGGTAGACGCGGGTTTCATCGATGTCGAGGTCGGACAGCGGGCGGAAGAAGCCATCATCCTCGCTCCGGAGGTAGCGGGGCCCGGCCAGATGCAGCCAGTCGACCTGGCGGCCCGAGCGAGCCACCGCATAGTTGGCCATACGCACCAGCAGGCTCATGTCGCGGGCCTCGTACATGGGCCACTCGGGGAACGTGCCGTAGCACAGGTGGTAGCCGACGAGCACGTCCTCGGGAATGAGCCGGGTCAAGCGTTCAACGGGCCCGGTGAAGCGCTCCCACGCACCAGGCGCCGTCCACGCGAGCACGCCCTCCAAGTCGAGCACCTCGTAGGCGAGGTCCCACTGGATGGCGAGGTCAGCAGCCGGGATGTGGGTGGTGAGTCGTTCGATCTCGCGGGCCACAAGATCCTCGTAGCCGCGCTCGGCGACAGGGTAATCGGCGGCGAAGCTGTCCTTGAACGCATGGAGGGCACTCGCCGGGAATGGCAACCCCACTTGGAACCGCAGGTGCGCGGGGATCACTCCGGCATCACGGAGCGCCCAGAACTGGCTGTAGGACGCGAGCGCCTCATCGATGCGTGGCCAGGAGTCCCAGCGTAGATCATCGACCCCCTCGCGAATCCGGAAGACCGGGGTTTCGTAGGCGTGGCGGGGCCTTCCGGTCGGTGACTCGGTCTCCCGCACCGTCTCCACATCAGGATGCGGCCGCATCAACCGCTCACGCTCAAAACCAACCCACGCACCACGGAGTCCGGTCTCGCCGTCCGGCAGAGCGAAGACCATATCGCCGAACAGCGTCGCGGAACATCGCAATGCGGTCTCCGTCGATTCCGCCGGCAGGCTCCCCACCAGCAACAACTCGCTCGTCGCTCGTCGTGTCATCACAGCCCCTGAAGGGCCGCGACGACATCATCGGGATCAGCTCGCCGGGTAAAGTCGGCTGACACAAAGGCGAAGCGCACAACACCGGACGAGTCTATGACGTAAGTGGCCGGAAGTGGTACCTCCGCCGTCTCGACACCATTGTATGCCGCTACGTCGTGCCCATTCCTCCGCTGATATGCGACGATCGACGGATCGATCCGGTGCACCAGCTTGAATGCACGCGCCACGGTGTTGTCGTGATCCGAGAGAACGGTGAAGTCGAGACTATTCTTCGCTACGGTGGTCAGGGACAGGTCAGGGGTTTCTGGACTGATGGCCACGAGCGATCCGCCCGCGGCGCGAACGTCGCCGAGTCGGCCCTGCAACGCGCGTAGTTCGAGGTTGCAAAATGGACACCAACCCCCACGGTAGAAGGAGATGATCGCCGGGCCCTGAGCGAGCACGTCGCTGATCGCGACTGCCTGCCCGGCCGCGTCAGGCAGGGTAAACCGCGGCACCGCTTCTCCGACGCCCAACGCCTTTCCCGCCAACCCAGACTTGTCAACCGCTGTGATTGCCGCGGCTCGAACCTCTCGCTCTACCGAATCTTGCCGACTCCATGCGCGTTCTCGCTGTTGTTGGAGCTCATCTTCGAGGGCCACTTGGCCTTCCTCCCTGTTCAGTGATCGCGAGCGTTGGTCAGACCGCACGGGAGTCGGCCTGAGCCCAGACGGAGGATCTCTCGCAAGATCGGACGAGCGAGCTAGGATTTCCACCATGAGGTAAAGAATCTGGCTTGTGAGACCCCGTGGCGGTTAGATCCGGGATAACGCGTACTCAGCTCGCCCGGCATGCGCACATCGCTGTTCGGTGCACACATTAATGTGCCATCTTCCCGCATGCTCACTTCCTCCGACAGACTTGATTCGGAACATTAGAACTGAGTGACGTCCAGGGTCCGATCCCCCTAGGCCGTAACCGTTGGTCAGACTACTCCCTCGGAGACCGGAATATGGAGTCCGAAACAAAGATCGACTTCACCTCGCGGCTTGTATTGCCGGCCGAGGCTCAGGATCTGCTCTTTCGGGAGGCGCGGACGCCGAACAGTTTCACCGAGGAGCCGGTGGACGACGAACATCTCGAGGCGATCTATGAGCTGTTCCGGTTCGCGCCGACCTCGAGGAACCAACAGCCACTGCGAATCTTGGTTGTCCGTTCGGACGGCGCGCGCGCTCGCCTCCTGCCCCACATGCAGGGGAGGAACCGAGAGAAGACCGCGACGGCTCCGCTGATCGTCGTCCTGGCGGCTGATCTCAATTTTCACGAGCAGATGCACAAGGTTTTCCCACACGTGCCGAACGCGCGCGATGTCTACGCGGACCGGGTGTTGCGGGAGGACTCGGCTCGATTCAACGCCACCGTGCAGATCGGTTACTTCATCCTCGCGGTCCGCGCGGCGGGCCTGGCTGCCGGCCCCATGATCGGGTTCGACGCCGCCGGTGTGGACCGGGAGTTCTTCGCGGACGGTCGGCACGCCTCGCTGGTCGTGGTCAACATCGGCAGGCCGGGCCCCAATGCCTGGTTCGCCCGCCTACCCCGACTCAGCTACGACGAGGTGACCACCGTTGTCTGACCGAGCCGGCAAGGAACCCACATCGTTGTACGTTCCGTACTTTGAAGTGCCGTCTTCTCCGGCGGACCAATTTTAGCGACGATGGCAATGCGAGAAAGACGTCCTGGGCCGTGGCCGGCTGAGGTGTCGTTCAGATCGTCCGAAACCTACAGCTCCGACTTTGCGAAGGAGAGCGTGTCGTGGCGAGTCCAAACAAACTCTCACACGTAGTCATGCAGACGAACCGGCTGGCCGAGATGCGCGACTGGTACTGCACGGTTCTTTCCGCGAAACCCGCATTCGACAACGGAAAAATGGCGTTCCTGGCCTACGACGAGGAACATCACCGGGTCGGTCTCCTGTCAATTGACGACTACGCCGTTCCGGAGCGCGCGACCGTTGGGTTGCAACATATGTCCTTCACTTATGACTCGTTGGAGACGCTGTTCGAGAATTACCATCGGCTGAAAGCAGAGAGCATCCTGCCGGCCTGGACGGTGAACCACGGGCCGACGATCTCGATGTACTACGCGGACCCCGATGGAAACCAGGTCGAGCTTCAGGTGGATGTTTTCGAGACAAATGAGGAGGTGGACGCCTTCATTACCGGGCCGATCTTCCAAGAGAACCCGAGGGGTGCCGACTTCGACCCCGAAGAGATGTTCGCGCGGCTGCGCGCGGGCACGCCGTTCGAGGTGCTCACCAGGCGCACGCACTAGGGCGTGTCTGGAGATCCACCGGACACGCCCTAGGCGCCCCAGCCAGCACAGAACCGATCGTAGGAGGAATCGTGTCCACTGACGGCGAGGTAGACGTCGAAATACCTGTTCTCATCATCGGCGCCGGGCCGGCCGGGATGAGCATGGCGCTGCTGCTTGGCCGACTGGGGACCCCGTGCATTCTGGCTGAGCGCCGGCCGTCGGTCGGGACACACCCGCGCGCCACCGGGGTGCGGATCCGCACGATGGAGCTGTTCCGGGTCTGGGGCATCGACGGCGAGGTTGTCCGGCGCGCGCTGCCGGTCAAGAGCTCGGGCGACATGGCATGGGTGCACACCGTCGCTGGGGAGGAGTTCGGCAGGTTCGACATCGGCGAGGCGCGCGACGATGGACTGCAGCAGAGCGCCACGCCGATGAACGAGGTGTTCTGCCCGCAGGACCAGGTCGAACCGGTGCTGTTGGACGCGGTGCGCCGGTACCCGACGGTGGACGTGCGGCTGGCCACCGAGGTCCAGCAACTCCGCCCGAATGGCTCGGGGGCCACCGCGGTGCTGGTGGACGCCGGCGGGTCGACTCGGGTGCGGGCCGAGTTCGTGGTGGCTTGCGACGGCTCGGGCAGCCCGACCCGCGACGTGCTGGGCATCGAGCTCGCCGGCCCGCCGCCCAGCATCCCTTCGGTCAACGTCGAGTTTCGGGCTGATCTGGGCCCGTACGTGGGCGACTACTCGGCCGTGATCCACTGGGTGATCAACTCCCGGACCTGCGGCATGCTGGCCGCGCGGGACGGGCGGTTCCAGTGGTACTACAGCGTGATGGGCGGCGACGCGGGCATCGCCGACCCGTCGGACTCGAGCGGTTGGATAGGGATCGTCCGCGATGCTGTCGGTGTGGCGGATCTGCCGGTCGAGATCGAGGCTGTCCGGCATTGGGTGATGGACGCGAGGGTCAGCGACAGTTTCCGCCGAGGCAGCGTATTTCTGGCGGGCGACGCCGCGCACCGGTTCCCGCCCTCGGGTGGGTTCGGCATGAACTCGAGCATCCAGGATGCGCACAACCTGGCTTGGAAGTTGCACGCCGTGCTGTCGGGCTGGGCAGGGCCTGGGCTGCTGGACACCTACCAGGTGGAGCGGCGGCCCATCGCGGAGTTCAACGGCCAGCAGTCCTGGCGGAACATGGCGCTGATGGCCGAGACCGGGATCGGCCCGCACATCGTCGAGTTCGCCCGCGGGCTGGAGGCCGAGCGGGACAACGGCGGCGACCTGCCACTGCGCGCGAAGATCCGCCATGGTATTCCGCTGCAGTCCCCGCATTTCGACGCTCTGGGCCAGGACATCGGCTTCAGCTACCCGTCCGGCGCGCTGATCTCCGATGGCAGCGAGCCCCCGATGACCGAGGACCCTCAGTTCGTGCACTCGGGCGCGCCGGGCCGCCGCGCTCCGCATCACTACCTGCACCGCGACGGCACCCAGATCTCCACGCTCGATCTGTTCGACACGTCGCTGACGCTGCTCGCCGGCGAGGAGGGCGAGGGCTGGGTGACCGCGGCCCGCGCCGCGGCGACCGTGCGCGGGGTCCCGCTGCGGGCCTACCGCGTCGGCACCGACGCCGACCTGCACGACCCCACCGGCACCTGGGCCAAGTCGGCCGGCGTGGGCCCTGGGGGAGCGAGCCTGGTCCGTCCTGATGGCCACGTCGCCTGGCGCACCGGTGAGTCCGCCG
>Ga0137415_10007763_pt1 | contig 10642 bp, 14 predicted proteins | sample CZODoug3_1_1_16f_FD_183082 | JGI IMG/M metagenome (GOLD analysis project Ga0137415, IMG submission 183082) | Vadose zone soil fungal communities from Angelo Coast Range Reserve, California, USA - CZODoug3_1_1_16fungal (Hybrid Assembly) | ecosystem: Environmental > Terrestrial > Soil > Vadose...
CGATACGGCACCTGAACGATTGCTTGACGCCAATGATAAGGGATACATCTTGCTGCACAAGCCCATAGACCCGATGAGGCTCCGCGCCGTCATGCACCAGTTCTTTAAGAATCATGACGACAGGAGGGACACCGCCAGCCCGCGCGGGCCGGCCGAGCTCGAAAAGTCGATCGATGAGCGACGCGCGAGGCTCGCGGCCGCTTCCAGGGAGAGCGACATCAGCGAGACGAAGTGAACGCGCAGGGAATTGGCCTGAGTTGTTGCAGTCCTACAGCCGGCATGACGGGAAAAAATATGCAACGACGGCGAATCAACATGGCGGGCCTGCTGGTGCTTGCCCTGGCGGCAACGGACGCGGCGTCCGCACAAACCAACTATCCAAATAACTCGGTAAGGATCATTTCCGATTCCGGAGCAGGCGGTGGCGTCGACATCGCTCTGCGCATCATCGCTAGCGGGATAAGCCGCTACTGGAACCGGCAAGTCGTGATCGTGAATCATGCCGGTGCCGCCGGCTCCCTATCGGCGACGGTTGCGTCCCAGGCTGCACCGGACGGCTATACGCTCTACGCGCCGAGCAGCTCACTTTTTCTGGGGCTGGCGCGGACGGCGCCAAACCTGCCGCTGATGGTGCCGCGCGACTTCGCGCCGGTTGGCTTTACGTTCGATCAGCCGCTGGTGATCGCCGTGTCGCCGAAACTCGGAGTCAAGACCCTGCAGGAGTTGATCGATCTCGCAAGAAAGAAACCCGGCGATCTCTCCTATGCCGTGACCGGCGTCGGCCGGCTGACGCATTTGGCCGGCGAGCTCTTGCAACTGCGCGCCGGTATCAAACTGCAGATGATTCCCTACAGCGGCAGCTCCAGCCAGGCGATCGCAGATGTCTATGGGGGTCGCATTCCAATCATGCTCGAAGGCTACACCGGCTTGGAGCCAGCATTTCAATCGGGCGAACTCGTGCCGCTCGCGGTCGGCGCGGCGCGGCGTCTGTCCAGCGCCCCGGACCTGCCGACCATCGCCGAAACGGTTCCCGGTCTCATCGCCACGGGCTGGAATGCAGTGTTGGCGCCGACCGGCACGCCCGAGCCGATTATCGCCAAGGCGGGCGAAGCCCTGCGCGCAGCGCTCGAAATGCCCGATGTCAGGGAGCCGCTTGCCGTCCGTGGATCGTTTGCCCGCCCGATGGCGCCTGACGAGGTGATGGTGTTCATCCGCGACCAGCAGATATTGTGGAAACCGGCGCTCGAACGGATCGCTCAGTAAATGAAGAAGTGAGGAAGGCCAGCCGCTTTGTGATTCAGATTTCCGCGGCCATAACCCGTAATGCTCTGATCGAGCAGAAGATTTCCGCTTAGCCCCCCAAGACCGACATCTGCACGTTAATGAGTACACGCCCTTAGTATGCCGATTCCGTCCTTCGAGGCGCATCGCTGCGCGATGCTCCTCACGATGAGGTTGATGATTGATTTGCCGCCGCGACACGCCTCATCCTGACGAGGCCGCGCCCTTCGCGCGGTCGTCTCGAAGGATCGGGAGGTCGCGCGCCAGCGCGAGCTTCTCCTCCTCCACCACGCGTCGGACCGCGGGACGCTGCAGCATCCGATCCTTCAAGGCTGAATAGCTCTCGAACTCTTGCACCGGCAGCTCGCGGCGCAAACCCCAAGCGTAGAACACCAAACCGTAGGCGTCGAGGACCGAGTACTGGTCGGAAAACCACTCTCGTCCCGCCAGCATGCCGTCGATCTGCTTCAAATAACCGTGAAAGGTTTTGAGGCCGGTTTCCTTGATGGTCGGATAAGCGGCCGGATCGGCGGCGTATCGCTCCGGCCGCCCGAAGTGAGCATGCGCCGGATGCACGCTTGCCGCAAAGAAGCCGATCAAGGAGAGCGCCCTCGCCTCGGCCATCGGTTCGCTCGGCCAGAGCCCGAACCTCTTGCCGAGGTAAGGAAGTATGGCGGTGTTCTCGGTTAGAGCCTCGCCGTTGTCGAGGCGGTCCGCAATGACGCGAAGCGCCAAGGCTTGCACATGCACGCGTGCCGAAGCTTCAGTGTCGCCATAAGCTAAAACGCCAGGAAGTGCCGGCACTTCGGCGATCCAGCGGCCATCGCTTTCGCACTCTGTTTCCACGCTGAAGTTCATGCGGGCACTCCTCAGACACGTTTTACAATACCATATCTCAAGTCAATTCTATAGGCTCTTTACCGCCATGCGGCTCCCGCCTTCACGCTTGAATTTCAAATTGTGTTGACGACTTTTTCTTGAACGAAGCGCCCCAGCATTCGTCCTCTTGTTTTCGAGGCGTTTTCAATTCCATTGACGCGGGTACCTTGAGCACCTTTCATTCCAATGTGAGATCAACTTAGGCGATCAAAGCATCTCTATCTCGGTGAATCGATTAGAGTGGACCATGAACATAGCGAAGTCTTCCAACGGTGAGCCAGGCACAGAAGTCACGTCGGCATTTTGACAGTCTCCCGACAGCGCTTCGATGGTGACGGCTGCCTCAGACACAGACAACCCATCAATAAACTTCTACAATTCCTTCTCATCGATAACTCAGGTGATTACTGTATTGACTTCTATTCATAGTACTATCAGGATCAGTTTTCAATTGGCGTCTGGAAAGAGAGGGGAGCGAGACCGTGAATTTGAGACGGCGAGCCCCATGAAGTTGTCTGCCGGCCAAGTGGCGATGTTTCCCGAGGTGCACGCTTTGCTCCCCGCCGAGTAGGGCGAAGTAGCGATCCTGTCTATCCCGCGAAATCTCCAGGGTTTTTCAGAGGAGACCTTGAATAAAATTGCAAACCGTTCTCCCCCACCCCCGCAACATCGGCTTCTAACTGTTGTGATATAACTCTCTTGCATGTGTTACAACTCCCTGGAAAAATGACGAAACGCGAATTGGAGGGCCATCATGAATTTCGTCAATCACCTCTTTTCTCCCAGCGGATTCATGCCTCATGGATATTGCTATCTATGGCGGCCGGACCTGATCTCTCTGCACGTTGTTTCTGACTCGCTGATCGCGCTCGCTTATTTTTCCATTCCCGTTACTCTTGCTTATTTTATTCGCAAGAGAAAGGACGTGCCGTTCAACTGGATGTTCGCCCTTTTTGGGGTTTTCATCCTTGCTTGCGGCGCTACGCACCTCATGGAAGTGTGGACACTCTGGCATGCGACTTACTGGCTGTCCGGATACGTAAAACTCGTCACCGCTCTGGCTTCGGTACCGACTGCCATACTGCTCGTGGGGCTGATGCCTCACGCGCTTGCGCTGCCCAGTCCTGAAGCCATGCGCCTGGAAATCGCCGAGCGGAAACGGGCACAGGACGCATTGCTCACCGCCAAAAATGAGCTGGAGCTGCGAGTCCGGGAGCGGACGGCGCAGCTCGTAAGGACCAACGAGGACTTGGTCGCTGTAGTCGCACAGCGCGAGCGGGCGGATCAGGAATTGCGTCTGAGCGAGGAACGATTTCGTCTGTTGGTTGAGAGGGTCGAGGACTACGCCATTCTTATGCTGGACCCATCAGGGCATGTGACGAGTTGGAACGTAGGAGCCGAACGGATCAAGGGATACCGGGCCGATGAAATTATCGGTAAGCACTACTCGTGTTTTTATACGGAAGAGGATGTGAACCTGCATAAGCCCGAGATGGCACTTCAGGCGGCGTCTGTTTTGGGCCGGTTTGCGGACGAGGGATGGCGGGTACGCAAGGACGGATCACGCTTCTGGGCTAACGCGGTTATTACTGCGATGCGCGACTCAGAAGATCAGCTAATCGGTTTTTCGAAGATTACACACGATCTCACAGAGCGAAAGCGAGCGGCGGAAGCGCTCGAAGCAACGCGAGCCGAACTGGCTCATATGGCCCGGGGGATGACCATGGGTGAAATCGCCGCTGCGATCGCCCATGAAGTCAACCAACCCCTCACCGCCGTCGTGGCCAACGCCAACGCCTGCAGCCGTTTGCTCGCCGGCAACTCTCCTGACCTGGATGATGTTCGCGAGGCAGTGGCGGACATAGCCGAGGCTGGAACAAGGGCAGGGGCGATCATTTCCAGGATTCGTGCGCTTGTGAAGAAGGAGATGCCCGAGAAAACGAAACTGGATATCAACGATGTCGTTCAGGAGGTCCTCCCTCTGACCTCCGGCGAGCTTGCAAAACACAGGGTCTCTGTTCACACCGAACTCTTCCCCAGCCTTCCGCAAGTGCTGGGCGACCGGGTCCAATTGCAACAAGTTATTCTGAATCTAATGATGAACGCGATCGAGGCGATGACTTCGATTATGGACCGCCCGCGGGTCTTGCTGCTGCGAACACAGGTCCAAGAATCCGATAGGTTGTCAGTCGCGGTGCAAGACTCCGGCGCCGGCCTGGAACCCGGAAATACTGCCCGCATTTTCGACACTTTCTTCACAACAAAATCCAATGGCATGGGCATGGGGTTGTCGATCAGCCGCTCGATTATTGAGACCCATGGAGGCCGGTTGTGGGCGGAGCCGAACGACGGTCCTGGGGCAACGTTCCAATTCATTCTGCCAGCTTATCCCAGGAGTACAGCATGAACGAAATGCATTCCTTGGTCTTCATCGTAGACGATGAACCCTCTGTCTGCACGGCGCTCAAGAGACTGACTCGATCGGTGGGCCTCGAAGCTCAGACGTTCAGCTCGGCTAAAGAATTTCTGCGTGCCAAACGTCCGGATGTACCATCTTGCTTGATACTCGACGTCCGGTTACCCGATTTGAGCGGACCCGACCTCCAGCGGGAACTCGCCGAGGCGAAAATCAACATTCCCATCGTTTTTCTTACAGGTCACGGTGACATTCCCATGTCGGTTCGCGCGATCAAGGCCGGGGCCGTGGAGTTCCTGACGAAGCCCTTCAAAGACCAAGACCTATTGGACGCCATCCAGCACGGTATTGAGCAAGACCGGCTGGCCCGGCTGCGGCATGGAGAGATATTTGAACTGAAGCGACACTATGAGTCGCTGACGCCCCGTGAACGAGAGGTGTTTCCGCTGGTCACGGACGGTTTACTGAACAAACAGATTGCCGATCAACTCGGCGCAAGCGAGAAAACAATCAAGGTTCATCGCCATCAGGTCATGCAAAAGATGAAGGCGGAATCTCTGGCCCATTTGGTGCGCATCGCCCAGAAATTGGGAGTTTCTTCCCCGAAGTCTTAGCCCTGTACGACCAAGGTCCAATAGACAGGGCCAACGAGAAAGAGTACGGTGGTCGCGCGATAGGGTAAGAAGGGAGAAACAAACAAATGGCCGCATTCCCTGTACTCGACGGAAACCAGTTCTGGGCTCAAGGGGGGCCACCGGATGTCAATTCCTTAGGGCATTCGTCCCCAAACGGGGAGCGAGTCGCCAGGGTTGCGCTCCCCTTGGTGTCGATCGTGGACGATGACGATTCGGTCCGCAAGTCTCTCCGGAGACTCCTCAAATCCGCCGGCCTCCGAGTGGAGGCGTTCACTTCAGCGGAAGACTTTCTGAACTTTGGCAGTCATGAAACAGCGTGCCTAATCCTGGACTTGAGGTTAACCGGGATGAGTGGCCTGGATCTGCAACGGCAACTAGCCGCCGAAAACAGCCGGGTACCGATCATCTTTGTTTCGGCGCACGACGAACAGGAGGCGCGAGCCCAAGCCATGCAGGCCGGCGCCATCGCCTTTCTGGGCAAACCGTTTAACGACAAAACCCTGCTGGATGTTGTTCATTCGGCGCTGAAGTAGATCACCAGAATATTATTTCACTATTTCGGCTTCATATTTTCCGAGGTTACTAGAGGTGTTGAATTGCAAGGTGCGTCGGGGGTTAGGCCAGTTGGCCAAACGAAAAGTGTTCAGTCGGAATCTTGAGATCGCGGTTTCGTCAATCGGGAGGACACTATGGAAGCGACCGGAAAAGCATTTGACTATCGACGAGGAATGGAAGTGGGAGGGGCATCGTGCGGCGCGAAGGTCCATATCGAAAACCGGAACGCCACTGCCCTGGAGATCATCGGAGAGAGCTCCTGCCTTAATAGAGTGTTGGAGCAAATGAAGAAAGTGGCGGGTACGGACTCGACCGTTCTTATCCTGGGAGAAACCGGCACAGGGAAAGAACTCCTTGCCAAAGCTATCCATAACCTCAGTTCACGGCGAGGCCGTACCTTCGTCAGTGTCAACTGTGCTTCCATTCCGGCGGGGCTGCTCGAAAGTGAACTATTTGGCCACGAGAAAGGCGCATTTACCGGCGCCATCGCGCGCGGAATCGGGCGCTTTGAAATGGCAAACGGAGGGACCATCTTCCTCGACGAAGTCGGGGATATCCCGCTTGAACTGCAGTCGAAACTGTTGCGTGTATTGCAGGAGCAGGAATTTGAGAGGCTTGGCAGCACGCAGACGATTCGTGGCGACTTCCGCCTGGTTGCCGCGACCAATCGGGACCTGCTCCGGATGGTCGAAGAGGGTAGCTTCCGCAGCGATCTATTCTACCGCCTAAATATCTTCCCAATCGAGGCCCCTCCGCTCCGCGATCGGACGCAGGATATCCCTCTTTTGGCGTGGCACTTCGTCAGGAAATATGCGCAACGCATGAACAAGCGGATTGAAACGATTCTTCCGGAAGATATGGAAGCTCTGATTGGATATTCCTGGCCAGGTAACGTGCGGGAGCTGCAAAACATCATCGAACGGTCCGTAATCCTGTCGGCGGGTCCGGCTCTACATCGCCCCGCACTCCCAGAGCTAAAACGCGCCGGCAGAAACGCTCCAAACAAGGTGAGAACGCTGGCAGAGGCCGAACGCGAACACATCTTGCAAACCCTGCGCGCAACTGATTGGGTAATCGGAGGCCGCGAAGGCGCGGCCGCTCAGCTCGAAGTGAGACGCACAACGCTGATCTACAAAATGCGCCGGCTGGGCATATTCCGCCCTCAAAATTGAGTGGCAGAAATAGTGGCGCCATTCGGCCTTTTCTGGCCTGGCTGACACGTCTTCAATCAGCCTGCGGGGTGCGGAGTTCCGTCACTTACTCAGGTTCCAGATATACAAGTATCTAGCGTCGGTTGCAGTCGCAACCTTACGACCCTCTTTCCGAGTTGCACGATTCAGAGCCGACCGTACCTTCTCTTTCGTTTCTGCCAATTCTGCCAAAGGCACTTTGAGGGCAGAACCATCCTTCAATTGATTAAGATCATTGAGAATCAGGGAAACAATCTGCTTGTGTTTTCCATTCCGGCCCTGCGGGACGTCCACTTGCGCCATGGTCTCGTATTGCAATGGAGCTTTTTTGAAGCGAGTCCTCATAAAAGCCTCCGACATGAAACAAACATTAAACAAACGTAAAGCAATCGTATATCATCGTAACACATTCTGCAAGTAAAAAAACGGCGCGACTAACAGTTCGATCCGCTACAGATTCGCAATAAAGGTCAGCGATGGGCATCCTCCACATAAATGGAGTACAAGTGCTGTTAAATGAGCAACTTGGGACAATTAGGAAAAGACGCGGTTTGCAAAAGAGTTGCCCCGTAGCCCCTTCAGCTTGGTAGCGTGTGACAGAGGAAGAAGGGCGTCAGCGTGCCAAAACGGAAAACACACTTCGAGAAAGTTTCATTTGAGGTTGCAATTCTGAAGAAGCAACCGAACGGAAGCCTTCATTGGGTTGAGGCAACGAAAGACATACCGTCTGCGAAGAGGCGGATCCGGGCCCTGGGAGAATACTATCCCGGCGTGTACATTATTCTTGACAAGAAAACAGGAAAGGAGATCAGCATCCGTGTTGGGGGCAGCGATGTAGGTGCGCGTAAATCCAAGCCGAACGTCAATTGACTGGGACTAGTCGAACTTTTGCCCGCACGTTGGCCCCATTTGGTATATCCCCCATCGAGAAGTGACCGACTGCCGTCAATATACTGACGCCGCGCATCTTTTCGTTCCTAGATTCAACTCCCTATCCAACCAGTCCAACCCAGCAACACGTTGAGTTTTGAAGACCTTGCGACCTCCATGAGTTCCATCCCAATTGGAACCAAAAGTGCACACACAAGAAAATTGAAGACGCGAAGATGCATATCAATTCCTATCAAACGTGCGTGGAAATTGGCGGCGCCACCAGCACGGGGCCAGTCAATCTGCGATCAAGAAGGAGACGGCGTTTCAAAACTGAATGTTTCGCTAAGGAAGGAATCTGCCACCAGGATGGCTCATGATTTCGAAATGCGCGAATCCAGACTGCGAAATCCATTTTGACTATCGGCAAGGGCGATTCTTCCGCTTTCACAAGCATCATGCGGACGTGGATGAGCCTGTGAATACTCATTCCGTGCAGCACTTTTGGTTGTGTGAACGATGTTCGGGCATCTACACGCTCGAATGGCGATGCGGAGTGGGCGTCGTGATCAGGTTCCGCTCCGGGAAGTTGAGCAAAGCTGATAGCTTCCGCCGCATCGCGGCCGCATGAAACGGAGGGGAAGATGATTGCCATGTTCGACAGGCCGCAGAATCACAATCGCGGGTACATTCCTGAACTTGCGATTTGTGGAGCGTTGGTTCTTCTTTCACTCTGGGGAATGATTTGGTACGAAACGAGCGGCCTCCTAGAACACGACATTGACGGCCTACTGCTCGTGTCTATTTGCCTCCTCACCGGGACGATCTTCTCCGTACAATTCGTTTTGATTGCCCGAAGCGCTGAGTGGATCAAGTTCCTCGGAAGGAATCAGGCGAAAGACAGTGCGCGGTCCAGCACCCTGCAACAAGCGCATTCCATGCATGCCGGGGAACAACTAGTGGAGCGCCTGAAGTAGTCGTGCCATGCGAGTTTTGCAAATCAGATTGGAGTCGAGGGTATGCAAGCAGTTTTCTGAATCGAGTAAGAATCCATTTGCCCTAAGCTGGAGACAAAATCAGAGGACCGAGGTGAAAGATGGCCGAACAAACCCACGCGCTAACAGTTTGGCGCACGGAACATTGCCTGTTGACCCTCGAGGACTTGGCACGCGCTGCTGGTTTGCACCCTGAACTGGTGGACACGTTTGTCCGCTACCGCTTGGTCGAACCGATAGCAAGTACAGGATCTCGCCCGCTATTCTCTGTCTCCTCGGTGGAGCGACTCCAGCGCATCTTGCGCTTGAGACACGATCTGGGGGTGAACTTGGCGGGCGTCGGAGTGATTTTGGAAATGGCGGAGCGTATCGAAAATCTCCAAAGGGAGATCGACCTCTTGCGCAGGCACTCCACCTTTGAATTACAAAGCAATTGCCACTGAGGCAAATCATGTTGCGGCATCGGATCGCGCTGCCGCCGGCCAGCATGAAATCGGCGGCGAGTGGCCGCCGCACATTGACTGGGGAGAATGGCGATGACACCCGCCGATGTCCTGTGGATATTCTTCATGCTCTCAGCGCTCCAACCGGTTCTCAAGCAGCAGTTTCTCGAGTCCTCCCGTCAGCGCCTGATCGCCAGGATCGAGGGCAAGAGGAAATCCCGGGTGATACTCCTCGTGCACGGTCAGGAAACCATGAGCATCCTGGGATTCCCCGTTTTTCGCTACATCGATGTGAATGATTCGGAAGAGGTCCTGAGGGCCATTCATCTGACTGACCCAGCCGTGCCGTTGGACCTCGTGCTGCACACGCCAGGAGGATTGGTCCTGGCCTCTTTGCAAATCGCACGCGCTCTGCACAAACATCAGGGCAAAGTAACTGCCTTCGTGCCGCACTACGCGATGTCCGGCGGTACGCTGATCGCTCTAGCTGCCGACGAAATTGTGATGAGTGAGTACGCGGTACTCGGCCCCGTCGATCCCCAATTGGGCCAGTATCCGGCCGCGTCAATCTTGAGAGCGGTGGCGAGAAAGCCGGTCGCAGAAGTAGACGACCAGACCCTCATCCTCGCGGATCAGGCTGAAAAAGCCATGTCACAAGTGCGGGAGAGCGTTCGTGAACTGCTTGCCGACAAATGTACCGCGCAGAAGGCAGAGGAGCTGGCCCGCTTGCTTTCCGACGGCACTTGGACTCATGACCACCCAATCACCTACGAGAGGGCCAGCAGTTTCGGACTGCCGGTACGATCCGACATTCCTGCTGAGTTTCTGGACTTAATGAATCTTTATCCGCAACCTGTGCGGCGCCAGCCGACAGTGGAATACCTGCCCGAACCTCGCCGCTCCGAAGGTGTTCGGGGACTGCGAGACTGAGTCGGTATGAAGCAAGGTGGGATCGGGGGTGGATAAATCGAGCCAGATATGTCCATCCTTACCCACGAGTCGTGCGTTATGAGCCCGGCAAGATAGTCGAACGCCACCGGGTAATAGGCCGCACTACGCAGGCAGGTGAAGCCGCACGGACGGGCCGCATGATACGCGAGGTACACCGTCGCCGACAATTATGGCAAGCGACGCGGGAATTGGAAAAGGCTTAGTCTTCAAGAAATATTCACACACGAAGTTGCAGGTAAAGAGAGAAGCCCTCCAAAAGTTGGAACTGCAAGCAGATGAGATGAATTAACCATTTGGCACAGCATCTGGCACAGGTAGGAGGAGTTTGATTGAAGTTTATATGGCACAGCAAAGGCGATTTTGCGAAGGATGTGGATGCGGAATGGCGCGAAGTGATTTAGAATCTACGTAATTTTGTGGGCGTGTA
>Ga0137415_10007764_pt1 | contig 10641 bp, 6 predicted proteins | sample CZODoug3_1_1_16f_FD_183082 | JGI IMG/M metagenome (GOLD analysis project Ga0137415, IMG submission 183082) | Vadose zone soil fungal communities from Angelo Coast Range Reserve, California, USA - CZODoug3_1_1_16fungal (Hybrid Assembly) | ecosystem: Environmental > Terrestrial > Soil > Vadose...
AGAAGCCGCTCCATGTCGGTCTTCGATGGGGCGATCTGCAGCAGCGGGACCAGCTCGCCGGTGGTGGGCAGCCGGTATTGGACCAGGCTGTGATGAGACAGTTCGGTTAGCTCCTCGACGCGGATCCCGGTCAGTCGAAGGGTTTCGATGATCGCCCAGGCCCAGAAGGCATGCTCTTCCTCACGGTTGAGCAGGCGCTGCTGGCCGGTGTCGGGATCGTTGGACCACATGTTTGCGGGATCTGCGTGTGGTCGAACGGAGCGGATCAGGGTCTGCCCGGCTGCGGTGAATCGTTGGCCGGGTGGGGTGTCGCGCGCTGCCGCCAGCAGTTCCTGGGTGTCCCTGCGCCATTGGTCGGTGGATCGGACCAGGACTGGAAGAACCGGTAGCCGCTCACGGGTCCGGGCGTCCATGCGTGCCTTGCGGCGGCGGGTGGCCTTGCGGCGCGACAGCTCATGCTGGCTGATCGGACAGGGAGCCACCCAAGGACCCCAGCGTCCGGGATCCTCCAGCGCCCACTGGGCCAGATCCAGATAGAAGGCTCGAACCCCGGCCAGGATTTCCAGATAGCCGAGGCGTTCGACTTCGATCTCGATCCTCTTGCCGTCGGAGGTTGTGGTTGTCTTGCTTCTGGTGCGCAGCCGCTGCTTCCAGGCCGCGGCGACCTCGCGGGACAGTCTCAGGGAGTCGATGCCGGGGTGGTGCTGCTCTAGGTCCAGCCAGAAGCACTTGACCAGCTGGTAGGAGTTGCCGGCCAAGGTCGTGTAGTCGATCGCCGGCTGCCGCTCTTTCAGATACTCGATGAGCAGGTCACGGATAGGGCGGCAGTCGATGGGATAGCGGTCGACGAGTTCCTCGACGGACCGCTGGCCAGAATCCCGGATCTCCCGCAGGGTGGGGACGCCCGCGCCGAAGACGCCCATCTCGCGGAACACCCAGAACATCGTTGATCCGGAGTCGGCCCGGGCGCGGACACCGGACTCGGCGTCCAGGATCTCCAGGACGTCGCCGACTGTGATGTCGGCGAGCATGCCGCCCTTGGTGGCGATGATCACGGCGGCCCGGAACACGATGCGATTCTGGGCGTCGGTCGTGATCTCCGGGACTTGCTCGCACCGCAGCTGGAGCTTCTCAAAGCCCTCGGGGTCACGGGCGCGGATCATGTTCCGCGCCAGCTTGCGCTTCTTCCCGCCGGTGAGCAGCCATCCCAGCGAGGGCCGCACGATGTCCGCGCCGACTAGCAGGAGCAGTGAGCTGGTCATCAGCACCAGCCGGTTCGCGGAGTGCTTACCCGCGCGTCGCAGCCATTCCGCTGGGCCGTCGGCCCAGCGCTCGCCGGCGGCGTTGGCGCCGCTTGCCAGCCAGCGTTCCTGCCATGTCTGGCCGGGCTGATCCTCAAGCCAGTCCAGAAGCAGCGCGAGCCCTCGCCGGCGGTCGTGCTCAGCCCGCGAGGTCGGCAACTTCGACAACAGGGAGACGACCCCTCGCATCACCTGGGCGCGGTCTTGGCGGGTGGCTGGCCAGGCCGCCAGGACCGGACGCGCCGGGAACTGCGTCGCCGGCGTTTCCTTCTCGACTGCCTCAGGTGCCGGGACGGTGATGGTGGTGGCGGCGGTCACCGGTCTGCCCGCCCGAACAGCACATCCAGCGACTCGGCCCGATACCCGGGCGCGGGAGCCGGTGTCAGTCGCCCCGCCGCCTGGTGCGTCTGCTCAGCGTGGTGGGCCAGCACCCTGCGGATCACGTCCTCTTTGCGGGGCGTCAAGTAGATCTGCGTGGTGGAAAGTTGGGCGTGTCCCAAGACGAACTGCACGTCGGTCAGCGGCAGGGACGGATCCTCGGCCATTCGGTAGGCCGCGGTATGTCGCAGGGCGTGCAACGTCACTGAGGAACCCGCCTGCGCGTTGACGCGCTCGAACATGCGGTGCGCCGCGTGATAGGTCAGCGGCCGGAACGGGCGGCGCAGCGTCCACCACAACGGCAGGTGGCGGCCTCGCGGGACCAGCCCCTCCATCTCGACTTGGTAGAGCCGCAACCATACGAACGCGTCGGTGGACGCCGGGAGCTCCTGCGCCTCCCGGGTGCCCTTGCGGATAACGGTGATCAGCTGCCGGCCGGGATCGACACCATTCCGAGTGGCCGACAACAGCTCCGAGGCCCGTGCGCCGGTGGAGACATAGAACGCGACCAATGCCCGGTCCCGATGCGACGGGAGACCCGCGAAGATCTCGTTGAACAGCTCGTCCGGGATGCTGCGCGGGGTCCGCTTGGGCACCCGAGGTCGATACAGTCCCGCCCGCTCGTTGCGATGTGGCTCCATGGGGTTGTGGTGCGCGTGCGCCCGGCCGCCCCGTCGGGACCTCTCCAAGGGGAACGGGTTCAGCAACGGCCCGGTCCCCGCGTCCAGGTGGAAGTCGTAGAAGCTGCGCAGCACCGTCTCGCTATGCGCCCTCACCGACGGCGCATACGCCTGCCCGACCGACATTCGACCGAGTGCTTGGCCCGGACGGCGCCAATGCGGTCTGGCTGGCTTGCCGGCCAGGAGCATCCAGCGGCAGAAGTCTCGCGACTCGATCCGGGTCGCCCGCTCCCACCGGACCTCGACCGCCCACAAGAACCGGAACCACCGCAATAGATCCATCCCATACGAGCGCAGCGTCGAGTCCGCCCTCCCAGCCGCCTGAAGATCGCGGAAATACGCCGACACCGCCTCCACCGCCTCACCAGCCGGGTCGACCAACCGGAACGGCAACCACCGATCGCCTGTCGCCTCAAGTCGCCCCACCAACGCCACGGCCAGCGCAGGCAGATCCCGAGGGGCTCCCACATCGTCGATCACGGCCGGGGAACCTAACCCAGCTTCTTCACCACAGCCCACTGGCCTCGGCGAACCCGCCAGTTAGTTCAGTCAAGAGGTCTGAGTCGCGGCCGACTTTCGGGGTCAGGGTCAGACCACAGTCGAAGTCCTCGGCCAATGGTGCCAGCAGATCAGCCTCGGCGGCGAAGTTGAACCCGATGCTGGTCAGCTGGCCGCGCAGGATCCGGTCGTCCTCGTGCAGATCGATGGCCGCGATCCGCTCGTTGAGCTCGGCCAGCGAGGCGACCTCCGGGACGGGGACCAAGTGCGTGCGGCGGAACCGTCCCCCTTCTTGCTCGACGCCGCCTTTCTCGTGCGCGCCTTCCTGGCCGGGTAGGCAATAGAAAGGGTCGAAGCCGTAGTGCGAGCGGAACGCCACCCACCGCTGCGACTCGATCCGGGTCCGCCCGAAACAGACCCGATGCACCGCGGGTTTGAGGTTGTCGTAGCGGATATGGCGGGTCGGCACACCACCCAGCACCCGGAACGCCTCGACATGGCCCTCCATGAACGCCTCTTGGGCCTGGGAGGCGAACACCCGGTGCACTGCCTTGCCCGAATAGGACAGGCGCAGCGTGAACAGGTGACACTTGCGGACTTCGCCAGCCAGCCGCACCCACACATCAGCGAAGTCGACTTCGGCTTCGGCCCCAGGCTCGTGCAGCTGAGGGACCGTGCCAGCGAGATGGCGGTGCCCCTCACGGGCCTCCAGCACGATCTGCTCACGGCGCAACCGGACGAAGTTGCGCACCGTCGAGTACGAGACGAAGCCGAAGTCATGCTCGGCCGCGAGCCGCTCGCAGATCCGCTGGATCGTGTGCCGTTGCTTACGCGGTGCCGCGAGATCCTCCCGCAACATCGCATCAATCGCCGGCGTCGCCGGGTCCAGCAACCGCGTCCGTCGAGGCGGTTTCTTCCGCTCCGGCGGCAGGGCTGCCTCCAACGCCAACCGCACCGTCTTGCGGTGCACTCGATACCGCAGCGCCAGAGCTCTCGCTGACACCTGCGGGTCAATCCGTCGATCTCGGCGGATGTGTTCGAACAACTCCACGCGCGACAAAGCCACCCCGGCCTCCTGACATGACCGTGATCAAGGCGCATACCTTGGCCGGCCTTACCGGGTGAAGATCAACTACCACTCGATCATCGGCGTGTCGCCCCACAACACCACGTGGAGCCCAAACTCGTTACCCGAGCACGCGGAGCCCGAACCACTTACCCAACCGGGGCCCAATCAACCTGCCGCAAACACGTACGGCGGATTCGAGGCAACGCGCAACCAGTGGGAACGGCAGGTCGCTCAGCTTCGAGAAGATTTTGCTGACGTCCAGGCTAGTCATCAGCGCGACGGGCAGGCTCGGGCGAAGAGGCTGCAGGAGCTTCGGGCGGTCTACGAGCGAGAGTGCGCCTCTCGCAACCGCGTCGTCGCCGGGCATAACGCCCAGGTCGATGCGTTTTCCGAGGCATTCTCACGGGGGGATCCTGAGGCGATCGTTGAGTACTACACCCTCGTGTTGACACGGTCTGCCTACCCCGATGGCTTCCCGCAGCAGTTTCGTGTCGCGTACGTGCCCGAATCGGCCCAGTTGGTGGTCGAGTATGAGCTGCCGACGATCGTCGTCGTCCCTACCGTTGCTGAGTATCGTTACGTCAAGACGAAGGACGAGCAGACCGAAAAGGCACGGCCTCAGAAGGAAGTCCGCAGCCAATACGCGTCTGTTGTCGCCCAAGTGGCCCTGCGGACCGTGCATGAGCTCTTCGAGGCTGACCGTGGGAAAGCCCTCGGCACCGTAATCTTCAACGGCATCGTACGTACGACCGATCCGTCCACTGGCAAGCAGGTCCAGCCGTGCCTCGTGTCCTTGCGGGCGACACGCGATGCATTCAGTGAGCTGGATTTGGCCCATGTTGATCCGCTCGCCTGCCTCGCCCATCTGAGCGCGACCGTCTCGAAGCGACCGGATGACCTTGCTCCCGTCCGGCCTGTCATGGACTTTGACATGGTGGACAAGCGATTCGTGGAGGAGAGCGATGTGCTTTCTGACCTGGACCAGCGCCCTAATCTGCTTGAGCTGACACCCACCGAGTTTGAGAGTCTGATCCAGAATCTGTTCGCCAAGATGGGCCTTGATACCAAGCAAACGCAAGCATCCCGCGATGGTGGGGTTGACTGTGTCGCCTTTGATCACCGGACGATCCTTGGAGGTAAGGTCGTCATTCAGGCCAAGCGCTATCGCCACACGGTCGGCGTATCGGCAGTCCGGGATCTGTACGGGACACTGATGAACGAGGGTGCCTCCAAGGGCATCCTGGTGGCGACATCCGGGTACGGCCAGGCGAGCCATCAGTTCGCCGCAGACAAGCCAATTGAGCTCATCGATGGCAGTGGCCTTCTGTACCTGCTTGCTGAGCACGCGGGCATCGAAGCGCGGATCGTTGACCCAGAGGAGATGGGTTAGATCGGACGGCGCGGATCGCCCGGAAGGCAGGAAGGTTAATACTGGCAGAAGGCACGGCATCCACTAGGTTTAAGTCACGGTGTTCCCTCGAGCGCGTTACCGATTATATCGGGAGAACGACCGCACTGGGAGCAGCTCAGTTGACTGGGGCCGTCTGCCTTCGAGCTACATTTGAACACCGGTGCATCGGAGTGTGACGAACCTTTATGCTTAGGCTTATCGAATTTCTCTCGGTCGTTCTGGTCAGCCTGTGGGCCGCCCCACGGACGGCGCCTCGCGGAGTCAGTCCCAGAACCTTCAGGAGCAAGGACCGTGCCGGACAAGCCAAGCGTCACCGCGAGCGACGCCCGCCTGGCGGGCTCGTGTATGGGCACTCTGTTGCAGACCTGGGAAGAGGTCCTCATTGGTTTCCCAGCAGGTGACTCGATGCACGCCAGGGAGACTGCTTCACAGCGTCAGTTGGGTACGTCCCGTTTGTCAGATCCGGTGAACCAGATTTCTGGGTACGCGCATACGGCTGGCCTGGTTGCCTTGAACCACTTGACGGTTGTCCGGGAATCCCTGGTCAGCTACTCCAACGGGATGGGTACGTGCCCCGTCTCGGCGGTGGATACGTTGACCCGGGTCGCGGTTGAGACCTACGCCGTGCAGTGCTGGATCGTTGACCCGACCATCACGATGCGGGAGCGCTACGCCCGCTGGCTGTGTCTTGAGACCATGAGTGAGCGGTCCTCGTGGGCCGCGTTGCATGAAGGCGAACCGCACTCGCAGAATCCGGCTCTCGTCGCCCTCGCGGAAGATGCAGACCGGCACGGTGTCGAGCGGGACCCGAAGATGACGTGGATCGGAGTGCACCCGCCGAAGGCTCTCGACTTGACCGGCGAGCTGATCAGCCGGTTCTCGGCGTACGAGCCAGGTCGACTGTCTACGGAGGACGGCGAGAGATACGGCCGGCTGATGTACCGGCTCATGTCAGGCGGAGTGCACGCGAATGTCGGGCACGTTCTGCTGTCGCTGGGGCCGGCGGGCCCGGATGAGGACGGTATTCCCTCTTACACCTACTCGCTCTCCACTGGCAGGCTATGGCGGTCGTTGGCGACCACGATCCTGGCGAGCTTCGCGGCGGGTTGCGAGTACGCGGCGTGGGTTGGCCGACCGGTCCCGGACGAGGCTCGCCGGCTTACAGTGCACCACTTCGACCTCGCTGCGGCCCGTGTCAATGAAGCCGAACCTGCCGGCGGGTGACGGTTACCGGGGGTCACCGCGAGCATGGCTGCGTCCTGGGTACATGAGTGCACACCACACCCCCGCACCCCACCGCGACGCTACTCGAGCTCGACGTGGCCATCGACGTCTGCGAGGCGAAAGTGCTCGCGCGACGTGAGCGCGGCGACGAGCACGCCCAGGCGACGGACGCCTTCCAGGGTGGGCATCTGGCCTGCAGTCATTACGGCGAACCCGCTGCAGACAAGAGGTTGGCCGACCATGCAGCCAGAGCCCGGGCGAGTGGCGAGGCTCCGCCCGGCGCGGGCGACAGAACGCTCTTGCTGCCTGTGCGCAGCACAGTCCGGGCTAGGAGGAGCCTCACTCGTAAAGACAGGTCCTGAGGGGTCGCGGTTCACGCCAGAACGGGCGCGCTGATCGTGACAAACTGCACCAGCGCTACGTCGCGCCTGTGGTTGTTCCGGGGAGCGGCGCGGCTAGATTCCGAGCACGTCGAGCGCCCATTGGGTGGCGGCGTCGTGGTTGCTGGCGGGGATGGCACGGGTGGCTCGCAGAGGTGGGGTGATCCACCGGTGGGAGCGCCATCCCGCGACTGGCCTGATTGTCCAGTGGCCCCACTCGCGGTAGATCGTCGACCCTGCTCCGGTGTCCTCCGGTGCGAGGTGGTGGGGCCGCGCACACCGCATGGTGATGGTGTGCCGTAGCCAGAACCAGTGGTGGGCCAGGCGTTGGCGCGGCGTGATCGTGCTCGTGGTGCGGGATGAGGCGTAGCGGCCGTTGAGCGGCATCAGTGTCCTCGGGCGCAGTCTTGGGCGGAGACGATTCTTTGGAGGCTGTGGTCGGTGAACTCGAAGGGGTTTCCCCAGACGCTACCGCGTGCGGTGGCGGTGACCCGCCAGGCTCCCGGCACGCACGCGGTTTTGATCTCGTAGACCAGTCTTGGGGTGGGGATCCGGGGGTCTGGTGGGTTGGTGGCCGCCGCGATCCAGCCCGCGCCCCTCTGCAAACGTTCGAGGCTGAGAGTCAGCGCGTGTGCCTCGGGCGGGATCGTGCAGTGGGCCCAGGCGTTGCCGATGATGCTGCCCACCCCGACCGTGGGCTTGACTGGGACGAACCCTAAGTTGCAGTCCAGCAGCGGCCCAGTCGGCCCAGTTGGCTCGGCGGCAGGGCTGGGTAGCGCACGGTGGGCCAGCGGGGTGACGGGGCTGCCGAGGTCAGTCAGGGTGGCCAGCAGGACCACCACTGCGAGAACTCCAGCTGACGAGGTTCTCCGTCGCCGGCGTCCGGGCCGGGTAGGCGATCTCATCCTGGTCAGCTCCCGATCGGGGCGGCGATCCCGTGTGGGAGAACCGTAGGCGGGGCAGCCGGTCGCTGTGGCCGTTTCGGCCAGAACGAACCTGAGTTGATGGCTGGTGGGCGGGCGCCAGTGATCGACACCCGTCAGCGTCGGGGTCATCGGTGGCCCGGGGCCCTGAGCGTCCGGTTGAAGGCGTCCGAGTGAGGCGCGGCAGGGCCGTCGCAGCGAGGATCGGCGAGGACACCCTGTCGCACTGCCGGTGCGTCACCACGGCGGCTTCGGCGGCTAGGGGCGATGGTGGTCGCGGGATGTGTTGAGCAGGGCGATGGTTTCTGGTCGTGGGGTTTCGCCGATCTCGGCGAGGTGCGCGGTGAGTTGGGTGAGGGTGTGTTGGGCGGCGTGGCGGTGTCCGTGGGCGAGGTGGTGGGCGATTAGGTGCTGCGCGGTGTCGTCGTTGTAGGGGTCGAGGTGCAGCGCGGCGCCCAGGTAGGTCGCGGCTTGCGCCGGTGCGGTGTCGGCGAGGTGGTCTGCGAGATGGCGAGCGAGGTCGATCATGGTGCGCAGGGTGTGTTCGCGTTGCGGGCTGAGCCAGTCGGTGTCGGTGTCGTACTCCAGCCCGTCCAGGAGCGGGCCGCGGTAGAGGGCGAACGCGGCGGCCGAGCGGACCGCGACCTGTTTGGAGTTGGCGGGGTTGGTGCGTAGCTGGGCGTGCAGGGTGTGGTTGTCGACCCAGCAGAGGTCGGTGAAGTGGTAGCGCTCCGCGGTGTGGGCGATCAGACGGGTCGTGGAGCGACCGTCGGTGGTCTGGCGCAGCACGGTCCGTAGCCGGGTCAGGTGGCTGTGCAGCCGGTGGACCGGGTCAGCGCCGCCGGTGTTGGAAAAGCACATGCCCAGCAGCTTCTCCGTGTGCACAGGTTCGGTGCTGGCGCCCAGCGCGGCCAGGATGAGGCGTTGGGTGGGACTGAGCCGCCCCGTGATCTCCCGCAACGGCTCACCTGGGGCCGTCCGAGCGAACACCGCCATCGGCCCCAGGACCAGGACGACCAGCAACGCCTGCGCGGGCACGCTGTCGGGATCGGGCGTCACCGGCGGCCGCGGCGTGGAGGTGGGAATCGGCTCGGTGGGGGGCAACACCGTCGCCGCCGGTCTCGGCTCCTCGGAGGTCTTCCCTCTGTGGTGCTGCTCGGGGCTGGTGGCGTTGCCGGGCTGCTCGGACTCCGGGGGCGCGCTCGCAGCGGATCGAGGCTCTTGGGCGGCTGTCTCAGCCGAGGGTTCCTGATCGTGGTCTTCGCTGGCGCCGGTAGAGGGGTCCGCCGTGATGTCCGCGTCCGTGATGTCTGCGTCGTCGGTTGTGGCGTCATCGGCGGCGTCGAAGACCTGGCCGTCGTCGAGGGCCGAGGGCTCGTCGGTGAGGTCGTGGTGTGGGTCGGGTTGGGGCGGGAGGATGCCGTGGTCGAAGAATGCGCGGGCGCGGGTTGGGTCGAGTTGGGTCAACGTTGCGTTGCGCAGGAGGAATCCGCCCGCTCCCCTGGGGCCGCTGACGCGGCCGGCGGTGTCGACATGGCAGGTGGTGCCGTGTGCCCATTGCCCGAGAACGATGACGGTGATCCCGACCGACGCGCCGCGTTCGCTCAGCTCGCGCAGCTTTCTGGCCCACTCCTGGCGCCTGCTCGCAATCTGCGGGGCTGAAGCCACCGCGCCCTCAACCACGACATCGGCATCGGCGGTGTCAGCGTCGGCATCGGCGGTGTCGGCATCGGCGGTGTCGGGGTCGGCTGGGCTCTGTGTCCCCTCGGTGGTGGTCGGGGCTCGCGGCGCATCGTCAACATCAGGGTCGTCATCGGGAGAGTCGTCGTCATTGGGGGAGTCGAGGTCGTCGGGGCTGAGGGTGATCAGCACTATCGGTTTGCGGGGGTGGGTGGGCTTGACCAGGCTGAAGTACTGCTCGTGGGTTCGGATCACGATGTCGGTCTCGAGCTGCTGCAGGGCGGTATCGAGGTCTTGCACTTCTCCAGGCCATCCCAGCAGCGGCGCCTCGTCGGGGGCTGCGGTATCGGGTTGTTCCACCTCGTGGGTGACGGCGACCTGTTCCGCGGTGTGTGGGTCGAGGAGCTGGGGGGTGCCGAGGAGTGCGTCGGCGGTGTCGATCGGGATGATCACCTCGGCCGTGCTGGCGGTGAGGGCGCGCTGGGTTGGGGTGGGGGCGAGGAGCTGGATCCAGAGTGCTCGTACCGCGTCGGGGGCCCCGGGCCCGGTCAGGCCGAGCCCGGTGAAGGCTCCGAGGTCGTAGTGAAGCGGTACACCATCGCGGGTGCCGATCTGGCGGATCAGCCCGTCATGCCAGCCCACCCGCCCCCGGGTGGCGGTGTGGCCCCCGTTCGCCTGTGCCTGGTCGGGCTCGGTGTCGCGCGGCTCGGCGAGATCGTCGGGCGGTGCGGCCACGCGCAGCTCCCACGGCGCCCCACCCCCGTCCAGGCCGCTGTCTGCACCGTCATCTCCAACGTCATCGCCACCGCCGTCTGCGTCCCAGTCCGCGTCGCCGTCGCGGTCGTGGTGGCTGTTGTTGTGGTCGTCCAGTTCGCCAGCGGGGTGATCGCCCTCTGGCCCATCGGTCCGCACACCGTCGTCGGGATCGGCGGGGGTGTGGATGAGAGGGCTGAAGGTGTCCTCGATGTAGGCGAGGGCCAGGTTGAACAGGTGCGCACCGTCCAGGTGCGCGACGGCCGGTCCGTGGACGGAGGTGACGTGGTGCTCGGCGTTGATGTCGCAGGTGCTGGCGTCGGGGTGTTCACCGAGGACGAGGA
>Ga0137415_10007765_pt1 | contig 10641 bp, 8 predicted proteins | sample CZODoug3_1_1_16f_FD_183082 | JGI IMG/M metagenome (GOLD analysis project Ga0137415, IMG submission 183082) | Vadose zone soil fungal communities from Angelo Coast Range Reserve, California, USA - CZODoug3_1_1_16fungal (Hybrid Assembly) | ecosystem: Environmental > Terrestrial > Soil > Vadose...
CACCCCGTTTGCTTGCTTTGGCATCAAAGCGTTCTGCCGGCATCACATTGGAAATGTGCACCGTTCCTTCCCGTTCGATAATCGCGCCCTGCGGATTATTTTGATTTTTGCGGGTATGCTTCTTGATCATCTTGACCCCTTCAACAATGACCCGGTGCTTTTGCCGCAGGACTTCAATGATCTTGCCGCGCTTGCCGCGTTCCGTGCCAGAGATGACCACGACTTCATCACCCTTTTTGACGTGAAATTTCTCCATAACCTAAATTACTTCTGGCGCGAGCGAGATGATCTTCATGAATTTCTTTTCGCGAAGTTCGCGGGCGACCGGCCCGAGCAAAATCACAACATGATCGGCCGCGTGTTCTACTCGGCGTCGACGATGGTCTGCAGGTGCCGCGTCTCGGGGTCCTTCAGCCGCTCGCGCGTCGACTGCTGGAGCAGCGACGCGAATCCGGTGACGTGCCGCAGCGGGGCCCGCAAGTCGTGTGATACCGAATAGCTGAACGCCTCGAGCTCCTGGTTGGCCGCCGCCAGTTCCGCGGCGCGCTGCTCCAGTTCGACCGCGGCACGCTTCTGCTCGGTCACGTCGCGAGCTGCGGCATAGATCAGACCGCGCTCCGGCGCCGTCACCGCCGACCAACTGAGCCACCGGTAGGTACCGTCCTTCGCGCGGTACCGATTCTCGAAGCTCACCGTCATGCCGCCCGCCGCGAGCTTCGCCGTTTCCGATGCGGTCGCCGCGCGCTCATCGGGGTGCACGAACTCCAGGAACGGCGTCGACGTCAGTTCCGCGGGCGTCCATCCGAGCGTGCGCTCCCACGCCCGGTTCACGCGTCTGAAACGACCGTCCGCTCCCGCAATGCCCATGAGGTCGAGCGACAGCGAGAAGAATCGATCGAGCTCCTCGCGGGTTTCGTTGATCTCCCCGATGCGCTGTTCGAGCTGAGCCGCCGCCTCCGCGAGCCGCGCCGTTCGCTGCTGAACCCGTTCCTCGAGCTCCCGCTGCACGACATGAACCCGCGTCGCCATGGTATTGAACGCGGCGCCCAGTCGTCCGATCTCGTCCCGTCGTGCGATCTCCACCCGTTCCGCCTGCTTCCCGGCGGCGATCGCCTCGGCCGCGTCGGTCAGCTCGTGCAGTGGAGTGGTAATGCGCGCGCTGAGCGTCCGCGCGAGGACGGCTGACGCGACGACGAAGCAGAGCCCGAAGATCAGCATCCGCGCCAGAAAGGTGCGGGCGGGTGCGACGATGAGATTGAGCGGGAATTCGATCCAAATCGCCCACGGCGTGCCCCGAATCAGCGAGCTGGCGCCGAGGCGGCGCTGGCCGTCGGTCGCGCGGTACTCCGCCACACTGGTTCGGTGCAGGTCGATGGGAGGCGCAGGAATGACCTTCGACAGGTTCGTCCAGACGTCGCCGCTCTGGTTGCCAATCGCGACAACGGCCCCCGCCCCGACCAGCCGGCTGATGACCTCCGAGCCGGACGCCGACGACGACAAACGACGGGAGAACACGTAACCGAGTCGCCGCGCGCTGGGCGATGCGTCCGGCTGGCCCGCCGGATCAGCCGGCACTTCGGCAACGGCATCCCAGAAAACGACGCCGTGTGATGCCTGGAACGCATTCACCGCCGCGTCGGACCGCAGCCGCGCGGCAGGCAGTTCGGGGGGTGTCGCGCCGTTTGCCGCGGGCGGGCCCGCAACGGTCAGCAATCGCTGCCCCGCGGGATCCCATAACTCCACCGCCGGCTGGCCCGGCGTCGCCAGGGCAAGGAGCCGTTGGCGTGCAGCCGCTGAAGCGCTGTCGCTGGGCTGCTGCAGGAAGTCGCGGACCGCCGAACTTCGCGCCGCGCGCTCGAGGTCGCCAAGGCGCTGTTGTGTCGATTGCGCCAGCAGATTCGCCAGTTGATCGGCGGCGCCCTGCGCGCGGGCGCCTCCAGCCTGCAGAAGCGCGCTCTCGACCTGCCGATAGGCCACCCACAAAAACGTGGCGAGCACGACCGTGATGAGGGCCGATATGATGACCGGCAGTCGCAGTCGCAACGAATGCCAGGCCGGCAGGCTGATGCGCACGGACTGCGGCGGAGGCCGCTCCTCCGCAACCGCCCTCGCTGGATCGAGTAGTTCGACGTTCATACCGATGGAGATGCTGGCGCGGCGGCGCCAGGGCGCGTCACATCGAACAGGGCGTCAATCGCCCTGAGCTGCGCAGCCAAGGGAATCGCACGAGCCGGCAGGCAGGAGGCAAGCCCAGCAATGAGCGCCGATGCGTCCGCTGCTACGTTGGCGCCATTTCTCCAACCTCTTCCGTTAGCCGACTCGCTGTGACCCAACGGACTCTCAAATATGTTCTTCGCAAGTATCGGCACTTCAGCCATCCTTGTGTGTCGGTGAAGGTCCTACACGAACCCTGCAAGCGGACGACGAGCCTGTCCGCAGATCGCGTCGGTGTTCGTTCTATGAGAATCGTCCCATTGCGATCGCTGTCGGTATACTCGTCACGCGCATGACCGATCGCGCGAGCCCTTCACTCCCGAGATCCGGCGAGTTCGTCGGGGTCGCGAACGCCGCGCCGGTGATGATGTGGCTGTCTCGAGATGATGGATGGCGCACGTTCTTCAACAAGAAGTGGCTCGAGTTCACCGGCCGGAAGACGGCCGATGAGCTCGGCGACGGATGGGCGGCGGGTGTCCACCAGGACGATCGCGCCGCGTGCCTGGACGCCTACGCCAGGGCGGTGGGTATCGGCCAGCCGATTCAGATCGAATACCGACTGCGCCGGGCGGATGGAGAGTTTCGAGACGTGGTCGACCGCGCCGCGCCGCAAGTCGACGGCGAGGGCCACGCGATCGGGTTTGTCGGGTGCTGCATCGACATCACCGACCGCAAGATGGCGACGGCGGCGCTGCGAGCGAGCGAGACCCGCTTCAGGCTGCTGGCCGAGAACGCGAGCGACATGGTTTATCGCTATCGTGTCCACCCGACATTCGGCGCTGACTACGTCAGCCCCGCGGTGACGGCGATGACAGGCCGAACACCGGAAGAGTATGCCGCGGATCCGGACCTGTCCATCGAAGCCATTCACCCTGACGACCGCGACAAAGCGTTGGCGATGCACGGTGATCCGGCACGCTTTCGAGATCCGGTCGTCCTCCGCTGGGTGCATCGCGACGGGCGGATCGTCTGGGTCGAGCATCACAATACGCCTGTCTACGACGACGAAGGTGCACTCATCGCGATAGAGGGGATCGGTCGCGACATCACGCCGCGTCTGGCCATTGAAACGCGCCTGCGCGAATCGGAAAGCCAGCTGCGCCGGCTCGCCGCCAGCATCGAACAGGCGCGCGAGCACGAACGGACGCTCATCGCCCGCGAGTTGCACGACGAGCTCGGCCAGTCGCTCACGGCGATCAAGCTGGACATGGCGCGAGCGACGCGAGCGCTCATGAAGCAGCAGATCCAGGCCGAGGCGATCGACGGGCTGCAGTCGATCGTCGGCGAGGTCGAGGTCGCCACGGAAACGGTGCGCCGGCTTGCGACGTCGCTGCGGCCGCCGGCACTCGATCACCTCGGTCTCGTGGCTGCGATCGAGCTCGAAGCGGGCGCGCTCGCCCGGCGGACAGGCCTCCGGTGCCGAGTCGTCGGCAACCGGCGCGTGACCCGGCTCGATCCGGCGCACACGACGGCCGTCTTCCGAATCGTCCAAGCGGCGCTCACGAACGCCGTCCGGCACGCGACCGCGAGCGCGATCCGCATTTCGATCAACGGCACGTCACGCTCGACTTCGGTGACGGTGCAGGACAACGGCCGCGGCATCAGCGACGAGCAGGCCGCGGACCCGGCCGCCATCGGCATTGTCGGCATGCGCGAGCGCGCGGAATTGATCGGTGCGTGCCTGACCGTGACCTCGAAGCCAGGGAAGGGCACGACGGTCTCGATGTTGATTCGGTCGGCGCGGGCCGAGGCCGCGGACATGCGGCAGACGTGACCCGCATTCTGCTCGTCGACGATCATCCGGTTGTCCGCCAGGGCATCCGTCAAATCCTCACGGACGGGCTGCAACTCGTACAGGTGGGAGAAGCCGGCGACGTCGCGGGCGCTCGGGCCACGCTTCGCGCCGACGCCTGGGACATCGTCGTCCTCGACGTGACGCTCCCGGACGCGAGCGGGCTCGACCTCCTGAAGGAGATCCGCCGCGAGCGGCCGGCGCTTCCCGTTCTCGTGTTGAGCATGCATCCCGCCGCCCATTTTGCATGGCGCGTGCTCGCCGCCGGGGCGACAGAATACTTGACGAAAGACACCGCGCCGACCGAGCTCGTGGAGGCCATCGAACGGATCCGTGGGAGCCGCGGCCTGCCGGGCGAACGCCCGCTCGGATGGCCTGACAGGATCCCCGTCGGCGGCGCCGCGCACGATGGGTTGTCGGATCGCGAGTATCAGGTGCTCCGGATGCTCGGTTCGGGGCGCACGGTGTCTGAGATCGCCGCGTCGCTCGGGCTCAGCGTGAAGACCGTGAGCACGTATCGGGCGCGCGTGCTGGAAAAGCTGCAGATGCGCAGCAATGCCGAACTGATGCGCTATGCGATCGAGAATGGGCTGACCGATTCGTAAGCGGCGGAAGGCGGGAAACGACGCGTCAGCGCGTGACCCAGGGCTTGAACTGCTCTTCTTTTTGCAGCCTGGCGGCGATCGTCTCGGCCTCGCGGCGCGTAGGGAACTTGCCGACGCGCACGCGATACACCGATGGCGTGCCGTCCGCCGGCGACAGGACGTACGCCGCGTAACCCTTCGAGCTGAGTCGCCTGGCGATCGCGTCAGCCTCGCTGCGGACGTTCAGCGCGGCGATCTGCACTGCGAAGCCCTGTCCCGTCGGTTCGGCCGCGGCAGAGTCCACTGCGGGTTGCGCCCGCTCAGGCTTCTCGGTCGTCTTCGAGTCAGGCGCCGGCGGTGACCGCGGCGCGGCCGCGCGCGCGGGCGCCGACCGGTCGGCGGGCGCAGACTTCAACTGCTCGCGCGCCGCGCTCGGTTTTTCCAGCCGGTTGAAGTAGCTCAGGTCGTCGGTCGTTGGCGGCGGCGCGGCAGCGGTTCTCGGATCGGAACCCGGCGGCGTCGCGGCGGGCGTGGAAGGCGGCTGCTGCGGCGTCGTCTCGGCCGGCGTGGCGATCGAGGCGTCATCGACGACCACGGTGCGTTCGGCGCGGACGCCGCGTCCGACCAGCACGCCGCACAGAAAAATCACCACCGACACGACCGTCGCGGCCATGAAGAGAAACACCAACTGCTTGCCGTTCAGTTGGATTTCGTGAAAGCCCTCGTCCTGGACCTGCTGAGCCACAACCACCGCGATTTTAGCACGTTAGAACCCCCAGGATGCCAAAGTGAGAACGGGCTCTAACGCGCGTCCAGCCGCGCGAGGAGCTGCCTGGCGTCGGCCGACGCGGGGTCCAGCGCGAGCGCGCGCTCCGCTTCGGCGCGAGCGGCGGCGGGATCCTTGCCCTGCCGGTACGCTTCGCCGAGCGCGACGTGCGCGTCGGCGCTTTCAGCGACCCACAACACGATCTTGAACGCGTCGATCGCCTCGTGGACGCGACCGTTGCGGAGGTGGATGCGTCCGAGCAGGAGCTGCGCATCGGCGAGGTACGGCAACAGGTAGAGGGCGTGATCCAGCTCGACGACGGCCTCGCGGTCGTTCTCCTGCTGAAAGAGACGGCGCGCGCGCGCGAGATAAAACGTCGCGAGCTCCTCCTGCTCGCGCTGCTCGGTCGTGGCGAGCCGCGCCTCGATGCGTCGCGCGTGTGGGAGCTCGACCTCGTTCTTCACGCGCTCGAGCCCTTTGGGCACCGCGTCGCTCCCGGCGCGCGTCGCGGGCTCGTAGGCGGCCGACAGCCGGCGCGCCAGCTCGCGCTCGCGCGCAGCCTCAGTCGCCTGTCCACCGGCGGCGAGCGCCGCGCCGAGCACGAAATGCGCGTCGCCGTCGGCGGGGTTGCGACGAACCGCCTCGCGCAGCCAATAGATCGCCGCCTGCGGATCGCGGTCCTGCCAGTAGGCGTACCCGAGATTGAACACGTAGTCGGGATCAGCGGGATCGGCGGCGGCGGCTTTGTTGAAGAAATACGTCGCCGGCCCGGCTTGCGACGCAGCCCCGCGCCGGAGCTGCACGACGCCAAGGTTATTGAGGACGTTCGGCGTCGACGCCGCCTCGTCGAGCGCTTTGAACGAGGCGTACGCCTCGTCGTATTTTTTCAGACTCAGCTGCGAGAGACCGGCGAGAAACCGCGCCCGCCGCGCGAACGGCGAATCGGCGCCGACACGGTCGATGGCCGCCAGCGCGCGCTCGTGGTCACCCTGCTCCGCGTAGACGCCCCATAACGCCAGACGCGCGCGATCGAACGACGGATGCCGCGCGAGCGCGGAGTTGAGGTAGTTGACCGCGGTGGCCGGCGTTTCGGCGAGGAGCCCCTTGATGAAATCCTCGAAGGCCGCGACCGGTGGATGCTGCCCCTGGACCTCGTCCGACGATTTCGAGGAGGGCGGCGCGATCCGGCGGGCGATGCGCTCGAAGGTCGTGAACAGCTCCGGCAGCGGCCCGCGGTCGGTGACGTCGGTCTGCACGCGCCCGGTATCGAGCGCGATGCTCCGCGCGCGCACGACGAGCGCGTCGTTCTCGACCTGCAGCGAGCCGACCACGACCTGCGCCGCGCCCACCAGTTGGCCGATGCGGATGATCGTCGCGTCGGTCAGCACGGCCGCCGGCGGGACCTGCAGCCGCTCGAAGGCCTGCTGCCGCTCCGAACGGGTGATGGCGCTGGCGCCGAGCGCGTTGAGATCGTCGGCCAGCAGCATGGCCGACGCTTCGGTCAGCCAGAAGATCCGCGCCTCGCGCGCCACGTTTTCGAACGGCATGACGAGAATCCGCGTGGGTGGCGGGCTCTGCGCCCACGCAGGCGGCGCGCACGCCGTCAGGATCAACGCCAGGAGCGTGTTCGAGAAATGTGAACGCGCGCCCGGCAGCCCGGCGCGGCAGGCGATAAACGGGCGAAATTCGCAAGCCGTTCCGCGTGAGGCGCGGCTACTCGTGGCCCGCGAGGCCTGACTCAGACGGGCTTCTCGATGCCAGCGCGTCATGAGACCTCCACGGGCTCGGCCGGCAGTCCGGTGGCCAGCGCCACCTTCAACAGGCAGCTCGGCTCGCCGGTGCCGCGGCACGCCACGACTTCCGCGTGCGCGCCGATGTCGAACAGCGCCATCAGCCGCGTGAACGCCGCCGCGTAGAACCCACACAAAGGCAGCGCGACCGGCTCGCGCACCGAGCAGAACACCGACGCGCGCACGTCGATGCTCGCCGTGCCACGGCGAAGGCGGGCAATCGCGCGGCTGCCCTGATACGTCTCCCGCACGAGCTGCCGCGACAGCCGCAGCAGCATGCGCTTGCGCAGCCAGACGGGCGCCGCCTTGATGATCCTCCGCCGCATGGGCGGCATCGACTGGACCGTCCACTCGGCCGTGTACTCTCCCGCGCGCGAGGTGATCATGCGATACGCGTCGCCCTCCTGGCGGAGAAAACTGAGGACGGCAAACAGCGGCGCGAGGCCGATCGTGCCTTCACGCAGCCCTTCGGCGTTCAGCCAGTTCTCGTAGAACGCCAGGCGCGTCGGCAGAATGTCGGCGATGCCCTGATGCAGGCTGGCGACGAGGACGCGACCGATGCCGGCTTCTCGCATGTCAGAGTAAGATCATGGCTGATGGCTGAAGGCTGAGTGCGATTGCAACTGCAGCCATGAGCCGTGAGCCATGAGCCAGACCAGCGCAGCTATCCTGGCGGGCGGTCGGGCGACGCGCTTCGCCGGCCGCGACAAGAGCATGCTCATCGTCGAGGGCCGCACGATTCTCGATCGCCAGCTGTCCGAGCTCTCGTCGATCACCGACGATGTGTTGATCGTAGGGACGGATGCCGCGCGGGCTTTTCACCCCTCGACGATCTCGGAATGCCCCCGGCCTGTCGCAGGGCAGGCCCGGAATCCGGACGGCGCCCCTCGGTGGATCGCGCCACGCCAGATCCGCGACACCGTGCCCGGATGCGGACCGCTCGGCGGCCTCTACGCGGCGCTCACGGCCGCGCGCGGAGACGCCGTCCTCGTCATTGCCTGCGACATGCCGTTTGTCACCGCGGGGTTCGCCGACTATCTGCTGTCGCTGGCCCGCGATGCCGAGATAGTCGTCCCGCAGACCGAACGCGGCTATCATCCGTTGTGTGCCGTCTACACGCGCGCGTGTCTGGATACGGTGGCCTCGCGGCTCGCCGACCGGCGCCTGCGGCTCGGCGGGCTCATCGCCGACCGAGGGGCACGCGTGGTGTCGGTTGAGGAGATCGCCCGGTTCGGTGATCCGTCGCGGCTGCTCACCAATGTGAATACGCCAGCCGAGTACGCAGGTCTCGAGGCGCTTCAGGATCACAAACTGTAATCTATCACGAGCTTACCGGGCGGCCTTCAGCGTCGGCCGGCAACGATCCGTCCATGATTCTGAGTGTTCAACGCCACGTCCACGATGCGATCGCCGCTGCGATCCGCGCGCGCTTCGACGTCGCCGAGGTGCCGCCCTTTGCCGTCGAGATCCCGCCGACGCGCGCGCTCGGCGATCTCGCAGTGCCGGTCGCGTTTCAGCTCGCGCGCACGCTCCGCAAGGCCCCGCGCACAATTGCGCAGGAACTGGCGGAGGTCCTCGGTCCCGTGCCCGGCGTCGCCCGCATCGTCGCGGCTCCGAACGGCTACCTCAATCTCTATCTCGAGCGGCCCGCATTCCTGATCGCGCGACTTCGACTGCAGGGTGAACCGGAAGGGGCGCCCGCAGACAAGACGATCGTCGAGCACACGGCGATCAACCCGAACAAGGCGGCGCACATCGGTCACCTGCGAAACGCTGCGCTAGGCGATACGCTGGTCCGCGCGCTTCGGTTTCGCGGCACGCCGGTCGAGGTGCAGAACTACATCGACGACACCGGCGTGCAGGTCGCCGACGTCATCGTCGGCTTTCGCGAGCTGGAGCACAAGACGCTGGACGAGGTGCGGCAGATCGCGGATTCGACGCGATTCGACTACCACTGCTGGGATCTGTATGCGCGTGTGACGGAGTGGTACGAGGCGGATCGGTCGCGCCTGGCCGTTCGCGCCGCCGCGCTGCACGACCTCGAGCACGGCGGCAACGACACGGCGGCGATGGGCGCATTCATCGTCGATCGGATCGTGCGCGCGCATCTGAATACGATGGCGCGCCTGAACATCGCGTACGATCTGCTGACGTACGAAGGCGACATCGTGCGGCTGCAGTTCTGGGCGCACACGTTCGAGACCCTGAAAGCGCAAGGCGCGTTGTTCCTGCAGACGGAAGGCAAGCTGGCGGGATGCTGGGTGATGCGGATCGAAGATGGCGCCGAGGCCGGCGCGGGGGAAGATGGCGACGAGGCGCGCGAGAAAGTGATCGTGCGCTCGAACGGGGTCGTCACCTACGTCGGCAAGGACATCGCGAACCAGTTCTGGAAGTTCGCGCTCCTGGGGCGCGACTTCCGCTACCGCCGGTTCGCGGCGCAGAAGAACGGCCGCCCGCTGTGGGCGACCACCTCGGGGGAGAGCGAACCGGGCGCGCCGCCATTCGGGAGCGCGCGACGGATCTATAACGTGATCGACTCGCGGCAGATGTATCTGCAGGCGTTGCTCAGCCAGGCGCTGCGAACGCTCGGTCATCCGACCGAAGCCGAGAACTCGATTCACTTTTCGTACGAGATGGTGGCGCTGTCGCATGCGACGGCGCGGGAGCTCGGCTACGACACTAAGGCGGACAGCGACGAGGCGAAGAAGCCGTTCGTCGAGGTCTCGGGCCGGAAAGGGCTGGGCGTCAAGATCGACGATCTGCTCGACCTGCTGACGAGCAAGGCGCGCGGGGAAGTCGCCAAGCGCAATCCGGAGTTCTCGGCCGATGAGTGCCAGCGCGTCGGCGCGCAGATTGCGGTTGCGGCCATCCGCTACTTCATGCTGAAGTACTCGCGCAACAAGCTGATCATCTTCGACATCGAGGAAGCGCTCAGTTTCGAGGGCGAGACCGGTCCGTACCTGCAGTATGCCGCTGTCCGCGCCTCTAACATCCTGAACAAGCTCAGGGAACGCGAGGGGATCTCGGAAACCGACGTCCTGCTCGCGCTCGATCAGACGCCGCCGGACGAAATTCTCGGGCAAGTCGACTCCGCCGGCGCCCGCGAGGCCGGGGACCACGACTTGTGGGCCGTCGTATTCGAGGCATCCCGGCTTGACGAAATCGTCGAACAAGTTGTCAGATCGCTCGAATTCTCGGTTCTCGCCAAATATGCGTTCGGGCTGGCGCAGACCTTCAACGCGTTCTACCATCGATATCCGATCCTCAACGAAGAGAACGCGGATCGAAAGCGGTGGCGCGCCGCCGGCGTCGCCTACGTGCGCGCGCAGCTCACGCGCGCGCTCGATCTGATGGGCATCGACGTCCCGAATCGAATGTAACTATGACCGTGATTGGCATCGCAGCGTGCCGGAAGCTCGAAGATTACCGGCAATCAATCCTCCATGTGGGCGGCGAGCCGCGCGTTCTCGACCTGTCGATGCCGGTCGAGCAGGC
>Ga0137415_10007766_pt1 | contig 10640 bp, 10 predicted proteins | sample CZODoug3_1_1_16f_FD_183082 | JGI IMG/M metagenome (GOLD analysis project Ga0137415, IMG submission 183082) | Vadose zone soil fungal communities from Angelo Coast Range Reserve, California, USA - CZODoug3_1_1_16fungal (Hybrid Assembly) | ecosystem: Environmental > Terrestrial > Soil > Vadose...
GCAACTGGCGAACGCTATCCTGGATTTCCGTGACAATCAGCGCGGCGGGTTGATCGACTCTATCGATGGTTTGTCGGGTGTTGCCAGCCCTGCTGTTGTCAGTGAGTTGAAGCAAAACGCCTTCCTCTCTGGGTTCGCCATTCGCAATGTAGAAATTGTTGGCCCTCAGGTTGGCAAGCAGCTTCGCAACCAGGCGCTTCTCGCGACGCTCTATTCATTGCTCGGCATGTTGGTGTATCTCTGGTTCCGTTTTGAGCTGATTTATGGCCTGGCCGCTGTCGTTGCGGTCTTCCACGATACGCTGATTACCATCGGTGCCTTCAGTCTTACCAATCAGGAAATTTCGCTGACGGTTATCGCCGCCATCTTGACACTGGTTGGCTATTCGATGAACGATACGATTGTCGTTTTTGATCGTATTCGCGAAAATTTGCGTCTCACCCGGCGGGAAAATCTTGCCGATCTTGTTAACCGAAGCATTAACCAGACGCTGAGCCGGACGGTCCTTACATCGGGCCTGACATTCCTGACGGTGCTCTCTCTGTATCTCTTCGGCGGCGAGGTTCTGCATGGCTTCTCGTTCGCTCTGGTCGTGGGTATTCTCATCGGAACCTATTCGTCGATTGCGGTGGCGGCTCCGATGCTGGTGGCGTATCAGGATTGGCGTGCAAAGCGTGGCAAGGCGGCAGTGTTGCCGGCAGCCAAGCGTGCAAAGGTGTAAGAAGAGTTATCAGTTGTAAATTTTTTGGACGCGAGGCAACCGATTCGGAAATCGAGGATCAAAGAGATTACGTTTTCCAGAGCAAATAACATAGTTTCCAGTTCCGGGCTCATTGTGTTATAGAACGAGAACTCACCTTTTTTGCTTTTACGCGGCTGGGAACAATTGAAGCCGCTGCGGTGTCTAACGGTGATAACAAAGTTTTGCACGTCCGAGGTAGGCCATGTTTGAAGACGCCCTCATGGAGTCTGGCGGCTTGATCAAAACGAAGAGCAAGTACTACACCATTGTCGGCATTGCGCTGAATGGCTCCATTCTTGCTGCGTTGATCTTGTATCCGCTGATTTATCCCGAAGCGCTGCCGAAGGCGATGATGTCCACGCTTCTTGTGGCGCCGCCGCCGCCGCCCCCGCCGCCGCCGCCCCCGCCCCCAGCCGCGCCTGTTAAGGTGAAGGTTGTTTCGGAGGTGCTGAACAATCAGCTGATGGCGCCCACCAAGATCCCGCATACAATTAGGGACATCAAGGAAGAGGCTGCTCCTCCGCCGAACTCTGGTGTTGCCGGCATGGAAGGCATGGCCGGTGGCACAGGTGGCGTGATGGGTGGCGTCCTTGGCGGCATTGGCTCGGGTCCTGCGCCGGTGGTGAAGGCCGCAGCGCCTAAGAAGATTGCGGTCTCTGCCGGCGTGATTGCCGGTAATAAGCTCTCTGGCACTACGCCGACATATCCGGCCATTGCCAAGGCGGCGCGTATTCAGGGAACTGTGGTCTTGCAGGCTACTATTTCAAAAAGTGGCACGATTGAAGGCCTGCACGTTGTCAGTGGGCCTCCAATGTTGCAGCAATCCGCATTGGATGCCGTCAAGACGTGGCGTTACAAGCCATACCTGCTCAATGGTGAGCCAGTCGAAGTGGAAACCCAGGTCAACGTAATCTTCAACCTTGGCGGCTGATATTTTGAGCTTCCTGCCTTTCCGGTTCGTCTTACGGAGAGGTAATCCTTAGGCACCAGCTTTGCTGTTTACAGTATTTACTCCTCAGGAGGAAAGATTCAGTGATTCTCGCTCATCTCAACCAACTTATTGCCCATCCAGCAGCGCTGGGCTTCTTTTTCCAGGACAACCAGACTGTCGGCTTCGGCGCCATGGATCTCTGGAACAACATGGGCTCGCTGGCCCGTGGCGTTGTTCTTGTGCTCTTTATCATGTCCATCTGGTCGCTGGCTGTGATCATCGATCGCTATCTCTACTTCAGCGCAGCCCGCAAGCAGTCGCGTGAATTTGCTCCGCGTGTTGCCGGTGCTCTGAAAGAGGGCAAGCTGGACGAAGCGGTAAAGGTTGCCGATCGCAACAAGAAGTCGCACCTGGCAGAAGTGGTAACCGCAGGCCTGCAGGAGTTCCGTAACTATGGCAGCGGTGGCGCAGTGTCTCCCGAGCAGATCGAGTCTTCGCAGCGCGCTCTGGAGCGTGCGGAAGCCATCGTGCACGCGAAGCTGAAGCGCGGTCTTGGCGGTCTGGCCACCATCGGTTCCACAGCTCCCTTCGTCGGACTGTTCGGAACGGTTGCCGGTATTCTTAAGGCCTTCCAAGAAATCGCTACCCAGAAGACGCCTGGTATCGGTGCAGTCGCAGGCGGTATCTCTGAAGCTCTGGTGACCACCGCGTTCGGTCTGCTGGTCGCTATCCCCGCCGTTATGACGTTCAACTACTTCACCAACAAGGTGGAAGCGTTCGACGTTGAAATGGACAACTCTTCGAGCGAGCTGATCGATTACTTCATCAAGCAGAGCAGCCGCCGGTAATCGCGGACCTTTGCCTGAGATAGCGTGAATCTATGCCGGGAGCGGCAATGTATCGTTTTGCTCCCGGCGCCTGAGTGCATGCTGATGTATTTGCGAAGAAGCCCGATCGACGGAGCATAGAAATGGCAATAGTCAAAAGAGACGAAGGTAAAAAGGTCAACTCCAACATCAATGTCACCCCCATGGTGGACGTGATGCTGGTGCTGCTGATCATTTTCATGGTCATCACGCCCATGTTGAACAACAAGGTGAACGTGAACCTGGCGCAGACCAATAATGCAACCATGATGGACGACGCCAGCAAAGAAGATGCCATTACCGTGGCAATCACCCGTGATGGGCAAGTCTTTCTCGGTACGGACCGAACCACGATCGACCAGCTCGGTGCGCAGGTGCGCGACAAGCTCGAGAACAAAACCAACAAAATGGTCTTTTTCCGCTCCGATGCGCGTGCTCACTATGGCACGGTGATGGACACGATTGATGCTGTCCGCACAGCCGGTGTAGATGAAATCGGTATGCTCACCGAACAGCGGCAGCCGGGCGACCAACAGCGGCCTCCAACAATAGGTAGTCACGGCGAATAAAATTGCGTGAATTTGTAGAAATGAGGAACTGACGTATGGCAATGGGAAGTGGCGCCGGGCCAGGTGGACTCGCCTCGGACATTAACGTAACCCCACTGATCGACGTACTGCTGGTGTTGCTGATTATCTTCATGGTGATCGTGCCGGTAACACCGCACGGCCTGGATGCGCTGGTGCCCCAGCCGCCTAAGAACCCTCAGAATCAGCCGGAGAATGACCGCACGATTGTGGTGCAGGTGATTGGGGGAGCCACGGGCAGTCCAAGCTACAAGATCAACGAGGAGAGTGTTCCGAAGAGCAATCTTCAGAACCGCCTCGATGGTATCTTTGCCTCGCGCGCCGAGAAAGTGATGTTCATTAAGGGCGATCCCGATTTGAACTTCCAGTCCGTCGCCGAAGTGATTGATATCGGCCATGCGGTTGGTGTAGATCGCATCGGATTGATTACTCCCAAAATTGCCATGGGCCAGTAGGCCCATGGGTGTTTTTTGTCGAAATTCCGCTGCATTTTACGATGAAAAACCGCAATTTCTCCCTTGCTTGGTCTAAGGCACTTGCCTAAAGGCACAAACGAATTACAATCACTGCGCAGATAGATTTTTTTCGAATTGCGCCCGCGACGGGTTCCTCGGCTTGGCGCGGCTTATCGGGCGCAGATCGGCGATTAAAGGAGATGAGGCACAGAATGAAACGAATCGCACGTATTCCGGTGCTGGCAGCCGCAACGCTTTCGCTGCTCGTATCTATGACCGGGTGCAAGCGCCTTCAGGCCCGCGATCAACTGAACAAGGGAGTTCAGGCCTACAAGGCAGCCAGATATGAAGAGGCTATTGGTCACTTTCAGAAGGCAGTGAGTCTCGATCCTACATATCCGATGACCCGCCTCTACCTTGCCACAGCCTATGCGCAGCAAGTCGTCCCCGATCTCACCACTCCAGAAAATCTTAAGAACGCCCAGTTGGCGATCAATGGCTATCAGGAAGTCCTTGCCAAAGATCCGGCAGATGTTCGCAGCTTGAAGGGTATTGCCAGCCTGTACTACAGCATCGATAGATTCGACGAGGCCAAGCAGTGGCAACAGAAAGTTCTCGCCGCCGATCCGCAGGACGCTGAAGCTGCCTATACCATTGGCGTCATCGATTATGGTAGGGCGCGCAGAAATTCCGTGCAGGTGTTGGCTGCAAACGGTCTGACGGATGACGGTGCAGGAAATCCGAAGCTCCCTAAGGCAGCCTGTCAACAGATCGCCCAGCAGAACGGCCCGCTCATCGATGAGGGATTCAAGTACCTGCAACAGGCAGTACAGGTCCGCCCCAATTACGAAGACGCTATGGCTTATCTCAACCTTTTGTATCGCCGCAAGGCGGAGATTGAGTGTGGCAACGACGCAGCCCGCAAGGCTGACGTGGCTCAAGCCGATGAATGGCGCGAAAAGGCCATGGGCACCCGCAAGGCTAACGAAGAGAAGAAGAATAGCAAGGCGGGCGGTGTCGTTCTGGATAGCAGCAAATAACCTGACCTTCAAACGTGTTGAACAAAGCCCCCACATTCCGGGGGCTTTGTTTTTGTAATGACCAACGCAACGGTATTCAGAATGTAAGATCGATTGATACTTTTGAGGAAGTAATTGCCAAGTGGTCCTTCTGTACGTCTGAATGCCGCACACTGTACCCTGTACCTCGATGACTTTTAAGAAGATCCTCATCGCGAATCGCGGCGAAATCGCTCTTCGCATTCAGCGCGCCTGCCGTGAATTGGGCATTGCTACAGTGGCTTTATACTCCGATGCAGACAGGGCCGCGTTGCATGTTCTTGAAGCAGACGAGGCCTATCGGCTTGGGCCATCTCCGGCATTAGAGTCGTACCTGCGCGGCGATCTCATTCTCAATATTGCCCGGAAATCCGGCGCTCAAGCCATTCATCCAGGCTATGGGTTTCTCTCCGAGAATGCGGATTTCGCGCAAGCCTGTGAGGATGCAGGCATCAAGTTCATAGGGCCTTCATCTTCAGCAATGCGTATGCTCGGATCGAAGACACGCGCGCGTCAGGCAGCCGATGCCGCAGGTATGCCGCGTACCCCAGGCTCCACCAAAGCCCTGGCCTCGCTCGATGAAGCATTTGCCGTCGCCGCGCAGGTGAAGTATCCCGTGATGTTAAAGGCCGCAGCCGGTGGAGGCGGTAAGGGGATGCGTGCCGTATCCCGCCGTGAAGATCTTGCATCAGCGTTTGAAGCGGCGCAAAGCGAAGCCGAACGGGCTTTTGGCTCAAGTGAAGTCTATATTGAAAAACTCATCGAACAGCCACGTCACGTCGAGATTCAAATCATGGCAGATGAACATGGAAACTGCGTTGCACTCGGCGAACGCGAGTGCTCGGTACAGCGCCGCCACCAAAAAGTCATAGAAGAAGCTCCTTCCGCAGTCGTGAATGAAGACCTCCGCCATCGAATGGGAGAAGCTGCCGTGCGGCTGGCAAAGTCCGCTGGCTACACCAATGCCGGAACAGTCGAATTTCTGCTGGACAGTCATAGGAATTTCTATTTTCTCGAGATGAACACCCGCCTGCAGGTAGAGCATCCTGTCACGGAGCTGGTGACAGGTTTCGATCTTGTTCATCTGCAAATCAGAATCGCTCAAGGAGAATCGCTGCCCTTCACGCAAGAGGATATCCACCTGCGCGGCCATGCCATCGAATGCCGCATTTATGCCGAAGATCCAGACAATGGGTTCCTGCCATCGCCTGGGCGTATCACGCGCCTGCTGCAACCCGGTGGTCCCGGAATTCGGGAGGATTGCGGCATTTACGAGGATTGGGTCGTGCCCATGGATTATGACCCACTGCTTTCGAAGCTTATTGCCTATGCGCCGACCCGTGAGATGGCGATTGCACGATTGAGCCGCGCTCTTTCGGAATACGTGATCGGCGGCATCCGCACAAACCTGGGGCTTTTCCAGCGCATTCTGGATGACAAGGATTTCCGGCAGGCTCACATCGATACAGGCTATCTGGATCGTCTGCTGACGCAACCAAAGACAGCCAGGCCTTCACACGGGGCCGAACAGGCGGCACTCTTAGCCGCTGCAATCTTCGAGAGCATGAAGAGCACAGGCGAACAGTCCGTCAAGACGAACGGTGCGCGCGCAAAAGATCAGGATGTTGCGGCTCATGGCTGGAAGGCGCTTGGACGCAGAGATGGGTTGCGCGCATGAAGCTGACAATCGAGATGGAAGACCGTCCGCGCAACCTTGAATTGCAGCGTCTTGCAATCAACGGTATCGAACAGAATGGATTCTGGCGTGGAACTATCGACGGCGAGCCGGTAGTTTTTGAAGCTCATCTGCTATCGCCGGGAGTGCTTTCCCTGATTGTCGGCAATAGCGCATATCGTATCGTGCAGGAAGAGAGCGCTTCCGATCCGGCACTTCATGTCGATAATCATCGATTTTCGTACAGCATCAACGATCCCCGCTCACTGCGATTCCGCCGCAGTCATGGTGCTGGTGCAGGCGGACCAAAGGCTATCAAGGCTCCTATGCCAGGACGCGTTGTACGCGTACTCGCGCAGAAAGGCGACGAGGTACAGGCGCATCAGGGTATTGTCGTCATTGAAGCGATGAAGATGCAGAATGAGCTGAAATCCCCCAAAGCCGGCATGGTAGTCGAGATGCGTGCGAGCCCTGGGGACACGGTTGCTTCTGGAGATGTGCTGGCTGTGATCGATTAAACTGCGCTGATCATTTGCGACTGGCCGTCGTGCCAGCTTTTATAAGCTGCATCCAGCACCCGTTGATTGTTCAGTCCGTCCGTGCCTGGCGCCAGGAACGTGCCGCGGCCTTCTATCTGGTCTGCAAAGTCATCGAGCATCAAGGTGTAGGCATCGGCGTTCGATACCTGCTCGGTAGCTTCGATTTGCCCACCGCGGCGCAGCACCACATCCACCGGGTGATCGACGGTCAGGCCGTTTTCGCAGAGAATGACGCCGGTTTCGCCTACGACTTCTATTGAAGTCCGGTAAGCCGCGCGCGTTGTCACGGTCACCGCGCCCAAAACGCCAGAGGCAAACTCCAGCGATATGGCTGCATAAGATTCCACCTCGCCTGAGCCGGTATCTCTACGCGCAAGCGTGCTTACTGCCGCGACATCTGTATCGAGTACAAAGCGTAACGCATCGATGCAGTGAACACCCACGTCTCCGATGGGTCCTCCGCATGCGAGTGTTGGATCGTATATCCAGGCTCGCGGGCTGCGGTCCGCATCATAGCTGAACTGCGAGTGCGCCAGCACAGATTTCCCGATGCGGCCTTCAGCGATCCATTGCCGGATGAGTTGAAGGCTCCGGTAGTAGCGCATATTCTGAGCCACGCCGAATGGAACCTGCGCAGCCTGAACCGCTGTGAGCATTTGTTCTACTTCTGCGGGGTTCATTGCCAGCGGTTTTTCGCATAGAACAGCCTTTTTGTGTTTTGCAGCGAGCAAAACGTCTGGCAAATGGCACGAGTCCGGCGAGGCGATGAAAACGGCATCAATTTCTGGAGAAGCACACAGCTCCTCTGCCGAGCTGAAGGCGCACTCAATGCCGTATTCGCTGGCATTGGCTGCGGTTTTCGCGGGATCACGCCGCCACAGTCCGATGAGTTTTGAGCGTTCTGTTTTCGCGAAAGCGGGAATCAGGCGCTTGATTGCGTGATGGCCAAAGCCGACAATTCCGTAACGAATCAAGTGCCTGCTCCTGAAGTTTAGTGTGCGCCGTTCTTGAAGACGTCTTCGGCGAAGTAATTTGCTACGTGTGCCTGGTCGCGCAGCATTTCAATATACGCATTCTGCATAAGCTGCGAACGGCTGTCATGGAGCTGTTGACGAATCGTCTGCTGCACACGAGGATCGCTCAAATCGCGCTGGCCGGCTGCTTCCTTGTCCACCAGCTTATAGATGGCGTAGCCGACAGCCTTCTTGGAATCCTGGCCGGCATAAACGGGTAGGACATCGGTGAACTGGCCTGGCTTGAGTTTCGTGACAGCAGCATACACGTTGGGATCGGCGTGAAGGTTCGACTCAGCTACGAAGCCCATATCCCCGCCGTTGCTGGACGTATCGGCACGCTCGGAGAAGTTCGCCGCGAGCATCCCGAAGTCCTCGCCGCTTTCAAGGCGGTTGTGCAGGGCATCGATCTTCTTCTTAGCCTCAACATCATTGGTCGCCTTGCTATTCTGCAGGTTCCCTATCTGTTGGGGAGGAACCGGGATTGAAGTCACGACAATCTGCGCGAGATGATATTGCGGCTGGATGAAGTTGAACTCCGCCTTGTGTTCGTTGTAATAGGTGGAGATGTCGGCGTCCGAGACATCGATTTTGGAATTGATTTCCTTGTTTAAGAGCTTCTCCTGAGTCTTGCCGCGGCGCAGATTGCGCTTCAGGTCATCTAGCGTCAGATGCTTTGCGGCGAGCCGCTTGTCGAAATCTTCCTGGCTAAACGGCGCCTTCAATTCGTTGAGCTTGCTCTGGATCTCTTCATCGGTAGCGACGAGATTCAACTTGGCGGCGCGCTGCATCAGGATCTCATCGTTGACCAACTGCTGCAAGATGTTCAGGCGTAAGATGTCGGCCTGTACCTTCGAGGGGTGCTGTTGCGAGTCCCCCAGATTCTGCTGGTAGAGTGTCTCTACTTCAGACTGAAGGATTGGCTTGCCATTTACAGTCGCCAGCGTGTCCGGGCTGTGGCTGGTCTTGCATCCGGTGATGGCCACGCTGCACACGCCTACCAGCGCTAAAGCTGCGAATCGGGTGCGATTGGTTGTACGTATAGTAATTTGGGGGGAAGTCGTATCAGTAACGCCCAGTCGAAATTGCAACACTCATCTCCTTGAAAGCCTCCCGCACAGCGAGAAGCTTCCGCTGACCCTCTCCGCAGATGAATGCAGAGCACAGGTCATTCCTTCCAGCATAATTGCCGCCGCACCAGCCTGCAAAGCAGCGACGGTAAATACTTTGTTAGTTCTTAGCGGCCCCGGCGGCGGGTGCGGGTTGCGGCGGGTTCGGGGTTTCGTAGGGCGGTGGCTGGATGCCTTGCGCCTTCAATGCCCTGTCGACCATCAGCCCGATCTCAGGAGCAGACAGCACCCCGGACCAGCGGTCTCCATTGATGAATGCTGTTGGAGTTGCGTTTACGCCCAGCGAGTCGGCCAGCTTCATCTCGGCACGGATGGCGCTTTCATCCTGTTTAGCGATGCAGGCATCGAGCTTCGCCGCATCTACCTTGTCGACGGCTCCCTGTTGACGCGCGAGCTTGTCGAGCATAGCGGCTGACTTGGCTGCGTCGTGATCCGGGCCGCTTACGTCCTGTCCATGCACGTGCAGGTAATCGACGTAGTTCCAATAGGCCGCTGCATTCTGTGCCGCGAGGCAATTTGCGTTGACCGCGGCGTGCATGGCCCAGGGATGGATCTCGATCAGCGGGTAATCCAGATAGACGACCTTGACCTGGTCCTTATAGCGGTTCAGGGTGTCCGGAAAGAGAGCGGAGTGCATGCGCGCGCAGTAGGGGCACTCGAGATCGTCGAAATTGACGATGGTCACCCTGGCTTCAGGATTTCCGCGCACGGGGCGGCCGGTGGTGGAAATTCGACTCACCGGGTCTTTGCTTAGGTCCCACTTGGAGAGCCGTGCCAGCGTATTGCCGTCTTTCGAAATGAGATATTCGAGCGTCTGGGAGTGATCGGGATGCCCGGCCAGCGAAAAAGTAATCTTGATGGTGTCATACCCGGCGATATCGCTCTTAAGCGGCGCTCCGATCAGGATGTCGTACTGCGGCGGCACGCTCAACTCCGAACGGATGAGCACTTCGATTTTGCGGTCGAGAGCCTGGTTCGCGGCTGTGTTCTGAGCTTTGCATCCGGCTGCGGCTAAAAGCAGAAGGCAGCCAAGAAGAAATCGGGTTCGGTACAAGAAATCCACCTTTCACGCGGGCGCGTGTTGCTTCCATGATTATCCCATGTGTCGCTGGAGCGGTATCTGCGACAGGGGTTTCCTGGCGCCCTGTCATGCGGCGTATGGCGAACGATATATATGACTTTCGTGTAAATATTTGACGAATCTTGTCACAAGTCAAGGAAAGAATACTGATTTGGTTAGTAACTAAGGTGCACAAAGTTGCGCAGATTAGTTCTGTCCCATGCTTCGACTGAGTTCTCAGTAGGAAGCGTTTATTTCTCTCGCTGCGTGCCTTGGAGTAGTCCTATGCCTGTTACTGGTTCTTTCCAGCGGATTCTCGCAATTTCTTTTCGCATTTCACTGATCCTCACCATGTTCTGCTTCGTTTCTGCAATGCGGGCGCAAGCGGCTACAGTCACTACGACAGCTCTGAGCCTATCGTCTGGCTCCGTGCTGTCCGGACAGGCAGTGACGCTGACGGCAACTGTGACAGGAGGCGGTTCGCCGGTCTCGCCAGGAACGGTGAATTTCTGCGATGCCTCGGCGACGTATTGTCAGGGACCTGCCGTGCAGGGAACCGCGCAACTGATCGCAAACGGAACAGC
>Ga0137415_10007767_pt1 | contig 10639 bp, 9 predicted proteins | sample CZODoug3_1_1_16f_FD_183082 | JGI IMG/M metagenome (GOLD analysis project Ga0137415, IMG submission 183082) | Vadose zone soil fungal communities from Angelo Coast Range Reserve, California, USA - CZODoug3_1_1_16fungal (Hybrid Assembly) | ecosystem: Environmental > Terrestrial > Soil > Vadose...
ACCATCGTTTCGACCGTGATCATGGCGTCATCGACGAGCAGGCCCAATGCAATAATGAGCGCGCCGAGCGAGACGCGCTGCAGATCGATCCCGGCGAACTCCATGCCGACAAACACCGCAGCGAGCACCAGGGGAATCGAGCACGCCACGACGGCGCCGGCGCGAACGCCGAGGCTGATGAAGCTTACGGCGAGCACGATGCCGATCGCCTCCCACAGCGCTTCCAAAAAATCATCCACCGCCGCCTTCACGACCTTCGGCTGATCGGCGGCAAGGTGAGGTTCGATCCCGATCGGAAGATCCGCCCTGATCTCGGACATCGCCCGTTCGACGTTTTGGCCGAGCGCCAGAACGTCTCCGCCGGCCCGCATCGAAATGCCGATCCCGATCGCCGCCTGGCCGTCAAAGCGGAACATCGGTTGCGGGGGATCGGAATAAGTACGCTTGATGGTCGCGATATCGGACAATCGGAAGATTTGTCCGTTAGCAACAAAATTGACGTTTCTCAGATCGGCTTCCGAGCGAAATCCGCCGGTTACGTCCACGCGTATCTCTTCGTCCGATGTTTGAACGACGCCGGCCGGCGTCACCGCGTTCTGCGCCTGAATGGCTTGAATTAATGCCTGGCGATCAAGGTGAAGGCCGGCCAGCTTGTGTGACGAGAATTCAACGTAGATTTTCTCGTCCTGTGCGCCAAAAATATCGATTTTCGAAACATCGTTGGTCGCTAAAAGCCGGGTACGGGCACTCTCCACATAATCGCGCAGCTCCCGTTGCGTGAAGCCATCCGCAGTGAACGCATAAATGACGCCATAGGTCTCGCCGAACTCGTCGTTGAAGAACGGGCCGACAATGCCCTGCGGAAGATATTGCCTGATATCGCCGATCTTTTTGCGGACCTGATACCAGACGTCGGGCACATCCCGGCTCACCACGGAGCCTTTGAGGGTGATGAAGACCGTCGATGTGCCGGCAACGGTGTAGCTGCGGATGTAGTCGAGACCTGGAGTTTCCTGGAGCTTTTTCTCGACCCGGTCTGTGATCTGCAGGAGCGTATCCGTGATGTTGGCGCCGAGCCATAGGACCTGAACCACCATTGTCTTGATCGTAAAATGCGGGTCTTCATTGCGGCCCAGCCTCAAATAGGACAGTCCGCCCGCCGCAACGATGATGATGACCAAAAACCAGACAAATGAACGGTGCGCCAGCGCCCATTCCGAAATGTTGAAGCGGTTCATTTCTGAGCGCCCGCACCGGTTTCAAGAAGTCTGACTTCTTGTCCGGGGCGCAAAGCCTGAACGCCCGCCGTTACAACGAGATCGCCGTCCTTTAAGCCCTGCGCCACGACGGCTGAAGACGTATCATAATGGCCGACTGTCACCGGAACGAGCGATACTGTCTTCTTTTCGGGATCAACCACCCACACTGCCGGCTTTCCCTCACTCTGGGTCAGCGCTGTCCCGGGAAGCTGAATGACGGGCTCTGATTGTACTTTGACCTGTCCGACGATCGTTGCGCCAAGACGCATTGCATCCGGCGGATTGTCGAGCGCGACCTTCACGACGTAGGTGCCAGTTGCGGCATCCGCCTGCGGAGCGACCTCGCGAACATGACCGGTCGCAACAATCGTCGGGTCATCCGACAAGGACACCGTTACTTCCGGATTTTTCGGACTTTGGCGAATAAGCTGGGAGGGGACATTGAAGACGGCGTCTCGGCCGCCCTGCCGGGCGACCTGAAGAATCATCCTCCCCGCCGCGACAACCTCTCCAGGCTCTGCTCCTTTCGCCGTGACCGATCCCGCGACGTCTGATTTGAGATCGGTGTATGCTAGATTGTCCCGTGCGTTCTGCAGTTTGGCCTGCGCGGATTCGACCTGCGCTTGCGCGGTCTTTAACCCCTGTTCGGCTTGATCGTACTGAACGCGCGTCGCAAATCCCTTGCTCAGGAGTTCGCTCTGCCGGCCCTCTGTCGCTTGCGCATTCGCCAATACGGCTTGCGCGGAAGCCAGGTCGGCTTCCGCCGAACGCAGCGCGTTTTGAAAATCCTGGGGTTCGATTCTCGCAACGATCTGGCCGGGCGTAACGGGATCGCCGACCGTCACGTTTCTTTCCTGGAGGCGACCACCGATCCTGAAAGCCAGATTGATCTGATCCTTGGCCTGGATTTGACCGGTCAAACTGATCGTATCGCCACTTAACGCGTGCCGAGCCAAGGTCACGCGCACCGGCCGGATTTCGACCTTCTTGGGCTGTTCCTTGCTGCATGCGGTAAGCAGGAGAGCGACCGCGATGACGAGCACAATCTGTTTCATCGCGGTATCACCTCATTCAACCGGCGAGGAGTGTCTTATGAGCTTTCACTGCCGACAATTCATTTGGAGGACGGGACTCGTCATAAGCGGGCTCCGCGATTGGTTAGCTCGCCAGTACTTCCCGCACGACCTTAGGCAGGAGCCGCCGGGCCGGCTCGCTTCGCCACAGTTCCCAGTCCACCGAATATCGGCCGCCGCCCAGCACAGCGAACACGGCGATCATCACGGCCCAAAACACGCCAAATTCGTAGCCTCCCTCCGGCAGTGCCCACACATAACCGATCTGAAAATGTCCGCCCAACAGCATCGACATCAGCAAGTACACCGATCCGAGCAAGGCCACCGGGCGCGTGAACATTCCCAATGTGAGGCCGACAGCGGAAACGAGCTCGATCGCTCCGGCGAGCGCAACCTGCATGGCGGGCATAAAAATCCCCAGGCTCTCGAAATAGAGCGTGTAGATCTTGAATTGAAAGGGCCCGCCGAGGATGTGACTCCCGAAGTGAGGCACGAACATCAACCCGACATAGATTCTGATGAACGTCAGAACCAACTCATTGAGCGATATTTTTGGCGAATCCGACGATGCTGCGACAGATGCGGCCCGTAGGATGAATTGGACGAGCACAAGAGCACCGAGAGACCAACCAAGAATCGCAAAACCCGGTACGCCCGGACCCGTCGCGACCAGCAGGTCGAGATCATCGGGTTTCAAACCGGCGATACTCGCCGGCGGGCTCAAACGCAGAATGCTGAACAAGCGCGAAACCACGGCGGTCGCCAGCGCCAACGCCGCGATGGCCGGGAAGGAGCCACGCAGCTGCCAGATCGCAGATATCAACAATAGCGCCATCCAGACGATGCTCGATATGGCAAACCACGTGGTGACCGGTTGGGTGAGGATGACGGTCAAGCCCCATCCGATCATGATGATCGCAACCGCCAAAATCACACGGCTCAGCCAGCGCGCGGCGTTATCGATGCTCGTTGCAGCTGTTCCGCTGTCGTACTTCGATTGGAGAGTGCTCATGATTTCCTCCTTTTGCGCAGACGAAGATCTTGCGGTCTCCTGCCTGCCGGTCACAAGTCGACCTTGGCGACGCCCATCTCTTGCAGCAGCGTCAGATTGTCCTCGATATGCCAATTGTCGGTGATCCGGCCGTTCTCGATCTTGACGAGATCAGTAGCGATGAAGGGGACCGGCTGACCTTCGCCCTGCCTCTGGCCAAACTTGCCAGTGAAGTGACCGGTGAAGCTCATATGCACGGTGACGTAGTCGCCGGCGATGATCATCTTCTCCACCGTAACCTTGAGGTCAGGCACAGCGGCGCGGAACCGGCGCGAAGCGAAGGCCGGTCCCTCCGGTCCTTGCGGTCGGCCTGACGGCAGTGTGTGATCGGTGAAGTTGGGCGCGATGGCTTCCTGCAGCAGGGCCTCGTCGCCGGTGTTCCAGAAATCGTAGAATGCGCGGACGGCCTTCATCATCGCATCGCGTTGCGCGTCTGGGATTGCCGCAGCGACGACGAGGTCATTGATCTTGACGCTCTCAGCGGCAAAGACCGGCGTGGACAGCGAAAGCGTCAATGCGACGAGGGCCTCTATGATGCGGGCACGGTTCAGCTCATCAGACATCGGGAGTCTCCTTCAGCCCGTCGGCCCGGGCAGGCCCGTTACGCTCGGCGGACCCCGATCGACAACCGGCGTGCCGGCGCGGTTGGCCAGCACATAGCGGGCGATCTCGTCCTTCCGGGCGAACCAGACATCCTCCTTTCCCTTCGCGTAGGCGAGAAAACGGTCGAGGGCTCGCACCCTGCCTGCGTGGCCGGAGATGCGATCGTGCAGGCTGACCACCATCATGCGGCGCCGATGCGCGCCTTCCTCGTAGAGCTGGTCGAACTCGTCGCGTAGCGCCTGCTCGTAGGCGGCCGCGTTCCAGCCAACGAAGGGAAAGGAGACGATGTCGTTCATGTGGAAGGTGTAAGGTACCGTCACGAAATCCCGTCCGCGCACCGGGACGATAAAGGGTTCGTCGTGGCTTGGTTCATCGATGTGGTAGAGAAAGCCGAGATCCTGCAGCGTCTCCAGGATGGCGATGGAGTTGCGCATCCAGTACGCGTTCCAGCCGATCGGCTTCTGGCCGGTGATCTTTTGGATCGTCTCGACGCTGTCGGCGACGAAGCGTTTTTCCTCGTCGCGCGTAAGCTGATAAGAATTGTCCCATACCCGGCCGTGAGCGGCCGCCTCATGACCTCGTCGTACGATCTCCCGAGCGACATCCGGGGAGGTTTCGACAGCTTTGCCGATCATGAACGAGCTAAGTTTGATCCCGTGCTTGTCCATGAGGTCGAGCACGCGGGGAATGCCCTCGTAATGACCGTAGGCGAAGAAGGCGTTGGTCGGCAGGTCCGGTACGCCTTTTTCGATTGCATCCGGGATCACACCGCCGGCGCCCGAGATCGGCTGGCCGCCGCCCTCGAACATCAGTGAGAGAGACACTGCTAACCGCGCGCCGTTCGGCCAGAAGCTGCCTGCGTTGCGGTCAGACACATTGATGGACGGTGTCGCCGCGTTAGCGGCGCCAGTCAGGCTGTTGGCAGCGGCAGCGGTCGTGAGTGCGACGGCCTGAAGAGCCTCTCGGCGGTTGAGATGCGAGGGGTTCTGTGCGGGATTGTTCATTCGCGGCTCCATCTGCTTGACGCGCTCTCAACACTTCTTGATTAGATTGCATTCGGCGCTTGGCCTTGGTTTCATTCCGTGATTTTCACGAACCCTTCTTGAACGAGCTGCGTCGTTCTCGCCATGGCATCCGTATTGACCTTGACTCGAGGAAGCAGATCGACGTTTCCCCAGTTGTGAATTTTCGCAGTCGCGCCACATAACTCAATTTGCACACCGCGTTTCATCAGGTCAGCGACAAGCTCCTTGTAAGGGTTGCCGGTCGCTATATTCCGTTCGGTGTTGTAGGCGCTGTCGTTCAACGTCACGTGGCCAGCGTTCGTGTGAAAGACGGCGATGACCTCCGACTTGGCGTTCCAATCGGTGATGTCGTTCTCGATAAGCTGAAGGTGGAAAATCGAAGCTGGCAGATCGCCTTCGAAGGCCAAGGCACCAACGCTAAACACCGCCTTCACTTCCGATAGCTTCACTGGAATGTCGATGTGAAGGGGCTTTTCTAGTGGAGACATGCTGATGTTCCTTTGCCTGAGGAGGCTCATCCACTTTCCCATCGCCAGGCTGGGCGGCTGGTCAAGCGTCGTCAAACGCCCTCATAAACCAATCTGGTGAAAAAGCCGGGGTCGATAGGGGGATTGCCCCATTTGGCATCAAAGCCTGCGGTCGGCTTGGCCGCCACGATCTCATCCCTCGATCTCCCTTTTTTCTTAAGGACGGCGATATTTTCCCGGATGGCGACGAGCATATCGCGGAATTCTTGGAGCTCGGATTTGTTGCTGACTGGATGACCATGTCCTGGAATGATGATTGTCTTATTGGTCGTTACCGCCAGGTTGGCGTCGGAGGCAGCGATCATTCCGTCGATGCCGCCACCCGTTGAATAGTCGATGAAAGGATAGATGCCATTCCAATAGGTATCGCCGGCATGTAGGATGTCGGCCTCGCCAAAGGTGACGGAGATGTCGCTATCGGTGTGCGCGGGCGTATAACGTTTCAGACCGATGGTGGCGCCGTTTAGCTTTAGGCTGTGTTCGGCCGCAAACACCTCGCTGGGAATCCCGCCCGGGGGCAAGGGAAGAAAATTATAGTCCCAGTCCTCAACGCGCTGGACTTCGGACAGATACTTGCGGGTGTTCTCTTGGGCAATAATCTTTGCGCCAGCGGCATGCAGCCATTCGTTGCCGGAGGTATGATCGAAGTGCCAATGCGTGTTGACCAAGTGCGTGATAGGATCGGCGCCGAGATCCGCCAGAGCTTTGGTGATCTGGGGACGCGACACACCGATGCCGCCATCGATGAGCACTTTGCCATCCGGCCCGGTCAGAACGCCGATGTTGCCGCCGGAGCCCTCAAGCACGCTGATATTATTCCGTAGCTTATGCGTTGCGATCGGTGATACCGCAGCACTATCCTTGAACAAACTGACGAGGCCTCGCGCCTCTGCAAATGCTTCGCGAGGCGTAAGCCACCCATCCGTTGCCATATAAGCCGCGCCGCCGACGCAGCAGAGGCAAAAGCTTCGCCGCGATAACGACCTTTCCTGTGAAAATCGCATGGCGTGCTCGCTTTCCTATCGTTGGGTCCGCGCCACCGGAAATGATTGGCTGTTTTAGCCTTTAGAAACAGAAGCAGTTGTTGGACAGGCGGAGCAGTTATGCGAGTTTTTCGGTGTGACAGATGCTAATGTTTGAATTTTCGGAGAGGTGGCTGTGTCTGAGACTTCCCGGTATGAAAGCATCGCGCGAACGCTGAGCACGCTAATTGAGCGTGGTGTGCTTCGACCCGGCGATCGTGTGCCTTCGCTACGAGACACGCGTGAACAAAGCGGTGCCAGCTTGGGGACCATAATGCAGGCCTATGCGCGGCTGGAAGACGTTGGCCTGATCGAGGCACGATCGAGGTCCGGCTACTACGTGCGCGCACGTCCGTCACCGCCTGCCGCAGAGCCTGCGATGTCATCGCCTCCCAAGGTGAGTACAGAGGTCAACGTCGCGAGCCTGGTGTTCGACGTGCTGGAGGCAATCAAGCAGCCCGAAATCGTGCCTTTGGGATCGGCGTTCCCAAGTCCGGAGCACTTTCCCAACGAGAAGCTGAATAGGGCGACGGTTGATGCGGCGCGCCGATTGTCCGTATGGAGCAGCGTGAGAGATTTGCCGCCCGGTAACAGCGAATTGCGACGGCTTATCGCGCTGCGCTACGCGGAATCGGGAGTGGAGATCGCACCTGAGGATATTGTCATCACTTGCGGCGCTATGGAAGCCATCAATCTCAGCCTAAACGCAGTCGCAAGGCCGGGCGATATCATCGCAATCGAGACGCCAACCTTCTATTCCACCCTGCTCTCTATCCAGCGCCTGGGCATGAAAGTAGTGGAAATTGCGACGAGCCCGCGCGATGGCATTGATCTTGGCTCGTTACAAAATGCCCTGAACTCTCTTGATGTGACAGCCTGTATTGTCATGACGAATTTCCAGAATCCACTGGGGGCCTTGATGCCCAATGAGAAGAAGCGTGAGTTGGTTGGGATGCTCGCGAAGGCCAACGTTCCGCTTATTGAAGATGATGTCTATGCAGAGCTCTATTTCAGCAAAGTAAAACCTCAACCCGCCAAGTCCTTTGACCGATCAGGACTCGTTTTGCACTGCGGTTCCTTCGCCAAATGTCTCGCGCCGGGTTCCCGCATCGGATGGGTCATACCCGGCAGGTTCAAGTCGGAAGTCGAGCGTTTGAAGTTCATCAGCACCATTTCAACATCGTCGCTGCCGCAGGCGGGCCTGGCCGAATATCTGAAACACGGCGGCTATGAGCGCCATCTGCGGGGATTTCGGCAACGTCTATCGGAAGCACTTGGGGCTATGACGAACGCGGTGACGGCATATTTTCCTGCGGGCTGCCGGATTACGCGGCCTCAGGGCGGTTATATGCTTTGGGTGGAAATGCCGGAGTCGATTGACGCACTACGACTGCATCGACTTGCCTTGACGGAAAGGATCAGCATTGCTCCCGGGCCTCTCTTTTCAGTAAGGGGGAAATACAAAAATTTTGTACGCCTGAACTATGGTCACTTTGACGCCAAGTCGACCGTTAATGCAGTACGAACATTGGGCCGCCTCAGTGCCGGTCTCATGCGGTAGGACCATGATAATGGTGGCCTTTCTTTCCTCAGGGAGAGTCCGTTGTTGGCACCAAACGGACTCGCTCGCGCATTTCGTCGAGGTCCGTTGTTGAGGGTAGACCGGAAGTCATAGGCCGACGTCTAAGACGGCGCTAATGACCCACTTCGGACGCGCGCCTTATCGCGCGCACCTTGATCCACGACGCTGGTGATTGGGCCTCTCAGCGGTTGCTCGCCTGGCGGATAGCGATTTCAACGTGCGACAGCAGGCGAAAAGCGAGCCTGAATTAAGCCGCGCGTTGCACGAAATTGCGGCCCATTGCGACCCAAATTCTCGCCGAGAAGCAAATGGGGCTCTCGCGCGAATGAGATGATCAAATGCCGAACCGAACCAAGACGGCCGCATCGCCGATCTTTGCGGCGTTTCTCGCTAGTGTGTTCTCGACTGCCATTGCTTGCGCCGCTGCGCGCGCCGCTGACGATTGCCTGAGCGAGCCAAAGCACCAAACACCTCCCGGTGGTCACTGGTACTACCGCATTGACGGTCCTAATCACCGCAAGTGCTGGTTTTTAGGAGACGAAGGCCAAAAGGTCAGCCAGGCTGGATCGCCGCGACCGTCTTCTCCACTGCCTCTCCCGCGACGGACAGCAGCAGCAATCCAACCATCTGTTGCGGATGCCCACGCCGAACTGCCGAAGGTGACGACACCTACGGAACCGCCGCAGTGGTTTGGCCCCACTAGAATGAATCCGGAGAAAATCACTGAAGTCGTGCCGGATGCGAGCCCGTCGGAAACGCTTTCTCCTCCAAGCGCGCGCGATCCGGAAGGCGAGACCAGGGTCATGAGCAACGGCGTGATCGATGGGGAATCAAGAACCGAATCGCGGACTGAGTTGCTGCCCCGCGCCACCGACCGAGAACCAGCCGCCGAGCTATCTGCGGAGGAGACCATGGCAGGTCCGCTTCCCGCGCGGCTTGCTCTGCTCTTGATTGCCCTGGGGCTGTCCACCATAGCAGGCAGTCTTATTTTCAAACTTTCCGCCGCAGTACAGGCTGGCCGACGCGATGTTTTTCGCAGTCGATGACGGGCTGTAGCGCGACTTCGTCGGAGAAGCGGTCGTCTTGTCGGGAGTGGCAATGAGGACCGCTACGCCGACATTGGTGGCAAGCGCCGACAAAATCGCCAAATGAAGCGGCTGCCGATGTCCGGACTTGGCACGTTTGCGACATGCCGACCGGCTATGAAGATGTCCGTTCATCGGGGGTAAACCGGAAGTGGTTGGCCTACGGTCAAAACGACGAGATTGACCCGGACCGGATATCTGTCCCCCCAGGGATTATGTTAAGTTTCGATGGTCGGCATTGGGGACAACGCAATGAAGCGGCGCGAATTCATCGGTCTCATCGGCGGCGCGGCCGTATCGCCACTCGCGGCGGGCACGGGACAGTCGTGACCCTGGTCGTAGCTCGTTGCGTCAAAAGCAGAATAGCAATCGCTGCGGACACCTTGCTATCCGAACACGATGGTTCACTTGCGCTAACAAACGGTATCGTGAAATCGTGCTGTTTACCCGGCTATATCTGCGTCTCCTTCAGCGGATCGCCTGAACTTGCGGAGACGGCTTTCATCAATTTTAGGGATTCATTTCCCCAAGGTGCAAATTTTGATGCCACGATAGCCTTCTTCGAGTCGTCGAGTTCGTCAACCAATAACGATTATATTATCGCCTTCGGACACGTCCCCAAGCTAGTAACGATTAGGGACGGACGCCGCACAGCAGGAATTTCGAGGACGCACTGGATAGGCGACAAGGACGCCTACGAGAAATTCCGCGAATATGAATACCGCAAGCGAAACAGGTATGAACATCAGCGCGCGGTAAACGCAGCAATTTTTGCTGACGAAATGGCAGGGTCGCCAGCGAGCGATCTGCACGGGATCATGAGGAATGTCGTCACGGACCCGGAATTATCGACAGTCGGTGGATTTGTTACGGTGCTGAGTAACCGCGATATCGGCTTTCGGTATTCGGTCTACAGCGATGTCTTGTTGGACTGGCCGAGGGAGTTGGTGGGTGGGCGCGACTTACAGCTTTCCGACAAGTTCGACTTCGGTGCTTCGGGTGAAAATGATCGCTTTTCGATAAGCCAAATATCGCCCGGCTATTACGACATGAACATGGTTGCGTTTTATCTGTTGAAGGGCAGACTCTTGATCGTGTTCCACGGGGTTAACAATGGCCCTGCCAATAAGTGCTCTGTCTTTCCCGGTGTTGAGCCCTCGGAGATAGCCTCGACTCTAAATGAAAAGCTCGGTTTTGATTTCGCCGCTCTCTGCAGGGTGATGTCTTCGCGGGAAGGTTATTCCTCTCCCGTACAGAGGACCAATCCGGAACACGGCATAGCCATGAGCCTTTATTGCGAAGCGAATACGATGCCGAAGGTGAAGCCTGCTGCGTCCTGACTTGGCTTCTTAAACACTCGGTCGCCTGTCGCCGTTGATGATGCAGGGGTAACCCAGCGCTGCACGTTCGTT